>ENA-OUQH01000155-OUQH01000155.1-human-gut-metagenome-genome-assembly--contig:-NODE-155-length-56269-cov-9.132832_pt1 | contig 56269 bp, 45 predicted proteins | sample MGYA00237948_ERZ548828 | MGnify/ENA primary metagenome ERZ548828 (study PRJEB26490, sample SAMN05194711) | human gut metagenome | biome: terrestrial biome; feature: human-associated habitat; material...
GGAAGGGCCGCACGCAGGCGGCATAGGACCCGTCAACGAAAATGGGGCAGATTCACAGCGCATGAAGAAGGCGGGCTCGGCGCTCTACTCGTACAGCCGCCCGATGGGCGGCGCAGGCGGGTTCGTGCGCTGTGCTCCTCAGGCGCTTCTGTGTTGAAATGCACAGCGGAAGGCATGCTGATCGCCCGGCCAAAGAAAACTGCGCGCGGCTCGTGGGCGAACTGTTCAACAACGGCGGTTCGCTTTCAGAATCAGGCGCCGATTCGCGCGGGTGCAAAGCGGTGACGGGCTCATTCTGCGCGCGCAAGCACCTATAGCTCGAAAGACGTGCGCACAGTGGTAATCGGGAGCGATGTGGCGCGTGGAGCGGAGACGCGCCCGAACTTCCAGTTCCGCAGGTGCTCGGCGCTCACCCGCGTGGACGGCATGAACGCGCTCTAGGGCGTGGTGCAGATGCAGTCTGCATCCATCTCGTGCACGGCGCTTGAGTCAATCGGCCTGCATGGGCTCAAGGCGTCCGCGCAGGCGAGCGTGACGTGCACATTGGCGCGTGCTCGAAGCTAAAGACGATACTAACGGACTCGGGCTGGTCGCAGCGAGAAACCTGGATTATTTGACGGAGGAGTGGGATGGGGAGCCCCCGCGTCTCTTGTGGGGCGTGGGGACTTGACGAGTTCGGGAATTCTTTGTCGTTAGAGGTAGCTACGGAGCCAATCGGGCATGCTGGAATCGTCGATGGACCACGAATCTTCTTCGTGTTCGCTTTCTTCCCAGTTACTTTCGTCACCATCGAAGAACTTGTGCCTGTTGCACTTGTACTTGACTACGGTGTCGCCTTCGAGACGGTACTCGTTCCAGTAGTAGTTTTGCTTTCCGTACCCGTCCCATTCTTGGGTTCTGTAGATGACCATGGTGTACCTTTCGTTTATGCGCACATGTGTGCGATGAACATGACCTGGCCGATGGCATGCAAGACGCTGACCGCTACCGCACAGGCAAGCAGCGCTACGAGCAGGCGGAGTATCCACTTCTCCTCGCGGCTGCTCTCGGCGCCGGAAAAGCCGGTGCGAGTCTTTCTCTCGATTGCTTGCGGGCTGTGCTCCATTTGTTGCTCCGTTTCTGTTGCAAATGATACTGCAAAACTGGCTACTGAGCCAAGATCTGGGCGATGCGGGCCTTCTTGGCCTCAATGCCCGCAAGCTCGTCAGGCGTGAATACGTACGGGATTACTGCCTCGTCCCACTCAATGTTCGAGAACGTGTGACCATAGCGCGTCACCTTGACCGTGTCCTTTCCGAAGAGCTTGCCGAGCTCCGTGAGCTCGTAGCCCCATGGCTCCTTGGTCATCATTCCGTTGGAGACAAGGCGCTTGTTGATCTGCTGGTTCGAGAGAAGCAGGTCGTTCCCCAGACCCGTCGCGGTCTTCTCGACTCCGGTGAGGCTGACCTTGGGCAGAGGGGCTTTCTTGACGGTCTCGACGACGGAGCCTGCGCCTTTGCCCACGCCCTTGCGCACGTCTCCGAGCCTAGGCATATGACCCGCCTTAGCTGCAATGGCGACGCCGACGATTGAACCGGCCACGACAGTTCGTCGAGATGCGGCAGGGGCACGGCGGCTCCTGGCCGTCGACGAACAACTGCATCGAGAGCGCGAACGCCCAGCTCAGGGCGATGCTGCGGGACCACAGGGGCCTGTCGACCGTGCACGAGGCGAAGGCCTGCTTCTGGTGGCTGCTGATGCACACCGAGTGCCCGCCCTCGGCTGCCGAGATATTGAGGACGATGCCGAGGGACGAGGACGTGGCAGGCCTCTTCGCCGCGGCGGCGAAGAGGAAATCCGGTGGAGACGGGGGCGATGGCTACGGCTGCGGGATCGACTGGAACGAGTTCCATATGCCCACCGAGTTCAGGCGGTAGCGGAAAGACCCCTTACACACTTTTTGAGCCATAACCCAGAAAAACAAAAACAGGCCAGAGGAATTAACCTCTGGCCTGCAAAGATTCTTGGTCGCGGGGGCTGGATTTGAACCAACGACCTCCGGGTTATGAGCCCGGCGAGCTACCAGACTGCTCCACCCCGCACGATCAATCGCTCTGTGCGACTTGATTTATTATAGAGAGGCTCCTTACTTAACGCAATTGAAATGTTCTGCCTTCAAATTTTCGTCACATTTTACGTTTCGGTAGGTCGACAGCCCTCTCCAGGCGAATGGCACAGCGCGGTTTTCACACATGCGCCAACAGCGCAAAACAGGCCGCCGGATTACTCCAGCGGCCCGCTGCTTGCAGCTTCATTTGCCTGCATTGTTCCTTTTGCGCGTGCTACTTCTTATGGTTGCGTCCCCTCCCGCAAGCAAGCCCCGCAATGGCCATTGCCAAGCCGGCAACCGCAGCAAGCACCACCGCCAACGTCAACGTCAACGTAGCATCGCCCGTCTTCGCTATTGTGGAAACCGATACACCACCCGAAGTACCACTTGGAGCATTCCCCGCACTCGGCGAAACAGCGTCCCCGGCATTAGGATCGGCATCGCCGTTAGAGCCCAACGGCTTATCGCCCGCATCCGGACCTATCTCATCGTTAGCTGAATTATCAGGCGCAACTACGCACCTATTGGTGAACGTGAAGGCGGTGGATGCGGTGAAGGGGGATTCCAAGCACACAACGGTGAGCTTCCCTTTCCCATCATCGGTGACCTTGAACCTCACTGTTTTCGTTTCGGGATCATTCACCACACCCGGCACCGATCCTCTTTCGGTAACTTTGTATTTGAACACATGGGAGCGAGACCATCCTGCTTTTTCCGCGGAATCAGAATCAACATCCAGGGCTTTATTCAGATCTTGGAGGGAAAACGTTATGAACCCAAACTCGATTCGCCCCCATTGCCCGTTTCCGGCATCCGTCGATTCGGGCATAGGTGCTGCTATATCCTTTGTCGATATAGCGAATCGAAACTTTCCCTCGATATCAACAAGAGAGGCTCCTTCTTCCACCTGCAAATCCTTCGTTCCCGCCAAAAACACAGTGACGGGCTCTCCTGTGGAATACGTATTATCGAAGCGTAGTTCGTTCACCGTCTGAAAGCTTGCCGAAAGCGCCCCGTTCCCCTCATCTTTAACGGTAACAACCAAAGAAACAGGGGCGGTATGCGGCGTTACGCCCACATCGCTCAATCCGCTTGTCTTCTCATGCACCAGGTAGTACACAATCCAGGCTGGAACGCCATCTATCGTTGTTTTCTCGGCAATACCGTTTTGGGCCAATTCATCGAGAGAAGTAACAGTAAAACTCAACTTGCCGAAATCAATTGTTCCATCGGCTTCATTTTTCGCCGAAAGCAAATCATCGCTGCCATTCGCATACTTCACGCCAAAGTCGAACTCGCCAGCATGGAGTGGACGCCCATCGATTTTCACGGTACCCACAATTGCATCGGTTTCGCACGATGCTTCGTTCGCATTGGCAGCAGAAGCATTTTCGCTATCCGCAAATGCGAAGCTTCCGCTAAAGCACACGCACAAAAGAGCAAAAACCATTGCCAGTATCAACTGCATCCGCTTCATTTTGCGCATTCCAATCTTTCGTACGGCCTAGCAGACAAGGCTCTAGTGCGATGGTCTAGCCTGATAGGCGAAACAATGCTTTATTCATTATCCCATGAAATGGCATAAGTGCCAAAGTATTGGGTTAAAACCCGTTGTTTTTGGATTAAAGACCAATTTCGAGCTGCAAACAGAAGAAGCGCGGGAGGGAGTGGCGTCAGCGCACACCGCAAAAAAAAGAAATCCCCTGGACCATAAGGAACCAAGGGATTTCTAGGTATCCAAAGGGGCGTCCACTTTGGACGGAGAATCTTATTCGTGGATATTTGACCCAAACAAATAACTTCCGGGTTATGACCCCGGCACCTTTTCCCGCCCAACAAAAAGCCTCGCTTGCGTGATTGATCGCAAGCGAGGCTCTATCATTGTGCGCCATGGCTAAGCGGGGAAGCAGGACCTGTCCCTATATCCCCACTACCTCTTAGCGTGCTTGCCCTTCTTGCGACGGGAAACCACGGCCACAGCAGCAGCCGCAGCAGCCACTGCAGCGGCCACGCCAGCAATTACCAGCAAGTAATCGCCGGTCTTAGCAGAACCGGAAACCAGCGCCTCAACAACGGAGGCAGGGCCATCGCCAGGAGATGCCGGGGCTTCAGGTGCGTTGTACGTATTGGTGAACACGGGGGCATTTCCACCCTCGTAAGCTACCGTGGCAACCAGGCTGCCTTCGCCGTTATCTTCAACGGTAACGGTAACCGCGTACTCCGATTCGTCGTACGTCACATCAGATTCGTCGCCCTTCACTTCCGCAATGGTGTACTGGTACGTACCCGCCTCGCCATACTGGATGGCCGGGAACACTACCATACCGTTCGCATCATTGGTTGCGGTAACCTGCTTGCCGCCTTCGTCCGTAAGAACGAAGGTGAACTCTTCGGCATCAAGGCTCTTGCCGTTGAGCACCTTCGAGGCGCCCAGCGTCACCGAGGTAGCTGCCGGCGTGTACGAATTGGTGAACCCAACCGTATTCGCATCGCTGTCCACCTTGTGAGCCACCGACAGCGTGCCGTCCCCATTGTCGGTTACAGTCGTGGTAACGGCGAATGTGCTGCCGTCATACTGAACGCCCGCCTTCTGGCTGCCGCCACCTACTTCGCACAACGTGTAGTTATAGGTACCCGGCTTGGTGTACGTAATCGGGCTCAGCGCCACCTTGCCCGAAGCGTCATTAGTGCCCGTTGCCACCACGTTGCCGCCCTCGAGCAGCTGGAACTCAAATTCACCTGCTGTCATATCGCGACCCGTAAGGTTCTTCGTTACCGTAACCTGATCGGTCACGCTGGAGTTAACCGGCTGTACCGAATACGTATTGGTGAACGTAAACGCCGGGTCGGAAGCAGCACCCAGGCGCTCCACCGTCAGTTTTCCGTTGCCGTCGTCGGTCACCTTGAAGCTCACGGTCTTCGTCTCGGTGTCGTTGGTTACGCCATCGGCAGAGCCGCTTTCCGTCACCTTGTAGGTGAAGGTATGCGAACGGACAACGCCAGCCCTGGTGGCAGGCTCATCGCTTTGAGCAGTTGCCTGATCGGCATCTTCGGCGCCAGCAACCTTATTTGCAGCCGTCGAAACGGAAGCTGCGCCCGTGCCTTCGCCCGTCACTACTGCAGCATTTTCCTGATCGGACACACTCTGACCAGCAGCGTCGGTGGCAGCCTCCTCGTCGGAAGCCCCCTTCGTTTCATTGTCGGCATCGGCTGCGCGCGTGCCATTCGTGCCCAGCGCCTTGTTCAGGTCGTCGAGCGTAAATTTGATATTCCCGAAATCAACGTTACCGTTTGCGTCGTTGGTCACCGAGGTGCGCTCGGGCATAGGGGCCGCAGCGTCGCCGGAAGAAACCGTGAAGGTGAACTTGCCTTCAATGCTTGCAGGGGTCAGACCCGGGTCAGCCTTCAGAACCTTCAGGCCGGAAAGCCCCATAGCTACCGGATCGCCCGTAGAGTAAACGTTCTTGAACTTCAGCCCGTTACCGGTATCCGCCGTAGCGGCAAGCGTACCGTCACCGTTGTCAACAACCGTTACCTTGAAGGCAATTGACTGGGTTTGGGCGGAGACGCCTATGTTGGCCAAACCATCGGTCTTTTCGCATGCCACATAGGAAATGGTCCATACCGGCTTGTTGTCCTTCGTCCCCTTCACCGCATAGCCGTCCGTCGCCATTTGAGCAAGGGTTTCAGTGGTGTAGTTGAGCTTACCGAAGTCAACAGTGCCATCGGCAGCGTTGCTTGCCGTAAGCAGGTCCTTATTGCCCGTAGCGTACTTGATGGCAAAGTCGAACTCGCCCTCGGTAAGGTCACGGCCAGTCAGGCTCTTGGTGGCAGTAATGCCCACTTCACCCGCTGCTTTATAGCTGTTGTTAAACGGCACAACTGCCGCTTCCTGCGAACCAGTAGCATTGCTGCTGTACACATAGGTCTTGCTGCCCTCAGGGCCACCAGACACAACCGTGGTCGCCGTCAGCGTGCCCTTCGTAGGATCACCCGCAACGGTAATGGACACCGTGCGTTCTGTCGTGTCGTAGGTGTAGCCACCGGGTGCCGTGCCTTGCTCAGCAACCTTGTAGGTGTAGGCCTCCTGGCGCGCGTCTCCCTGCGTTATCACGGCATCGCCAGTCAACGCAGACACCGCAACCTGCACTCCATCGCTAGCAGCTGGCATCGAAACCACGCGGCCTTCGGTTGGCAAGTCGAGCAGGTTTGCTGCCGCCTCATCATTGGGTTTGATCTTAATGGTGAATTGTCCATCGGTCATATCGCGACCAGTCAGCGTCTTGGCAAGGTTCAAGCCACCCGCTGCCGTATAGTTCAACTCAGCGGAATAGCGGTTCACAAACGTGCCATTCTGCGTGGTGGCAGACGCAACCAGCTTGCCCTGGCCATTGTCGCTTACCGTTACCTTAATAACAGCTTTATTGTCGCTGTACTGAATGCCAGGCAGATTACCGGCGTTTTCAGTTACCTCGTAGGTAAAGGTGCGCTTATGACCAGGAGCATCCTTCACCATATCGGACGTAAACTCAATCTGGCCAAAGTCGAACGATACCGAATCGCCATCCTTCGAATTGGGCGACTTCACCGTTGCGGAAGACACTTCGTTACCATCACGCTTAGGCATCGGCGCGCCGTCAAGCGCGGTGATGGTGAAGTCAAAGGAATCGCTGTCAAGCCAGTCGCGACCCTGCAGGATCTTGTTCAGCTGAGCATTTGCCGTATCGAACGAAACATTCTGAGCGCGGTACTTGTTCTCGAAGGAAACCACGTTACCAGGCTGGCCATCGACCTCGGTTGCTACCGTCAGCTGACCTGCGCCATCGTCGGAAACAGTAACAACAACCGTGTGAGTTTTGCCGTCATAATACAAGCCGCTTTCCTCATCGTACCAAATCCCTGTTACCTGGTCCTGAACTGCTCCCTTGGGGATTGCAACTTCCTTAACCGTGAACTCGAAGCGCTTGCCGGTATCGGCCTGGGTAAAGGTGTGTCCCTCGATCTTCGTCATCACATCGGCAATGCCTTCGGCACGATTATTCGGGTTGGTGAACTCCTTGTCGCTGTCAGTGTCAGCAAGAAGTTCCTTAGAGGCATCGCCTTTGCCTTCAATAACGAAGTGGAAATCTCCAGCCTTCATGCCGCGGCCGGTCAAAGTCTTTTCAACCTGAATACCGTTATACGTGCTGCTCGTTGCGTACTTGTTGGTGAACGCTACCTCATCTTGCGGATTAACAACCTCGGCCTTAAGCGAACCGGTATGGTCGTCGGTCACCTTCACCTTCACCGTCTTGGTGCTGCGATCGAACTGCATGCCCTTTTCGTCGGTAGCAGGAACAGCCTCACCCTTCCACGTGGTCTCATTCACGTTGAAGGTGTATTCGCCCGGCTTAGTAAAGCTCATCCCATCGAAGGCAAAGCCGGTCGCAACGCCGTCTTTCGCACCCGATACGGTTGCCGCACCGGGCAGCGTCACAGCGCCCGACGCCACCGCACTCTGCGTAGCATCGTCTGCAGCAGAAAGCTCGAATCCGAAGGTTTCGCCGTCCGCCATGTCGCGACCTGTCAAAGTCTTGGAGCCTTTAATAACAGCCGTCGCAGCGGCGGGCGCATAGCTGTTGCTGAAGCGGAACATGGGCGTATTGCCTTCGCCCGGGGCAGCGGCGAGGAGATTGTTGCTGTACTTGGTGTCCAGCACAAGCGTACCGTTGTCGTTCTTAAGAGTTACCTCGACGGTCCAAATTGTCGGGTCGTATGTTACGCCTGCTGAGTCAAAGTTCAGGTCAGCGAGGGCATCCTCCACGGAGCGCCACTTATCGCCAACCTTTACTACTTCTATGATCTTGTAGGTGAACGTCTTTTCGCTCTGACCTGTGCCCAAGTTGTCGAAAGTGAACGTTGCCTGCGGGAACAGAATGATGCCGTCCGCTTCCACGGAGGTTACTGCGCCGTGCCATTTCACGCCATTGCGTTCGTCCTCAATCTTCTGTTCGCCTTGGAGCTGGGGCAAGGGAGCATTGGGGTCGTTCGTGCAGGCAATTACATGGAACATGCCCGCTTCAAGCGGACGGGAACCAGTAGCGTCCGTGTACAGCTTTCCACCGCTTGGGCTCCACTTCACCACCTGGGTGTCGTATTTGTTTACGAACTTCGCAACAGTAGCATCTTCGGGGTTGTCCAGCTTTACACCATCGTCGTCATATTTCTTGGTCAGCTTGGGAGTAACCGTCAGCGTGCCGTTGTGGCCTTCATCTGTAACGGTCACAACAACCTCATACAGCGCTTTCGATGCACTCACGCCAGGATTAAATACGCTGAGTTCTTTCGATTCACGAATCTCGTAGGTGTATACACCAGGCTTGGTGTACGTAATGTCGCCAAAGTTAAACGAAACCGGAGTATCAGCCGGAGCTCCATCGGGCTGGGTTACCTCAACGGTTGCTCTACCGGCCCCACCAGGCATAGGAACACCGACCGAGCCTTCGGGTGCTTCCAGAAGGAACGTGAATTTATCGGTGTTCTTCCAGCTTCGGCCCGTAAGCACCTTTTCGCCCTTAAGGGAATCCTTGCCCGAAAGCGTGCCCGATGCCTTATACGTATTCACAACCTTTGCCTGCGCGGTTTCTCCTGCCGCGATTGCACCTTCAAGGTTCGTTCCGCTCTGGTCGAATCCGGAACGCTCGGTTTCGCCGACCGTGTAGTTCCAGCCAGCGGTAAGGCCGTAGATGTACAGCGTCTCGTCGGCCTTCAAGCTATGCTGTGCCTTGCCATCGCCATCGAATGTCAGGGTGAACGCATCGCCCTGCTGCTCTCCGTTGGCGTTCTTCACAACGGCGTTGAATGCCTTGTTCGCAGCCTCTGGCACAGCTACGGTAAACTCGAACGATTCGCTTGCAAATTCATCTGCGCTGTATCCATCGGGAACCTGGAGCTGCTTCGTTACCGCAAGCGCGCCAGGAAGGTCGACGGAAAGCTTGCCATTGTTGCCAAGATAGGAAGCGATCTGGCCCACGGAAGCCCATTTCGGATTCAGTACGTCTTCCGCCGTTTCTGTAACGTTTTTGTCTTTCGCCTTATAAAGGCTATTGATGAAGGTCGCCTCGCACGAGCCCGCCTTGAAGTACGCACCGCTGTCATCGGAGCCAATGGAGTCTTCAACGGATTCAGCATCGCCGCCCTTGAAGCTGATGGGCTGAGTTGCTTCCTCAACCGCGCCGGAAAGGGAGCTTGTATCCTTCATCTTGTAATACGTGTGCTGATACCAATAGGTGGTTCCCTTATCTATTTTCTTAGCGCGCTGAGTGCAGGCCTCATCGGTATAGATCGGCGTGTCTTTCGTGAAGTAGTAGAAGCTGTTGTTGCTTGAAGGTTCGAATCCTGCCGTGGTGTTGCCAAAATAACCCGGGTTCCAGTCGTTGTTGTAGAATGCGACCTTTCCGTCTGCGGAATTAGCCTGCAGATACGCTGCCATGGTTTCATCAGGATTTGCTAGCAGGTCTTTAACCCCAGGCTTGAGGCTCGAAGTGTAAACAATGTTGATAGGCTTCTGCTCGGAAACGGTCATGGTCATATCGTCGCGATTGACGTTGAAGTTCCACAACGGGATAAGCGCTGCAGGGATCTTCGCCTGGATGGTGTCCCCTTCAGCGACGTTTGTGGACCTCGTCACCTTGATCACAAGGTTGCTCAGGTCAACGCTCTTGCCGTTCAGCTCAACCGTGCCATTGAAGGTATAGGTGTCCACGTTGCCTTCGGTTGTTTTCTGGGGTTTGGTAAACGTTTTTCCACTGAAGGTAACGGCGCTGAAATTGTCCACCTGCATATAGGAGCCCAACTTGTCATCGAATGTGATATAGCCGCTCTGATGCTCAGCACCTTCGGTGGTCTGAGTCGGATAGCCCGATCCCTTGTTGATCTCAGAAAAAATGCCTTCAAATACCCGCTTCAGCTCTTCGACGTTGGAGGCCGACTTGTAGTAGTCAGAACCCTCGGCGCGCTCACCGAAGTCCCAGCTCCAACCATTGTAGGTAGCGTTGGGGTAGTTGCTGGAAACAGCGTGCATGAACTTGTTTTCTTTAGCTGTCTTCCAGGCGGCCGGATCGGCGGAGGGGTTCACGCCATCGAAGATGCCAACGGTATAAACCGTCCCACCTTTAACCTTCATATCCTTTGCCGCAGACACCGCGTCACTGGCAACAGAATCGTCAAAACCGTTGCTGTGGTTTGGCGAACCGTCGGTGAAGAAGATGACGATCTTCTTGGCTTCCTCGCGGTTCGAGGTCTGACCCTGGGCAAGCTGCATGCCGTATTCGGCGGCCGTGGCGCCTGCCGGGTTGATGGCGTTGATCGTGTCCGTAAAGGCAGATTTGGTCGTATTGTTGCAGGGAGACATGGTCTTCATAACCTGGCTGTAGTTGTAGGTGTACCCGCCACTGCGATACGTGTCGTTGCCCACTGCGGCTGTCATATTGCCCGCGAATTTCACGATGGAGACCTGATGCTGCTTCGATTCGTCAGATATTTTGTTGTTCTGATCGGCAATCTCGTCAATAAAATCGTTTGCGGCATCTTGCAACGCATCGATGCGCTTCGTGCCGTCGCTCATGGAGTCGTCCATCGAACCCGAGGCATCGAGCACTAACACGATGTCGAGCGGGGTGGTCGACGTAGATGCCACGTTCGAAGTACCAGAAAGGGCAGAAAGCACCGTTACGAATGCGGAGTTATCGCATTTGACAACGTCCCCGTCGCTTGTGGTTACAGAATCTGCCGACACGGTTTTATCCGTCCATATTCGGCCGATACTCGAGGTGTTGGCTCCGAGGCCGCTTGATCCGTCGACTCCAACAAGAGTTGCCCAATCGTTCATGGTAGAAGGATCAACCGACGCAGTTCCGTTTCGCTCTTGACCCCCCCCATTTTCATCATTTGCAAAAGCGAAGCTGCTGCCCAAACATACAAGGGCTAGCGCCAAGGCCATTGCCAGCAACGGTCGTATTCGCTTCATCGTTGGACCCCTCTCTCAAATCGGTAAACGAACCTCTGCATGGCATGCAACCCTTCGCACCGTCAATCCCCATCGGTCAAACCGCTCGTGCACCGACGAAAAGCCAACCAGGCAAGGTGCTCAGTTACATACACACTTAGTTGTCGCAGACTTACAACACGTTTGGTGCGCTCGTAAATACGTAGCCAATGTAGTTATAGTACAAAAACTCCAGAACACGAGCATGTTCTGTTTTGCGTGCCATTCTTTTAGGATCAGCGTCCATTTATTTCAGAAAGAGGATAAAGAAAGGGAAGAAACGGACTCTCCCGAACCCTAATTCGAGCCAGAGCGCGGCTTCGCCGCTCGATCGGTGCAACCCTACAGCTCCGAGGCGGAAGCGGCTTCCTGCGCCGCACGCAAAGCGCGCTTGTCCAAGAAACTTTGCGTAAGGTAGCCCGCAATGAAAACGGAGCATACGGTTGGCACCACGAAGAAAAGATACGGGATATAGCAAATAGCGGTAAGAACGAGCGTTCCTATCACGCCCGCGCCCAAAGGCGCCATGCCCCCGAACAGGCGGCGCCCCAACACGTAGCCGGCAAACGGGATGGAAAACATCCACAACACCGCAATGAAAATGAATATCAGCGCAGAAATGGGGGCCGTAACAAGCGGGAACAGCAGGAAGAATCCCAACAGGGGCAGCACGAAAAACGCTACAAAGCCCAACATGAACATGCGCGAAAGCTTCGTTTCCGTAAGCTTGACGGCACCCTCCATCGCACCCTTGATCAGGAAGAAGAACAACAACACCAGCAAGGCGTGGGCCATGCACGAAAACAGCAACGGCCCAATCACCGAAAACGAGTTCTGCTCCGATCCTTCAGAAACAGTAGAAACCAGGACATCGTCGACATAGCTAACGTTGGGGACGTTGGCGCCCTCCTCGATGGTGACCTGCGCGTTATTCGGCACCCGCAGCGTGCCGCCCACCGTAGTGCCTCGCGAAACGTTAACCTTGCTTGCGGAAATGTTCACGTCACCTGCATAGGAGCCAGCCAAGCTCACCGTGCCCGCAGCAAAAGCCGCGCCCTGATAGGTTCCCGATACACTCACGTTCGAACCAGCAGCATACACGCCACCTGCGGAAACATCGGATGCGATAGAGACATTCTGCCCAGCAACGGTGATGTTGTTCCCGACTGTCGTCGAAGAAACGTTGACGGTCTGGCCTGCCGCACGCAAGCTACCGTGAATAGCAGAAGAAGCCACGTTCAACGTGCTGCCGGCCAGCAAAGCGCTGCCGCCGGTTCCGCTACCTACCTCAAGGCCCCGGGCGTTCAGCGTGTCTCCCGCCCAGTACAGGTCGCACCCAACGGTCAGGTTCAGCGCATCGCGTTCCGTAAGGAAAGCATTGCCCGTATAGGTGTCGACGTAACTCGTGCTTTCCGCTGTTCCCTTGTCGAACGCCGAATTGGCCGCAAATGCCATGGCGGGCATGCAGAGCACTAAGGCAAGCGCGGCAATAACAACCAGCAGCTTTTTTCGCATGGCAAAAAACACTACCCTTCGGTGGTAACCGTTACTTCGTCGATTGCGATGGACTTCAGGTACTCCTTGTCCAGAATGCAGCCGAGACCGACGGGGTTCTTAGGCGCGTTCAGCACCAATTCGCCGTGCTCAAGCTCCAGCGGAGGAAGAGCAGTATCGTGAGCGAAATACGCCGAATAATCCGAAACATCGGGCGGCAAATCCATGCCCGGCAAGGTCGCGAACGCCGCATGCATGCGCTTCGAAACGCCCGTATCGAACATGCCGCCCATCCAAACCGTTTTGCCAAGGCTGCGCATCCAGTGATAGAAGTCGAGCGTGGGCTGAATGCCGCCGAACTTCGCAATCTTCAAGGCGTAGCAGCGAAGGTTGTCCAACCCCATGGCTGCTTCCATGTCGCTTGCGGTTACGACCGACTCATCCAGGCACACCATGGTTTTCAGTTCGTCCTGCAGCAGCGAAAGGCGCACGAATAGGTTGCGCTCGCCGCTGTTGGGAACGTAGTTCGGGTTGTAAGGTTCCTCGATGCATGCAGGATTCAACGCGTCGAGCTTGTACAGCACGTTCAGATACGATTCGTCGAACGACTGGTTGGCGTCGAGCATCAGCGTCAAGTCGGGATGGTCGGCGCGTACCGCAGCAACGCATTCGAGCGCGGTTTCCGGCTCGATCTTCATCTTTACGCGGGTGTACCCCCGAGCCACCAGGCTGTCTACCGCCGCGCGTACTTCTTCAACGGGAGCGATACCCACCACGGCACCGCCCAGAATCTTCTCGGCGTTCGAGCCGCCGATCATCTTCGAAAGCGGCTGACCGATGATCTTGCCGTACAGGTCCCAGATGGCAGGCTCCACCGCGGCTTTCGCCATGGGATATTTCGCCAAACCGGGGAACGTGGCAAGCGAAGCGGAAACCTCGCTGGGATGCAGGTAGCGCTCACCCAGCACCACAGGGGCAATGGAGTCGCGCACCACGGCGTAATCTTCCCCGATGGTTTCGGGCAAATACCAATTGGTAGCAAACGAAACGCACTCGGAAATACCCGTGCGCCCAGCCCAGTCTTCCACTTCCACGAAGAACGATTCGCGGAAATCGACGTTGCCCTTGGCCGTCTTCACGGGATGGGAGAAGGGCTGTTTCACGCGATACAGGGTAAGCGACTTGATGTCGATGCGCTTGTCATAGCGCTGCTTCAGCGCACGTCGATCTACCTTACCAGCAATGGTGCGCGGGAATTCGTCCATCACCAAAATATGCTTGGGGTGATGAAGCTTCGACATACAGCCATTCAGGTAATCGTGCACCATATGGGCGTATTCCTGCGGGCACGTTGCCGGACGAATGCAGCTCTGAGCAGGGTCGATGCCGAACTCTTCTTGATCGCGGGCAATAGCTTCGGCGGAATAGTCGGCCTCAATGAACGCCACGGGGCGATATCCCCAGGTTTCGTCGGCGGTGCCGAACACGTAGGCGTCCTTCACACCGGGAATGCCCAGCAGAACATCTTGAACTTCAGCCGGGTAGATGTTTTCGCCGCCCGAAATAATGAGGTCTTCGGTGCGCGCGTACACACGCAAAAGACCGTTACGGTCGATAGAGGCCCTGTCGCCGGTAACGAAATAGCCATCGGCGCTCATGGCCTTGCGGGCATTCAGGTAGCCCTCGAAGATGCCGGGGCCCGCAACGTGCAGCTGGCCAATGCCGTCAGCATCGGGGCTTACGACGCGAGCATCATAGCCAGGCAGAAGCTCCAGCCCGCCGTCGAAACCGCGGGTTACTGGAGCCGTGGCAATGAAGCTGGAAGTTTCCGTCATGCCGTAGCTGGAGTACAAGTTTGCCTTTGCGCGCAAAGCCATGCGCAGCGTCTTTTCATTCAGCGCCGCGCCGCCCAAAAGAATGCATGCGTACTGTCCGATAACCCTGTCGCGATCGTTTTCCAGCAAATCGGCCAGGATTTTATCCACTACAGAAATATGCGTAACGCGGAAGCTCAGCACATCATTCAGCACGCGTATGGGGTTGTAGCGCTCGTACACGATGAACGAGCCACCGCTCAGAAGCGAACGCACCATGATCTGGAAGCCGCCAATGTGGCACATGGGCAGTACCATCTGCCACACACCACGGCTTTCCAACGCCAAAACGCGATTTGCCGCGGTGGCGGCACCGGTGATGCAATCCCACGGCAAAAGCGTGGCCTTCGGGGTTCCCGAAGAACCCGATGTGAACATGACAATGCCCGCCTCTTGGCCATCCCATGCCTGCTCGCATTCGCGAGCGAACGCCTCGAACTGCGTGGCATGCGGTACAGAGCCTTCCGGCAAAGCAGCGAAATCGGCAAGACCGTAGCCCGTCGCGTCGATCATCAGGCGCTCAACCGCAGACTGCTCCAATACGTCGATGCCGGCTTCACCCGTGGCGTTTTCCAACTCCACGATGCGCAGCTTGCGCTCTTCATAGGAAAGACGCGGATTCAGCAGCGCCAACGTGAAGCCGCCGTACGCCGCCGCCAAGGAAAGAATCACGATCTCGGCGCCGTTGTACAGATTGCACGCAAGCGTGGTGCCACGACCGTAGCCGTGCTTGGCAAGCTGCTGAGCCAGAGCCGCCGCAGCAAAGCGGGCGCGGCGATAGCTAAACGTTACCGAGCGCGCATCCTTCTGCACGCAGAAAAACATCTGACCGGCCTTGCGGTAGGCCATTTCCGCCAATTGGGCAATCATTGCCGTCACATCCTTTATCAGGGAATTTCAGATCAGGGGAATTTCGGGAACTTGTCGAAGTCGGGCTTGCGCTTTTCCTTGAAGGCGTCGCGGCCTTCCTTCGCTTCGTCAGACGTGTAGTACAGAAGCGTGGCGTCGCCTGCAAGCTGCTGCAAGCCGGCATAGCCGTCGGTGGCAGCGTTGAACGATGCCTTCAGGAAACGCAGGGCCGTAGGCGAAAGCTGGAGCATTTCCTTAGCCCAGGAAACGCACTCGGCTTCCAGCTCGTCGAAAGGAACAACCTTGTTTACCAGGCCCATATCCAGAGCCTCTGCTGCCGTGTACAGACGGCAAAGGTACCAAATCTCGCGAGCCTTCTTCTGGCCGACGATAGCTGCCAAATACGATGCACCGTAACCACCGTCGAAGCTGCCAACGCGTGGGCCGGTCTGACCGAACTTAGCGGTTTCCGCCGCAATGGAAAGGTCGCACAGGATATGAAGAACATGGCCGCCGCCAACTGCGTAGCCGTTCACCATAGCAATAACGGGCTTAGGCACTACGCGGATAAGACGCTGCAGATCAAGCACGTTCAGGCGCGGAATGTTGTCCTCGCCCACATAGCCGCCGTTGCCGCGCACCTTCTGGTCGCCGCCGGAGCAGAATGCCTGATCTTCGTCCTTGCCGTCGTGGTTGGCGCCGGTAAGGATGATAACGCCCACTTCCTGGTCGTCGCGCGCAAGGGAAAACGCATCGAACAACTCGACGTTCGTCTTCGGCGTGAAAGCGTTGCGGCGCTCGGGGCGATTGATGGTGATCTTGGCGATGCCATCGTACTTTTCGTAGATGATCTCGTCGTAATCTTTAACTTTTTCCCAAGGGAAATCGCTCATGGATATCCTTCCTATTGTTGATGCCCGGAACCTTCTGGAGCTGTACCCCTGGGTTCTATGCCGGACAAGAATTCCTGCACTACTGTACCGTAAAGAACGGGCGCCTCTAAGTGTACGTTGTGCCCCGTTCCAAACGAGGTCACGTCGATGCCGTCGTGTTCCAGCTGGTGCGCTACTGCCTCGCTGCCGCAGTCGTCGTAACCCCACAAGTATTTGACGGGCACCCAGGTGCTTGCCGTCACAGCGAACGCCTGAGAAGCGTCGGGCATTGCGTGCTTTCCTGCGCCTTCCAGGCACAGCGCCATCGATTCGGCATCGTTGGCCAAACGCTCGGGACGAAGCTCTTCATCGAGCCCCATTTCACGCTGCGATTCGAAGAGCGGCAGCGCCTCCCAGTACCCAACGAATTCCTCGATGCCGTTGCTGCGTAAGCGTTGAGCCCAACCGACGTTGCGCTCTTCTGCGGCGGCGCGCTGCTCGTTGCCCTCGGGCCCAAAATTGCAGCTTTCCAGAATCAGCGAATACAACAGGTCTTTTTCAGAGGATGCCAACCCCAGGGCTATGCGCCCGCCCATGGAATAGCCGACAACGTGAGCGCGACGCTTGGCGCCTTCAGGACCTGCGCACGCAACCTGTTCCAAAAAAGACTCCACCATAGCCACCATGGCGTCGTAGCGGTAAAGCTCGATATTGTTCGGCTTGCTGCTTCTGCCATGCCCCAGGAAATCAAGCGCGTATGCGCAATGATTACCTGAAAGGGCAGCGGCAATGATGCTCCAGCTTAAGCCCGTCTGCATAAAGCCATGAAGCAAAACAACGGGGATGTTTTCGGCCTTGCCCCACTGATAAACGTGGATCTTCTGGCCTTCCCAGTCGAAGTCGAATTCGCGCGTAGGCGGCACCGTTTGTTCCTGAGCAGTTTTACCGAGCATGCTCCATGCCGACGCCAAGGGCTCAACTTCAGGTGCATCGTGATGATTACCGCACGCGCAGGCTTCGCCGTGATGATGTTCGTGAGAGCCGCAGCCGGCATCCCCCTCATGATGACCGCAGCCACAAGTGTGATTGTGCATCGGTTGCTCCCCTCAAGCACGTGCGCACATGCGCATTACCAATACTGATCGTAGCGTTCCCGTACTCCCACCAAGGGCAAAGGAACCTCTATTAAGGATATACCCTGTTCACCTAGGAATCCGCTAAATGCCTGTTTGAATTCTGCCACCGTATGCACCGTGGCCGTGGGTACCCCAAAGGCACCGGCCGCAGCGGCAAAATCAACCTTCTGAGGTGTTAGGAACAGCCTCTCGAAGTACGATTCGTCGGATTTTTGCGGCAGCATATCGAAGATGGCACCGCCGTTGTTGTTCAGGAGCACGATAACGATGCTGGGCCTTGGCGATCCTTGGCGTTCACGCAGAAGCATTTCCCCCTGCAGCGCCAGTGAATTCAGGTCGTGCAGCAGGGTTAAATCGCCCGTAACCATAACGGTTTGCTTGAAGCTTTGCGCTGCGCCCAATGCCGTGGAAACGGTTCCGTCGATGCCGTTAAGGCCGCGGTTTGCCAACACAGTAAGGTGCTTCGCCTGACTTACGTAGAAGGCATCGAGCGCACGGACCGACATGCTATTTGCCGTGAACAGCAAGCTTTCTGCGGGAATTTCCTCCAGCACCGCACGCAAGTAGGAACCTTCGAACTGGCTATCGACAGCGAAATCGGTTGCCAAAATGCGCTCGGTTCGGGCGCGGTCGATAAGCCCCCACTCGTGAACATTCTGCGGCAGGGGTGCATACGCCATAGATTCTTCTGGGTTGGGAACAGTCCCCGCTTCAAGCAAAGCCACCACGAAATCGAGCGGGTTTGCCGCCACGAACGTGGTGGTCTGCGAATTGAAGTCGCGCGTGGCCAGTGGATCCACCACGATCTGTGCAGCCTGGCAAGCTTCGATTGCCCGCGTTGCGCGCTTCGACACCGGATAGCGTCCGAAGCGAACCACCGCGTCGAAGGCGGGCATTTCATCTGACCCCATAATGCGGTCGTATCCGCAGATAACGGCAGGGTGGCCATACGTGCGCAAATGAGAAAGCGGGTCGGCAAGCAAAGGCGCATCGAAGCGCTCAGCGAAAGCGAGGAGTGCTTGCGCCTCCCTGTCCCTTCGCGTGCTGTCGGCAACCGCTTCGGCAGAAAACGTTCCTTCACCGGCAAGAACCACCACGGTATGGGAATCGAGGAAATCCACCAGGGAAGCCGCATCGCGGGAAGAAAGCTCGTGTTCCGTGTGCACCAAAACAGGAAGATCGTCGGCAGCGGCAACGCGACCCGCATCAAACAAGTCGGGCATAGCAGTGTCGGGCACCAACGGCTCATCGAATGGGAAGTTCACATGCACGGGAGCCGAGGCGTGAGTCCCTGGAGCTGCGGCAATAACCGTTTCACGTGCAACCTGGCGCACGTGGGCAACATATTTAGGAGCATCGTTCGGCTCGGGCATGGCGAAGAAGCGGCGCACATGGTCGGAGAACGCCTTATTCTGATCGCACGTTTGCGGAGCGCCAAGCCCCTGCAGGCGCGCCGGCCTATCGCCCGAAAGCACAATAAGGGGCACGCGGGAAATCTCCGCTTCCATCACCGCAGGATAATAATTGGCCAACGCCGTACCCGAGGTGCAGATAACGCACACGGCACGCCCCGTTGCCTTAGCAATGCCCAAAGCAAAGAAGGCGGCGCCGCGCTCATCGATATCCAGGTACAAGTTGAACGCCGAGCCGAATCGGGCATGCGCCTCGTGGGCAATCATCGAAAGCGGAGTGGAACGCGAACCGGGGCTTACCACCACATCGCGCACGCCCGCGCGCATCAGCTCATCGAAGAACGCACCCACATAAGTGCCCAACGCACGCTTCTTCTGCGCAATGGCAAGCTCAGGCGCACCAGGCGCATCGGGCGCCTGACCTTCTTCGCCAACCAGCAAATCCGCTCCCTTTTCGGCCATGGCCTATTCGCCCCCTTCGTCCCCAGGTGCCTCAAACGCACTCAAGATAGTTTTCAGCTTCAGATCGATCTCGTTGAATTCCGCAGCGGCATCGCTGCCTTCCACAATGCCGCACCCGGCATAAAGCCAGCCGCGCTCACCGTCGAATACGCCCGATCGGATGGCCACGGAAAACTCCCCATCGCCATCGGCATTCACATAGCCCACTGCACCACCGAAAAAGCCGCGGTTGTAACCCTCGGCTTCACGCAGCGTCATCAGCGCTTCGCCCACCGGAGTGCCGGAAAGCGCCGGAGTGGGATGCAGCTGGCTGGCAAGGCCCATAAGCGTGGTGCCCTCCATAACCTGTGCCGCCGCGGACGTATGCAGGTGCTGCACATGCTTTAGCACTTTGATCTGCGGTGTTGCAGGAATATCAACGTTATAACAATTGCGCGCAAACACTTCGCGCATGAATTTCACCACGTACTCATGCTCACGACGGTTCTTTTCGCTACCGAGTAGTTCGCCGGCCAAGGCCTTCTGCTCTTCCGGTGTTTCGCCGTGCGGGCACGTACCAGCAAGGCACATGCTTTCCACGTGCGTCCCCTTCTTGCGCAACAGCAGCTCGGGCGTGCAACCGCAGAAGAACACATCGCCGTAACGATACAGGAACACCGTGCCGCGGGCGCTGCCGTCAATCAGGTTCACCAGCACGTCCTTCGACGAAAACGGCTGGTCGGCCGTAAGCTCGATACGACGCGAAGGCACAAGTTTTTCAATCTTGCCCGACGCAATGCGACCAAGTCCCATATCCATGATGCGTTGCCACTCGTCAAAGGAATCGCGCTGCAACGAATATGCCATGGTGCGATGGGTGCGGGGCTTCGCTTCCTCGGCATGGCGTACAAAGCGATCGACCCTGCCTTGATATACGGGCCCTAAGCTGTTCACCTGCAAGAACGACCCCTGCTCGTTTTGGATAAGCACCAACTCGGGCAGCATCAAGCGCAAACGTGGAAAGGCAGTCATCATGTCGTCAGCCGGCTTGGGGTTTTCGGCGTCAAAGCGGTTGAACGAAAAGAACACCGGCGCGAACCCTGCGTCCTGGCTTACCACGTCGGCTTCGCCCAGCGTTGCCAAAGCGATGCAGCGACCCAGACCCAAGTAGCGTATGGGGCGTTCCTTGTCGTAGTACACAAATTGATCGGTAAAACCCTTCTGCAGCACGCAGAAGGCGTCAACGATATCGGTGTTCAGCGCCACCGTGCGCGAATAGAGCTTAGTCATGGGACGCTTCACCTACGTGCAACATCTTGGCCTGATCCCACAGCTGCTGCATCTCATCCATATCCAGCTCTTCGATACGCTTGCCTTGGCCCCATGCGGCGCCTTCCATAAAGGCCCAGCGCTCACGGAACTTGCGACACGTGGCACGCAGGGCCGTTTCGGCATCGATGCCTTCTTTGCGTGCCACGTTCACCAGGGAAAACAGCACATCGCCGAACTCCAGCTCCTTCGCCTGAGCGTCATCGGAGCGGCATGCTTGCTTGAATTCGGCGATCTCTTCTTCCACCTTGGCCCACACGTCTTCGACGGTATCCCACTCGAACCCGGCGGCAACCGCCTTGCGGGAAATCTTGTAGGCCTGAAGCAGCGCTGGGAAGCTAACGGGCACACTGTCCAGCAACCCCTCAGGCTCTTCAGCCTGGGCATCGGCAGCGCTCTTTTCGGCGAGCTTCACGTTGTCCCAAATGGAAAGCACGTCTTCGGCAGAACCCGCAGCAGCTTCGCCGAACACATGCGGGTGGCGGCGAATCATCTTCGCGTTCACATCGCGGCATACGTCGGCAACGGTGAATTCGCTTGCGTCGGCGGCAATCTGGCTTTGGAGAACCACCTGCAAAAGAACATCGCCCAGCTCTTCACGAAGATGCGCCGCGTCGTGCTGCTCAATGGCATCGACAGCCTCGTACGCCTCTTCGATCATGTTGCGGGCGATGGATTCATGGGTTTGCTCGCGGTCCCACGGACAGCCGTTCGGAGCGCGCAGAGCAGCTATGGTGTCAACGAAAGCAGCGAACGTTTCACCTGCCAATGGCGCACACGAGGTGCCTTGCTGCGTTTCCCCTGCGCTCGTCTGACAGTTTTCGCTCACTGAGCTTCGCCTCCTGTTTAGATTTTGTACATGAACTGGAATACGTCTTCGCGCTGAACAATTACCTGAACGCCCAGCTCTTCGCCTTCCTTGGTGAGTGCTTCCTGAACCTCATTAAAGCCAGCGGTGTCGGCATCGAGGCGAACCAGCATGGTCATGCTGAAGATGTTATCCAGAATGGTCTGGTTGATGTCGTCGATGCTTGCGCCCTTTTCTGCCAGGACACCGGAAATGCCAGCTACGATACCGGCGCGGTCTTTACCCAAAACCGAGATAACACAACGCATGAAAGATTCCTTTCGCTTTGCTTCCGCTCCTTGCGAAAGCTTCGGCCTACCTGCGGGAACTTAGCGTCCCATCAAAAGCGACAGCGCCTCTGCGCGCGTCGCAGCATCTTCCCTGAATATACCACGCATGGCATTGGTGACTGTTTTCGCACCGGGCTTCTTAACACCGCGCATGCTCATGCACAGATGCTCCGCTTCCATAACCACAGCGACGCCGCGGGGGTTCAGCTGCTCTACCAAAGTATCGGCCACCTGCGAGGTAAGGCGTTCCTGCACCTGAGGGCGACGAGCATATACCTCAACCAGGCGAGCCAGCTTGGAAATACCGCAGATCTTGCCCGATTCGGAAGGCAGATATGCGATGTGAGCCTTGCCGAAGAACGGTACCAGGTGGTGCTCGCACATGGAGAAGAACGGGATGTCGTGAACGATCACCATTTCATCGTGGTGTTCGTCGAAAAGCGTTTCAAAATGAACGGCTGGGTCTTGATGCAGACCAGCAAAGCATTCTTCGTACATACGGGCCACGCGAGCTGGGGTTTCAAGCAGCCCCTCGCGGTTCGGGTCTTCGCCGACGCCTTCCAAAATCAGGCGCACGCCCTGCTCGATCTTTGCCAAATCCATATCGTTACTTGCCATCATTGCCTTCCAGCCAATAGAAAATGTATAGAACCATTGTAGCGCGTCTACCCATTCCTGCGCTACAGCGAAGAGCCATGCCCCACATCGTCACAAGCATGGCAGCACCGCCCGAAGACGAAGCCTAGGCGGGGCAAAGCCGCCGCAACGGGCCGAACTGCCGTAACGGGCTGAAGCTACAGGTCCAATTCCACCGAAACGGGGCAATGGTCTGACCCCATGATCTCGGAATAAATGTTGGCCATCTGCACCTTTTCACGCAGCGCTTCGCTCACCAGGAAATAGTCGATGCGCCACCCTGCGTTATTGGCGCGGGCATGGAAACGGTAGCTCCACCAGGAGTAGGCACCTTCGGTTGCAGGGTTTAAGTAGCGGAACGTATCGATGAAGCCCGCATCCAAAAGGCAGGTGAACTTGGCGCGCTCTTCATCGGAAAAGCCAGGATTGCCGCGATTGGAACGCGGGTTCTTCAGGTCGATTTCCTGATGAGCAACGTTGAAATCGCCACACATCACAACGGGCTTTGCGTTTCCCGTCTGGCCATTGGGAAGTACGCCTTCCTCCAAGCCTTTGCAGATATCGCGGAACCTATCGTCCCAGGCCATACGGTGGTCAAGGCGCGCAAGTTCACTTTGAGCATTAGGCGTGTATACGTTTACGAACCAGTACTGTGCGAATTCGCAGATCACCACGCGTCCCTCGGTATCCAGCTCCGGCACGCCTACCTCGTGAATTACCTGCAGCGGCTCTTCCTTGCAGAACACCGCTGTACCAGAATAGCCTTTGCGCTCGGCATAGCTCCAACACTGATGGTACCCAGGAAGGTCCATCTCAATCTGGCCTTCTTGCAGTTTCGTTTCCTGGAGCGCGAACACATCGGCATCAAGCTCGTCGAAGGCGTCCATGAACCCCTTCTTCATAACAGCGCGCAAACCGTTAACGTTCCAGGAGACCAATCGCATAAAAGCACCTTTCAATCAAAGTGGCAAAAGAGGTTAACCCCCTTTTGCCACTCCTAACGAATCTGAATAGGAAAAGGGGCTAAACCCCTTTTCCGTCAAAGCTATTTCTTCTTCTTGCTTGCCTTCTTCTGAGCTTGGCGCACTGCTTTGTCATAGCCCTGCTCGCGCAGAGGACGCAGCTGGTTGGTGTCGATGCGCATACCCATGAAGAAGAAGAACCAAGAAGCAATCATCAGGCCAATCGAAATGAACGGCTGCTGAGGAATAAGCAGCGAAAGCACGATGGCAATAATCATGCCTACGAAACCAACGCCCGAATAAACCATACGCTTTCGGTTCAGGCGCTTGAACTCTGCCGTGTCGGGAACGAAGCGGTTAACTTCCTTGTTACGCTCACGACGCGCCTCGCGGTCGGCACGCTTAACCTGCTTGTTATGCTTTTCGATTTCCTTCTGTTCTTCCTTGGAAAGCGAAGGAGCTTCTTCCGCCTTACGAGCAGACTGGGCCACCTGGGTCTTCTTAGGAGCTTTCGCGGGAGCCGGCTCCTGTTTCTTGGAGCCGCCGAACAACCCCTTCTTCTCAGGCTTTGCCGATGTGGTACGCACCGAAGACGCAGCCTTCGAAACCGGCTTGGCGGAAGCTGCACTCTTGCGGGTAGCGCCACGCTTCTGGTCGCTGGTGTATCGCTCGTTCATGGGGTTTCGCTGAGACATCCCTTGATTCTCCTTGTTGTGTTTTCGTCGGGGCCTACTGGGCTACAAACGTCTTGCCCGTGATTTTCTCGTAAGCCTGAATGTACTTTTCGCTGGTCTTCTTGATGATATCTTCGGGCAGACGCGGTGGGTTGCCGGTGCGATCCCAGTTGGCGTTGAGCCAATTGCGCACGAACTGCTTGTCGAAGCTGGGCTGCTCTTCGCCAACCTTATAGGTGTCGGCTGCCCAGAAACGGGAAGAGTCGGGGGTCAGAACCTCGTCGCCCAGAATGATCTTGCCATCGTATACGCCGAACTCGAACTTGGTATCGGCGATGATGATGCCGCGCTCCTTGGCATGGCTTGCAGCCGTTTCGTACACCTTGATGGTAAGGTCGCGAATGGCGGCAGCGTCTTCAGCGCCAATCAGCTTTTCGCACTGCTCGAAGCTGATGTTCTCGTCGTGGTCGCCGATCTCGGCCTTCGTGGAAGGGGTGAAGATGGTTTCAGGCAGCTTAGAGGAATTTACCAGGCCTTCGGGGAGCTGAATGCCACATACAGCGCCCGTCTTCTGGTAGTCCTTCAAACCGGAACCGGTAAGGTAGCCGCGCACAATGCACTCAACGGGGAACATGTTGGCCTTCTTTACCAGCATGAAGCGGCCGGCAAGCTTATCGGCATAGGGCTTGAACTGCTCGGGGAGGTCGGCAACGTCGGCAGAGATAAGATGGTTGTCCACCACGTCGGACAGAAGGTCGAACCAGAAGCAAGAAAGCTGCGTGAGCACCTGGCCCTTATAGGGGATTTCGTCTTCCAGAATATAGTCGAAAGCAGAAATACGATCGGACGCAACCAGCAGCAGCTTGTCGCCCAAATCGTACAGATCGCGCACCTTTCCCTGTGCATCGGGTTTGATGTCGATTACAGACATGACCGTCCTTCCGTCTGAGTTTGTTGACAGAACTCTATTATGGAACATCTTGCGCAGCAGCGCATGAAAAAGAAGCAGTACTTGTACCGATTCACAACTACTGCGATTAATGCTTGGCGCCGAACGCGCAAAAACCTCCGCAAATATCTAGTTTCGGAAGCGCAACCGCCTAGCCAGCGCCAGCCCAACTTGGCATGGCCCCTCGTTGTTGCAGCGGTCCGCACAACCGTTTTGCCAAGACCAGCTCAAGAAAGGCGGCTGTGATCCAAGTCCAGCAAAAAGGCGCCCACGATCCAGGGCCAAGCCCAGAAAGAAAGGTGCCCGTGATTCAAGCCCAAGCCCCAGCCAACAAGAAAGGCGCCTGTGCGGGCGCCTTTCAAAGCTAGTTCGCTCTAAAACTAATTCGTTCCGAAGCGAGGACGGTTGCCCTTCTTCTTTTCGGATTCGCTGGTGTACAAGGGCACGTAGATGGTGAAGCACGCCCCTTCGTTAGGACGGCCTTCAACACGCACCCAGCCATTGTGCTGGTCCACGATTTCTTTCACTACAGAAAGGCCAACGCCCAAGCCCCCCGTTGCGCGAGCGCGACCCGAATCGGCGCGCCAGAAACGCTGGAATACCATCTTCGCTTCTTCGGGAGTAAGGCCAATACCCGTATCGCGAACGCTGATCTGCCCCATCAGCTCGCCCTTGCGCGCCGTGATGGTGATGGTGCCGCCTTCGGGGGTGTAGCGAACAGCATTGGAAATCAGGTTCGCCGTTGCTTGGCGAAGCAAGTCGGCATCGCCGTACACGTACACGTGCGGATCGTACTCGAATTCCAGGTTCAAGCCCTCTTCGTTGATGTAGGCCTGATGCGTTGCCACAACCGCCGACAGCATTTCGGTAAGGTCGACCTTCTGACGCTCTATGGGCTTGGTGCGGCTTTCCAGGCGCGAAAGCTTCAACAGCGCATCAACCAAACGGGAAAGGCGACGCACTTCGGAATTCAACGTTTCCAGACGCTCGGCATCGGGTTCGAACACGCCATCGATCATCGCCTCAACGGTGGACTGGATGGCCATAAGCGGCGTGCGCAGCTCATGGGCAACGTCGGTTACCAGCCTGCGCTCCAGCTTGCGGTTCTGCTCCACGGAATCTGCCATGGCGTCGAACATATTGCCCAATCGGGCAATTTCGTCGGTACCCTTCATACCGGTACGCGCCGAATAATCGCCCTCTTTTAGCGCCTTAGCCGTGTTCGTGATGCGACGAATGGGGGCGACAAGCGCGCGGGAGAACAGCACTCCCACCACAACCGAAATAGCCATTGCGATGAACGCAGCAAAAATCATGGCCTGGTACGACTTTTCACGGAATTCGGCATCTGTCTGGGTTAACAGCGTATCGGAGCCGTGCACCCGCACGAACACGGTGCCAACCTGATTCCCGTCGACATCAATGGCAGCCTTAGCCACATTGCCGCTCGACTCCTTCATGGCGGCCGCACCCAAAGCCTTGTCGGTTGAGTCGTCATACACGATGGCACCATTTTCGTCGCGCACCTGTACGTTGATGGAATCGTACAGAATGCTTGCCGAAGAAGCAGCGTTCAGGGCGCCACTATACCAATCGCCACGAGAAGCCTTGTAGCCCTGAGCAATAGAATCGGCCGTGGAATCGGCAACGCGCTGCACGTTTTCGCGCGTATAGGTTTGGAAGTGCTGCTCCCATACAAAGGAAAGCACCGCAATGGAAGAAAGCACCGTGATAAGGGAAACCGCTAGCATTACCAGCACGATGCGCTTGTTGAAAGAAAGGTTCAGCCCCTTCTTCTTTGCCGACTTTCCGTCTGGCTCCTCGCTGTCCGCCTGACTCCAGGTGGCATCGGTTGAATTTGCAGCCATCAGCAACTCCTTTCTGTGACAGCCCCAATAAAAAAGCGCGCCCCGCCCGAAGGCAGAACGCGCTGCAGGTTCCAAGGAAACTAGTTGGCCTTCGTGGGATCCTCAAAACGGTATCCTACGCCATGCACGGTATGAAGCCACTTTGGATTGCGCGGATTGTCACCAATCTTGGCGCGAAGGTTCTTCACATGGGAGTCGATGGTGCGCTCATAGCCCTCGAAGTCGTAGCCCAGAACCTTTTCAACCAATTCCATACGCGAGTACACGCGGCCAGGGTAGCGGCACAGCGTGGTGAGCAGCTTGAATTCGCTGGCGGTAAGGTCAACCTCTTCGCCGCTTACGAGGATCTTATGGCCCGAAATGTCGATGGTAAGCTCGCCGAATTCCAGCACTTCGCGCTGAGGCTCAGATTCGGAATGCACGCGACGCAGAAGGGCGCGTACGCGAGCAACCAATTCGCGGGGGCTGAAGGGCTTGATAAGGTAGTCGTCCGCGCCCAGTTCGAGGCCGATAATGCGGTCTTCCACTTCACCCTTAGCGGTGAGCATGATGATGGGCGTGTCGGAGTTGTCGCGGATAACGCGGCATACGCGCTCGCCGGGAACACGAGGAAGCATCAGGTCGAGCACAACCAGATCGAAATGGTGCTTGGAAAACTCTTCCAGGGCTTCCTGGCCATCGCCCACGGCGGTTACCCAATAGTTCTCGCGTTCGAGATATGCCGCCACCGCATCGCGAATGGCTTTTTCGTCTTCCACGAGAAGGATACGACGAGTGCTTTCGTTCATTGAAGAAGTCATCAATGCCTCCTGACAGGTATCGAAAAGCCCATACGGGCTTTATCTGCACATGCAGCGCAGCCAAAATGCAAACAAGACGGCTGCGGACTCTGGGGCCAACGGCACGATGCGCTGCTGCACATAACGCGCTAGAGGCGCCCAGGCGCCATTTGCAATTATTGTATCAATTGCCAGAACAGGAGCCATAAGCGGACACCCAAATGTCACAATACCCCTCAGCAGTACCCGCCCAACCGTGGCGCGGGAAAGCACCACATCAGGAGAATACGTGCCCACTAAACGCAGTCAAAATATTCCCGGCAAAGCCCCTCGCCCCTCTCGCAATTCGCACAACCGCAGCGCAGGGGTTCGCGGAGGCAGCACGCGGGGCGCTCATTCCGCCCGCAAAGCAGCTCCACAGGGCTTTTCCACTTCTGCGCCCAGAAGCCGCTCGGCGTTCGGGCCATCTGCGAAAACGAAGGGCAAAGGCGGATTCTCAAACGCTTCTTCCCATGGATTCGGCCCCGCATTCAACCAAGTTGCCAGCGGCGTTTCCGCAAAGAAGTCGGGCCCCGAAGTGCTGCTTACGCGCAGGAACCTGCTTATCGGAGCGGGCGCTATCGCGGGCGTTGCCGCTTTAGGCGGCGGGCTTTCGCTTGCCACCAACGCGCTGGAGGGCAAAAAAGAAACCACCGTGGATAGCATCAGCGTTCCCGAAGATGCGGTGAATGCCCTTTCGGATTACAGCCAAACCGACTACACGCAGCACGTGAAGGCGGCAGGAAGCTACAAGCTCACGTACGGAACCCTGGTGTGGGCCGACAACGACACCGTTGCCGCCTGCCTGGTACCCGGCGAATCGGCAAGCCCCCTGAACACAGTAAGCCTGCTGTACCTTTCAAGCGGCAAAACCGCTTCGATACTTTCCGCTGCTCAAGGCGCTGACGAAGGATACGAAATCGTCGATGTGCGCTGCAGCGAAAACGGCATTGTTTGGACGGAATCGAGCGCCTACGAATCTGCTTGGCGCGTATACACCGCAAAGCTATCCAATGGCAGCGCCGCTTCCATCACCCAGGTTGACCAGGGCGATGGCAATTGGCTTATTCCTTCTATTGCCGCCGTGGGCGAAACCGCGTTCTGGCAAGTATGCCCCAACACCTCAGGAGAATCTGCCGCCGAACGAAGCGCCCTCAAAAGCGCGCGATTCGGCTCTGGCGACGTAGCTGTTCCCTACACCTCGAAAAAGGCCTTCGCCACACGCGTAACCGCAGCTGACGATGGCGTGGTAATCACGCCGCGCGCCGAAGCACAGGGCACCTACTACCAGCTCACCAAGATTTCAGCCAAAGACAATTCCACCGTCGACCAGATGACGCTCCCCTCTTCCATGACGCCCGACTTGGCAGGCTACGGCCGCAGCGGTTTTTCGTTTGGGTTCAGCAGCATCTACAACTTCGGTGGCGGCATTGCCAACTTGGGCACTTACACGCCGCGTTCGGCGGCGAACGCCTACCACTACGACGACCTGCAGTGGTTCCGTTTCTCGCGCTCGCCCATTACCGCCCCCTGTTGGTCGGGCGAATGGTTTGTGGTGAAATCCACCACTGCCCTGTGCGGCGTTAACTTTGGCAGCAAGAGCTACTTCGCTATCGACACGCCAAGCGGCTGCGACACCTACGGCGAGCACCTGGTTTCCACAGGCACTCGCTCTTCATTCGTGGGTCTCTCGCAAATCACCGACGACAACGACAGCAACAACGACCACGCCCTCGTGCGCGTCTTCACGCCCATCAAGGGCAGCATCGACAACGCATTTTAGGTGATGCGTGGCGGCGCGGTGCCGTCTCGGTATCCTGCAGTCCTGGCCTGCCGCCCTTCAGTCCTGGCTCAGCATTCTGCAGTCCCGCTCCGTCAGCCTTTAATCCTCACCCCACCGTTCCTCAGTCCTGGCTCTTTACTTCGATCAGCTTCGCGCTCCTTTCACGGAATCGACCCCGCCGGCAGCGGCGAAGTCTCACGCGCCCTTCACGGGATCAACCCCGTTGCTACCGCCGAAGCCCCAGTCGCCCATCGCCGGATTGCTCCGCTGCTGCCGCCGAAGTCTCACGTATCTTTTGCGGGATTTGCCCCGTCGAGGCGGTTTGCTCGTTGCAAAAAACAAAAATCCCGCCATTTTTGCAACTTTTTTGCGATTGCGGACTCCCCTCCATCCCTAAAAAGCAGAATCGGACCGCAACACAGCTGGATCACCTGCATTTTTGCGTCTCAATCCGCAATTGGAAGGTTCCAAACAATCCGCAATCGCAAAAAAGTTGCACCGCAAGCCGATTATTTGTTTTTGAGCCCCCGGGGATGGCTTCAGGACAGGTCTGGAGCATCCCGGGAAGACAACGATGCGAGCGGGGGTCGGCTCGGCCCTGGGGGACACCCTCGGGGCGGTCCCGCGAAGCGACCGCTCGCAACATTGCAAAAAAAAGAGGACATCCGGCTTCGGATGCCCTCGCTTTGTTTTCAAACGATATTGCGCCTACCTAGCACTTACGCCCTACTCTAGAACTCAAGTTCCTTCAACCGATCGAATACCACGTCTTTACGCGTAAGGAAGTCCCACGGGTCGAAGATCTCGTCGAGCGTTTCCTTGGAAAGCTTGGCCTCGGGGTCGGCTTCCAAGTTCTCGCGATAGGTGGGGCCATCAACAGCGTTCTGGATGTCGGCCCATACCTTCATAGCGTTACGCTGAACGATAACGTATGCGTCTTCGCGCGTGATGCCGGTCTGAACCAGGGCAAGCAGCACCTTCGAAGAGAAGATGAGGCCCTTGGTGCGCCACAGGTTGTGCTCCATCTTGGCAGGATAGGTCTGTAGGCCGTCAAGCATCCACTGCATCTTGCCGAACATATAATCCAGCGCAATGAAGCTATCCGCCATGGCAACGCGCTCTGCGCCAGAGTGGCTAATGTCGCGCTCGTACCACAGAGCAACGTCGTCAAGCGCTACCTGAGCGTTGGACTTAACCACACGGGAAAGGCCGCATACACGCTCCGCAGTGATGGGGTTGCGCTTATGGGGCATAGCAGAAGAACCCTTCTGACCCTTGGCAAACGGCTCTTCAGCCTCGATAACGTCAGACTGCTGAAGCAGACGAACCTGCATAGCAATGGACTCCAACGTGGAAGCGGTAACAGCCAACGCCGTCATAACCTGGGCATGGCGGTCACGTGCCAAAACCTGCGTGGAAAGCGGGTCGGGCGTAAGGCCAAGCTTTTCGCAGACATACTGCTCTACGAATGGGTCGATGCTGGAGTAGGTTCCAACAGCACCGCTGATTGCGCCCGTTGCTGCAACCTTGCGAGCCTCCTGCAGACGCGTCTGAGCGCGCTTCAAGGCCCAAGCCCAGCTGCCGAACTTCATGCCGAACGTCATGGGCTCAGCATGGATGCCGTGGGTGCGGCCCACGCACAGGGTTTCCTGGAATTCAAAAGCGCGGCGCTTGCAGGTTTCACCCAGCAGAGCAACGTCCTTCAGAATGATGTCCAGCGCCTGGGTAATCTGATAGGAAAGAGCCGTATCGCCCAAGTCGGATGAAGTCATACCGTAATGAACCCAACGGCTGGGAGGCTCGGTTCCCTCGGGAACGTCAGCATCGATGTACTCCGCCATGTTGGTGGTGAAGGCGATTACATCGTGGTTGGTAACCTTTTCGATCTCGTCGATGCGCTCAACAGTGAAGTCTGCATGCTTGCGGATCCAAGCAGCCTCTTCCTTGGTGATGCCCGATTTGCCCAATTCGGCCTGGGCTTCGCATGCCAGAATCTCGATTTCCTTCCAGATCTCGAACTTGTTCTGGAGCTCCCAAATAGCACCCATTTCGGGGCGGGTGTAGCGACCGATCATTCGATTCCTCCCTTTACGTATGCCTTACCAGGCAACTGACTGAGACCATATTCTACCAACATAAAACACGCGAACGCCCACGGCAACCGTTACAACGAACGCACGATTTCGCGAGCACGAGCCAGAAGATCGGTATCCGCCGCAACGATAACCTGATCACCTGGGAAAATGCGCGTTTCGCTGTTCACTACCTCCACATCGTCTTGGTGTGAAACAGCGATTATGCGAATACCTTCGTCGAATTCAATATCGAGCGCTCGCACGCCTTTGTAGTTGTCGTGGTTGCGCATGGTGGGGACTTTGATGTCCAGCAAGCCAATCTGGTCGCTGGTAAGAGAAACGGCAACGCCCATAGATCCAAGCATGGCTTCTTCCTGAATCATGTTCGCGATCATTACTGTGGAAGAAACACTTTCAATGCCCAAGCGTCGAAAAATTCGCAAATTCTTGGGGCTGTTCACGCGAGCAATGCAGCGCGGCACATCAAACACGCGCGAGGCAATCTCGCACGCAGCAAGGTTGTCTTCATCTTGCCCGGTTGCCGCCACGAACACATCGGCCGATTGCATAGCCGCATCTTCCTGGACGGAAGCCGAGCAGCCATCACCGCTGATAACCAGGCAAGAACCATCGATGGTTTCCGCCAGGCGGCGTGCTTGGGCATCGCATTTTTCAATCAAGGCAACCTGGTTGTCTTCGCGCAAAAGGGTGCCCGCAAGATATGCGCCGAGCTTGCCGCCGCCAACGATAACGATATACACCGCAACCCCCCCTAATCCTGTGCGTACTTCGCGATAGCGGGAAGCATCGCATGCGAAACCACGGCGAGCACCGCATCTCCGTGGTACAAGATGCTCGAAGGCGAAGGAATAGAACTTACCGTGCCGTCGGCGCGCTCAAAAGCGCATACGCGAATGCCATGGCGGCTTTCAAGGTCGGCAACCTTGATGGATTTCTGCCCCACTTCGGAAAGGTTAAGGGCGAACTGAAGCACCTCGAAATCTCCGAACGTGGCAATATGGTCGCCAATGCCCGATATAGCCTTTGAGAATATCTCCTCGGCAACCAGCGTGGTGCCGCATACATAGTCGATACCCAGCTGCAGGTAGGTTCGCTCGTGGCTGCTGTCGTACAAGCGCGCCACAGCGTGAGGCACATCGTACAAACGACGAGCAATTTCAACCACCATGAGGTTCGCGTTGTCGCTCTGGGTTACTGCAGCCACAAAGTCGCATTCCTCGATGCCGGCGTTCACCAAAATCTCTTCGTCATAGCCCACACCCACAAAGGTCGAGCCGTTGAAGTCGCGGCCCAGCGCGACGAAAGCCGAAGGATCGCGGTCGATTACGCATACGTTGTTGTCATGCTCGGAGAGCATCAGGGCCAAACGCGAACCAACGCGGCCGCAGCCCACAATAATAATGTCACTCACATCTATCGCGGCGCCTTGTGCGCGCCGCACCTCCATCTTAATCGCAGTGAAACCAGGCGAATCCATCACAGTGAACAGGCGTTATGTTCCTTGGGCTGAGCCATGGCTCAGCCACCCGAACCTGCCTGCCCATACAAAAGCGGATGACACGCACGGCTATTGCTAATTTCAGTTGTCCTTATTGCTTGGGCGGGCACTTCCATTGCGTACGCCAGCACACAGAAGAAAGCGCCCCGCTTAGAATGGCGCACTGCGAAAACAGCCGTTCCCGCAGCCACCGCTTCTGCTGGATAGTTTAGAAGATCAGGGAACTCAACTCAAAGCCCACGCATTCCAACGATTGAAAACATGTGCTGGGAAAACAAAAAACGCCGGCCCGTAGGCCGACGTTAACCATTAAATGAATCGGTAGTACACGTTTCGTGTGCCCCAGTCGGTGTAGCTGCTAGCACCGAAAGCTTTGTAAACACCCGGTGCCAAGTCGAGCGCGCGACCATACTTGGCAAAACCACCGGTATCGGTAACCGTAGCAATAACAACCTTGCCGTTGTAGCAAATCTCGCAAATGCTACCAACCAGATAAGACTTGTCTTCAGGAACGGCAACCGTAATGCTCTGATGCGTGAGCGCAATGCCCGAAGCAGTGTTGGTTACGCCGAAGTTGCCCTGACCATCGTCGTTGGTTTCGATGGAATAAGCCGAGGCAACGCCGCTCTGCCAGGTGCCGTCGTTAACGTCGGGCGCAACGCGGGGCGCAGTAGGCAGCGGATCGAGCGTGCAAACCTCGTTCGCCTTCTGCTTTGCCAAGGCGTTGGTATTGTCTACCGCAATAGGCACCACAACCGGATCGGGATCTTTAACCGTGATAGAGCGCTGAGTTGCTTCCGTAGCATCTGCTGCTTCAGTGACGGTTACCCCGTCAACGCTAGAAGAAGCATCGGCCACGCCAGAAGCACGCTGCGCCGAAGAAAGCTGCTGAGTATCAACGGCCTGCGCACGGGAGGAACCCAAGCCAAGAGTGGAAGAATCTTCCTGCTTGGAACCCTGTGCCTGGCCGACAGAGCAAAAGGCAACCACCGTCATGGCCATGATAAGCACGAAGCAAACCATGAAAAACGGAGCAACCCTTCTTTTGGTATGTACGCTGGCTTTAGCCAAAAAACTCCAATGCCGAAGCTTCGCCGTTGCCCTTTGGGAAGCAAAGGGTGCGGGCCTTCTTGCTTGCAGAACCACCGATGCTGGAACCAGCAGACCGCAATAAGCGCATAAAAGCACAAGGCCTATTATACCCGCCCACACGAAAGGCTCCAAATCAGGCCATCGGCAAACGGGCTCAAAGCACCTGGGACTACCCTGTGTTGGAAGTTCTGAACTTGTTACAAATCAGCTTCTGAGCAGCGATAACGCGGTATTGTGGTGGGAATATGATGAAAACGCCACCAAACGGTCGAACACACCAATATCAAGGTACGAAACCACCAAAGCAACTGCAATGAGCCCAACGCCCAAAGCCAAGAAATCAATGCGATCAAAGGCACACGCAATAATGAGACAAGCTGCCACCGAAAGCCATATCAACGCAGACAAATCAGTGAGTCGCCCTAAGCTGTGAGGCGGGCAAATGCCCAGGGAGAACGGAAGCAAGGCAATGCAGAGCTCGATGCAAACAACCAAACCGCACAGGCGAAGACGCAACGGCGCCTTATCGGCGAAGCACACCAGGAGGGTTGTGCCGGCAACAATCAGCAAGACCGGCCAAAAGCCCCAAAAACTTACTCCAGGAATGCGGGAAACCCAGTAGTTGGCAAGAAAAACGAAGAAAAGCGTGGTTAGCGTCACCAGCGCCAAAACCACCGGTGCGCGCTTACGCGCTTTGTTGCCATCGTTAACCACCACGCTTTGCGTAGGCGCTGAAGGTATAGGACGAGAAACCCCTGAAGACGCAGGCGGCATGGGGGGTATATGGCCCGCATCGGCATGGATACCATAATTGCGCAGCGCTTCCACCCTTGCCACTCCAGCTTCAACCACACGGTGGTAGCGATCGGAGCACACGTCAAGCGGGCTGACATTTAAAGGCTTGCCCTCCCCGTCCGAAGAGGGAAGAAACGCCGCAAAGGCAATATAGGGAACAACAACCAAGCCGAAAGTGCAAATGAGCAACACCACAGCCGTAACACGAACCAACACCGCATCGGCATCGATGCGCTCGGCAATACCAGAGCAGACGCCAGCGATAATCCGGTCTTCGCCGCGCGTTAGCACTGGTCGAGACTTTGGCTGGTTAAACAGGGAATACCCCTTTTTTTCGTCCTTTGCCACGCTGCTCCTTCCAACACCCCCATTTAACAGCACCCTGAGCCAAGGTAACTACTTCGTCAGGAAAATGTTAAAGGCGGTGATTACAAAACGAACAGGCAGATGGAAAGGAACTGACACACTGAACCAGCAAGGATCCACACATGGAAGACGGAATGCATATAGGGGATCTTCTTCAGGACGTAGAAGATGCATCCAATGGAATAGCAGAGTCCGCCCGCAAGCAAAAGCCAGAAGCCTGGTGCGGGAAGCAGCGCCCAGAGCTGCGGTATAAACCATACAACCGACCAGCCCAAGCACAGATACAGCACCGCCGAGATCCAACGGGGACGGAATACCCAGAACGATTCGGCAATTACGCCGATAATGGCAACGGCCCAAACAAAGGCAAACAGGGCAACGCCATGGCAATCAACCAAAGTGACCAGGCAATACGGGCTATATGAAGCCGCAATAAATAAGTAGATGAAGCTGTGGTCAAGTACCTTGAACACGCGCTTGGCCTTTTCGACGGCAATGGCGTGGTACAGCGTCGACATCACATATTCCAGCAGCATGAAGATGCTGTAGACCAGCGCAGCTAGCAAGTGCAGGCCACCGCCCGAGTGAACAGCCGCCACAACGCAAAGCGGAATGGCTGCGATGGACAACAGCGCACCCACGCCGTGGGTTATCGAATTGGCAATCTCTTCTCCGAGCGAATAGGCGCGAATGGCCTTGCGGGAATCACGCGAAGTGGCATCATTTTTCTTTTCGCGCTTGGAGCGCTTCGGATTATCCGAACCGTGCTTCTTGAACTGACGAGGCGTCCATTCCCTCGAGGGAGCCTGTGATTGAGCCATTGCTATCCCTTCAACTGCCCCATTCGGGACGATACACTCACTGCAACCTAGCAGCGAAACAGGTTCATAAGGTTAATGCTGCGATTATACTGCGCGATTGCCTTTCGGCTGAGCCCAGTCAAGCCAATCGGATGCTTCTGCAATCGGAACGTCAATCAGACGCTCGTCGCAGCCACGCACACCTGCTGCGGTACGCACCAAAACGGTTGCAACGCCAGCATGGCGCTGCAAAGGATTCGCACGGAGGCAGGCATACTGCATTTTTCTCCGCGGCACAATGACCGTATCCGTGGAGTAACCGCCGTTCACCACAATGGTTCCCGAACTGTCGAAGCCGAATGCAGAACGACGGTGCCACAGAACCGCACCCACCACTTCGATAGCTGCAATGGCAACGCACAGCAAAAGGCCCGGCATCAGCGTTGCCGCAGCGAGACCGCCAAACTGAGCGTGCCCCCGAACAGCTGTTGCGTCAGCGGCAAAGGAGGCGGCACACAACAGGAGCAGGCCCACGGCAAGCCAGAACCCAACGCCCTTCAGCACCGCCCTTCGAGTAATGGCGCGGCGCAGGGCCACCTTTGGCATAGGAGTACTTGCCACGGGAGCATGGGCGTATTCAGGGGTCAAACCTTGAACGACGTTCCAAGCTTCACCGATGGGCAAAAACGGATGCACCACCAGTTTGTCCGTCTCCGGCTGAGAAGAAGAGCCAGACGATTCTTCGCCAGAAGCAACACCCACCCTGCCATACGAAACCGAGCAGCAGTGCATAAGGCGCTGGAAGAAAGTCTGATGGATGTGCACCGACTGAATTCGATCTACATCGATGCCGCTGAACATATGCGTTATAAGACCACGCTCAACTTCGATGCGGCTACCGCGACGGCGCGCTTGGAAGCCGCCGTAGGAAAGGCATACGCCAACCAGATAGGCAACCCACGTCATTGCCAAACAAAACAGCAGCAAGACACCCGTCAGCCCGCAGGCAAGCATAAGATCGCTCTTGAGTGCACCTGTTGCTGCGAAAAATGTTGAGCTGTCGATCAAAACCGCAAGGATGACTAAGGTTGCCACAACAACGAGCGCAACCATCGCTATTGCGAGAGCCAGCCCAAACGATGCCCTTCCGCACAGAGCGGAAAGCAGCAATTCCTTGTTGCCAAGACGGTATTCGCAGGTAACAACGCCTGTATCCACTGCATCTTTCGCGAATATGCCTCGCATATCGTCCATAACGGCAGCAGCGCCATCAAGCACGTTGCCCTGCTCGGCAAAAGCGCCCTGAGCAGCGGTAACAACGCGTTCCCCCTCGCCTTCGATGCTCTTGCGACGGAAAAGCTCACGACGCAGATATTCTGCCGCGCTTCGCTCCACGTACGAAATCACCAGCGCCTTATTGTTGGCACCACCCGCGGTATCGACGTTCACCGTGCACACGCCCGCCAAGCGCTGAAGAAGAGATGCGCGTTCGTTTACCGACTGAATCTTCGAATACGGCACATGGGTGCGCCGTTTGTTCAAGATCCCCGAATAGAAGCTGAATTCCGTTTCGTCAAATTCGTACCAGGTGTAGCGGTACGTCCACGCGCGGACCCCCGTCACCACCCCGCAAATAAGCACCGTAGCGGCAAGGAGCAGAAGCACCGCGGCGAAAAACGCATCTACCGAGACGAAACCGAGCACTTCGGCCAATTTCGCAAGCCCCGGCAACGAAGAAAGTCCGCATATGAAAATAATCGGCGCAACACGCAACGCATCCAGCCAGATATAGCAATGATGCAGCGAATGACGCACCCCTGCTTGCTCGGGTTCGAAAGCCGAAGCACCCGACGACGTGGGGTTCATGTTGGGAGGAATCGGACCGTTGGAGCTCATGGCTACACGTCCTCGCGGGCAAGGCGCGCAAATTCAGCAGCACGATCGCGAACATCGTCGGCCTGCGCGGTAAGCAAGCCGGGGATCTCCATTGACCCTGCAGCCGTTGAAACCGTCACGCTCGCCAGGCCAAAAGCACGCAAAATGGGCCCTTGCTTCGTGTCGGTATTCTGCACACGGATGAAGGGAACCACGATGTGCTTGCGCCAAATGATGCCGTACTTCAGTTCCAAGAAATCAGGACGAAGCTCGTAGTGCCAGCGAATGTAGCGAAGCGGCGTTACCGCAAACAGGAACACGATCAGCAAAACCGCGTACAGAACGGTACATGCCAATACGTAGGGTTCTGCCCAATACGCCTCCGACGCATCGACAAGCAACGCAATGGCTCCCGGCGATGCCAGAATCAGCCACGCCGCGGTGAGCATCAACGTATCGCTGATGCGCCACACCGCCTTGATGCGCGGATTCAGCTTTTCCTGAGGTTCTGCGTGCATGAGGTTCCCATTCCCTAGCTAGTCGTCAGTTTTGGCATTATTGTCGCATAGCGCACGCTGTACCGAAGCGCCCAATGCGTGCACAAACAAAACCCGATCCGTGCTTTTAACAACATTTCGGCAAAGGTAAAACAAAACCCGCCTGGCAAATCGGGGAAAGGATCAGTCTTTCACCGCTGCGCGGGCGGGTTTCACAAACATATTCATTTACCAGCAGCATCACAGATGCCACCAGCGAAACCGTTACAGGTACCTAAAGTAGGCGGCACAGGACCCTTCAGAGGAAACCATGCACGGACCTACAGGGTTTTCAGGCGTGCACACCTTGCGGAACAAGGGGCATTCGTTTGGAGCCATCATGCCACGCAGCACATCACCGCAACGGCAGCCCTTCGGTTCTTGCGTGGGCTCAACCGCAGGCTCGAAGCGCTGGAATGCATCGAACTCGGCGAACTCAGGACGGATCGCATAGCCCGAACCGGGAATAACGCCCAAGCCGCGCCATGTTGCGTCCACGGTATGGAACACCTCGTTGATGGCGGCAACAGCAACCGGATTACCTTCGGGTGCAACGCCGCGCGTATAAGCGATCTCGATTTCAGCACGGCCTTCATGGAGCTGGCGCATAATCATGGCAATGCCCTGCAGCACGTCCACTGCTTCGAAGCCGGTGATAACGCCAGGGATGCCGTACTTCTTTGCCAGGAACTCATAGGGCTTCATGCCAATGATGGTGCTCACATGGCCAGGCAAAATGAGCGCATCAATCTGCAGTGAGGGGTCGGAAACGATGGTTTCCAACGCACCGGGCATATTCTTATGCGCCACGAATACACTGAAGTTCTTAAGGCCCAGCGCCTTAGCACGCTTGATGGCCATGGCTACCAAAGGGGTGGTGGTTTCGAACCCCACGCCCACGAACACAATCTGCTGATCGGGGTTTTCCTGGGCGAGTTTCAGCGCGTCGAGCGGAGAGTACACGATGCTTACCGAACGCCCTTCCGCCTGCTCTTTCAGCAAGCTGGAAGTTGAGCCCGGCACACGCGTCATATCGCCAAAGGTGGCAATGGTAACGCCGGGAACGCGCGAAAGCGCAATAACCGTATCGATGTCCTTGTTGCTGGTAACGCACACCGGGCAACCGGGGCCCGATGCCAAACGAACGCCTTCGGGCATCATGGTACGCAGGCCGTTGCGGGCAATGGCAACCGTATGGGTGCCGCACACTTCCATCAAGGTTGCATGCTCAGGCGCCCATTTCTCGATCGAGCGAATTAAGCCACGGGCAAGTTCTGGGTCTTTGAAAGAAGACAAGTCCATTGGAATCGCCCGCCTATAATCCCTCGACGTCGGCCAGTTCGGGAATCTGCTTGATCAGATCGAGCGTTTCCTGAGCATCTTCTTCGCTTACCACTTCAATGGCGAAGCCAGCGTGAACCAGAACAAAATCGCCCACCTGGGCGGAAGGGGTAAGGTCGAGCGCCACTTCACGGGTAACACCCAGAATATCCACTACCGCCAAGTTGTTTTCGTTGATGGTACGAACCTGGGCGGGAATAGCTAAACACATATTGCATCACTCCTCATGTTGCGCCTGCAATCCTAGCACAGCCTGTCCATAGGAAATCGAAGCATCGTTGGGTGGCAGTTCTTTATTCAGTGCCACTGTAAAGCCGCGCTCCTGCAGGCGCGCAAGCGCACGTTCCATCAGGTAGCGGTTCATGAACACGCCACCAGCAAGCGCCATAACCTCGATGCCGTAGGTGGCACGCACCAATTCGGCAACATTCACAATGGCTTCCACGAATGCGGCATGAAAACGCGCTGCAATAACGGAAACAGGCACCGACGCCTGCATATCGTCGAGCATGGCGGCAAATACCGGCGCTACATCCATCAGCAAAACCGAGGTGTCGGCAGCCGTGCTGTTTTCCGTTGCCGTATTCTTGATGAAGGCAATGCGATAACGCTCGTCTTCCACGGGCAAACCCGCAGCCTCTACCTGAGCCCTATGCGCCGCAGCCTCCAAAAGAATAGCCGCTTCGCCTTCGTAGCAGGGGTGAGTGCACACGCCCAACAGCGCCGACGCTGCATCGAAGATACGCCCAACCGAAGACGTTTCGGGGGTGTTCAAACCCTTTTCGATCATTTGATCGAACACTTCAGCATTGGGCACGCATTCGGATACGAACCTCTTGGCCTGTTCATGCTCCAGCAGATCAAACGACCACAGGGCGCCGTAGGCAATGCGTGCAAGGTCCTTGATGGCAGCCGCGCCACCTGGTAGGGGAATGTAGGCGAAGTTCACAAAGCGCTCATAGGCCTGAAGGTTCGAAAGCAGCACTTCGCCGCCCCAAATAGCACCATCGAGTCCGTAACCCGTACCGTCGAACGCAAAGCCGCATACAGGGCCTTCAAGGTTGTTTTCACCCATAACGGAAAGAATGTGCGCATGGTGATGCTGCACGCGCGTTGTGGGCAAGCCCTGGTTCATCGCCCACTTCGTGGAAAGATATTCAGGATGATAGTCACACACTATGCGCTTAGGCTCGAAATGCAACAGGCTAGCATAACGGCGACGCGTTTCGTTCCATGCGTCGAGCACCGCCGCGCTTTCCAGGTCGCCCACATGCTGGGAGACGAACGCCTTACCACCGCGCGCGTAGGTTAACGTGCTTTTCTGCTCGGGGCCTACCGCCAAAAGCTCTTCGCTTGCGCCTTCAGGGCACGGAGCTGAAATGGGAAGCGGGGCATAGCCGCGAGCGCGGCGGATGAACTGAACGATATCGCCCGCAGCACCACCGTCGAGGATGCGGATAACGGAATCGTCATAGCGCCCCACGATTTCTCGGTTGTTCACCAGAAAGGCATCGGCCACGCCAGCAAGTTGGGAAAAGGCCGTTTCTTCATCGATAACGATAGGCTCATCGTGGATGTTGCCCGATGTCATAACAAGCATGCCACCGCATTCGTGAAGCAGCAGATGCTGAACGGGCGTGGTGGGCAGCATTACGCCCAGTTCGGGCAGGTTGTCGGCCAGGCCCTTCGCGAACGCCGCATCGAAGCGCTTTCGCAACAACACGATAGGGCGCGCAGGGCTCGTGAGCTGGCGCGCTTCAGCATCGTTGACTTCGCAAAGAGCGCGAGCCTCTTCCACCGAAGCAACCATAACGGCAAACGCCTTGCCAGGACGATGCTTGCGCTGGCGCAATGCGGCAAGAGCCGCCTCATTAGCAGCGTCGCACACCAAGTGATACCCGCCCAAGCCCTTAACGGCAACGATACCGCCTTCCGCAATCAGCTTTGCAGCACGATGGAAGATCCCGTCGGATTCCTCGACGTTTTTCGCCCAGGAAATGCCTTCGAGCGAAAGGCCGTCCGCGGAACCCGACTCAATCCAGCCAATTTCAGGGCCGCACTCAAAGCACGCATCGGGCTGTGCATGAAAGCGCCTGTCGGCGGGGTCGGAGTACTCTTCTTGGCATGCTGGGCACATAGCAAACTGCGCCATAGATGTTTCGGGGCGGTCGTAAGGCAACGTGCACATGATGGTAAAGCGCGGACCGCAGTTAGTGCAGTTGATGAAGGGATAATGGTAGCGACGATTATTCGGGTCGAACAATTCTTCCACGCAAGCGTCGCACGTTGCCAAATCGGGCGAAACAAGCGTGGTTTCGTCCTGTTCCGCCGCATCGGAAAAGCGAATCTCGAAGGTATCGAACCCCTGCACGGGAACTTCCGCAATCTCGATTTCGCTCACTTGCGCAGCAGCGGGCTCTTCTTCAGAAAGAGCCAACACAAACCTGTCGAGCGGCAGGGTTTCACCTTCGGCGTGCACCTTCACGCCTTCAACATCGTTCAAAACCCAACCGGTAATATCTCGTTTTTTTGCCTCACGATAGACAAAGGGGCGGAAACCCACCCCTTGTACTACGCCAGATATTTTCAGATCAAGCGCTTCACGCGTCATGCGTTGATTGCCTCCTTGAACGCCTTAACCAAGGCGCGAATAGACACTGCGGAGTTGTCAGGCAAATGCACCTGGACGCAGCGGCGGCCACGGTCGGAAAGAATTGCAAAGTCGCCCGAAGCCTGAGCCTTTGCAAGTTCGCCCAAACTCTGTGCGCGGGGGTCTTCAATGGCGATATCCTTCGGCTCTTCTGCCGAGATAATCAGGAACACCCCTTCGTTCGGACCGCCCTTATGGAGCTGACCGGTGGAATGCAGGTAGCGCGGACCGATTTCCAAGCACGACGCCGCACCCAAGCGGTCGGCAACCGAGTGGCGGATTTCTTCCAACGCTTCACGGCGACCTTCGCCCGTGAAGGGGAGGAACGCATTCAGGCTGAAGTAATCGCCGGGCTTAATGCTGCCAAACAGGGCACGCAACGCGGAAACGAGCGATTCGTCTGAAACAGATTCGCGAAGAGCTTCGGACACGTGCACCTCAACGTCGCCGATAGGAATGCCGGCAAGACCCTTTTCCACGAATTCGGGATCGCGGGCGCCATTGGCAAGAATGCTGAGCACTTCCTTCTTGGCAACCGCCACGTCAGGCTGGTCGAAGGGGCACACCTTCATAAGATAGCCAACCATGGCAATGGCGTATTCCCACATAACAAAGTGGGCCGCCACTTCCTCCACGTTCAGAACCTTGAAGCTCATACGCGGAATAGCGGGATCGATGAACTCGAGCGCATGGCTGAAGTTCTGACGATCGTCCCACAGGTCGGTTTTGGTGTTGTAGGTGATAACCGTGCGGTCGTGCGGATCTTCACGCAGAACCAGCGAGTCAACCTCGATGTTGGGCAGGATGCCGAAGCCGTTCTTGCCCAAGCTTTCAGCTACCAGCTGCTCAATCCACAAACCAAGTACGCGGCCGCGCTTTGGCGTGAAGAACGAAAACTTATCGCGTCCGTTCTGGTAGTTGTCAAACAGGAACGCCGCCAAATTCGATGCAGGGTTGTCCAAATCGTCGGTGGAGCACAGCTCCTCGGCGTTGCGCGCACTTTCCATAACCTTTTTGATGTCGATGCCCACCAAAGCAGCAGGAACCAAACCGAAAACGGAAAGAGCAGAGTAGCGCCCACCAACCGTAGGCTCGCCAGAGAATACCTTAGCCCAGCCTTCTTCCTTGGCACGCGCCTCAAGCTCAGAGCCAGGATCGGTGATGGCAATCAGGTGGGAAGGTATTTCCTCTTCCGGCAAGGTTTCCGCCAAAATGGTGCGGACCGCTTTCATAACCAAGGTGGGCTCGATGGTGCCGCCCGACTTGGAAGACTGGATGACAAGCGTGGTTTTGGGGTCGCATTCGGCCAAAATGGTACGAACACGCACCGCCGATACCGAATCGAGCGTCTTAAACGTAATAAGCGACGAATCAGGCTTGTTGTACTTGGTAAGCGTCATCGGAGCCTGGGTAGAACCACCCTGGCCGATGAGGATAACCGTCTTCAAGCCGCGAGAAATCATCTCGTCGGCAAAATCCTGGATCTCGTCGATAGGGCACGGTGGCTCGCTGGCCAGCGTTGCCCATCCCATATATTCAGTGGCGCATTGCTGCGCTTCTTCGGAAAAGCCATAAAGAGAGCTGTCCTTGCATCTAACTCGACTAGCAACCTTGCCGTCGACCAGAGCCTGAAGCGAGGGAGGGTAGATCCCCTGAATGGCAAAATCGATCATTTGTCCTTCTTTCATAGGTCTCTCGATTTTACCAAATGGCAATACGTATGACACCTTTACCCTGTCGCTGTATATAAAATGCCATTTATACAATCTTATTGCCGCTGGTCAGATGAATGTGCCTAAAAGAAAAACCCAACAACGGCACATGCTACGATCCAAGCAAACGTAGCGCTTAGAGCAATCCCGTTCAGGGCAGGAGGAACAGGCATGTCCATCACGTACGATTTCTCAGGGAAAACAGTTGCCGTCACCGGTTCGGCGCGCGGCATCGGGCGACGCATTGCAGAACGATTCTACGAAGCAGGCGCCAACGTTGCCTTGTGCAGCATTTCACCAAACGGCAAAGAAGAACTGATGCAGGAAATCGCTGGCGATGACCGTAGTCGCATCATGGCAAAGCCCGTCGACGTGACGCAGGTCGAGCAGATCAGGACATTCTTCGAAGCGGTAGTGGAAAAGTTCGGTTCGTTCGACGTCCTGGTGAACAACGCAGGAATCTTTACGAGCGAGACCATCGAAACCGTTACTGAAGCCGATTGGGAACGGGTAATGGACACGAACCTGAAGTCGGTGATCTTCGCCAGCCAGTGGTTTACGCGCCACAACCAGGAACACGGCACAGGCGGCAGCATCGTGAACATCGCTTCGGTTTCCAGCGTTACCTATATCCCACACAACTTGCTATACAACATCAGCAAGGCGGGCGTGGTCACGCTTACCAAAACGCTCGCACGCGGCCTGGGTCCTTCCAACATCCGCGTGAATGCCGTGGCCCCTGGCAGCATTCCCACTGACTTGAATGCAGCACTGTACGCCGATAAGCAACGCGAGATTGATTTGTGCAAAAAGATCCCTCTCGGCCGCCGCGGCACCAAAGACGATATCGCCAACTGCGTGCTGTTCCTGGCAGCTGATGAATCCTCGTACCTGACAGGACAGGTTATATTCGCCGAGGGGGGCTGGTTGTTGGCTTAGGTCGCCGCCTTCGGGTGGGCGCTGCGCACTCAGGGTCAAGCGGACTCTTTTGCTTTTCTTCGAAAGCTACCGAGCCTCCACGGTGCGCATTAACTCCCTTTTCAGGGGTGTTTTGTTGTAATCGTGCTAACGAAAAAAAAGACCCGCCGAAGCGGGTCTTTGAATTGTGGTGGTCGGGGCGGGACTTGAACCCGCGACACGCGGATTTTCAATCCGCTGCTCTACCAGCTGAGCTACCCAACCGAAAGCATCATATCTGACGCGAGTTGTTATATTACCGATAGGTCTTCTGTACGTCAAGCCTTTTATGAAACAAATATTTCAAGCTTTGATCAAGGCCCGTAATAACCCGTAGATGGATTTCCAGATCATTCCGTTTCCCCTGATAAACACAGGTTGAAAAACATAGCTTCCGCGAAAGCAAGTAAAAAAGAGGCACCCACAATAGGTGCCTCGATTCGTTAAAACAGCTTATTCCCAAGCGGAGCGGCCCTGTAGTGCACGGCGACCGATATCGGAACGGTACTGAACGCCCTCGAATTTGATAAGCTCACATGCCTCATAAGCACGGTTTCGAGCCTCTTCAAACGTATCGCCCAGAGCAACTACGTTCAAAACGCGACCACCAGCGGTAATGAGCTCGCCGTCGGGGTTCAATGCCGTACCAGCATGAAAAACGATAACCCCGTCGAGCTCTTGAGCCTCTTCCACGCCGAGGATAACCTTGCCCTTTTCATAGGACCCTGGGTAGCCTTCGCTTGCTAAAACAACGCTCACTGCCCATTTATCGGACCAGGAAAGAACGATATCCTCGGGACGACCCTCGGCAACAGCAAGCATGATGTTTACCAGGTCGCCTTCAAGGCGAGGCAGTACTACCTGAGTTTCGGGATCGCCAAAGCGCGCATTGAACTCCAGCACCTTCGGGCCTTCGGGCGTAAGCATGAACCCGCCATACAGGCAGCCGCGATAGTCGTTTTCGAACGGTTCCTTTGCCGTAGCGGCAGCCGATTGCTCCATGATGGAAACCATGGTTGCCATCTCTTCTTCAGTGACAATAGGCACCGGGGAATATACACCCATGCCACCCGTATTGGGGCCAAGGTCGCCATCATAGGCACGCTTATGGTCTTGCGCAGGAGCCATGCAGAATGCCTTGCCGTTGGAAACAAAGGCCAAAAGCGAGCACTCGGGACCAGTCAGCATTTCTTCCACAACGACAGTCTGACCTGCGTCGCCGAAGTTGCCATCAAAGCAAGCCTCAACAGCATCGAGCGCCATATCAAGCGTTTCAGCAACCACAACGCCCTTACCCGCAGCAAGGCCGTCAGCCTTAACAACCAATGGAGCGCCCAGCTCTTCGCAATATGCACGAGCCGAAGCAGCGTCGGTGAAGCTCTGGTAGCGTGCCGTAGGAATACCGTTTGCATCCATGAAGCGCTTGGAATAGGTCTTGGAACCTTCCAGCTGAGCGCCTTGCGCATCAGGGCCAAACACGGGAATGCCCGCTTCGCGAAGGACATCGGCAACACCAGCAACGAGGGGAGCCTCGGGGCCGATTACTACCAATTCGATGTTATGAGCCTGGGCAAATGCGAGTACCGCCTGAGCGTCTTCAGCATTGAGATCCTTAACGTTGCGAGCAATGTTTGCCGTGCCACCATTACCGGGAGCCACGTACAGCTCGGTGCAACGAGGCGATTTCGCAAGCGCCCACGAAATAGCATGCTCACGGCCACCGCCGCCAAGAACCAGGATGTTCATGGTTCAAACCTTTCTTGTTTGATGCCAAAAAGCACCCCCGCAGGTTATTCCGCGAAGGTGCTTTGCTTGTTTTGCTTTACCGGGTGAGGCCCATATTGTTAGCGGCTCTCCCAGCCATTGAAGATAGTCTGGTTGCGATCGGGACCAACAGCGATGATGGACGCCTTTACGCCAGAAATCTCTTCAAGGTACTTAACGTAGCTCTGCGCGTTTGCGGGCAGGTCTTCGAACTTCTTGCAATCGGAGATATCAACGCCCTCCCAACCAGGAAGCTCTTCGTAGATAGGAGTTACGTTCTTCGGATAGATAACCGAATGCTGCATGGGGAAGTAGTCGTAACGCTGACCGTCTGCCTCATAAGCAACGCAAACCTTGATGCGAGGAACGCAGGAAAGAACGTCGAGCTTGGTAAGAGCCATGTCGGTCATGGAGTTAACTTCTACCGCATAGCGAGCCTGAACCGCGTCGAACCAACCGCAACGGCGCTTACGACCGGTGGTTACACCGTATTCGCCGCCCGTCTTGCACAGAAGTTCGCCGGTTTCGTCGTGAAGTTCCGTGGGGAACGGACCGGAGCCAACACGCGTGATGTAAGCCTTGGCGATACCCAAAACCTTGCCGATCGCCTTCGGGCCCACGCCAGAACCGGTGGGTGCACCGCCAGCGCAGCAAGAAGAAGAGGTTACGAACGGGTAAGTACCGTGGTCAACGTCGAGCATGGTGCCCTGAGCGCCTTCGAACAGCACGTTCTTGCCAGCACGGAGCTCCGCATTCAACAGCTGCGTGGTTTCGGCCATATGCTCGCGCATTACGTCGGCGTAGGGGAGATACATCTCGCAGATCTGATCAACCGTGTAGGGCTCAAGATCGTAGATCTTGGTAAGAACCTGGTTCTTCAAGAACAGGGCCGCTTCAACCTTTTCGCGGAAGATCTTTTCATCGAGCAGATCCTGAACGCGAATGCCGCAACGAGAGATTTTATCTTCGTAAGCAGGGCCGATACCACGCTTGGTGGTGCCGATCTTGTGCTTGCCCAGATGACGTTCAGATGCACCATCGAGATCGATGTGATACGGCATGATGATGTGAGCGTCGCAGGAAATGCGCAGGCGATCGCAGGAGAAACCTTCGCCCTGCAGCATGTTCATCTCTTCAACGAGAACCTTCGGGTCGATAACGCAACCGTTGCCGATAACAGGCGTGATGTGATCGTACATAACGCCGGAAGGAATCAGGTGAAGCGCCAGCTTGGTATCGCCGTGGATAACCGTGTGGCCTGCGTTGTTTCCGCCCTGATAACGAACAACGTAATCGTAGTCGCTCGCAATAAGGTCAGTGATCTTGCCTTTGCCCTCGTCGCCCCACTGAGCGCCAAGGAGAACCGTGCTTGGCATGAAAGGTCCTTTCGATGTTTTAATAATTAGCCAGGTACAACGCACCAAAGCGCGCAACAAGCCCTAGCAACCAAAATCATACTACAGTTGAATCAATTTGCTTCGCGGATCAACAGTTCCCATCAAGGCTGCAACGTCTGAATGGCAGGTAAACAAAATTACTTGCCGATACTGCGCCAATTCCGCCAAAGCGCGGGCAGCTTGCGCGCGCCGCTCGTCGTCGAAATTGACCAATATGTCGTCGCACAGCACAGGAAGCCCGCGACCAACATTGGCAGCCGAAAGAAGAAGGGCAATGCGCAGACTCAAATACAACTGCTGACGCGTACCCAGCGAAAGAAGATTGGGCGGGCGCACGGTTTTAACCGCGTCAATCACCTCCAATTCGCCTTGGGCATTCATGCGCACCTGCTGCCAGGCGCCATCGGTCATCTGTGAGAACAAGCGCGAAGCGGTGCGGTATACCTCAGGTTGGCTTTTGCGCTCCCATTCGGCAATTGCCGCCTCGAGGGACCGTTTGGCAATGAACAGAACCGAGAGCCTACGGTACGTTTCCCGCAGGCGCGCCTCCACCTCTTCGCATTTGAACTTTGCCTCGTCGAAATCGGTTGAGCTGCGAGCAGCAGCCAAACGTTCCGACAGCTCCCCATACTGACGATCCGTTTCGGCAGCCGTAGCCGCCGTCTTAGCGCGGTCCTGCTCTTTACGCTCAATCGCTTGGGATATCACCTCTACCGATGCGCCATCGTCGAAGCCTGCCTTGCGGCACAGCTCCACACGTTGATTCTTACATTCGGCTAATTCCTTGCGAAGGCTTGCACACTGAAGGGAACGCGCCTGATGGTTCAGGCTCTCCGTTGCGCATGAGGTGCGGTAATCATCAAGCTGGTCCAGCAATCGGCGAGCACGGCGAAGAGAACCAGCGGCGGCTTTCAATCCATTCGCCTCCAAGAAGCTCACAACTTGGGCATCGAAATCACGGAGAGACCGTTCGCAAGCTTCCACCGTTTTCTTGTCCTGCTGAACCACCCAATTGCGCTTCTTCAGCTCTTCGTCAAGCTCGTCTTCTCCAGGAATCGGCTTCAACGCCATCGAAATACCCGCCGCACCTATTACCAGGGCAAACGCGACCAATGCCACTCCAGCAATCAGGTAAGAGACACCACCATGATCGGGGGCGCTGTACAAAACGAAAGAACCGCCGAACGCCATAAGCAGCGTTAACGCCGAAGCCAATCCGAGCTTCACTTTGCGCTGCGAAGCAAACTGATTCTTGCTATCAGCGGCCTTAGCCCGTTCGGCGAAGACTTCGTAATCAGACCGAGAGCGAACAGCATCCATACGTGCGGCATCCAAAGAATGCTCCAGTTTCGCGCGACGGCGCTCAAAATCATCGAGGCTGTCCGCAAGTCGATACTGATCCTCCCTGCTCAAGCCAACCAGCTCGGCAAGCTCGAGCGGCGGCTCCCCCTCATGCTTGGAAGCTTCATCTTCCAAGCGCAGCGCCTCATGGAGCGATGCGCGCGATTCTTCGATGGAATGATCGATTTCTTCCACGCGAGCGCGGAGCGTTTTCAGCCCTTCGATTTCTGCATTAAGTTGCTGCTGCGTTTGTGCAAGCAGGTCTCTCCGCGGACCCCATGAGGCAAGCGTCTTCTCCTGCGCACGCAGTGCATCAGCCTCTTCGCGGCCCTGATGGACCAACTCGCGCAGACGAAGTCGCTCTTCCGTTAGGTTAGGCACCGAATTCGGGTTCTTGGCAGAACGGGAAAGCTCCTGCTTAATGCGCTCATTCACTTCATCAAGCGCATGAGCGGGGGAAGCCCCCGTACCGGAACCAGCGGTAAGCAAATGAGCCGTTACTTCGTTATGGCGATCAAGGCGCAAAAGCTCATCGCTCGTTAACGCGAAAATAGTGTCGTAGGTTTCCTGGTCGATGTCGGCAAGCAACCCTGCGGGAACGGTTATCCCTTCACTGTTCTTGGCGCGCTTGACCTCGAACACTTCACCAGTCGAGCTGTCGCGAAAGAAGAGGCTTCCCACACGTTCCGCCGATTCGGGACGATACGGATTACCCTGACCTCTAGAACTCGGCCAACTGAATAAAACGCCCTTCACCAATTCATTGAGCGTGGTTTTGCCGGCTTCGTTGGGGCCGTACACCACATTCAGGCCAGGAGAAAACGGGCCCACGATGGTGTTCGAGAACTTCCCGAAACTCGACATCTTCACATGCTCAAGAAACAAGGGGCTTATGCGCGTCTCGACACTGGTGTTCTTCTTTTTACCCATTAAGCCTCACGCCCCAACAAATCAAGCACAAGCGTTTCGGCTTCATCGCACAAGGAAGGCATGACGCGACCAAGCGTTTTGGGCAAAGGAAGGTCGCGGCTGCAAAATTCGTCTTCCATACCCTGAAGCGCCGCCGCATCACCTTTGCGATACTCATCGAGCGCGCCAAGATATGCCGCAGGGAACAGCCCTTCGGCACGAAGAGCCTCTTTATCGAAAGGCGCCGAGGTGCGGCCCTGAATATCATCAATAAAGAAAAACGGGTACGAGTCGTTCACCGCCTGGCGAAGATCATCAAGCACATGAGCGTCAAGGCGCGAATGGAGGCTTGTCTTGCCGGTAAGAATCACGCGAAATATCATGCGCTGGCAGTACGCATCGGCATTGGCGGCAAACTGCGCAGAAACGATGCGCTCCTGAACATCAGCAACCGTGGGGCATTCGGACACATCCACCTCCAAACGACACCATTCAACCTGTGCCATGGGGAGGAAGTCTGCCTGAACAGGGGATCCCTGCGAAAGCGTAATTTGATACACCCCATGAGGGCCGGTTTCCACCACGCTCCTGCCCTGAGGGCACCCGGAAAAGGCAATGCGCGGATCATGAGGTGTGGGCAGCAGGCGCGGCTGATGAACATGACCGCACGCCCAATAATCAACATCTCGCGAAAGCAGGGTTTTGGGTTGCACTGGCGAGCGTGTGGGGTCGATATCAAGGCCTGTATGCAGAATGCCAACCATAAAAGGTGCCTGAATGCCCAGTTCACGTTGGGCAGTTTCACGTGAAACCCCTTCAGAAATATCAACGCCGGCAGGCCAAGACTGACTGAAGTATCCGCGTCCGCCAATCAACGCAAGGGGCTCACCCCCACGTTCATACAACGCAAAACTAGGCTTGCCCGCGCCCAGCAAATGAGCGTTTTCCGGCAAAGAGGAAAAGCCGTTATCCCACGACGTAAAAGGATCATGATTACCCGTTACAAAGTACACGGGAATACCCGCGTCGTTGAGCCTTTCCAATCCCGATACGAACAAAGAAAAATCGGCATACGAGGGGCGCGAATCGTCGAAGATATCGCCCGCAACCACCACAAAATCAACCTGCTTTTCTATCGCAGTGTCAATAATGCGCCGATACGCATCCGGAATGGCCTTCAGCAGCACGTCAGCCCATAGGGGAGAACTTGCGCGGAGCCCCTTAAACGGTGCCCCCAAATGCAAGTCGGCTGCATGTATGAACGTAATCGTGCTCAATCCAGCCTGCCTCTCGTAAGACTAGTAACGCGAATCGTCGAAGTGATTGGTGAACTTGGTGAATTCGGGGATGAACGTGAGCGGGATGTCGCGCGTCGGGCCGCTACGATTCTTCGCCACGATGAGCTCCGCCATGCCCCAGTCGGGGCGGCTGTCCGATTCGGCCTCGGCTTCCGTAGTGCTTCGGTCGATGAACATAACGATGTCGGCGTCCTGTTCGATGGAGCCCGATTCACGAAGGTCTGAAAGCATCGGGCGCTTATCGGTACGCGACTCAACGCCACGGGAAAGCTGCGAAAGCGAAATGATGGGCACTTCGAGTTCCTTTGCCAAAACTTTCAGGCCACGTGAGATTTCAGCAACCTCGACGGCGCGGTTGTTGGGATGAGGGATTACCGGCTGCATAAGCTGCAGGTAGTCAACGATGATCAGACCATTCTTCTTGTTGCGCATCATGCGACGCGCCTTGGTGCGCAGCTCGACGATGGAAAGACCAGCCGAGTCGTCAACGTACAGCTCGCAGTTGGAAAGGTCGCTGGAAGCCTGGATAAGTTGGCTCCAGTCCCCTTCGGTGAGCTGACCATTGCGCATGCGCGAAAGCGCAAGGCCAGCTTCCGCCGCCAAAAGCCTCTGCGTGATTTCGTTGGAGCTCATTTCCAAGCTGAAAAACGCCACAGGCGCGCCGGACTTAGCGGCATTGGCCGCAAGGTTCATAGCGAACGACGTTTTACCAACAGCAGGGCGAGCAGCCAGGATAATAAGGTTGCCCGGGCGCAAGCCGCAAAAAAGCTTATCCACATCGATGAAGCCGGTGGGCACGCCTTGGAGCATGCCTTCACGGTTACCCATTTCGGCAATTTCCTCATTCGCTTCTACGAGCAATTCCTGAATGCCCTTAAAGCTGGAATTTACCGTTTGCTCGGTAACGCCGAACAATGCCGCTTCCGACTGAGAAATAAGTTCCTTCGGATCGGCGGGGGAATCGTAGGCAAGCGACGTGATTTGAGCCGCACTCATAAGGAGTTCGCGACGAATGGCGTCGCGGCTCACAATTTCAGCATGATGCTGCCAGCTGGTAAACGCAAACGTGTTGTCGGCGAGCTCCAGCAGATACTGCTGGCCACCAACCGCTTCCAACTGGCCCGCTGCCTTCAGGTTGTCGGAAACGGAAATAACATCGATCGGAATGGAACGCGCGTTCATTTCGCGCATTGCCTCGAAAATCATCTTGTGAGCTGGACGGAAGAAGCTTTCAGGCTTCAGCTTCAAGGACACTTCCTCGAACACGCCCGTCGACAAAAGACATGCCGCTAAAACCGTTTGCTCAGCCTCAATGTTCTGAGGCAAAGACTTGCGCGCTTCAGAAGCTGGCTGATTGTTTTCAGGCATGAGGGTCTGCTCCTTGGTGTTTCGATGACTAGCACCCTCATAATACCCGCTTTGTTGCCAGGGCTCGGTCAAGACTCGGCAACAACACCAAATAGCAAGACCCTGTCGAGGAAGTGTCCTCGACAGGGCCGCAATCTGGCTCCACTCAACTCGGCAATTAGAACAGTGGTGGACAAGTTTTGTAGGAGTCCAAGTTGGGGAGCACTTCTTTATATTGGTTGAGACGTGCACGAATGATGGGTCGGATATTGGACAGCTGCCTGCCCGTTACTGTTTCCTTTTCAGCATAAGGCCGCAAGGCTTCGGCAAGGTCGGTATCGCCCACAGTATCTCGTATCCAGTCGGCGTAATACTCAACCCCGATCAGGTTGACTTCCCCATGCACTTGATAAGCAGCATCCGACCAACGTTTATATAAAAAACGCGCGTAATCGCTCGTTGCAAAGTGCTACATATCTTTATTGCTCTCAACAAAAAAGAAAGGCCACCCAAATGGGTGGCCTTTCAAAAAAGCAGATAAGAAACTACTCAGCAGCTTCTTCAGTTGCCTCTTCTGCCTCTACTGCTTCTTCAGCAGCTTCCTCAGCAGGAGCAGCGAAGGTTGCCTCGTCGCCTACGAGCAGAACGAGGTTAGCCTTGATGTCGCGATAGAGAGACACAACAACGGTGTGCTCACCAGCGGACTTGATGGCATTCTTGATCTCAACGCGACGACGGTCGATGTCAAGGTCAGCCTGAGCTTTAACAGCGTCAGCTACCATCTGAGCGGTTACAGAGCCAAAGAGAACACCCTCTTCGCCTACGCGAACCTCAACCTTAACGGTAAGAGCCTCGAGCTGAGCCTTCATCTTGTTAGCATCAGCAATGCGGTTCTCTTCGCGAGCAGCAATGTTGTGCTTGCGCTGCTCGAGCTGCTTCAGATTGCCCTTGGTTGCCAGAACGGCCATACCCTGGGGAAGCAGGTAGTTGTTAGCAAAGCCGGGAGCTACGTCTACAACGTCGCCTTCGCCGCCCTTGTTCTTAACTTCGGTAAGAAGGATAACTTTCATTTCATCCTCCTCTTAGCGATTACGGCGATCGCCGCGGCCGCTTACAGCAGGCACAGCGTAGGGCATGAGAGCCATTTCGCGTGCGCGCTTAACAGCATTGGCGATATCGCGCTGGTGCTGGGTGCAAGCGCCCGTAACACGGCGGGGCTTGATCTTCCCACGGTCAGTAACATACTTGCGCAGCATCTGAGTGTCTTTGTAGTCGACGTATTCCGCATGATCCTTGCAGAACTGGCAATACTTTCGACGAGGCTGCTTGGTGTAGTCAGACATGTTAACCTCTTTCGAATGATTAGAACGGAATGTCGTCGTCGTAAACGGAGGCATCTACAACCGGTGCAGCCATTGGAGCTGCTGCCATCGGTGCCTGAGCCATAGGCGCCGCCATGGGAGCCGCGGCGCGAGGAGCACCATCGTTGCGGCTGGTCATGAACTCGATCTCGTCAACAATGACTTCGATCTTGCTACGCTTCTGGCCATCGCGTTCCCACTGGCTCCAACGAAGCTTTCCCTCGATGGCTACCTTGCTACCCTTGGAAAGGAAGCGGGAAACGCTCTGTGCGCGAGCACCAAACATAGTGCAATCAATGAAGTTGGGGTAATCTTCCCACTCACCCGTCTGCTGATTCTTGCGGCGATCGTTAACTGCGACGCCGAAGCCCAGAACAGGCATACCGCTTGCAGTGGAACGCAAATCGGGATCACGAGTAAGGTTTCCGCTGATTACAACTCGATTGATACTCATATCGATACCTCTTTCACAACGTGGACTAGTCCGTCCACCTTTTGATTTCCTTGAAAATTAATCGCGATCGGTGCGAGCAACGATCATGTGACGCACAACAGCATCGGAGATGCGAAGTACGCGGTCGAGTTCAGCAATGTTGCTGGGCTCTGCATGGAAATCGATAAGGGTGTAATCACCGTCGGTCAGACCGTTGATTTCGTAAGCGAGCTTGCGCTTACCCCAGTTATCAACATTATCAACGACACCGTTACCTTCTGCGAGGGCGGTCTCGATACGCTTCATAACAGCGAGACGAGATTCTTCGTCGATAGACGGAGCTACAAAATACAAGAGTTCATAAGCCTTCATCAGTTCACCTCCTCTGGACTTACGGCTTCGGGTTTAAAGGCTACCCCGAAGCAGGAAATTAGCCTTGTTAGGTTACCAAACAGGGCAATGAAGAACCAATGACTCTACGAGAACTCACGGTTTGCACACATTAGCCTTACGGATTTCCTGAGACCATCCTATTCCCGTTATCTGAAATTGATGCGAAAACAATGCGAAAATCCTGGAAAAGCTGGGCAATGCCCTGGTTTCCGCATAGACGTCATACCTTCTTTTCAAACAACGAATTCAGCGCACAAAAAAAGAGCCGGCAGTGCTGCCGACTCCTCGATTGAGTTCGCTATTCCTCAGCTGCTTCTTCCTGCTCTTTAGGATCGAGGGTTCCCTCCATCTCAAGCTCAAGTTTGAGGTTTTCCATAAAGTTAGGAGCAGGGCCGATGTAGACAACCTCTCGCTCAATGCCATCCTCATCGTAAAGGTAGCCAAATGCGTACCCCTGCTCTTCGCCAGGCAAGCCACCTTCAGCGATAAGCGCGTCCTTCTGGCCTTCGTCGGTGTCGACATAGCCGTCATAACAGAAAGCATATGCCGTTGCGCCTCGAGCACCCTGAACCTCTTTACGCGCAGCCAAGAAGCATTCCTCAGCATCGTCACCTGGGTGCGTCTCGATGAAGAGGTTCTCCTTCACCGCAAGACCGGTGAAGGGAATAACATCTTTCCCCTCCTCCATCTTATCGGCAGCTTCGTCCAAAACAGCGACGATAACAGCCTTCAGCACGTCATCAACGTCTTCTACGGGGATATCGTTTTCGGGATCTACCACACGATCTACCATGGTCGTCCTTTCCCTTTTCTTCTAAACCAATTCAGCCCAGTGTACTCTCGCAAGCAGAAAAGCCCAACGCAAACTCCGCCAACGAGCACAACCCATCCATGAAGGTTGGGAATATAGGCAGAAAAACGTGTCTGGATACGCTATAAATCACCAGTTCAAGTATGGAA
>ENA-OUQH01000156-OUQH01000156.1-human-gut-metagenome-genome-assembly--contig:-NODE-156-length-55585-cov-28.365010_pt1 | contig 55585 bp, 68 predicted proteins | sample MGYA00237948_ERZ548828 | MGnify/ENA primary metagenome ERZ548828 (study PRJEB26490, sample SAMN05194711) | human gut metagenome | biome: terrestrial biome; feature: human-associated habitat; material...
TGTATTCATAATAATTTACTCCTTTGAGTATATTTAAACACATTTAATCACATTTAACAATATATTCAATTACTTATTTTCTCCTCCTTTACCGGTTACCTTTTTAGAATATAATATCACTTATAATACTGTATTTCAAACTGCAGTGACTCATTTTCCCTGAATACATTTATCTTTGGTGAATATACTACGGACAGCACTATATTATTGAACCTTCCTCTTTGTGCAGCTTCAAGCGCATCCGAACCAAACCTTTGCCTGATATAGTCAAAAAAGCTTTCTATATCACCAAAGTAAATAGCATTGATTGGCGTGCCATATGAGGATATCAAAGAAAGCCTCAGCACATTGTTGTTTTTGCCAACCACCCACATGCGGCTCACACGTAGATTCTTGTCCGCAAAAACAGGCTTTGGATTGTCCTTTCCAAACGGTGCCAGCACTGAAAACTCAGACACCAGTCTCATCGATACATAATCCACCGGCATCGGCACATCTATATGTATTTTGGGCACGAGGTCATCGTCCGTAAGCGACGCATACTCATTTATTTTCTGACGGAATGGCTCAACATTTTCTTGTGGCAGTGAAAGTCCTGCAGCCATCGGATGGCCTCCAAACTTCGTGAACAGCTCACTGCATTTGCACATTTCCTCATACATGGAGTATTCCTCTATCGAGCGCCCTGAACCCTTTACGCCGTCCTCACCCTTTGTGAGTATAAAGGTTGGCTTATTGTATTTCTCCCTGATGCGGCCCGCTATGATTCCTGCTATGCTCTCATGCACATCCGGCAGATATATGACAAGCACCCTGTCTTTTTCGTAGTTGTCCCTCTCATATATCTCAACTGCGGTTTCCACACCCTTTGCAGTCATTTCCTTTCTGTCATCATTGAGCGCTACAAGCTCTGATGCGATGCGCATGGCCTCCTCCTGCCTGTCACATAAAAACAGCTCAAGTGCTCTTTTGGCTGTATCCAGACGGCCTGTCGCATTGACACAGGGTCCAAGAACAAATCCAAAATGATATGCATCTACATTTTCAGCCTCTATATTACAACATTCAAGCAGGGCTTTCATGCCGATATTTGTCGTATGATGAATACTCTTTAAACCGGCCTTTACGAGTATACGGTTTTCACCCGTCAGCGGCATGACATCACCGACTGTTGCAAATGCCACATTCTCTATAAAATCCATGGACTCTTTCTCATCTATGCCGATTTTTCTATATAGTAATATGACAATTTTCCAGGCAACAGCTGCTCCGCAAAGCTCCTTGTACGGATAGCTGCACTCTATCTGATGCGGATTTACAACGGCATCTGCTTTGCTCTCCTTGTAAATCTTTATACCCTTTATATCTTCAAAAGGCACTGCATGGTGGTCTGTTACCAGAACCGTCATTCCAAGCTCCTTTGCATGGGCGATTTCCTCAATCGCCGCAATTCCGTTGTCACAGGTGACCACAGTGTCTATCCCGTCCTCATGTGCCTTGTCAATCAGATGCACATTCAAACCATAGCCATCCTTCACTCTGTCTGGAATCATATAATCCACACATGCCCCGGCTCTTTTAAGTGCCTTCACAAGAATATATGTAGACATCACTCCGTCTATGTCATAGTCACCGATTATCCTGATTTTGGCCTTGTCAGCTATCTTTTGGGCAAGAATGTCAACCAGCCTCTGACCATCTTTTAAAAGAGCTGGATCTGCAATGTCTGAGATTTTGCCGTTTAAAAATTCATTTACCGCGTCATCTCCTATAACACCTCTGTTTCTGATTATCCGCGCCGTCACCTGATCTATTCCAAACTTCGCTCCGATTGCCGCAAAATCAGCCCTCTTCGCACTAACATACCACTTTGCCATAATCTACCCTTTCCAGTCTCAGCCCACACGCCGGTGCTGTGTAGCCTGCCTGTGCCCTATCCTTTGAAGCTAAAATTTCCATCACAGCATCCGGATTTTTCCTTCCATCGCCCACCTCGATGAGCGTTCCTGTGATGATTCTTATCATATTCTGTAAAAATCCATCTCCGGTGTAGCTGATAACAATATCAGCACCTGTTTTTTCAAAATCAATAGAAAAAATTGTCCTGACCGTTGACTTTTTCATATGTTTGTTGCCACAAAAGGCTTTAAAATCATGCTCTCCGAGAAGATACGCTGCTGCTTTTTTCATCCGGTCTGTGTCAAGCGGCTTATCATAGTCGTATACATATTTTCTCCTGAACACATCTGACACAATACCGGTGTGTATTGTATACACATATGTCTTTGACACAGCATTGTACCTGGCATGAAATCTGTCAGGCACATTTGAAATATCTGTCACCGCAATATCTGCCGGCAGATGCTCATTCAGCCATATAAATATCTCATCCTTGGAAAAATGCTTCGGCATGTGAAAGCTTGCCACCTGCCCCACCGCATGCACTCCAGCATCCGTGCGCCCTGAGCCTATGACCTCAACCGGCTTTCCTGCCAGCGTGGAAAGCACATGCTGAAGCTTTCCCTGTATTGTATCATCTGTGGATTTCTGCACCTGCCAGCCTTTGTAGCGTGTGCCGTCGTATGCCACAATTATCTTGTAATTTTGGGTTTCTGTATTCATAAAATTGTCTTTCTTTATCTAAAAAAATAGGGTTGTGAATAGTTACTTTTATTTTAGCTCCTTTAATCCAATTAAGCAAGCTCCGCAATACGTGTCACAGCGACATATATATTTGATATCTCATACCATGTATTGTAGTCCACCACACCTGATACCGGAAGTCCAAATACAGCCTGAAATTTTTCCACGGCAGCCTTTGTCTTTGGTCCGTATATTCCATCCGGCACAATAGATGGAATGGCCGGATATGCCTTTGCGATGCGGGCGAGCTGTTTTTGTATCTGGTATACATTCTGCCCGGACGAGCCTATGCCTATATTGTAGCCCGGCCATGACGCCGGGATTCCTGATACAGCCTCCGCGGTATTGATATACATGTTGCTGCCGTAAAAGTATCTGAGTATCTCAATTGCACTGTAGCCCTGGTCACCGAGACTTTTAGAGCCCCACTGTGTCATCCAAATTGTATTTGCGTATATAGTAATATTTTCATATAATTCCGAGATATTACTTCTCAAACACACTAACATACTTACTTGAAGCTGTAATGTACAAGCCTGACTTAAGCTTATACATACTACCGCTTCCCACCTTGATAGGACCCTGAACCACAGTAAATACCTCGTTCTTCTTTACTGTTCCTGCTGCCGCAGATGCATCCCATGAAGGTGATCTTCTCACAGTCAGTCCATCAGCTCCATCATATATTACCTTAACATACTTCTGTTTTGCCGGAGTAACAGATGGCGCCTGTGGCTTTGGTGCTGCTGGGGCAACATAGTCAGCAAGTGCATATGCTATCGCATTGCACACATCATTGAATTTATTTTTGTAATTTGATGCATCCGGATCATTTACAAAGCATACCTCTATCAACATAGATTTTGCTTTTGTTCTATGTACTACATACAATCCTGATCCATCCTTTACACCACGATTATTGAATCCCAGTGCCGAGATATGTTCACATACTTCAAGGGCATCCTGGTACTGTCTGCCCTTATAGGTATATACCTCTACTCCTTTTCCCTGTTTTGCCGAGTCATTATTAAAATGAATTGAGATGAACCAGTCAAGGGTATCCTGATTGGCAAGTGCTACAGCCTGTTTAAGATAAGCGGACTGTGATGCTGCCTTATCAATCGTACATGGCACCACTGTTACTCCCATGCTTTTAAAGATTTCTGTAAGCCTTGCTACTACTTTACGTGTCTCCTGCGACTCAACAATAACTCCACTTGTGCCGTATCCCGGTCCTGATATTGTATGTCCTGCATTTAATCCTATTCTCATTTATTTGTCCTCGCTTTCTTTCTGATCTGCAATATGTTCTGTCTGTGATTTGATATTTTTTACCAATGGCATTAGAAATGTTGGAACTGCAATACCTATATCTATCATATTTTCCAATATTGATATAATCTCATTACATATGATCCAAATTGCCACAACACAAGCAACTAAAAATTTTATTGGTATATTAATTCCAATCGTATTCGTAGCATACAAAATAAGCTGATCTAATACAGCTCCGACTACTACAAGTAACCACATTGTTACTTTCTTTTTGATTCCCCTGATACTGCGATATGAGCTGATACCTCCATCCGACCGATTGCTTGCTGCCATACATCCAGTGATATAATCAATGATGTTACAAAGCACCATGAGTAATACCGGGATATATAATGTACCTAAGAGTGCTGACAGGAATGCTGCAATTGCAGTTACCACTCCTTTAATTGTGTTAATGTTGTTCATAAGCTTGCGCCCCTTTCTTTATATTATAAGAGCCGACACCTCATTTGGTGTCGGCTCTCAAGTCACTATGTTATATTTAATTGCTCTTTTATCGCATTGATCTGCTCCTGCAAAGCTTTTCCCTGTGCTGCTGCCAAAGGTACATCTGTTGCTGTAGATGTACAGTTATTAACGCAATCATCTTTTTTCACTGAATTTTCAGATATATCTTTCAAATCTCCTGATAATGAATTAATGGATTGACATAATCGCTTTAAGATCTTTGATGATCCATTATATAGGATGTTTATCTGCTGCATGATACCACCTCTATACATTTGTAAGTGTGTATGTGATTTTCATGGATGTGGCAGCCGTTTTTACAATTGGCTGTGGTAAATTGAATATAGATCCTAAATAATTAATTACCTGCCTTCCATATGATTTATAGTTGCTCTCCGATCCATCATATCCCGCATTACCATATGCCATCAAATTATCTGTAATCAATCTTGGAATCGACGCATATCCTCTAAATGCAGATTTTTCTTTTCTTCCTTGAAGTACAAAATTACCATCAGGATATCCAAAAGCCCCACAATAACGTCCATCAGATAATTTTACACCAAATTTTATACCGCCATTATTCAACGCTATTACATCTGTATTTATAGTTGCATCTGATGGCAAGATAGCCTGTTTAACATCTGCTGGATTAGCTAAATTTACAATATAGATTGATTTCAAATCTTCTGCTGAAAGAAATGCATAGCCTTTCGATATCACAGCCTTCTCTTCACCTTGTTTTAACTTACAGCCTTTTAGATTTATATTTATTTTATCTGAAATCTCAAAGCTATAATCAGATATTTTAACCCTCCAATATTCTGCTGCTTCATCAATTGAAGATATAAGATATGCATACCCATCATATCCAGAACACAGATAGTTATATCTTACTGATCTACCTTTTATCTCAATACTGAATTCAGCCACTTTTTCAGCAGTCTTACGTCTATTAACCCCATCTGCAATTCCATACACCCTAGCAGGAATATACTGCTTCATAATACCAAATATACTTGTATAGTAAGTAACTCTTTCACTTGAATCATATCGAGATGTCACTTTACTATTATTATAATCCTGATAATAAAGATAACCTCTCTCGCTATCATAGCAAAGTGGATACATTTCAAAACTATCTGTATTACCATCTAATACATTGTGAATAGTACCTCTTCTCCAATCTATAGCATATGGATCACTATAATAATAATAATTCTCTGCCATCGTAAGAGCCAAAGATCCTATGGTTCCATTTGCCTGTGATGTTGTAAAATCCCACACCGACTGAAATCCTGTGTCTGTCTCATATGTTTCTGCAACATTCAATGATCCTCTGTCAGCATATTCAGTATTAGTATCCCTTCCGGCAGATGCAACAAGATGTGCCTCCGATGGAAAAAATATATTATTTTTATCTTCCGTTAATTTACCATCAAAGAGCATAATTCCGCCTAATACTCTTTTACACAACGGCATAATTTCATTTGCTGAAACTCCAGCTCCAATTAAGTTTGGAATAACATAATTCATAGCATTGGTTATCATGTTATCGCCCTCTATCCGATCACGAAGCCCTGTTTTGTGATTATGCAGATCTACCTGCACATGACCTTTAATCATTTACTGTACCTCCATATGCGTAAATTGTATACAAGTTTGCTCCTGCTTCAAGCAGTGCCTTGATGCGTACCTGATCATACTTTTTCCATGCCGACTCTGGCACAGACTCAATTTCTTTCTTTATCATAGTGACATCATCTATCCAGCCCTCCGATGTCCAGCCCTGCCATGTAGCACCACTGTCAAAGGATACTTGATAAACTGCATTTTGTGATGAAACTTCAATTGATGTGACATTACAGATGTCACAGGTTGTGACTGTTTTATTTGTTCCGGCTTTAATGTTGCCGCTGCCCTGCCATCCTGTGGTATTGTTGTAGGTTGCATCTGTAATAATAAGTGAACTGTTTACATATGGTGTAAATGTCATCACATTTTCGGTTGCTGAATATCCATCTGATATACCTCTGAACATATTCAAGAAATTAAGACCAGCTATCAGCTCATTTACTGTACTCTTTGCCGGAGTATTGTTCGTAGCCAAAGCATTGTCCTGCACGGTCTTAAATATTCCACTAAAGTCAAGTTTGGTAACATCTTCTGATGCGCTTATTGTTCCATCCCACTGGCTTTCCGCAGCCATTCCCTGTCCGAGAGCTACTGCATGTATTCCGTATGGCTCTATCGTGATAGAGCCTCCGTCCATTTCTATCCAGACATCCCATGTATGTATTGAGGCATCAATCTCTTGTAAATCATACCGTAGCGTAAGTATATGCTGGCCATCCTGCCATGTCTCTACAGGAGTCCTGTGTGTTAGTTCTTCTCCATCAATATAATAATGGATCTTTGCGACCGCATCACTTTCTACCCAGTTAAAATCATCACCTGTCTCTGTAGTCTCAACAGTAAGCAGTATTTCCATACTCATGACAATATGCGTGGTCTTTGTTGTTATAAACCTCATATCGAATATGGACTGATTAGATTTATCTCCTACTTTGATCTGTCCTGTATTTGAAAACACAGTGAAGCGAATAACATCACTATCAGCTTGATTTATAAGTCCAGCTATATTTTTATCAGTCTTACTCTTTGCATTTGATAACGATGGATTTTTACCGACACCCTGTACCTCGTAAGCACCATTGTACCTGAAAGTGTACTTTGTTATACAATAAAGCTTATCTCCATCTGCAATTCCGTCTGATATCGTCAGCACATCTCCCAGATCATAAACTGGATCCCCGATCATAGACATTTTAAAAGGAACATAACAGATATTCTGGAGAGCATTTAATATTGCTCTCCTCATTTCTTCTTTTCTATCATCCGTTCCATACTGAAGGAATGGGTTGCTGCCTAAATTGTATGTCAAGGCATCATCTGTATCCATTCCATAATACTGTGTGGTCTTATCTTCAATATTGACTACCGAAAGACCTGTGTATCTTGTCTCAAAATCCGAGAACGATGCTCCTGTAAATCGGTGCTTTGAGTCAATCGTATCAACAATAGTCTTATTATATTCTCTAAAAACTATCTTTCCGGCACGATCAGCGGTGACAAAACAGGCACACGTTTGAGCTACCCACGAGATAAAATCTCTCCAAGTCTCTATATCATTCTCTGTAAGCATTGAAAGATCATCTGATCCATTGGCAAAGCCTTGAAACTCTTCTTTAGTAGTTCCCAGCTCCACATTACATCTCATGCATGCCATCAAAGCCAGTTCATACGGAGTACCAGTCGCAGAATCAACATTACATGCCTTATCAAGCTCTGCCATATTGTCATAAGCCTTGACTACTACACCGGATGATGTCCAGTTTGCTTCGGAGATTTTAAACACTCCCAGAGGGATATCCTCGTAGCCTCCACTTTGGAGCATTCTTCCGAATGTTGGTTTAATGAGCTTATTCTGATAAGCATATCTCTCAATAGGAAGATCAATAAATGTAGCATTAAGCTCACCTACATACACCTGTCCTATCTTCATCTCTGTATCGTCTGAGCACTGGTTAGTGATTGAGAATGAGCCTTTGAGGACATTTATATCTGTAAATGGAGTTGCTGCTACAGTTCCACCAATTCTGAACCTTTGCACGGGTTCTTTCATTGATTTCTTATATGCATCTGAAACCTCGTACATTAAAATTCCTCCAAATCAAAGCTGACATCCCATATTCCATCAGAGTCCTTGACCCCTTCCGTGTTTTCTATCAAATCAGCTTTGAACTTGCGCATCCTCATTGTTCTGTTCTTATACCCTTTTACTGTCGGATCATAAACCGACACTGACAACGTATCAATTTTCGACCATACTTTAAATGTTCCATACCATTCTGAATTACATCGATACTGTGCACTTACTGTCAGCTTGTCATATCGCGTGACAGAGGCCTGATCTGTGCCTGCCTCTGTCTGATATGTTTTCTCGACCACCGCGCTGTCCTCAGACCACTTATCAGATGGATACAATGTTACATTATTTATAATTGGTAAATAGTCTTTTAACATTATCTTCCTCCTGATCTAAAGTTCTTTCGCTGATTAGATGTTACTACCATCTCATCTATGCGCTCCTGTCCGATGTATATAGGTATTATGATATCTCCACCGCCCTGATTAACAGCCTCACGCATCATATCCATAAGATGTTTATCGCCAGTCACCACTTCTGTGCCCTGTCCATCACCAAATCCCATTGCAGTACCACTCAAAACGGTTGGAGTGTTAAACAGCATAGCCTCATCATAAGCCTTGTTGTACCATGACACATTTACCTTTGGCACTGATCCTGACTTTGCATTAAAGCTGCCGCTCATCTTAAAGTGTGGCAATGCTATTGCTGTATTGAGTCTAAACTTAGTGCTTGAAAATGCTGATTTCATCTGTGCAAGGCCAGATTTCACAGTGCTCACCATTTTTGCCATTTGCCCTGCAATAGTGACATTCATTGCAGTATACTGTAATGCTATATATCCGTTAGCAAGAGTCATAGTGACATTGATGTCTGTAGCAGTCTTGCCAAAACCTTTTGCTACTGAAGTTGACATCACAGTGGCAAGCTGGCTTGCTGATGCCTGTACGTTTGGTGTGGCACTTGTGAATGCATTTGTAAGTTCCTGCATTCCGGTTTTTGCAACCTTTTTCAGATTATCAAGACCTGTGTCAACAGTATCTATTGATTCAACCATCTTTCTAAGGTCACTTGATGCCGATCTTGCTGATGATGCGATCACGACCATCTCTGCTGATACTGCTAAAAGAGCAGCCGCAAGAAGTGTAGCTCCTCCAGCCGACAGCGTAATCGTGCCAGCCAGTCCAACAAGTGCCAGATCAAACACTGCTACAGTTCCAGCTCCTGCTCCTATCGGAATAAGTGCCGCTGCCACTGCAAGTGTGAGCTGTCCCATTCCTGCGGCTGCTGTACCGGCATGATTTGCCACAAGTACTAAACCAGCTCCACATATTACAAGTCCTGCACCGAGTCCAAGCACTCCTGCTGCCAATACAATCACACCGGCAGAAAGTAATAATACCCCTGCGGCCATGAGTGTAATTCCTGCGGCCGCTGCGATTGCTCCGACTCCAACTACTGTCAGACCAGCTCCAAGTGCCAATGCACCAACTCCGGCAAGAGTAGCACCTCCGGCAAAGGCTGTAAGTGCTCCTGCCAATGCAAGTATATTAAGTGCCGCGCTGGCTCCATATTCGGATATAGTCGGTAACTGTCCGGCAAGTAATGTAAGACCTGCACACGCAAGCAGCACACCGGCTCCTACCATAAGGATAGCCGCTCCAAATGCTACCAGTCCGACCGCTCCGGCTGTAAGCGCAGGTGCAAGTGCTGCCGCCCCTGCTGCAAGCACTCCAAGTGCCACCACAAGTCCCAGCATAGCAACTGCTGCATTAGGTCCTGCCTGTGCCAACTGAATAGCAGAATATGCAAGTAAGGCAATTCCTGCGGTTGCCAATAATATACCTGCTCCTGCTGCTATCAATCCGAGTGCATTCTTTGTCAGTGTTCCAACCGAACCTCCGGCAGATGATATCGGTCCCGATGCACTGCTTGCTGCAGATCCTAAACTGCCAATCTTTCCGGCAATGTTGCCGAATGATGATACTACTTTTCCTGCTCCTGTGGTGATCTTACCACCGATAGAGAGTATCGGTCCTGCGGCTGCTGCCAAGGCAACACCTTTTATTATCATTTGCTGCATTTCCGGTGATAATTTGCCGAACTGCTCTGCCGCTCCTGATACTAAGTTTGATAACTCTGTAATCACAGGTGCTACCGCAGGAAGTACAGTCTGGCCAATCTGTATACCAGCTATCTTTACCTCATTGAGAGACTTTGCAAAGTTCTCCGCTGATGTATTGTCCATTTTGTCAAATGCAGTCTGCAGTGTGCCGGCTGAGTTTTGCATTGATGTCATTGCTCCGTTAAAATCCTCGGCATGCTGTATCAATGTAGCCGCGCCCTTTCCTGCTTCCTGCGAACTGAATACATCCGCTATGGACATACCTGTCTCATCACAGTGCTGTTGTACTATGCCAAGCACATCTGTAAGACTGTTACCATCATCCATTAACTCTTTGAAAGACTTTCCTGTCTTTTCCTTGAGTATGTCTGATACTGTGCTGCCACCCTTACCTAATTCATTGAGCATTGAGTTGATATATGTAGTTGATTCGGCTGTAGCGATACCGTTTTTAGTAGTCGTAACGTATGCAGATGTGATATTGTCAAGACTTACACCAAACATATTCGCAGTAGGGATAACTTTACCAATTGATGAGCCTAACTCATTAACTGTGGTTTTACCTAAGTTCTGTGTCTGGATGAGCTTATTGGCTATCTCCTCTGCTGTTCCTGCCGAGCTACCATATGCATTCATGACGGTTGTAAGAACATCCACTGATGTGGCTGCATCTGTAAATCCTGCTTTTGCCAGCTTTGTTGACTCAGTAACAAAAGCTACTGCATCTCCTGTTGACTGTCCTGCTGATATTGCCGAGTATACACTCTCTGCTATATCAGACGCGGCTACACCGGTTTCCTTGGACAGATCAAGGATAGCACTCTGTAAATCCTCTATCGGTACCTGTGATGTATCTGCGATGGTGCTTACCTTTGCCATTGACGTTTCGAAGTCTGAGGCAAGTTTGGCTGTTGCTGTACCCATTCCAATAATCGGTGTGGTTACTGTCTTTGTAAGAGTGTTTCCTACCGATGTCATTTTCTTTCCGGCATTCTGCATACCCTCTCCAGCACTTTCTACTGTTGATTTAAAGTTTTTTGCATTTTCCTGTATCTGCTGGAATGTCTTGGATGCATTGTCATTTGCAGTGATGTCAACACTCAATGTATAGTCAGCCATGTTACACCTTCTTTCTCTTTGGCTTTTTCATTCCATTAGCCTCATAAATCGCATCTATCCAGCCTTTTTCGTTCTTCTCGATCTGCATGATCTCGTTCATGTTCTGCTGAACAGTGACCTTGTCCGCTTTTTGCTGTTTCTTTTTCCACAGCTTACGGAACGGACTGCCCTTTTTACGATGTAGATTGCCCTCTGCATTGAGTACGGCATCTCGAATCATGGTAGATGTGCTGATCGTCTTATTTTCATAGGCTTTGTAGATAAACGCTTTTTCGCGTGGGGTAAGTGCCAAATAATCTTTTTTTGTGTACCCAAAATTGACCACAAAAAAAGCAAAGTCCATATCCTCTAGATACGGCTTTGCCATTTTTCTGTGTTCTTCGGTTTCTTCCTCATTCTGGAAGTACTCATATTCGATTAGTTGGCCTGGAATAAAAAAGGCATGTCTTTTGTAAGTGCATTCTGGATTTCCAGTGCAATAGTGGCATATCCTCTCTGCATGAGAGCCTGTTCACAAAGCTTTGAGCCATCGACCTGTCCGATAAATGTATCTGCTCCAGCCTCTTTTGTGGCAAACTGGAATACAAGCTCACAAGTCTGAATGCTGAACATACCATTTGTAGTGTAATATTCTCCCATCAAGGAGCTTTTCTTAGCTGCCTCAATGAGCTTTAGCCTCTCAAGGTTGAACTTAAGCTCATACTGTTTTCCATTGATCTCTAACATCTATTATTCCTCCCCCGGTATTGTATCTTTTGATGGTGTATTTCTTGATAGATCTACGAAAGCTCCCATTCCCTGGAACGAATTAGAATATGTAACCGTATCATCATAAGATGCCTCTATAGGGAAATCTGTGATACAAGCCAGTCCTCCGAACATTCCTTTCTTCTCTTTCTGGTTATATACCTTAAGGCATACTGGATCTCCATTCTCAAAAGCTATTGAAAGTGCTTTCTGCGATTCATCATCCTTGATGTAAATACCATCAATATCGATGCTCCAGTCTTTCATGCCCGGGATATATGACTTCCATCCATCCGCTGTATCTTTAGTAGTAACCTCAATAGTATCAGCCGATCTGTTGATCTTAAGAGTTTTCTGTCCTGCTACAGCGTAGATGTTTTCACCCGTTGCATCCCATATTGCTAATAAAAGGTCTTTTCCTGCGATTGCCTTTACCGCATTCGCGGAAAAATCACAATACGAGCCTTTATCGTATGTCTCACCAGATACTGCCTGAGCCGTCTCGCTCTGTACTGCTACACCGCTTTTGCTGTCTGCTTTTGTATCAGCGAAAATCTGTCTCATATAGTATTTCTTCATTGCTTCTGTCCTTTCATTTGATCATAAAGCCATAACATATCCTGAATGTATAGCTTAATACTGCGTGTTTCTCTTTGTTCTCCTCGTCCGTATAAATTGACTGTACACCGTTTGATGTCTGCATTATCAGATTGTATGGCTCTGGTATGCTGATATCTACTGTAAGCGCAGTCTCAAGCTCCTCAATGGTCTTGTAAATCGGCACACTTGATGTATTAGGCTCTGCCACAATATGTAAACTTACATTGTAATCTGTGCAGTACATCGTTTTGGTGTTTGCCGGACGGCTGTTGATAAACTCAGCATATATAAATGGTGCTTTCTGATTTTTCTCAACATGGTCATAACACTTCTTGCCTGTGCCGGCTTTAATCGTTGCCTGTATTTGCTTTATAAGTTCTGTAATTGGAAACTGTTTAATCATTTATACCAACCTTTCTATATTTTCCTTGAGCAGTCTTATGTATTCCGGTCTTTCGGTTTCTACATTCCGCTGCAGATACCTCTGACCTTCCACATATCCACCATTAACACACACATGTCCATATTCCACATGCGGAGCATAATCTTTGGTGTAACCGACCGATGCACCGCCATCAATCTCATTCATACTTAGCGACTGCCTTAGCTCTCCATGAGGACCACCCGGTCTTGTCTTTTCTGTCGATACAGGTGTACCGCCCTGCTTTCCACGGTTATATATATCTGCAGCACTCACTTTTGCCACAGCCTCAAATCTTGCCTGTGACATGCTATTTAGTGCCCGTGTCAACTCTTCGGTGCCTTTTACTGTAATGCTCATGATCCATACCTCTTACACTGCACAATCGTCCATCTCGGAGCAAGATCGATTATCTGAGTGATATCCAGCGCATAACCATCTATTTCTAGTACAGTCGCATTTTTGATATCCTCATAATCTATGGGTATTGCAAACTGCTGCTCATTCATTGTTACATCACGGCCATTTACCAAGATATCCTGATCTGTCCAAGGTGTGTGTCTTGCACGACCGTTGTATATCTCTACAGGCTCTTTGACTGCATTACCGAGCTCGTCTTCTCTTCCTGTCTCTGACTCGCCATACAGAGTCACCTGTTCCCAAATCAATAGAAATGCACCACCCTTCGATGTGATGTCTCGTCACCGGCAGATGCAAGCCAAGAGTCAATCTCTTCGGCATACTCTGCCAGCACATCATCAACAAAAGATGTGGAGAGGTTTGCCACATTCTCAGAGGTAATACCCTCGTGATAGCATTTTCTCCACATCTTCACACACGCATCGACTACTATTGATTCAAAGATCTTAGGAAAAGCCTCTTCTGATACACCGAGCCTTAAACACAATCGATCTGTTACTGTCTGGTTGATTTCATCCATGATATCATCATTGATTTTTTCCCCGGACATCCTTTTCTTGATTCGCTCTTTGACTCTATCTATCATGCTTTGCCTCCAATCCAGCTTATTTTTTAGCCTCAGTTGCCACTGTTGCCTCTTCTGTGCTTAAAGATGCAGGCTCTGTTGCAGCTTCAACAGCGATTGGAGCCTTGAAGATACCGGATGCATCCTCTGCATAAAATGTAACACCTTCCATTATAAGAGTATTAACAGATGCACTATCATCAGCGAGATAATGCTTCATTCCAACCATACCTGTCTCATCTGTAGTAAGACCGAATGTCTCTCCTACTGATCCATCTGCTGGAATGAATACTCCATTAAGGTTCTGCTTAACTGTTCCCACTACTGAGCCAGCAGGAAGGCTGTTATCGAGCACTACAGTTCCAAGTCCAAGGAAGTTCTCGACATACTGGAAACCAAATGCTGTCTGAATAGTGATCTGTGCGTTTGCAAGATATGTAGCAATATCCAGCGGATTGATAAAATAGATAGGCTCTACATCCATATCTTCAAAATATGCAGAAAGCTTTGCCCATAATCCGGCAAGTGCCCCTTGAATTGAAGCAGATGCTTTTGCCTTTTTCTCAGCAAGGTTTTCGGCTGTTCCGGTTCCTGCTGCAACAAAAACGAAAAATGTATTCTTAATGCCTTTCTGAATATTTCTCATAAATACTGTATCTGTCTCATTGATAGCTTTCTGCTTGCCAACTTTCTGGATAGCCTCGGCTGTAGTCTGCTTTCTGTACTTATTCAACTTAAGCTCAAAGGTCTTAACAAGCTTTCTATCTAACTTTGTAAGTAAGATAGTCTCGCCCTCGGCTACCTGATCAGGAGTATTCTTCTGAGTAGTTTTATACATCTTTACTGTAGTACCCTCAGCCATTGGCTTGAGATCTACGATACCAAGTACCGTCTGTAAAGACTTAATCCCCTCCACAAGCCTGTTAGTATGATCAATGGAGATGACCGGCTCGAGATCTGCTGATGTTGTGGTATTTGCCTCTGCTGCAAATATCTGTTTTGCGTATTTTCTGATTCTGTTCATACTATTTTCCTTTCTGATATAAATCGATGTGCTCCGCGATAAGCCTCTGACGCTCATACGGGCTTGCTATTGTCTTAAGCTTCTTATCGAGTTCCGCTTTGGTGATCGTGGATTTACCACCCATGCTAGGTGCTTTACCTTTAAGCGCATCCTTAACGGCATCCTGTACAGCCTCTTTGAATATCTTTGCAAAATCATTTACATTCTGCTTTGTGCTCTCTGCCTCTGTAGTGATCAACATACTAACAAGAGTGTCAGGAATTGTGATATCCTCGGCTGCAAGCATCTTACGAGCTTCCTTTGCCATACCATTACGCGCAGTTTCTTTCTTGAGGGCATCAAGCTCTTTTTTGAGCTGATCTCTCTCATACTCTGCGCGCTCCTGCGCTCCCATCTCACCCAGTTTTTTAGCCTCATCAACATCTTTCTGATGTTTTTCTCTTTCTCTAGCCAATCTAGTATTGACAATTTTGTCAATATCCGCATCGGTGTACTTCTTTTCTCCACCCTTGTCATCCGGCTTTGGTGGATCGGCTTCTTTCGTCTTTCCTCCCTGCGACTCCGTGGATTGTTCTGTTGACTGCTGCTCCTTTGTTGGTTCTGTAGGATCATCTGCGAAAATCTGCTTAATATAGTTACGTGTAAATAGATAGTTTTTCATTTGCTATCTCCTTTCCATAGTTTTAAGTGTCAATGCTTCACTATCCATAGCTTTTTATGACATCCATGCCTGGTCAATCCATGTGCTTTTAATGACTTCCATGCCTGGTCATTTTTTATATCATGGAGATATACTCCGGATATGCCTGTGCTACCATCTCAAGCCCTGTCTTAAATGCCCGGGTGAGTATCGTTCCCTCGAGATATTTAATCAAGTCTAACTTTATAGCAAAATGTCCGCTCCACAGCTCATACTTTGGCTCTTTGTAATCCGCAAGTGAGGCGATATATGTATTTACCAGCACTGTTACAGCCTCGCACGGTACTGACTGGCCATGTGGCGCATCCTCTGAGTGTCCATCTATTGTAATGGCATCATTGCCAATTGAAATCTGTATCATTGATTTCTCCTTTCAGCCATGCTATAAGCTCATTGTGATTTGGGTATGCTCCGATGTACCTTTTTACTGTTTTCTCATCCTCAGTCAGTACAATCATTGGTATCTTGTACACTTTGAACCTATCCACCGCGCTAGGCTTTGACTGTAAATTGATATACTCGATCTGGTCAGGGCACTCTTTCTGTATCTCTGCCATAAGAGTTGCTTTTATATGCTTACATGGATTGCACCAGTCAGTGCCACAAATATATATTTTTCTCATGCTACAAAATCCTTTATTAACTGCCTTGCCTTTTCCTTTTGTTCGTTACTGATCTGAGGATCACCGCCATGTGTCATGACATATCTCTCTATCCATCCCTGTTTATCAGGTATCACGATGATAGTAGAACAACGACACCACGGATGAAATGGTGGGAAGTTTAACCCTGCCACCCTGTCCGAGTATCTTACAGGCTTTGATGCCGTGTCAGATGCAATGCTTAAACACCTCTCACATGCTTTACCGTCTCTGATTGGCTCAACCGAATAGTAATCAAACATCTTTTCTATAGCTTGTGCACTTGCCTCATTCATGACGAATGTGCCCTCTGTATATATCAGCCTATATGCTTCTTTCTTGCCTACCATGAATTCTTTTCGCAATTTTCTGACTATGCTGTCATAGTTATCACCTCTTGCGATAGCTGATGAGATACTGGTGTTCATCATATTTGACAGCTTTTGTGTATTTCCCCATATACTCTGAGAAAAAGTTCCTTTCCCAGTCCAATTAGTGTTGACAACACTCTTTACTATATTGGGATTTATTTCTCCAACCGGCCCTGTTTTTTCTAACACTGCATCATATGATCTTTCCGCTATTTTATTTAGATGATTTTCAACTTCCTGCTGCTCCAATGCCCCAATTTTCAACTGCTGCATCCTTACTGATATTTGTAAGCCTTCCAGTCGATTGATTATGTAAGCGGACTTACGAGCTGGTATAAGATGCTCATATTGTGGATACAGCTCTGCAAACTCATCCATATCTCTCATGAGCAGGCTATACTCTTCAGGAGTCAATGCTTTCAAAAGATCTCTATACTCGATCACTTCATCTTTTCCATACTTCATGTAATAAGCAGCTATATGTTTTTCAAGGCGATCTGCTTCTATTTCGTATGTTTCTGTCAATCTCCTATTAAGCTGTGCCTCATCCTTCTCCATTGCCGTTATCAACTGCTGCTGCCTTTTTTCCCAGTATCCCATGCCTGTTCACCTCATACCCATCTGTATCAATCTCACTCTCTTTCTTGATTCTTTCCATCTCTTCTTTCACATTATTAACTACAGATATTACTTTAAGCTGTGTTTCCTGAGACGTAATACCAGAAAGGTTTCCTGCAATCTCTGACTCTTCCAGCAAGTTTGCCGGGAAATTACGAGTAAACTGATATTCTATTTTTATCCAATCATCTTTTTTCATTCCTGACACTGGATTAGAAAAGATCAGCTTATATCTACGATTCATTCCTGAGGTAAACTTTCGCTCTTCTGTTTTACCAAGATTACTCATAGACTGAAGCTTATACTTGAGGGCTATTCCAGAATCTGCACCGAAATTCTTATCATTAATATTGGCTACCATACTAATCAGGAACATTAATCTCTCAAGCCTATCCAGTAAATTCTCCTGAGTAGTATCAGCACTAGGCTTTGACAAAAATTCGGCTATGATCTTATCTCCATCTTCGCCATCAAAATTCATAATACGATTATCACGAATGAAATTTATATCATCATTATTAAGCTTGGCTCCAAGTATCTTGAGATATGCATCTGCAAAATAGTCAACATCATTGGCTTTCTCGGATATTACCTTGTTGTACGCATCATTAATTGAGAGAATTGTCTCATATAGCCCCTGTCGCTCTTCATTTTCTACATATTCCGCAGCCGGCACACCATCAAATCCGTGTATCTCTTCCTCATCACGGAACTTAAGCCCTCCGTCAATATCAAAATATCTTATTGATACTTCATTGGATATCGAACCATGTCTGATATCGTTTTTATCTTTGTATGTACGCACAAAATAACGTGGCCGCATAAGGATTGACTCATCATATACCATAAATGACTCCATTGGATCGAGATAGGTGATACCAATATTTCCCATATCATCAACATAGTACATCTCATATCCCCTGCCATACTGCTTCATGATCTTCGCAAGCTCTGCATTGTTGTCATCCTGATCGTTGTACTGATCCAGATAATTAATATACTCATTTACCTTTTTATCTGGCGAAGAGACTTTGATTGGAATACCAATAAAAAAGCCATTCATCGTATCCGTGATATATTTTGCAAAATTAACTGCGATCCTTACATCAGGCTTCCACTTTTCCTTTTTAGGCAAGTTGAATATCTCATATCTTCCCTCGTAAGCATCCTGCAGCTTCTTGTATCTGGTCGATACGAGTGCATCATTTTTTGATATATATTCTGATAATTTAATCTCGTCCATGACCTCATCATCGGAGATCCTGAATACATCTGGTGCTGCCATTAAATACCGCCTTTCAAACTTGTGTTGAGGTGAGCCTTTGGCTTTCTCCATCCCTCAACTCCATATCTTAGTGATGCCATTGCATCATCAAAAAAAGGAACGGGTTCATCAAGATACTCGCTCCGCTTGTCATCAAACTTCCACTTCCATTGTCCTATTTCTTTGATAAAATTCACGCAGGATGGATCTATGTGAATCTTCCTGCCCTTGAGCCAGTCTATTTGAGCTTTAACACTATTTTGCTCTTTATGTACAGATCTAGCTCTATATCCTGCTTTCTTCCACATTTTTATTCTGTCCGGCTCTGCGGAGTCACACCACATGACTTTATTCTTTGGGATATTGCCGTCAGCTTCTGCTATCCACTCCGTAGTGTCCTTTTCGTATCCGTACAGACCTTTAAGCACATATATATCTCCATCCTTGTAACCATATATATAAATCGCGTTCGCGTGGTTAAATCCGAAATCCTGTCCAATTGATATATCGTCGTAGTCCTCAAATTTCTGCGATACTAACTCAATCTCGTAATTGTGGAGGATAAGCCCTGTTGTCTCTCCCCACTCTCCTAATCCGTATACTCTGTACCCTTCCGGATCAACCTCTTTACGTCTGAGCATACGTCTGTGGTAGGCCTCATCAATAAATCTATTATTCAGATATGAAGAGCTGTGTGTCATTACATCCGGATCAGCACGATCAAAGAACTGCTTCTTAATCCAATGAGAGGCACTTACTGGATTGAATGTCATTCTGATCTGATAAAAAATGCTGTCTGGCAACAGTCCTCGTAGTCGGTCATCTATGATCTCGAAATCTGCCTGCGTAAGTTCTGTAGCCTCTTCAATCCATACATCCGTGAGTTTTCCTCGCTTGAATGTGATCGACTTCAATTTTTCTCGCTGTGCATCATCCTTGACTCCTCGGAAAATTGCCTCGTTACCATTGCCTTTGCACCTCAGCTTCATAGCCGACTCATTGATATACCAATACTTGGAATACTCCTCTCCGAACATACGAAAAATAGCACCCTGCAATTCTGCAAAAGTGCTATCCCTGTTCGTTACATCAACTTTTCTGACACATAGTAAATTGCGTCCTTTATCTTTCATCAATCGCAGGATATAGTTCTGTGCTGTGTCCGTAGACTTTCCAGATCCTGCTGAGCCTTTCATCACTATGTATCGTTTGGTACTCTGATCTACCTCCTTGAATGACTTATTAGCCTGAATATTTATATTCATTCATCATCACCACCATAGTCAATGTGAATATTCAAATCCATATCAGTATTCAAATCAACTTTATCTGTGAATATTCCAAGATGTTTTCCCAACAGTTCCAATGCCCGCAACTTGTCACTTAGCTTTGTTTCTCTTTCTGTAGACTCTCCCTTATCACCATTAACAGTCTTTACTTTTACAGACTGAATACATGCCAAATCATCAAAAGATGCCTCATCCTTTATTGAGGCATCAGACATATTAATCACATCAGCAGGATTTACAAAGGCAATTCTCGCCAATTCCTGTAATACTCTATCCTGATTGATGCCACATCTTTTTGATCTTTCAGCCATCTTTTCTGCTACGCGACCTTTAACCTTAACATTTGACAACAATCTGCTTCCTTGCTGTTCTGCAGTCTTGGGTGAGTATCCAGCTCTTATTGCAGCCTGTGTTGCATTCAGATCTATCAGATACTCGTCAACGAATAATTCCTGTTTGGCGCTGATTTTTGCCATTTGCAACACCACCCTTCATGTACAAAAAAAGAGAACTGGTTATTTACCAATTCTCTTTGTTTACATAATAACATAAATTGAGCGGACAAAACGGACAACTTTAAAAAATTTTATTTTTCTTTGTTATCCTCTATGAACTGCTGCATCATCTTCTTCATTAATCGCCCTACATCCAGTTAAGGCTCATATATAAAAAAGACACCTCCCACGACAAAGGTGTCTTTCTAATAAAGAATACATATTTGAACTAATTAATTATATCATAACAATTAACAATATCAACCATAAAGTTTTTGCTTTAGGGCTTCCTGTAAAAGCCGTGAAAAATTAATTCCAGCTTTTTCTGCTTCTACATTCAAATAGTATGGTATCGTACAGTTCTTTTTGACTGTACGATTATCATGTTTTTTTCTATAGTCAATCATATCAACATCTACAAGTGTTAATATATCATCATCCTGCATTTGATAACTCCGTGAATATGGTTCTGGCACCGCCTCTCCTTCATCTTCTAATTGTAAAATATTAATTCCAATTGCATCTCTGGCCATAGCAATTGCATCTACAATATCTCTTCCTTCAGTATTGACATCAAAATCAGGTACAGTTACAAAATATCCGTCACCATCTTTTGATAAAATAACTGGATATACTAATGTACTGGTTCCCATAATATTCCTCCAAGTTCCGACTTTTTTACTTTCATATGTATCTTTAGCTTCTTGATTAGTATTCCCAAAGAGTCAGGGGTTATACCCCTGTTCTCTTTAGAATGGTCTTTGCTAGTCTTTCGCTGATCTCTTTGTGTCTTGGAATAGTCTCCTTGATTACACCATTGGTGTAAATATCGTGGTTGGAGCCATTTCTCAACAAATACCATCCGTTTTTTTCTAGCCGCCTTATCAAGTCAGCTCTTTTCAAATATGTACCCTCCTTTCTTCTTTATGATTGTATTATACGTATTAAATGCGTATTTGTCAAGTCTTTTATACGCATTTAATACGCACTATAATATTTTGTTGGGATTCCCCACACAGGTTCTATAGTATTTGCACTTTGTAGTACAGATTTTTTCTGGTTCATATGCACATTTCTTTTGTTCTGTTGGTATAGCTTCGCTTATCATCCTTTTTCTCAACTGCTGCCTCCTCATATCCCATACACTTTATTGGTCTACTTGGTTTGCCGCATTTGTCGTAATATTTACAGTTTAAGCATTCATTTCTGTTCATTGTGCTTCGTCCTCTTTGGGTTTGTACTGCTGCACCTCTCCTCTTTTATCCTATCCCTCGATTCCTATAGTTCTGCTGTAAAGTCCTAGTTTTTTCATTTTCTTAACGAAAAGACTCATCTCGTATCCGGTAAGCCCAACACAAGTGTTTCCAATCTTCTTTTCATCCATCGTATTTTCGTCGTATGACTGCAAAATATGTCTGCCCGAGGCTTTGTGCCAAATATCAACACGCTGCCAATAATTATACTTTGTATTGTAGCGTTTATATGTAACACCATACTTATTTTCTCTTACTTTGATAAAGCCAATATCTGCTAATTTGTCGTCTACGCTTTTAAATATTCTCATGCTATCTTTCACTTGCAATCTCTTATTCTCCTTTTTCCGTTTTCGTCAATGTACATTTCTTTTTTTGTCCATGTTGGCGGATTCAGTTTTTCTGAATACCAATCAATCATATTGGGGTATTTTCTTTTGCTCCAGCTCTTATACCATTTGTAAAGTGCGTACCATGCCATGTTTCCTTGTCTTTCTTAAATCCTAATTTTTTATATAATCAAATATACTCATTTGCTCCAGCTCCTTGGCTTTAATCGTTTTCTTATCGTATTCGCCTACAACCGCCCTTATTGCATTTAAGAATGGTTTTATGCTTAACCCTTCCATTTCACATACCATCTTGTCAAAATCCAGTTCCTTTTTTAGTATTTCGAGAAAGTGCCACCTTGCTTCATTTTCCAACACAATAGGATCTATATATTCCTTCTCCACTTCTTCAGGAAGATATATATTGACTGACAAATTGAAGTCATTTTCTTCTATCTCCGATAATGGAACTGTTTCAATTCGTTCCCCATCTTCAAAGATTATATCCGTCGTCTCTCTATTCTTTTTTAATACGACAATGCAAGTTGCTATTGATGTATCTTCGAATGTATTTCCTGGGACGTTTGCAACTCTGTCTATGTAATTGTTTTCAACGAACCATCTTCTGACCTTGCCCTCTCTTTGACCACGGTATAAAATGCCGGGGAACTCTAGGACGACAGCCACGCCCTCATTAGATAGGTGGTTAAGTATATGCAGCATAAAAGCCCAATCTGCTTTTGACGGTGGCGGAAGCGCTGCACAATCACAAAATCTAACATCTTCTTTCAGTTCGTCAGGTTGCCATTTTATTGAAAAAGGGGGATTTGCAACAATGCAATCAAATTTAATTCCCTTGAATTTATCAGCCTTCAGCGTGTCGCCTGCGTAGCCTGTAAAATTCGGTATATCAATAATTTGTAGTTGCTCTGCATCTAATTCTTGACCATATTTTTTCACATCGTCCGGGAACACTCTTAAAAGATTTCCAGCCCCACAAGTCGGATCGTATACAGTCTTTGGTTCAATATCTATGTATGTTTTTAATTTTTCAGCAACTTCGGGCGGGGTGTAGAATATCCCATTGTCTTTAAAGTCTTTTCTGATGTTTTTTATGCTTTTCTGTTTCACGAGCCTCCGTGCCCTTTCGTCTTTTTCCCTGTCTTGTGATGATATTTCTCGCCCATCGCATTTATTCTAGTTTTTACTTCATCTTCTGTCGGAACATATACTACTTGCTTTCCCGTCTGTATTCTTTCCGCCAACATATCAAAAGCAATCCTAAGCTGTGCATCACAAGAATATTCCCCCATTTTTCCACCTCGTGTATCTCCTACAACTATTCGTAATGTAAAATCTTTTTGATTTATAAAAATGTTTGTGGTGCGTTCATACGCATACATTTCTGTATGGTCCTGATTTACTATAATCATTTCCTGTCACCTCGCTAAATATCTATTCTCCATGTTCCTTATCCTTATCTTTCTGCTGCTTATTATACATTGTCTATTTTCAAAATGTTTCTTCATGATTTTTTCCTCTACTCACTAATTTCCTCGCAATTTCTGCTATAGTTCCAATCCTCTGACTCATCATCAGACCAATTGAATATACATACACAGCTTCCGTCTGTGTCAATCGCTTCATAAAACTGGCATCCAACACAACCACCCTGCTGCTCATATTCCTGTAATGTCATAGATTATTTTTATGTTCACGCAAATCTAAGCTGTCCATTGTTTTCAGCCTTAATCTGCATGTTTGGTGTTCGTTCTGCTATGCAAAGTTCCGGTAGGTTTGCTCTGACCATTGCTGCTGGTATCGGTGGACACACTGCATTGCCACATCTGCGTACCTGTTCGCTTCGTGGGTATGTCTTACCAGTATAATCATGGTCGATTATGTAATCTGCTGGAAATCCCTGACATCCATACAGTTCTCTAGGTTCCAACATCCTTAAACCAATATCCACAATCTGATAATCTGTACCATCTATTGTTACCAGTCCAAAACGATCACGTGATGTTACTGTATCAAGAGGCTCATTAATATCCTGTCCTGTGCCTTGACCATAGTATTTGATTAAAAATGCTCTGACTTCTCCGAAATGACCATCACCAGCGGTAATTGTAGGTATAGGATCTCGCATATCCCTTCCATCACAATGATTGTTCATTTGAATAAGGTTTGCTGTCACTACGCTGTTATGATCCCATGCTGTTACTGTCGGTAATGGATTCTCTATGTTTTCTCCTGCTCCTTTATAACCACCGTCATAGTATTTATGTAAGAACGATGTAACTAATCCGTATCTATTTGATCCGTCCACTGTCATTATTGGTTCTTCTATTGTTTGCCCTCGGACTTCCCCTTTGACTGTTTCAGAGTGATATTGTATCAACGTAGGACTAATAAGGCATTGTTGATTTCCTGTAGTGATCGTATGTATCGGATCTTTGCAATTTCCGCCCGGATGATTTGTTGTATTAGTTCCCATGTATGGCGCAAGTGTCGGTTCAACAATCCCATATCCGTGTTTTCCTGTGATAGTCGGCATCGGCTCTCTTATATCATTTGGTCTACGCTCCCCACCATGATTGCATTGAATAATAAACGGTTCCGGATTATCAATAACGAACTTTTTCAGTCCTCTTGCTATCCTCTCCATTGTTTTGATTGCAAGTGGTCTTACCGCCCGTATGCCGTATTTTTCTTTTATCTCTTCCGATGTATCAAAAATGCTCGGACAAGGTCTACTAAAATCTATTTGCGTGTATGCTCCTACATACGGCTTGAGCAATCCTGCTTTTACCTCCTCACTATCGGCTGGCGCATGTGTAGGTTTTGGCCACACAATCGGCTTGCCGTCACAACGAGCAATCATAAAAAATCTCTTGCGCATGGTAGGTGTTCCATAATTTGCTGCTATCAATTCCTTAAATTGCACATCATACCCCAACTCGCTAAACTGCTGTACAAATTTGTTGAATGTATAACCCTGTTTGCTCTTGATAGGATGATGCCGTCTGTTCAATGGTCCCCATGTTTTAAATTCTTCGACATTCTCAAGCATTATTACTCTTGGTCTTACCAGTCCTGCCCATCTCAAAGCAACCCACGCAAGACCACGGATATTCTTATCTTTAGGTTTGCCACCCTTTGCCTTACTAAAATGTTTGCAATCAGGAGAAAACCAAGCAAGTCCTACCGGATTACCATTGCAAGCCTTTACAGGATCCACCGCCCACACGTTTTCACAATAGTGTTTCGTATTCGGATGATTGGCTTTATGCATCTTAATAGCTTCAGGATCATGGTTAATGGCTATATCTACGCTATATCCTGTTGCTAACTCTATTCCGGTGGAAGCACCGCCCCCACCAGCAAAGTTGTCAATTACTAATTCTCCGTATATCATCTTTTATCTCACCTCATCTGATCCAGCGGTAACGACATCTGTCCCTTACAGTTACCGCCTATAATGGATGGATCCCAGCCCACACCAATATAGTCCAGCACTTTCGCCCACCCGTAATCATTGCCGCTCTCGTCTTTACACATGTGGAACATCAAATAATCCCACTCTTTTGGGTTCTTCTCGTATAGCAGATCAAACCTGTGCGGTCTTTTTTCCATGTGTATTCCGAAACCACACATACTGCATCCTGTCCTTTGAGCTTTGGTAGTTCTTAAAGTGCCGTCAGGAGCTTTATCTATCACTCCGTATATACTTGGTATAATGCTATCAGGCATCTCAAACTTATCTGTAATCCTGCCCTCTTCAATCAACCTCTTGTGATATTTATCTTTAAGACCTCTCTTCCACAAATCGTCCATCTCCAATGCAAGTGTTAATATATCCTGCCTGTTAAATATGGCAAACGGTGCTGATCTGATAGTTGATGCACCAAAATAGTTACATCCATTCATCATAAGGCTCTTTGCTCTGCGACCACCCTCTGATGCCATGAGTCCGAGAAACGGTACACTATGGTGTTCCTTGCCCCAGTCATCACAATTCTTTTCTTTGAGGTAATAGCAGCATTTTGCTGATACCTTAAAGTCTGGCTTCTGATACTGACATCCCTCATTTTCGTTCTCATATCCTCCGAAAAGCTTCAGCCATCGGTTGGTCAACTGCATCTTAGAGTTTTTCTGCCATCCTCCATACTCTCCTGTCTCGCCTGTGATGATCGCATGTCGCACAGTTTTATTTTTCTCTGTTGGATTCTGGAGCAGTTCTATCTTGCCGGCTATCTCCTTTGATATAACAGGAAAGCCAAACTCCTGTATAACTCTCGGTTTTGTCCAGCGTTTGCCGTCCTCTCTCATCAACGGTGGGATATTTATAATTCCAAGTGCCTTGTGAACACTCTGTATACTCGAGTCTTCGAGCGTTGATGCTGATACTCCTGGCACATCCTCATGACATACCTCATTTATAAACAAATACAGGATAATGCTGTCTAATCCTCCCACAGACACATGATTATTAAGTTCACGCTTATCGCACTCACTTATAAACTCTTTTACTCTTGTGACCGCATATCTGCGTTTAAAGGCATAGTTCTGATTTTGTTTCTGCACAAATGCTACGATTTTTTCATGAGTTCCCAGTCTTTTCATTCTCTGCTGTACTGATTCCATTTTTTACCCTATATATCCTCCTCTTCACTCTCACAATTTTTCTTTAAATACCGATCATGTTGTTTCCGTATGCTCTCAGGTGTTATACGTCCTATACTCTCAGCAACTTCCTGCCATGTATAGCATCTTACATGGCGATACAGCATGATCTGACGGATAAATGTATCATCTATAGTCATGATCCACTCTATGATTTCCTTTTGCTCCTGCTGCAGCCTTTCCTTTTTTCTCTCAATCAGCTCTGTTATATCTGCTTTACGTACTGCTATATCTGCCATCTGATCACCAGTGCCACTACTCGGAGCAAACGGCATACCTGTCAATCGCATAGCCTTGCCCTGTGCCTTACATGTAAGTAACTCCAGTTGTTCTTCCCACATCTTTATTTCCTGTCTGATGTAATATATGCTTGATAATTCTTTCTTTGTCATTCCCTCTCCTTAGAAGTAAAGGGAGCTGCACAAAAGCTCCCTTGTGTAAATGGCTTACAAATCAGTTCTCTCGTGATATAAATTAATTCGCATGCCCGGTTTCTTTCGCATTTCTGCAGGTGTTTCAACCTATAGCTCATAGTGTGGTGTCTCTATCCAGTAGAAATCCACTCCTGAGAGGAGTCTTAAGACCTCAAGCTCCGGCTTGTAGGCAGGATCCGTGAAACATATTCCGACTGCCATCTCGTCGTTGTATGAGATAAGCCAGTCACCATGCACAGCAAAGGTGCTTGGTGGATTTTCGTTTTCACGGCACTTGTCCGGGTTGACTATTGCCAAGCGTGCATCATTGATGAGACGCGCCCCGCCCGGTGTTTTAACTACCGACATCATGTTATCGTTCTGCATGATTTTAATTGGTGAGATTAGTGCTTCCTTTGTATCCTCTGCCATGTCCCACAGGAGCGGTTCTCTTTCTGTTTCAAACTGTGGGTCGTGTCCTTTCTGGTATGTCATGAACTCGCCCTTTTCCGGTGCAAGACCGCAGGTTTTGATTACGGTCCCTAAAAATTCTTTTGTGATTTTCGTTTTGTCGGCCTCCACCATCCAGCCGGTACCGTTTAGGATGTACATGCCTTTCTCTGTGAGACCGAACTTGACGCCCCACGATTTGTAATCAGCTTTTAAGATTTTTTCTAGTTTTGCACAATCTATAAACATTCTGTTTCTCCTATTCCGGCCATATAAAACATGTCCTGATGCAGGATGCATGTGTTAAATCCGTGTCTCCTAACTACTGTGAAGTATTTCATTACCTCAACTATTTCGAGCGTCTCTTGGCCTGTGGGCTCATCGTCCTCGCGCCCACGCTGGTCAGCTCGCATTTTGCGATAGTCTACGCGGACGCTTCTCTTGTCCTGTAGATAGTCTATAACCTGCTGCCTTATCTGTTTAAGCGACAAGCCTCCTATTGGCTCTCTGCTCATCCGGTTAAGGTCCTGCGAAAATATATTTACTTTACTCACCTTTTAGGAACCTCCATTTGTCATATTTTCTGTCCCGATCTGTGAAATCAGGATAAAACTCATCCAGATAGCTCTTAAACATCTCAAGCATCTCTTTGCGGTCTCCACTGCTGCCGTTATCCATCAGGTGATGGTGGTACCGGCATCCGACTGCTCCGTTCTGCCTGATGCCGAGTCCCATGGATGAGCGCGGTATGTAGTGCATTATGTCCATTACGCTTCTCGCAAGGACTTCTGTCGGCGGCATCTCATAGCCTATCTGACAGAATATGCATCTGTAATTGTCGCGTTCGCGGATTGCTGTTCTTTCTTTCTGTGAAAATTCTAAGTATTTTGTATATTTTGGCATGTCTTCAACTGCTGCCTCTCTTTCTGTATGCACGCTCAGCTCTATCTGCGCTTTATCGGGAATCTCCTAACAAGTTCCTTGGTTGCCACGTTAAAAGCATGCTCACGGCTTTCTTCCGTGACTTTGATTATTTCCCGACCGTTCTGGGTGATTCTTATGGTGTGTTCGTTTTTGCTTTCCTTGAGCCTCATTGAAAGCTTGTAATGCTTCTGGAGTGGCTCGTACGCTTCGTAAAATAAACTTGATAGTGGTTTCATTTTGGTCCTTTCTTTTCGCACTGGCTTTTGAGCCAGTTGCTGTATTCATGGTGTTGATTCGTGTATATATAAAATCGTGTCCTATTGAGTAAAATCAATGTTTTTTGCCATTTGTCGGCATGCTTTACCGGCTCGCCCTTGGAATTTTTCCAGCCTGACTGCTGCCACTTGTGTATCCAGTCAAGATCCAGCGCTGATGTAAGGTAACTTGAGTCGGTGTATATGTCTATCTCAATGTCTTTTGTGTTGAGCCTTGAAAGTGCCTGGTTGAGGACTTCAAGCTCTGCCTCGTGACGCGTCACATCCTCAAGATAGACTATGTTGCTCAATGTGGCTTCGATGTCTTTTTTTGTCATGTATGACAGAACATAGCCTGCTGCTCCATCTGTTTTTTTAATTGTTCTGATACCTGAATAGATGTATACGTTAACTTTTTTCATAATGTGTATAATCTGCCTCCCATTGGGGCTTTATGCGGTTTCCGGGGGATTTGCCGTCTGAGATAGTCCGCTGCATGTAGTAGAGGTATGAATAGCCTGTGCACTTGTTGACGCCCACCTTCACGGTGTTCGGCATCACGTAGTAGCCCTTATCCGGCTTGATGCCATCCTTGAAGAACCTTGCCATTGTCCAGTGTGCGTACTTTTTGCGCTTAGGCTCCGGTCTCACCAGGTTCCTTGAACTGCTCACTTTGCAGAACACCTTCTGCTCTTCCTCTCCGAAGAGATTGAGCTGTCCCTCTATGCCCTTCTTGTCCGGCTTGGCGGTCAGATATTCTGCCACTTCCTTTGCTCCGTCTGAATCATATGGAGCAATGTTTACGTAGTTCTTGCCCGGGACAATCAGATCAACAATGGTCTTGTGCCATGTGTCCTTTATGAGTGTGTCGATGTTGTCCACGCGATTGCAGAGGAAATGTATATGTGGGCCTCCGAACCTGCCTATCTCCATGCGGTTCACCCACTTAAACGGAATGCCCAGCTTCTTGTATAGCTTTCTCATTTCCGTTGTGAATACTTTCCAGTCCCTTTTGATTCTCTCAGCATCCGGTCTTGTCCCTCTTGGGTACTTGAGAGTCACCCATACATCACCCGTACGGAAGTTAGCAAGTATCAGGTATTTCTCTTTCTTTTCCCTCGTCCACTGATTCTGCCTTGCCATCTGCTCGGGAGTAGCTTTTATCTTCTTGGCTCTCCTCTCACCCTTGGCTCCATTCCTTCCTATAAACTTTATCTCAGTCGCTATATAATCTCCCAGGTAATAAGTATCCTGGATGTATGCCATAGTTTTTCCTAACTTTAATACTTTAGAATGTTTTAAATCAGCCTCTGTTCGAGGCCTTGAGCTTTGCTATTTCTGCCTGCAAAACGGCATCAAATGACTCTTCTCTCCTGCGCTTTCTCTTTGTCGCTGTCTCTGTTATGTATGCGGCCGCGCTCTGTCTTTCTAACTGGGAGCGTACTTTTTGTATCCTCTGCAGCAATCTTGCCCGCCCTCCTTATTTCCATTGTCCTTTGGATGCTCTCGCGCTGTCCTTTTTCGATCCATTCAAACCAGAATCCCAAAAGCGTCACACACGCTGATATGAGCATCCCTCCGATAACAAGCATCTGTCCCTGTGGTGCTGGGCTGTCTATGCCCATGCTACACAGGAGAAAGAAGCTTATGCCTGTCGTTATTAAAATTTCACCTTTTTTCATGTCCTGTCCTTTTTCGTTTCCAAGCTTGACGGAGCACCGATTTGTTGTACAAAATAGGTTTACGTATGTATAGATGGAAGTTTTAGTTTAATTTACAGGAGTTAAATAGCATTTTCGGTGCTCCATCAAGCCCAGAAGTATATTATTTAATTTGTCATTTTTAAGCTTGTCCACTGAGACTGCAGATGCAGTCTATGCCTCCTCCGCAAGTCTCAATGGCACATTTTCTACTTGTTCTATTAGTTTTTGTTCTAATTTTTGCTTCTGTTCCTGTGTCAGATCGTCAAAACGATATATCTGATCATCTTCCAGAGTGTGAACGAATATCCTATATTTGAGTGCTATGGTTATCACCTCCGGTAAATACTATGCTTATACTGCATGTTCGCTTGCCTTTTTCTGCTTTCATCCCCGGGCTTGCCGGATGTATTTTTTATTGATTCAGCATGCACTTCACTTCTGCCTTAAGCTCAATGAGGCTTGCAAAGTATGCTGCCTCTGTGAGGGCTTTTTCTCTCTTGAGCTTTTGATACTTCTCCTCGTTCCAGCCCTCTCTGATATTCGCGCAAAATTCATTGTATTCTTCATCTTTTCTGCAGTTTGTCTCATCTGCTTCGTCTATTTTCTTGAGGATTTTCTCAAGTCTGAGTGATTCTTCCTTTGTCATGGCTTTTTCTCCTCTGCAGCTTCAAATAATTTGAGCTTCTGCTCCACATCTTGTAAACTTTTGTACATATCGTTCCTCTTTTTGAGTACATATCGTGCTCATATTAATCAAAAAAAATTGATTCAACTGTTGATTCATAAAATTTTGCTAATCTTATTTTTATATCATCTCGTGGAATACGCTCTCCCTGTTCATACATTGCTAACGCTGATATGCTTATTCCACACGCATTTGCTACCAGTTCTCTGCTTTTTTCGCCTCGTAATTTAATCAATCTTTCAGCAATAATTTTCTTATTCAAAATATCATCTCCTTTCGAGCACGTTTTGTGCTTATCCTCAATATACACATATTGTGCACATATGTCAAGCACATTTCGTGCATTTTTTTATTTACTTTAGTACACGTATCGTGTATAATACAAATTAAGAAACATGGAGGTAAGCACATGGCTCAATTCGATAAGATATTAAAACTATTACGAAATGAACGCCAATTGTCACAGCAGGAACTTGCTGATGCACTTGGTATTTCCAAAAGTTCTATTAACATGTACGAACGCGGAGAGCGACAGCCTAATTTTGAAGTATTGGAAACAATTGCCGATTACTTTAATGTAGATATTGATTATCTTCTCGGACGTACAAGCAAAACCACTAAAGTGATAAATCCAAATACACTTGCAGCTCACTTTGATGGAAACGAATACACAGAAGATGAACTCAATCGTATCAAAGAGTTTGCGGCATTTGTAAAATCAAGTAGAAAGTAATCTATCCATTTTATTGAACTATAGATTTTTTACGCTATACAAAAAATAAAGGAGAGAAACTGTTTGACAGAATACGAAAAATTACTTGATAGTGCTGATAAACAGCATGTAATTGTTACTGAGAAATTTGATTTATCTGAAACACGATTAAAAGGTCTATACTGTGATGCTTTTATCGCCATTGATAAAAACCTGACAGATATAGATAAGGCTTGCGTGTTAGCTGAAGAGCTTGGTCATCATGCTACAACTTACGGAAATATTATTGACCAAAGCACCGTGACAAATAGAAAACAGGAAAGGCGCGCTCGAGTGTGGGCATATTACTATATGCTTCAGTTCCAAGATATTATCCGTGCTTACGAGCATAGATGTCAGAGCAGATATGATATAGCTGACTATCTGAACTTATCAGAAGATTTCCTGCAAGATGCTATTGATTATTACAAAGACAAATATGGTACTATGGTACATTATGAAAATTATGTGATATATTTTGAACCCCTTGGGGTTTTGAAATTAAGGAGGGATATGAATGCAATCACTTAATTATCGCCAATCTATAAAGGATGAATGCCCTTGTTGTGGAGCAAAAAACGAAAACCATGATGTATTTTGTAAGATATGTGGTGAACCATTAAATGAACCTACACCAACTCAGCAGGCATACATTCCACCTGTATATGTCCCACCAGCTTACAGTCGACCTACAGCTCAGGCAACCCCTCGCAGGCGACCAAATAAACTAATAAATACTTTAATTGGTCTGATTTTTCTAGTTGTAGTTTGTTTTGCTCTCATAATTGGATATCAAATTACAACCAACAAAAGAAATCTTACTGACTACAAAGTCCATATTGAAGATGTTATGAATGGTACTGGTGATCAGGTAATCGGTCAGTATGCTTATATAAATGTCGCAAAGCCACGACTTGAGAAAACCACACAAGAAGATTTTAAAAATCTATGTGCTTACGTTGGATCTCAAAATTATAACTGGTTTTCAGTTATTACTGGTGATAATAGCACCGGAATAATATTTACTGGCTGTGATACTGTTGCTCCTACTTATGGTATTCTAAACAAAGATGGATCACTATACAAAGCGATAGGTAATATTACACTTGAAAGTGATGATAACTATCATTACTATCCTGTAGATACATCAGCAGATTTACCAAGTGTTCCTACTGCACCTAATAATACAGTAACCGATACTCCGGTTGCAGATGTCACACAAGATAATTCTGTAACTAATGCTCCGGCAGAAAATACTACTACAGACAACACTGCAAATAATACTGCAGATGAAAATAAAGCTGATATGGTTTGGTATGTGGATGGTGGATCAAGATACCACCGTAAATCAAGCTGCAGTAATATGGATAATCCTAAACAGATTACCAAGGAAGAAGCTGAAAGCATGGGACTTACTCCTTGCAAACGTTGCTACTAAATTTAAAAATCGCCCTGCAGCTACCAACACCAAGGCGATGTAACCTGTACTCCGAAGAGTATAGCGTCCAGACAATTTTTTAATTTAGTATGAATACTTGACAAGGCCTATGTCTTGCCTATATTGCCCCAATATAAACATACAAAAATGGAAATTTTTTTCACTTTTCAGTACATTTTTGTTGACACCAAATACTTTTCATGGTATTATGTGCTCACATTGAATAGGAAATATTTAATGTGCATATAATAATTTCGGAACGTACTCCGGTGTCCTTCGGGCCCGGGGTCTTTTTATTTTACAAAGGAGATACACATGCCTGAAAAAGAATTTAAATCATATGAAGAGCTTATATCACTCCTTATCAGTCGAGGTGTTGATATATCAACTTCAGATCATAAGAGCTTTGCCAAAAAAGCTTTACAACACGAAGGCTATTACAATCTTATAAATGGATATAGTAAACTTTTTATTGCTACAACTATTCCGACAGAAAGATATAAGCCAGGTACTACTGTTGAAGAGATTTTCTATCTTTATGACTTTGATCGGAAACTTCGCAATATATTTTTTAAATATATTCTTCCAGTTGAAACAAATATAAAGAGTATTATCTCATATGTATTTTCTCAACAATATGGTCACGATAATTATATGCTCTACAACAATTTTAATACAACTCGAAGAAGTGCCGAAACCAATATAACCTCTGTAATTGCAGATTTTCAAAGGCAATTAGCTTCAAGGGCAAGCGATCCCAGTATCGCACACTATTTGAAAACCTATGGCTATGTTCCACTCTGGGTTTTAAATAATATTCTTACTCTTGGCCAAATAAGTAAATTTTACAGTATCATGAAACAACAAGATCGTCAAAATGTATCTAAGGTATTTCATATTCAGGATAATCAATTAGAAAATATTCTATTTTACCTTTCATCTGTACGAAATTTCTGTGCACATGGAAACAGATTATATTGTTTTAGAACTAAAAGACCTCTTGCCGATATGCAGGCACATATATCATTGGCAATACCTCAGACTGACGGCAAAGAATATGATTATGGCAAACGTGACTTATTCGCTGCAATGCTGGCACTACATTATGTATTGCCCGCAGCTACATACAAAAAGCTTATTAAAGAAATATACCGACTCTTTAGTACACTTTCCCCTAAACTATCAGTACTACGCGAAGACGATATTCTTAAAGAAATGGGATTTCCAAATGATTGGAGAAACAAGCTACTTTCTTTAAAATAGAATAATATATTAAAAATCGCCCTGGCGCTACCAACACCAAGGCGATGTAACCTGTACTCCGAAGAGTATAAGTCCCAGACAAGACATATTATACCTTTCGGAGTGGCATTTGTCGAGAGACAGATGTTATTTTTGTACCCTTTTTTCATATATTTTTAGAAAGGATAGGTGTAATATGGAAAAACTACGCACTGGTGCTCTGTATATCAGAGTCTCAACAGACAAACAGGAAGAGCTATCTCCTGATGCGCAGCGCAGACTTCTTTTGGAATATGCTGCCAAAAATAATATCATACTGTCAAACGAATACATATTTGAGGAAGATGGTATAAGTGGCCGTAAAGCAGATAAACGGCCAAACTTTCAACGTATGATAGGACTTGCCAAATCAAAAGAACATCCCTTTGATGTTATACTTGTGTGGAAGTTCTCTCGTTTTGCACGAAATCAAGAGGAATCAATTGTATATAAATCATTGCTTCGTAAAAATAATGTAGAGGTTATTAGTGTGTCTGAGCCTCTTGTTGACGGTCCTTTTGGTACACTTATTGAAAGGATCATTGAATGGATGGATGAATACTACTCTATACGGCTTTCCGGAGAAGTTACAAGAGGCATGACAGAAAATGCCATGCGTGGAAATTTTCAGGCAAGTCCACCCCTCGGATATTCTATTACGGCACACAAAGCAACTCCTGTAATTGTGGAATCAGAGGCTGAAATAGTCCGTATGATTTTCAATCTATACACTGAGCAGGGTTATTCTATCATTGAGATCACACGTCATCTCAATGCTCTTGGATATAAAACGCGGGCCGGTAAGTCTTTTGAAAACCGCGGAATCAAATACATATTGACCAATGAAGTATATACCGGTAAATCCGTTTGGAATAAAAGAGATTCTGCATCACGTCCAAAAGACAAGACCGAATGGATTATTGCCGATGGAGCGCATGAACCAATTATATCTCCTGAACAGTTTCAAAGGGCAAAAGTCCGGCTTGAGTCAAATTATCGCCCACGATATGCGAAACCAAGTGGCGTATGCTCTCACTGGTTGTCCGGTATTGTCAAATGTTCTGCTTGTGGCCGATCGCTATCTATTTCTCTTGCAGGTGCCAATAAACAAGGCAAACGGTACATTTACCTGCAGTGCTATGGATATTTGAAAGGAAAATGTAATGTTTCACATGCTATATCAGAAAAGAAAATAGTTCCTATGGTTCTAGCAGCATTGAAAGATGCTATTAGCTCTGAAAATCTATCGTTCAAGGTTATTAATACAGATTCTCAAAGCAACTATCCTGCAGCTATTGATATTTATCAGAATCAATTGGATGAACTCACAAAGAAAGAAAAACGTATTAAAATGGCTTATATGGATGGAATCGATACTATCGAAGAGTATCGTAAGAATAAAGAACTGCTTCTGGAAGAGAGAAATAGTATAGAAAATCGAATAAATGCACTCCCGAAACCTGCTGCAAAATCAGACACCACTGCTGCACTCCGCAGCAAAATCAAAACAGTATACGATAGTCTGCTCAATGAAGAGCTCTCTATGCAAACACGCAATGATTTATTGAAATCCGTGGTTGAAAAAATCGTGTTTAATAAAAAAGAGTCCACTATTGATGTTTACTTTTATACCTCCAACCCCTTGTAAATACTGGGGTTGGAGAGAGTTTATACGCAAACGCAATCTGGTCATCCAGCTGGGACAGGAGACCTTCTGTCCGTCACAGTACTGCGTCAGAATCGGCTGCTTCACATTAGGTCTCGACAGATAGTTTTCAAACATTTCATTTACTATCAGCGAGATATTATCATATATATTTCTGCCATAGATGAATTTGTGATCATATGCCGTGGACGAAGTGATATTAAAATTATAGCCCTTTCCCCGATAAAACTCCGTGTATATCCTGTTTAATGTGAATGACATAATCGCAAGCACATTTGCCCTTATAGTGGCATCAGGCCAGGTCGCATATATCTCACTGGAAGCTACATTTTTGATGTAATCCTTATATCTGACATAATAATTTGCCGCTGTGGAATCCGATGGTGCCCCATCATGCACAATAACATATTCCGGAATCACAACACGATTAAGTACAATCTCACCGGTCTCAGCAACCGGCATAATCTCCGGCTCAGGTATCTTGGCAGGATAATCACCATAAAGTGTATGTGCCGGAATAACAATATTGTCCACATCATTTCCCGGTGCATCAAGTACTTCAAGTTCAATATCCTGTATGGAAAGTCTGTCGGGCATCACCTCAACGCCCGAAACCGTGATATTTCTGTATCCGTTAGCCGAAACGGTTACCGTCACCTCCGAATATGGCTGTGACTCACTGGGCGACATAGAATACTCAAGTGGCGGAGTGGCAATCTCAACTGCCTCTATGCTTCCCGATTCGTTGGTGTCAGTCTCCTCTATCTTTCCCTGCGGATCCCCGGAATAGCTAACTGACACCCTTGCATCCGCAACCGGCGTCCCCATGTTTTTCTGTCGTACTCTCACCTGAAGCCGCCCCTCATCAATTGACTCCTGTTGTAAAATGTGCAGATTTTTCATGAATATTATTACCTTAATATCTTTTTACAATAATATGCACAAAGTGCAGCGCATATGATATAATGAGCGTAAGCAACGAGCAGTGCCAAATTGAAAATATATAAAAATGCCAGCTTGCTGAGCACTTTTTATATATTTTTAATTTGATAGGGCGACTGCCCGTACAGTCAGGAAAATCTCAGATTTTTCTGACTTGCACTGCATACAATACACTTACTAAGGTGGTTGGGGGACGTGCTCTCATCTGATCCGAGTCTTACGGAAAGGATGATTATTATGGTTTCTTGGAACGACTTATTTACTTTCGTTATCATGCTGGTAGCGATTCTGACATACATAGATACTCACAGAAAACATAAGAAATAGCCGTCCTGCCTCTGGTAAAGTCTGGGAACGGCTATCTCTTACGATAACTTATTAACTTAATTTGCCGGATCAGGTGAAGTGCACTCACCTACCGACTGCCTTACTAAGTGTATTATATGTCACTTAGCAGCATTTGTCAATTTTATTAATATTAAGGAGGAAAATTATGCATACATTTCAGCCATATCCAATCGACATGCTCGATATCAATCCATTCACCAAGCTCAGTAAGGAGTGGGCTCTCGTGACAGCCGGCGACAAGGAAAAATCAAACACCATGACCGTTTCATGGGGTGGAACCGGTGTCCTCTGGGGCAAAAATGTCGTATTTATTTTTATCAGGGAATCAAGATATACTAAGGATTTCATAAACAATGGTGAGTTTTTCTCACTTTCTTTCCTTAGCGAGAAATACCGCGATGCCTTAAAATACTGTGGTGCTCACTCAGGACGCGGCGAAGACAAATGGTCAAAGGCCGGTCTGACTCCTGCTACACGCCATGGCATACCATATCCGGATGAGGCAAATCTCGTATTCCTTTGTCGCAAGATGGCTGCTGTGCCTATTGAAGAGGCTTCATTTACAGACAAAGCCATTATGCATCAATGGTACGGCGATCACGATATGCACACTATGTATGTTGGTGAAATTATTGAGGTTGCGGCTCGCTAATTTTATGACAATATTACGGAATGAGGTCTGCATATGTATGTGTTTGTGCGCTCAGTACTACGGGACGAGAAGAACCATAACATATATTTATGCGCTTAAAACTACGTGACTAAGATAATTGTAAGAATTATGCTTTAATGTTTTCTATGCTTGACGAAACCGGCTTTTATGCGCCGTCCATGGCGCATAACGCCTTGCCCTGCCTTCCATGGCAGGGCATTTCTGTGTTTCATGGCATAATTCTAACAATATCTAAGTCACTTCGTAATCGCTTATAAATACATGTTATGGTTCTTCTCGTCCCTTACTCTATGGTAATATATAGGATAAACCGGTTCTTTATAAAGTATGACCGCGTAAGGGGCAATATCTACCGACAGATATTGCCCCCTTATTAATACCATAATCTAGCGGCAGCCGGTACTCATAGCTTCAATGGCCACGGCACCACCGCGCACAACCGAGATATGCTTGTACTGTGATTTGAGCAGGGCTATAAGATCATCATTGCGGTGCTCTGTGAGCTTGCTCTCTAAAATCACGCTATCGGCATTCTTGTCTACCACGTCAATATTAAAAACCTGCGCTGTCTGGAAGATATCGGTGATTTCCTCGCGGGTGAGCTTTGATACCCTGACATAGAGTATTTCCTTCATATGCAGAGGCACATCAGTCAGGTCAATAACCTTGATGACCTCGACCATTCTGTTGAGCTGCTTTTTTATCTGCTCAAAGGTAATATCATCGCTTGTAACGCAAATAGTCATTCTGGAAATAGTCTCATCCTCTGTGGTTCCAACCGTAAGAGACTGTAAATTGTAGGATTTTGCAGAGAAAAGTCCTGAAACCTTTGCTAAAACACCGACCTCATTCTCCACATAAAGTGCAATCCATCTGTTTTTCATTTCAATATTATTCATCTTCTGCACCTCCTACTTTAAAATCATTTCGCTCATAGGATTTCCGCTCTTGACCATTGGAAGAACAATCTCATCCGTAGCTATCATAAACTCAATAATTACAGGTACATCCTTATATTTCTTGGCTTCTGCAAAGGCTGCATCGATATCCTCTTCCTTTTCCACGCGGATTCCGTGTCCACCATAGCTTTCAACAAGCTTGATAAAATCCGGTGTGTATGGCGGACATGCCTCGTTTGGTCCCTTGCACTCATCCGGGCAGCCCTTTCTTCTTCGAAGGCAGGTTGCAGAATAACGCTTGCCATAAAAAAGCTGCTGCATCTGGCGCACCATGCCCAGATAGTAGTTGTTGAGCACGCATATGGTCACTCCTGCTCCTTGTACAACTGAGGTGGCAAGCTCCTGTATATTCATCTGAAGTCCACCGTCACCGCTTATGCATACAACATCCTTGTCAGGATTTGCAATCTTTGCACCTATTGCTGCCGGAAGACCAAAGCCCATGGTTCCAAGACCTCCCGATGTAAGAAGCTGGCTGTTGCTGTCAAGCTCTAAGTACTGTGTAGCCCACATCTGATGCTGACCTACATCTGTAACGTAGATTGCATCCTTATAGTTCTTATTGATATGCTCCATAATCATCTGAGGTGTCATGCCCTTGTCTCTTCTCATGCCAAGAGGATTTTCCTCATCCCATGCCTTAATCTGCTTCTGCCACTCAGCAGTCTTTTTCGGCTCAGCCCACTCGTTTAACTTGTCGAGTGCCACATTGGCATCTGCAACGATAGGCACATCAACTACTACATTTCGTGAAATAGATGCAGTATCCACATCAATATGTACAATCTTTGCCTTCGGAGCGAACTCATTTAAGTCACCGGTTATTCTGTCATTAAATCGTGTACCTATTGAAAAAAGTAAATCACACTCACTGACTGCCTTGTTTGCTGCATATTTGCCGTGCATACCACAGTTTCCCACATAAAGCGGATGAGTGGTAGGTATAGCTCCCTTACCCATTATTGTAGTGACAACAGGCACATTCTCTGCCTCCGCAAAACGGCGCAGGTTTTCATTTGCCCTGGCAACATTTATACCGCCTCCTGCAAGGATAAGCGGTTTTTTGGCACTCTTTAACATCTTGTAGGCGCGCTTAAGCTGTCCGACATGTACTGTATCATTTACACGATAGCCTCTGATTTCCACCTTGTCCGGATACTCTGCCGGACCGGATGCAGTCTGTATATCCTTTGGCAAGTCAATCAGTACAGGGCCCGGCTTTCCGGTCCTTGCAATATGAAATGCCATCTTTATGATTTTTCCAAGGTCCTTTCTGTCGCGGACTGTAACAGAATACTTTGTGATATTTCTGGTGATTCCGACTATATCCACTTCCTGAAAGGCATCATTTCCGATAAGTGGAAGCGGTACCTGTCCTGTAAAGCACACAAGCGGCACATTGTCATAATGCGCATCTGCAAGACCTGTAACTGTGTTGGTAGCACCGGGACCGCTTGTCACAAGGCAGACTCCCACCTTGCCTGTAGACTTGGCATAGCCTTCAGCCTCATGAATCAGGCCCTGCTCATGTCTCGGCAGAACCAGATTGATTGAATTAGTCTTATATAACTCATCGAATAAATCTGTAACTGTTCCTCCCGGATAGGCAAAAATAGTATCTACGCCTTCCTCCTCCAATGCTTTTACAAATAATTTTCTTCCTGTGATGTCCATACTGCTGTCATCCTCGTTTCTATTTTAATAGTTTATTTTACTTTCTCATATCGAAGGAAATAAAACTCCAAATCAAAGTATGTCTGCTCTTCGCTGTCTCCCGTAATCTGCCACTCAGGCTTCTCGTCAAGATTTGGAAAATATGCATCAGCATCATACTCGAAGTCCACCTTTGTGATGTGGGCTACATCGCATTCATCCACGAGCTGCTCATAAATTTTCTGTCCACCAATGATATAAATATCCTCAGAATTGTATTTTTCAAGCTCCTTGTGAAGCTCATCAAGTGAGTGAACCACGACAGCGCCCTCCACCTCATAGGATGGGTTATGTGTGAGCACTATGTTGGTTCTGTTCTTAAGAGGTCTGCTGTTTGGAAAGCTCTCAAGTGTCTTTCTGCCCATGACTACAACCTTTCCTGTAGTCATCTCGCGGAAAAACTTCTGGTCCATAGGTATCCGAACGAGCAACTGGTTGTTTTTTCCAATTGCCCAGTTATTGTCAACTGCTGCTATTAAATTCATGATTTTCTCCCTGTTGTAATCGTTGCTGTTCACACAAAGTAGTGAACAATAACCTTCTTATAACTGCTTCATATCCACATTCTTTAAACCGCAATAGGTATATCCTTAATCTGCTCACCTGTCACATAGTCTGTTATCTTGATATCATCCGTCGTAAACTGATAGAAATCCTTTATGTCAGGATTGAGCCAGAACTTTGGAGCATCGTACTGTGGTCTCTCAATCAGCTCCTTCACAATTGGCACATGCCTGTCATAAATGTGTGCATCTGCGATCACGTGCACCAGCTCTCCGACTCTCATATCACACACCTGCGCCAGCATATGCATAAGCACCGCATACTGGCATACATTCCAGTTGTTCGCCGCAAGCACATCCTGTGAGCGCTGGTTTAAGATACCATTTAATGTGAGCCTGTCATCACCCTTTTTCTGTGTCACGTTGAAGGTCATGCTGTATGCGCACGGATACAGATTCATCTCATGCAGATCCTGATGCACATATATATTGGTAAGTATTCTTCTGGAAAAAGGTGTATGCTTCAAATCATAGATGACTCTGTCCACCTGATCCATCATGCCTTCCTTATACTGATGCTTTACACCAAGCTGATATCCGTATGCCTTGCCGATTGAGCCATTCTCATCTGCCCATTCATCCCACACATGGCTTTTTAAATCATGGATATTATTGGATTTCTTCTGCCATATCCAAAGCAGCTCATCCGTGGCGCTCTTGATATATGTCTTTCTTAAAGTGATAGCCGGAAACTCCTTAGACAAATCATATCTGTTGACGACACCGAATCTCTTTATTGTATAGGCGCTCGTGCCGTCCTCCCAGTGTGGACGCACCAGCTCTCCCTCAGTGCTTGTACCATTTTCCAGAATATCCTGACACATCGCTACAAAAACCTTATCTGCATAACTCATATTATCCGCTCCCTAATCATATATTCAACCGATACAATTACCCGTTTACTGTCTATTGTATCTAATTATCAGCTTTTTTTCAATATATACAATGTGCAAATTCAAATGATTTTTTTAGCTTTTTTCTTCATAAATTATTTAAGTTTTTTATTATTCTTTTCGATTAAGGACACAATTTGGACAAATTTATTTAGTATAGTAATACTCGTAAAGGAGATACACCTTTACAAATTCCCTTTTTTAAACATTTTTTCATAAACTAAACTCCTCGAAAAGAAGCCGCTTCCCTCGGCTTCTTTTCATGTTATGGGGTTTACATTTCAAGCTTTTTCCCATATTATATTATGATATGAGGGTCAAAGATGTTTTGTCCCTCATTTATGATTACGCATAATAAATTTTGAGGAGATTCACAATCACATGAAATTTTTTCTCGCACCGATGCAGGGGCTGACCGGATATACAGTAAGAAACGCATTCCACCACCATTTTGACTACATAGACAAATACTACACACCGTTCATTCCTGCCGCAAAGCGCATGAATGCCAAGATAAAAAGAGACATAGACCCGGTAAACAACGACGGTATCACTCTCATACCGCAGGCCATGTCTATAGTGGCAGACGAGGTCATCGACCTGCACAGGCAGCTTGTTCCTTACGGATATGATGAGATAAATGTAAATCTCGGCTGTCCGTCAGGTACCGTCGTATCCAAGAAACGAGGCTCCGGCATACTCGCATATCCTGATATGCTGGATAGCTTCCTCGATGAGCTGTATACAAAAGCTGATTTTCCTGTTTCAATAAAAACCCGCGTGGGCTTTAACGATGATGAGCTATGGCCCAGGCTTATCGAAATATACAGTAAATATCCGATAAGTGAGCTTACGGTACATCCTAGAGTCCAGAAGGATTTTTATAAAAATACGCCGCGCATGGATGACTTCGCCCTCGCCATGCAGAAAATAAATCCTGATAAAACCATACTCTGCTACAACGGAGATATCACTGATACTAATAGTTTCAAGGCACTAACCGACTGTTTCCCTGATATTGATGAAATCATGATAGGCCGCGGACTGTTTGCAAATCCTGCTCTTATCGCAGAGATTAAGGGTATAAGCATGGATAAAGCCGAGCTTCGCGAGCGCTTAAAGAACTGGCATGATGAGATTTTATCCGGTTATCTGTCCATCTTTTCCGGTGAAAAGGATGCCATTTTCCGCATGAAGGAAATCTGGGCATATATGCATGGGCTGTTTTCTGACTCTGAAAAGCTCTGGAAGAAAATAAAAAAATGCCAGACACTTAATGACTATAAGTCAATCGTTCGAATGGCATTTGATACTTTTTAAAATATAAACACTTTACTTTCTTGCAATTCTGTGAAGCTGTGGCCTTATGGTGATATCTGTCATCACAAGGCCTTCTCTTTGCCCCAAAACATAAAGCACTGCGTCTGCAACCTCATTTGGCTGTATTCTTGCAGCTTCATTTTCATCCACTGTAAAATCAGCATTCCTGTACAGATTGGTGTCAGTCATATCAGGCTCTAAATTTACCACACGCACACCGTACTTTCTCGCCTCCTCAAACAGGCTGTGGGAAAAGCTCGTAAGCCCTGCCTTTGTGGCACCATAGGCACAGCCGTGCGGATTCGTCTTTTCAGCAGTGATTGATGAAATATTTATTATTGTTCCTTTGTTTTTCTTTAAATCGCGAAGCAGCAGATTTGTGATAATCATCGGTGCCTCAAGATTTGTCCTCACCATCTGTGATATTTTTACAGGATTAAGCTCCTCATGAAGAGCGTAAAAGCCGACGCCTGCATTGTTTATGAGAAGTGATATGTCATGATTTTTATTAATTTCTTTTATTGTCTTGATGAGCTTTTCGGTATCGGTAATATCGCATACTATACGCTCTATCCCTGCAATATCATCACTTTGATTGAAGCTTCTTCCTATTCCGTAAACCAGCCAGCCATTCGCTGCAAGCTGCCTGCATATAGCTTTTCCGATGCCGGAAGACGCCCCGGTTACAATTGCTTTGTTCATCTGATTGCTCCTTTATACTTTAACACTTTAATCATACTATGTGATATATATATTGAAAATGTATTTCAATAATATCACTTCCACATAAATATCCTGTCCTTATCCACATATTCGGATACAGCCTGTATCATAAACTCTTCCATATCACTTCGTATGTTTTCCGGATACTGGTAATACCCATTCACATTGTCGTATGGAAAATTCACCACAGCACTACAAGGCATGTCCTTTCGCATTTTCTTCAGATAATCCTGCGATATGCGGAAGCTTCCGATACTCACATCCCACAGCTTAGAACCGTCTATCTGTGAAAATACGTCATCAACCAGCCTGCTGTATTCACCTCTCCAGTCCTTGCAGTATATCATCGGATCAAAGCACAGTCGCACTGGAAATCCACTATCCATAGCACATTTTGCTGCCTGAATCCGTTCCATAGGTGCGGACGCAAAATGCTCATACTCTGCTGCAACCCTTTGAGGCGAAACTGTATAGGCAATAATTACCCTGTCACAGGCTTCGTAATTGCTCCACAAATCACACCTGCCACTCTTGGTGCGGATTTCAATTGTAAGATTCTCATGCTTTTTTGTAAAAGCAATCCATTCCCTCACAAAGCCGGTAAGCGACTCTATGGCCACGAGGTCTGCATCATATGACACGCAAAGATATATGCTTTTTTGCGCCAGAAGTGCTTCAAGCTCCGCAAAAATATCCTCCAAATTTACAAACACCACAAGATTACCAGACGGATACATTCCCTTTAAATAGCAGTATTCGCAGTCAAATATGCAGTTCATCATGCATGAGCAATAGTAGAAATTCTCATTTCCAAAGCTCTGACACACCGGTGCACCTTCATATATGCAGCCGCTTGTATTCTCTGCCAGAATGAGCGCCTTGGCATTGCTTTGAGCAGAAATACTCTGCTTTTTGCGGCAGAAAACATCCTTGTAGTGGTCAATTTCTATGACTGTTGTATTATTCAGCTTTTCTAAAATCTGCTTTGTACGTGGATGCTCGGCCACGCCTTTTTCCACATATACATGTGAAAACATTTTATTGTATTGGCACATTTGACATTTCCTTCTTACAACAATCTCTGTTTCAATTCAAACAGACATTTCTTTCCTTCACGCTTGCTCTCACACGGCAGCAAGCCATTTGTATAGTACTCATCCAGAACAGCTTTATAATCTATACCACTTAGTCTGCAATACTTTATAAGCTGTGCCAGCTGATCTCCCATTACCTTGGAACAGCGCATATCGCAAATCAGCCTGTCCATATTCCAAGCGGATTTAGTATCATCTGTCGCATTACCGTCTGCCATATTGTCACCTTTAGTCTTATCATCTATTGAAGTTTTATTACCACCTACACTTAAAAGTATATCAATATAGCCGCATATTTTGTCTTCCTGCAAAGCAAAAAGCTCTGTGATTTTCGACTGGTCAATTCTCTCACCGGCATCTGAAACAAGCTTTATAAAATGCATACGATGCGGTCCCACGAAAAACGCTGCTGCCTGATAAACGGCGGCTGCCTCCATATCATATACAACCGAATCGCACCCTTCATTAAGCTCCCCTGCGACCGTTACTATTTCACACTCCCTGAAATTTGCTTTCATCAGCATATCGGGGTAAAATGTACGCCCTGTCATCTGCTCAGTGAGCTTGTTTCCCAGAAATATACTGCCCAAACAGATATCACTGCTAAAACCAGCGCCACACCCCACATTCAAAATCTCATCATCCGGTGAAATCCCATACGCACCACCGATATTTGAAACCGCTGCCGCCGCATTGATTTCTCCTACGCCTGTTATCACAAGCCTGATACTATCATTTGCAAACACATCAAATCTGACCATTTCAGGGCTTTTTTCCTTTTTTAAGCCATAGTGGTCTATTATATTTTTTGCCTCAGCATAAAAAGCGCTAAATATATAAATCATAGATAATTCCTTCAAATCTTCCCTGCATACATCACCAGAATTTATCTCTCAAGCTCCTTTAAAAGCTTAGTCCTGTTGCTTCCAACCATGAGCTTTTCATTGTAGATATCAAATTTTTCACATTCATTCTCAGCTAAAAAGCTGCTGATTTCCGGTGTGATGGTCAGCTCTGTAACAAAGACAAGCATCTCCTGGCCGTCCGAGAATACATCCTCCACAAAATCAAATGCATGGTTTAGCTTCTCTCCTGCCGCATCCTCCATCGTTGAAAGCTTCTCAGATTCTTCGGTAAAATCATCCATCACCATATCAAAATCCCCCTTTATATGCCTTAAGACATCCTGTCTGATGTAATACTCCTTTGGCAAAATAAGAGAGCTCTCCTTCAATATCTCCATATTCTTTGAAAACTGCTCCACAGCACTGTTGTACAGCGCATGCTGCTCTTCAGGGCTTCTTTGTGACTTTCTGTATTCCTTCAAAAACTCATACCATAGCTGCACCATTTTCCGCTCTCTGGCCACATCCGAAAAAACAACTGTCAGTCCGCTTAAAAGCAGATTCACCACAGTGATTCTCTCATCGAAATCAGCATCAAACACACGTTTATATACTGACTTTTTCACGTTTCCGGACAATATATCGCTTATACCGTAATCCTCATTGTATTTTCTGTAGATTTCCAGATATGCGTACACATCCTCTGCTATATCAGGATGGTGGATAAACTCACCTATTACATCCTCCGTGACTGCAAGTTCTCCCGCCTCGTACACCTTAAGCAGGCTGCTTAAATCCTCCCAGCCTCTTGCCGTGACGAAATTCATACCGTCCACGTCAGTTTCTACCCTGTAAAAATTGTTTGGATGAAGCTCAAGATAGCTTAAAAGTGCATCATGGATATGCACATCTCTGGCATATTCCTTCCACACCTGATAGTCCGCTTCTATCGATATATATCTGACACGGTCGAGCGTAACCATATCAAAATCGCGCACTGATTTATTGTACTCAGGCGGATTTCCTGCCGCAACAATCACCCAGCCCTTGGGAACAGCCTGATTACCAAATGTCTTGCACTGCAAAAACTGAAGCATCGTAGGCGCAAGTGTCTCGGACACGCAGTTTATCTCATCAATAAAAAGTATGCCCTCCTTAAGCCCTGTTGCTTCCATCCTTTCATAGACGCTGGCTATAATCTCACTCATCGTGTATTCCGTGACGGAATAGCTCTTTCCGTCATACTCACGCTCCTTTATAAACGGCAGTCCTACCGCTGACTGGCGCGTGTGATGCGTGATGGTATATGCCACAAGACCTATTTTGCACTCTCTTGCAATCTGCTCCATAATCTGTGTCTTGCCTACGCCGGGCGGTCCGATTAAGAGCATTGGTCTCTGCCTGATCTGCGGTATCACGTACTCTCCATGTGCATCCTTTGACAGGTATGCTTTCACTGTATTTTTCACTTCGTTTTTTGCCTGTTTTATATTCATATTGTTTCCTCCAGCTCCACCTGCATCGCCCATGGCGGCACCTCATTACCCTCATATGCACCAACCGACACAAATGCGCACTTGTACGATGGACACTTTGCCGGGAAAATTCCCTTGCCATCAGTAAAATATATAAGTCCGCACATGTTCTTAAGCTCTCCCTTATCCAGAAGGTCTCTCACATACGAAAATGCCGGTCTGAAATCTGTGCCTCCGCCTCCTACGAGCGTAAACTTGTTTAAAAGCGGCTTAATCTGCTTTTCATCTGTAATTTCCTCGTCCGTCTTTACGCTGTCATCACACTGTATGATGCGTATTTTATTCCTGACAAAAAAGCTGTCCGACTCCGTGAGAATCGTAAAGGTCTCCTGTAAAAAGTGCTCCACCAGCTCCCCGCTCACAGAATAGCTCGTATCAAGCACTATGACAAAATCCCTTATCTTGTATGTCTCCCTCGTCTCAAGAGGCTCAATGAGCGGCATATTGCCGTAAAGCGAAAGTCCATACGCGTAATACCCCATATCAAAGGAATCATAATCTGCGTGTACCTCCTCACGAAGCACTGCAAACCTACGCAGAAACTCCTTGTAGCTTCGTCTGCTTCTTTTCGCGGACAGCTCCCTCATCATTACCTGTTCGCCCTCGGATTTGCTGTCCTTTGAATGGCTTTTCTCCATGCGTGTCTGTCTGGATATTTTCTGCCACTGTTTTTGGGCCTCGGATGAACTTAGCGGCATAGCATTGTCGTTTTTCTCCTCCGGCCACAAAGCGTGGTCGTCTGTGTAAAATTCCCGTGCCAGAAGTGCAAGCTCATTTTTATCCTTTGTGTTTGCAATATCATCTATATCCGTGATTTCTTCAGCCTTTATTTCTGCATACTGCTTGTATAGCCATGCGTACAAAGCTCCCGGAGCAATCACTATATGCTCTTTTTTAAGCCTCTCATACGTGTTTTTTCTTATATAGCTTAGGATACGCTTTGTGCTTTTCTTTTCCATTGTATCAATCGTATACTCAACCATTATATCACATGCTGTATTCCACAGGAATTCATCCCTCTCACCTTTAGTCCACAGGTGAAAAAACAGACAGTGCAGCACACTGTGCAGATAAGCCCTGTTCAGATACATGCCATTTTTCTTAAATATATCAATCAGCCTGATTGGATTGTAATAAATATATGTGCCGTCAGTTGCCATGGAGTAAAGCTGCTCGTTCACCTTTGGTGAAAGAGCCGAGAGCGCCAGCTTCATAAAAGGCATGTCGAGATACAGCTCGCACTGTATTTCATCTATTATTTTCTGTGACATTTCCTCCTGCCACTCTGAATCTGTCTGGATATGTTTTTTCATGAAGCGGCCTCCTTTCCCATATACTTCTCCATTTCTTGCACCAATGGTGCGAATATTATTCTACTGCAATATTTTTAAAATTTATTACACTATACACATGATATGAGGGTCAAAAGGTATTTTGCCCCTCATTTATGATTAAATTTAAAATTCAAACCGCCTCTTCCTGGATACCGACAGATTTTCCTTCTTAAATCTATGCAAAATCACACTGCCCTCACTCCATTCATCCTGTGCTGCAAGTGCAAGCATATCAGTAACAGCCAGGACATCTGCGATAAAATTCTCCTCACCATCTTTAAGCTCCAGAAAACTCTGCAGCAAACCCGAATCCCTTTTTCTTATGATAAGCTCAGACAGCCTTTTTTTATGATTGACAATATACTCCAAAAACTGTTGCCTAGCTTCTTTTGAAAGCTCATACGCATAAATAAGCCTGTAAAAAGCCATATCTAAAAGGTCATCCTCACTCTCCTGCGCAATCGCCTCTGAAAATATTTCATCATACTGCTTCCACACAAACACGCGGTCTATAAAAGCCTGTCTTGCGCGAAAGCCTTCTCCGTTCATGTTCAGCTTAAAAATATGAGCAGGACCAATCTCATCATATGTCTGGTCGTACTCGAAAAAACATGCCTGCGCAATCGCATTTCCATCACTGACAGCCCATCTAACCCTCACAAGAGTGCTTATCTGTGAAAGAATCTGCTTAAGACACGACTTATCCTTCGGTGAGCCTCTCATCACAAGCATATAAAGTTTTGTGCAGTTCATGAAAGCGTCACCATCCACATCACATATGTCGGATGGCAGCTCAAGCACAGACAACCTTGAACAATTATAAAAGCACAGCCTGCCAATCTTTTGCATTCCGTCCGGCAATATGACCCTCTCGATATAATCATCACACAGCTCCGTCATATCGGGACGCAGAATATCATCAATCCCAAGCTCTGTTTTCAATTTTTCAGGCATGCTCTTGAAAGAAAAGCAATACTCCGCAAGCTCCGTCACTCTCATGCCGTCAAGCATATCCGGCACCACACACACCGGATTTTTCCCATACATATGAAGAAGCCTAATGCAATCATCATTAAGCCTCTCATATACACATATATAATTATCGTTTATTTCAACTTCTATATTTGTCATCGCTATCTTTAATTCTATGTTTTATTACTATATTGTGTTAATTTTGTGCATTAGATATATCTACGTAAAAATTTATCCAACCTTCAATAATTCATCTATCGTATTCTTAAAATCATAAAACAAATCAATATATTTTTCAACAATTGTATTACAATGTGTCCTTACAACCTCACAATCATAGTCATGTGCAAGTTCATTTCTGACCTTAAGCATATCCATCCACGCATCATCAGAAATCAGCTTTGCCTTGAAGGATTCACGTAACACCTCTCGCGGTGAACCTGTAACAAACCCGGTTATCGAATAATATTGTACCAGAATATCTTTCATTACCTTCCACGATAAATCAAAAGTAATGCTAAATTTAGCACTTGTACCACTCAAAACAAACGAATCGGAAAGGTCTCTCTGCCTTGCCTCAGCTAACGCATCTAGTGAATTACAAAAAGATTTAAAACGTCTCTCAAATTTTGCATCCATACTGTCTGATATCCTCCAATAATAAATCATTCCTGCATGTATCCAAATTCAGTAAATCAACACTGTACAAGGTAGGTAAGTCCTCCACTTCATCAGAAAGCGTATCAAAATCCTTCACTCCCGATACCGCTATATCAATATCACTACGTTCCAATGCAGTACCTTTAGCTCTTGAACCATATAAAATTACCTTTTGGGCATCATACTGTCTGCAAAGCTCTGCAACCCTGCTTATAACCTCTTCAACCTTCAATAATCTAACCTCATATAAAAATAATCTGCACTACTTATCAGTTAGTTTATCACAATTCCTACATTATTTCCACCACAACGTAAGGGACGCCACCGCGGTAACCGCGGCAGCGCCCCTTACTACATCCACAAACAGTGAAATAGCTAAATCTATTCAAGCAGATTCTTCATACTGTTCACACTGATAAGAATTGTCGATCCATTGTGCAAAAGTGCCGTCGTAGTCGGCGGAAGCACACCTGCCACACCAAGAGCAATGAGCCCTGAGTTAAAACCAACAATCTTTCGATAGTTGCTCTTTATACGTTTCATAAGAGCATTACTTATATATTTAAGAGTTACAATCTGGTAGAGATCATCCGAGCCCACCGTAATATCAGCAATCTCGCGGGCAATTTCAGCGCCGTCACTGATTGCAATACCGACATTTGCCGCAGAAAGAGCCGGTGAATCATTTATGCCGTCACCAATCATAATGACCTTTCTGCCCTTAGCCTTTTCTCTCTCCACAAAGGCAGCCTTGTCCTCAGGTAAAACCTCGGCGTAATATTCATCTACACCTACTTTTTTCGCAATGACAGAAGCTGTACGCTCACTATCGCCTGTCATCATGACAACCTTTGATATGCCCGCCTTCTTTAATGAAGTAACAACCGCCGCTGCCTCATCACGCAGAGGATCCTCAATACAGATAACTGCCGAAAGCTTACCCTCAATAGCCAGATACAGGTGAGAATAATACAGCGGAAGCGACTCAAACAGTGGCTCCTTTCCTGCAGGAACAACACATTTTTCATCCTCAAAGACGAAATGATAGCTTCCGATAACAGTACGCTTGCCATTGATTGAGGTTGCAATTCCATGAGCCACAATATACTCCACCTTTGTATGCATTTCCTCGTGGGAAAGCCCCTTCTTAGAAGCAGCGTCTACCACTGCCTTTGCCATGGAATGAGGGAAATGCTCCTCCAGACAGGCTGCTACACGAAGCATGTCATCAGATGAATACTCATCATTGAAGTTCACCACATCAACCACAGTCGGATGTGCCTTTGTGAGTGTACCGGTCTTGTCAAAGACGATGGTATCAGCCTCCGCAACAGCCTCAAGGAACTTTCCTCCCTTTACTGTTACATTATAAAGGCTTGCCTCTCTGATAGCAGAAAGCACTGAGATTGGCATAGCAAGCTTGAGTGCACAGCAGAAATCCACCATGAGAATTGACATAGCCTTTGTCACATTTCTTGTCAGAAGATATGTAAGCCCTGTAGCTCCAAGCGTCCACGGCACAAGCTTGTCAGCATAGTGCTCAGCCTTTCCCTCCAGCTCAGATTTAAGCTTTTCGGACTCCTCTATCATAGTAACAATCTGGTCAAAACGGTTGTTTCCTTCAACCTCCTTGATCCTGATAGTAATCTCGCCCTCCTCGACAACAGTGCCTGCAAACACAGTATTGCCGACAGTTCTTTGAACCGGAACCGACTCACCTGTCAGGGAAGCCTGATTGACCATCGCATCGCCATCTAAGACCTCTCCGTCGAACGGTATGACATTTCCCATGTGGACAACAACCTTGTCGCCCTTTTCAATCTTTGAAGACTCAACGAGTATCTCCTGATTCTCAGGTGTCTTGAGCCATACCTTGCTCACATTAAGCGACATGCTTCTGGCCAGGTCATCAACAGACTTCTTGTGTGTCCATTCCTCCAAAAGCTCACCTATTCCAAGCAGAAACATAATAGAGCTTGCGGTAGAAAAATCCTTAGTAATAAGAGAAACCGTGATGGCAGTCGCATCAAGCACCGGCACCTCAATTTTTCTCTGCAGCAGACACTTAAGCCCAATTCCAATATACTTTACAGATCGTCCAATAGTAAGCGCTATCCTGATTGGCAAAGGCAGCAGGAGCTTTTTACTGTAATGCCAGACAACACTTCCGATAAGTTTTTCCTGATATGAATTATTAAGCTCTCTTCCTGATGTCTTGATAACAGTCTGTGGCACATTGGCGCTCTCATAATGAAAGTGGCGTAGCAGCTCTATAATCTGCTCTCTGTCTCCTACATACTCAATCACAGCATCAGCAGTCCTGTCATAAACCTTTACAAAGGTAACATTCCTGTGATTGTGAATCACATAAAGCAGAGTGTCTGCCTGCTCATATGTCATGCGGTACTGCTCCATATGAACACGCATACGGCCTCTTGACTCATGCTTAATCGTAAATTTCATATGACCGCCTCTTATCTTCTATGCCTCAGCAGTCTCTGCTGTAACCTCAGCCTGCTCTGCTTCCTGCTCATCAGCCTCAGCACACTCGCAGACATCCTCAGCTGCATCGGCAACTTTAGCAGCCTCTGCCTTAGCCTCACGTTCCTCGTTGATGCTCTTAGCCTCAGCAAGAATATCCTCAGCATTCTCCTGAACAGTATTAACAGTCTTCATAACACAATCCTTAGCACGAAGCGCTGCTGCTGTACACTGAGTATAAGCATGCTTAGCATCCTTGCTTGATAAAATCTTGATACCAGCTGTACCAAAAGCAACACCTGCTGCGAATAAACCTGAAGCCTTCCAATTAAATGACATAATGTTTTCCTCCTGTATATTTACAAAAATTCTAGTTAAAGTTTACTTACAAGAAACATTATATTTCCCGGAAACACTGTTATTCAAGCCTAATCTCATACAGTTCTTGCTAATCCATGTCCTCAAACGCCCTTATTATGCGTCCTCCCGGACTTATTGATAAAGTTTATCACTTCAATTGATACATACACAAAAGCATAGCAACATCGAATGGACTCGAAAAAACGCACTATGTATATTTTCAAGAAGGAAGTTATAAACATCTTTGCAAATATACCATATCTATTAACTGTACACCACACTCATAAATTGGGTGATCATAATTGTCCGTAAAGAAATTCGGAATATTCATCTGCATATTTACTGGCAAGAAAATCAATTAGTGCTTTCCCATAGCCCTTTCCCTGATTTTCTGGATCGACTGCGATATTCTTGATTTCAAGTATTTCGTTACCTTCATCGGTGACAACACATTCAGCTTTTACATTACCATCTTCAATTACATACATATTACCTTTTTCAAGATAGCGATCAACCATGCTCTCCTGTTCATCAGCTAATAGCAATAATGATATAAACTGCTTTTTATTTTCATTCACTTCTCTGATTTTCATATCCATTACTCCGTCAAACTGGAATTTATTTTAATATCCATGGTCAACATGTTGCCATTGTCCGCCATTTGTTCTAACTAAAATCCACTTCCAATCATTGTATGTACTATTTGGATTCAGAGAACCATCTCCTCCAGATGAATCAACATCGAATGAAGATAGCAAAACGATGACTTCATCTGCATTGTTCCTATCTGCGCAATCTTGATAGTCTTTAGAGCTGTCATCCCCTGCATAATAAATTTCTGTAAGAGTACATCCATTCCAGTTGCTCTTAAACTCTTTTTTTATGGTGTCAATAGCAGCTGCAATGTCCTCCTCAGAATATATTTCAGATTCTACATTATGCGTATTTACTTCATTAACATTTCCGCCACAAGCACTCAAACTAAATACAAGCAGAATACATAGCATTGCACATACAATCTTTTTCATAATTCACACTACCTCCATCAATTTAGATTTGTTAGATTCATAAAACACTATTTTCCATAATTGTATCATAATCACATAATCCGGAAAAGTAATTATTTTTTCTTTGCCAATCCTTTTACTATCTTATCAAAATCAGATTCTATCGGCTGTGTCTTGTTAAAAATTCCACAAATCTAACCGTCTTTCATTATTAGGACCGTGACAGTCATATGCATTACCATAGGTACGAATATACTTATTCTTCATTCCCGGAAAATATTTGTCCAAGGCATGATAAAAAATACTCTCTATCGCCCTCACGCATGGTATCCCCCATGCTAAAGCAGATGATGCCTTTTATGCCTGCATGGACACAATAATCGAGAATACCCTTGATATTTTCCTCAGTATTTTGGTGCTTTCTTTATAGATTCCGTCCCTGATACTGTATTGTTACTACATAAACGATTTTGCGTGGTTCATCAATGCGAAAAATAGCCATGTAGTTATCAATTATTAACTGTCTGTAGCCTTTTCCGACATATCTGCCTTCGTTTCGCTCTTGGTTGGATTGAGGAAAGGTATCTAAGCTTAAAAAACGCGAAATGCATATCTTCACAAAATAATATATGGACAAAATTGAAAAACTTATTACAAAAAATTAAAAATAATGGTTGACAGATACACCACTATCGTGTATTATATAACACGTGCCAAGCATAAGAGGGCACACAACTTAATACATGCGATAGTGGCGTAGTTGGTAACGCGCGACCTTGCCAAGGTCGAGACCGCGGG
>ENA-OUQH01000159-OUQH01000159.1-human-gut-metagenome-genome-assembly--contig:-NODE-159-length-55202-cov-12.762489_pt1 | contig 55202 bp, 45 predicted proteins | sample MGYA00237948_ERZ548828 | MGnify/ENA primary metagenome ERZ548828 (study PRJEB26490, sample SAMN05194711) | human gut metagenome | biome: terrestrial biome; feature: human-associated habitat; material...
ACCCCCGACCTGCTGATTACAAATCAGCTGCTCTACCAGCTGAGCTACACCAGCACAACAACCAGCGAAAACTATGCTACCATAAAAACCGGGCTTTGTCAACAAAAAAGTTTTGTAAATCCATATTTTTATAAGGGAAGGGAGAAGGAGAACATGACACTACAGCAGCTATCCTATCAGTATCAGGAGCAGGCCCAGGCCCTGCACCAGCGCATTGATCTCCTGCGGCAGGCGCAAGCCCGGTGCGGCGACCGGGAGAGCGCCGAGCACCTACAGCGCCGCATCAGGGATCTGGAGCCCTTGCACCGACAGACACGCCAGCTGGCGGAGCTCACCGCTCGCTACTATGACAGGGGGTATCGCAAAAATGCATATTACACCCTCTGAGGCCTACGATCCCATCGACATTGCCAGCCTTTGCCTGTGGAAGCAGGCGCAATCCGGGGACAACCAGGATCGCATCCGCCGGCTGCTGTGCAACCTGCCCTTGGCGGTGCAGCAGGAGCTGACTCCCCGGCAGAGGGAGATCCTGCGGATGCGCTTTACCGGCGGCATGAGCGTCACCGCCATCGCCCGGGAGCTGGGGCTGAACAAATCCACCGTTTCCCGGTCCTTAGCCCGGAGCATGGAGCGGCTTTATAGGTCCCTGCGCTACAGCCTATAATCCTTACAGTGGGGGAGCCCCTCCCCTGCAGGCTCCGTAAATCTTCTGCTTTTAGCGGCATATGACCGTTTCCCGCTGCATCAAAAAGCCTTACAGAGCTTGCTGCCTGCCGGCAAAAAATGAAATCATTTTCCCTATTGACATTTGCCCTGGAAATGGGAATAATGAGGAGAAGGACAGACAAAGGAGGAGCATATCATGTTCGGCAAAGCGCTGCATAACCGCTGGGCGCGCCTGGGGATGGGAATTCTGGGTGTGCTGCTGATGGCTATATCCATAAACCTGTTTGTGGTGCCGCACAATTTGTATACCGGCGGCCTGCTGGGCTTCTGCCAGCTGACCCGATCCGTCTTAACCCAAAGCCTGGGCCTGGATCCGGGCTTCGATATATCTGGCGCGTTGTATCTGCTGCTGAATATACCGCTGCTTATTTTGGCGTGGAAAACCATGGGCCGGGGCTTTGTGGTGCGGACAATGGTCTGCACGGTGTGCTGCTCCCTGTTTCTGACCATGATACCGGTGCCATCTCATCCCATTGTGGAGGATACCCTCACCAGCTGCCTCCTGGGGGGCATGGTCAACGGCTTTGCCGGGGGCGTCGTGCTTACCTGCGGGTGCAGCAGCGGCGGATTCGATATCCTGGGCCTGTACATGAGCAAGAAGGGCAAGGGCTTCACCGTGGGCAAGTTCAGCATTTCCTGCAATGCGGTGCTCTATGCCCTCTGCCTGGTGCTTTTTGATGCCGCCACCGCCATCTATTCCACCATTTACACGGTCTTTAACAGCCTGTTTTTGGACCGTACCCACCAGCAGAGCATTACCGTCCAGGTGCTGATCTTTACCAAGGAGAAGCACACGGAGCTGCCTAAGTTTATCATGGAGCGGCTGGAGCGAGGCGTGACCTACTGGCAGGGCTACGGCGGCTATACCGATCAGCCCCTGGAGGTGCTGTGCGTGTGCCTGAGCAAATATGAGATCCAGACCCTGCAGCAGGAGGTGCGCAAGGTAGACCCCAACGCCTTCTTCATCGTGCAGGAGGGTGTACGGGTAGGCGGCAACTTTGAAAAGCACCTGAACTGACAGGCCGCAGGAAAATTTGATAAGACGACACAATGCAATAAAGGCCGCCCTGGGGCGGCCTTTATTGCATTGTCTTTGGAGCGGTAGTCTCAGGCTTCAGCCTGCTGCGCATGAATGGCCGCCGCGATGCGCTCCAGCCCGGTCTGCACCGTGGCTCGGGGCATGGCCAAATTCAGCCGGATATAGCCCTTAGCGTTGCCTACAAACAGGTCGTTGCCGCCCTCCAGCAGGACGCCGGCTTTGTTGGCAAAGAAGTCCGGCGGATCCTCCACCCGGGGCAGTACATCGCCCAGATCCACCCAGGCAAAATAAGTGGCCTCCGGGATGGTAAACCGAGCGCCGGGGATATTCTCCTTCAGGAATGTATCCACCAGGGTCAGGTTGCCGTCTATATAGGCCTTCAGCTGCTCCAGCCATGGGCCGCCGTGCGCAAAGGCCGCCTTATGCGCCGCAATGGACAGCGGATTCACTGCGCCGATGTTCTTGTCCTGGGCCCGAAAACGCGCTCGCTCCTGGGCGCTGCGGATGATGATGTTGGAGTGCATTATGCCCACCTCCACCAAGGTGTTCCTGTCAAAGACCATCCAGCCGGAGACGCCGGAATTTTTACAGGATCTGCACGTGTCCAAGGAGGATATCCAGCTGCTGAAGCGATACAACATGCTGTCGGTGATGTAAGGCCGTTTGTCCGGACCTCCTGATTTCACGTGCTTCGCACAGGTCGAGGCGGCGAGCTCCGGCAGACCGGTTCTTTCTAAAAAAACCTGCCCTTTTGCTATGGGCTGATAGCAAAGCGTTAAAGAAATCAAGCTATCGGGGCGTAGCAGGGGCAAAGAAACCTGCCGAGATTAGTCCTTTACGGGCTTTTCTCGGCAGGTTTTCTTTTTTGGGGCAGTATTTAAGAAGGCATAAAGCTCTGTGAGTAAAGGAAGAAACCGGCGTTTGCGGAAAAGTCACAATTTGCGGAGACAAAGCTTCAAATAGTGCTTGCTATTTTATGTTTGGCATGATATTATTGGTATACATACTAAAACGCTTGAGGGGAGGTGATAAATTTGCGGAGAGACAGCAGTGACACAAAGCGGAAAATACTGACCGTATGTGTCCGCCTCTTTTTGGAGCAGGGGTATAAAAACACCTCTGTCAGCCAGATCGTGGACGAAGCAGGCGTGGCAAGGGGAAGCTATTTGAATCTGTTTCCCACCAAGGATAAAATTTTGCTGGAATTGACCGAAACAATGTTCGGCGGACAGTTCGGCGTGGCCAGAAGCATTGCAGACAGCAAGCTACCACCGGTTTACGCCTATGCGGTGGAAACGGCGCTCCAGCTGACCCTGACCGAGCTGAACGAGAACCTGCGGGAAATTTACATTGAAGCCTACTCCCTGCCTGAAACATCGGAGTATATCTACCTGCATACCACGGCAGAGCTGAAGCAGATCTTCGGCGGGAATTTCCCGGATTACAGCGACAGCGATTTTTACGAGATGGAAATCGGTACGGCGGGGCTGATGCGCAGCTATATGGCGCGGAAATGCGACATCCATTTCCCGTTGGAGCGCAAGCTCAGCCGCTTCCTGACGGCATCCATGCGGGTGTATCTGGTGCCGGAGGAGGAACAGGCCGGGGTGCTGGCCTTTATCCAATCACTGGATATCAGGACGATCGCCACAAAAGTTATGTATAAGCTATTCGCCATGCTGGAAATGAAATACGATTTTAAGCTATCGAGGGACGGAGAAATGGAGGAAACAACATGAGGAAACGACTGTTCGCCATTCTGCTGGCGCTCTGCCTGCTCGCGCTGCTCTTCCCGCTCACGGCAAGCGCGGTTCGCCTTGATTGGCCGCATCCGTCTGCGCATTGCGTCTGCGGAGGAGGAATCAGCAATCATAAAGCCATGAACGGGCATACGGCCTATGAAGGGGTCTACTTCACCAAGGACGGGACGGAAAACACCTCCGGCGATATTTCAAAAATGAACGCGATCAAATCGCAAGAAGATTTCAGTACAATAAACTTTAATTTTACGAACAGCAAGATGACAACATTCTACGGTTACCTTGCCAATGATGTCACGATCACAAAGCAGCTCAATATTGCCGACGGCTGCACGTTTGTGCTCTGCCTGCATGGTCATACCCTTACCTGCAATATAATGGGCCAGGACTGTGCCTTCAATCTGTGGAAGAATGCGCGTCTGGTGATCACAGACTGCCAAATGTCCGGCGACCGCGGCCTCATCACCGGTGACAGCTGCGCTGCCGTTAATGTTCCGAAAACCTCTACTCTCGACCTTTACGGCGTGAGCATCTGCATGACCAGCTCGGAAACGGACGGCATCCGCGATGTTTACAACGACCCGGTTTGCGGCGTTTATAACTGCGGCACGTTCAATATGTACGGCGGCTGCTACTATCAAAAAAGCTCCGACTATCCCACGGATCGCCCGGTCATCAGCAACATCCGCAACACCAAGTACGGCCCCGGTGTAATTAACATGGGAACCTTCAACATGTATGACGGCATCATCTCCGGCAATGAGAGAAACGGCGTGATGTCCACCATCACCCGTTCAGATGATACCATCAACCTCTACGGCGGCACCATCACCGGCAATACCGGCGCGGGTATTTCGGCCACCCACTGGCCCATGCCCTCCATCGCGACAAGCGACTATTATACCAATGTCAACCTCTACGGCGGAACGATCTCGGAGAATACCGGTGCGGGCATCGACGCGGCCTACGGCAGAGTGACAATGGCGCAGCAGAGCAGCGCCATTCCCGTCGAAATTAAGAACAACAAGGGCGGAGCCATTACGCTGACCAAAAACGGCTCGACCGCCAACCTCGGCACCGGTCGGATTACCGGCAACTCCGGCGGCAAGGGTGCGGTCGCGCTGAGCGCAGGCTCCCTGACCCTTACCGGCGACGTGAAGATCACCGGAAACACCGGCGCAAATCTCTATCTTGCCAACGGAAAAACCGTTACATTGGATAAGCTCGGCAGCGCCGCCGAGATCGGCCTGACCACCGAGAGCACGGCAGTTCCTGTGGTGTTCGCCGAGGCCAACGGCACGGATTACACCAGCCGCTTTACCCCGGACAGCGCGGGCTACAGCATCGGCTATAACGCCGCGCAGCAGCTCCAGCTGCAAACCATGACCTATCCCGTGACCTACGCCCCCGGCGCAAACGGCACGGGCGACAGCACGACGGTGAACAAGGAGCACGACAGCGCGTTGGAGCTGCAAGGCGCGCTCTTTACCCGCCTCGGCTACACCCAGGTCGGCTGGTCGAAGGTCGACGGCGGCGAGAAGGACTATTCCCTGAACGCGATTTATGAGCAAAACGAGGCGCTTACGCTCTACCCCGTCTGGGAGGAGCGCAGCGACTATACCGTCCGTATCGTCAACCGGGACGGCACGACGGTCACGGAATTGAAGAACGTCAAATGGACGGATGAAATTTGGAAGCTCCTGACGCCGACACCGACAAGAGAAAATGGTGAGCTCCTGAAAAGACTGCTGCTCGGCACAAGCATAGTTTACGGCGGAGATACCTACGGCACATTTGCCACGGGCGGCGAGGACAGCCTTACCTTCATTGCTGTTTGGGATGATGCCTTTGCGAGGCGCAGCACCATTTCTGTAGGCGATTCCCAGTGGACCGGCTATCGTGCGGATGCTTCGGAGCGATTCTTCCGCGATGACCAGACGGTGACGCTCACGGTGTCGCATCCGGAAGAACTGTTGTATTTCCAGTACGCGGTCAGCGACCAGCTTTTTGAAAATGGCAGTGTTGCGGCAAGAAAGCTGAGCTTTGTGGATTATACAGGGACGTTCAGCACCGCCTCGCTGAATCTGGAGGAGGGGAAGCCCTATGTGATCTATGGCTTCCTATTCACTGAGTTCAAAAGTGAAATTGTGATCAATACGGAGAAAATCATCATCGACAAGACCGCCCCGACGATCACCGGCGCGAAGAATGGCGACGTTTTCTGCGGCGAGGGCGGCAAGACCCTCACCGTGACCGATCGGTATCTGGACACCGTGACGGTCAACGGCGCGCCCGTGACCCCCAACGAACAGGGTCAGATCACCCTCACCGACGCGAGAACCCCGCAGACCGTCGTCGCCACGGACAAGGCGGGCAATTCCACGACGCTCACCGTGACCGTCCATTCGTCCCATTCCTACAAATGGCAGACAGGAAACGGCCAGTATTGGGGCGAATGCGAATTCTGTGGCGACAAGGTCGAAAAGAAGGACATCCCCACCCTGACCATCACCGCGCCGGACGCCGTCTGCCGCACGCAGGACTTCGAATTCTCTTTCAACCTGCCGGAGGGCTGCACGAATCCCACCTACAGCTATGAGTTCACCTTCTCGGGCGACGGCGAACCCATCACCCCGGTCGACGGCCTCTGCACGGGGACGATCCCTGCCGCTTCCTACAAAGCGGGAGAAACCAGCTTCCGGTTTATCGCCTCTGCCACGACGGCGGAGGGCTACCGCTTCAGCGTTTCCAAGGATATCACCATCCGCGAGCATTCCGGCGGCACGGCGACCTGCACGAAGCAGGCCGTGTGCGACCACTGCAGCCAGTCCTACGGCGCACTGGCGGCGCACAGCTTCACGGCGGAAAAGGCCGAAGAAATGTATCTGAAAACTGCCGCGACCTGCACCGAGAAGGCGGTGTATTACAAATCCTGCGCCGTCTGCGGTACCAGCTCCAAGGGGACGGCGGACGAGGCGACCTTTGAATCCGGCAAGCCGCTCAGCCATGACTGGGGCGCGTGGACGCCCGACGGGGAGGGCACGCACAAGCGCGTCTGCACCCACGATGCCAGCCATGTTGAAACGGACGGCTGCACCTACGGCGACTGGAGCACAAACCAAGACAGTCACTGGAAGACCTGCACCGTCTGCGGCGGAGAGGCTGAGCGGCTCGACCACTCCGACCCGGACTGCAACCATTTCTGCGACACCTGCGGCATCGAAATGACCGAGCACGACTTCACGGGAGAAACTGCAATCACGGCACTTCTGTACAAGGAAGCAAACTGCCTCTCTCCCGCACTCTATTACAAGTCCTGCAAGATCTGTATGCTGTCCTCCAAGGGAACGGCCAGCGAGGCGACCTTTGCAAGCGGGGACAAGAATCCGAACCGTCACGCCGAATATCCGGGCGCTTGGCAGACCGATGCCGACAGCCACTGGAGATTCTACACCTGCTGCCAGTTGGAGGTGGATCGCGGCGCGCATCAGGGCGGCACGGCCGACTGCCTTGCCCCGGCTCTCTGCGAGGTCTGCCAGCACCCGTACGGCGAGCTTGGCCCGCACCATTTTGTCGATCAGGTGAACGAATACCGGCTGAAGTCCGCCGCCACCTGCACAAGCCCGGCGGTATATTATCAGTCCTGCTCCACCTGCGGCGCGCAGGGCACGGAAACCTTTACCAATGGCGAACCGCTCGGCCATGACTATGGCGCTTGGACATCCAACGAAGACGGCACGCACACCCGCACCTGCACCGTTGACGGATGCTCTGCAGGCACGCAAACGGAGAATTGCATCGATGCAAACAAAGACCACAAATGTGATATCTGCGATTATATAATCAGCGAGTGTGCAGACGATAACAAAGACCACAAGTGTGATTATTGCGGCAAGAAGCTGACCGACCACACCGGCGGGAAAGCCACCTGTAAGGACAAGGCAAAGTGCGAGGTCTGCGGTGCGAAATACGGTGAGCTTGATCCGAAGAACCACACCGACTTAAAGCACTTCCCGGCAAAGGCGGCGACCAAGACCACCGAGGGCAATATCGAGTATTGGTACTGCGAAGGCTGCGGCAAGTATTTCAGCGACAGGGACGGTACAAAGGAAATCAAAAAAGCCGACACCGTAACGGCGAAGCTGAAGGACGATCCCAAATCTCCCCAGACCGGCGACACAAGCAGCTCTGCTTTGTGGATTGCCCTGCTGCTTGTCAGCGGCGGTGCAGCCATTGGCACAACGGTTGTAAGCAGAAAAAAGTACAACAGATAATGGAATAGCGTTCCCTTGCTCCATCTTCCGAGCAAAACAAAAGCGTCGTAGAAATACGACGCTTTTGTGCTGCCTGCATGACGGTGAGCACATCGCCGGCGGCCCGGTAAATGCAAGAAACACCATCCTATAGGGATGGTGTTTCTTTGTGATTGTCCACTACTTTTGTTGTCTGCATCCCCGCATACCGCAAAAGCAAAAAACGTAACGAGGCTCGCTGGCGGCCCAGCCGGGCCGCCACACGCACGCGGGCACCAAAACATGCCCCCGGCATGTTTCTCTCGCTTCGCTCGTGCCCTGTTCGAGCCTCTGCCCAGTCGGTAAATGCAAAAAAACACCACCCTGTCGGATGGTGTTTCTTTTTGGAGCGGGCGACGAGGCTCGAACTCGCTACCTCGACCTTGGCAAGGTCGCGCTCTACCAGATGAGCTACGCCCGCAGAACAATGGTTATTATAGTGCATAATATGGCCATTGTCAAGGATTTTTTTCACTCTTTCAGAATTATTTCCATAATCCCCCAGGCGTTCGTGTCCGGATAGAACTGCACCTGCCAGGACTGGTTACCGTGCCCCAGCTCCTGCTGGAGCGCCGCCACGGAATCCAGCACCGATTGGCGGCTGCCGTCAAAGCTGCCCACCTGCACCGCCAGCTCCTTCCCGCCGTTTTCCACTGCGGCCTGCAGCAGGTCCCGCAGGGCCGCGGCATTGGTGGCGTGGACAATGGATTTAATCTGCTGGGCCGTGCGCCGATATCCGGCGGTAAACCGCAGCTGCGTATAGCCCCGTCCCCCCTCGTCTACGGTGTAGGTGAGATACTCCAGAGCGTAGGCTCCCAGAGGGGTCTCCTGCAGCACCTCATCACAGGCCACCTGGGCCAGTTGAGAAGCGTCCGCTCCGTCCTCGCTGTCATACAGCCAAACGGTGCCGCTCTCGTCATGGGCGCTCACCAGCAGCAGCAGGTCGTTCACCAGGTCCTGGCGGCCTTCTGCCCGGAGCACATCCCGCCGGTCGCCCTCGTAATAGGTGGCGCTGTGGGGCTCTGTGCGGGTATATTCCCGCCGCAGCAGCCCACACCCGGATAAAAGCAGCGCCCCGCACAGAAGCAGGGGGAGAATTCTTTTTTTCATGGGACGCTCCCTTCTTCTCAATTTTAAGAGGAACAAACGAATTATACTTGTAAAAAGCCTCGCAAAGCTTGCCGCCCACAGGCGGCAAAGCTCAATCTGCAAGCGTGGAATTTGCGCGCAGCAGACTGCAATCCTTTTGACAGAAAAATCGAAGATTTTTCGCCAGTTATTTTACAGCAGCGACATCTGCTCCCGGCCTTGGTCCTCCTCCCGGAGCAGGGCGCCGGCAGCGGGGATGCTGCGCACCCGGTAGCGGGCAAGATTCGTGATGCCGCTCTCCTCCGGGGTACACACCCGGTCCAGATGATACCGGGGCTTCATGTTCATCACCGCCACGCCCTGGGTGGAGCGGGTGGTCTTGGGCGCAAGCAGGGCTGTGTGCAGCAGCAGGGCCCGGGGCTCCGTGCTGATGAGGGCCAGCTCCCTGTCCTCCGTCAGGGGTACCAGGGCCGCCAGGGGGCTCTTGTCGGAGTAGGCCCCGGTGAGCTTGCGGCGGTTGGAGGTGGTGGCGTAGGCCGAGAGGGAGACCCTTGCGCACTTGCCGTTTTCAAAGAAGAACAGCACATGCCCGCTGTAATCCCCCGGCAGCACCAGTTCGATGACCTTCTCCTCCTCGTCCATCCCCAGCTTGGTGGGCAGATAGTCCCCCAGCAGCGACGCCTTGCCGTCGGCAAAATCGGCGGCCCGGACCTTATACACCTGCTGGCGGTCGGTGAAGAACATCAGCTCGGTGTTGTTGGTGGCCTCCACCTGGCGGAAAAGCCCGTCGCCCTCCTTGAACTTCTGCTCGCCGCTCATGCGCAGAGATTGGGCGGTGATCTTCTTAAAATATCCCTCCCGGGACAAAAACAGCGTCACGGGATAGTCCGGGGTCTCCTCCGGCTCCTCCTCATACTCCGCCTCATGGCTGAAGATAATTTCCGTTTTCCGGGGCTGGGCGTACTTTTTCCGCACCTCCTCCAGCTCGCCCACGATGATCTTGCGGATGCGGGCGGGCTTTTGCAGGGTGTCCTCCAGGTCCTCAATTTCCTCCTCCAGGGCGGCGGTCTCTTGGACCCGCTTGAGGATGTACTCCTTATTGATGTTGCGCAGCTTGATCTCCGCTACATACTCCGCCTGAACCTGGTCGATGCCGAAGCCGATCATCAGGTTGGGCACAACCTCCGCCTCCTCCTCGGTCTGGCGGATGATCTCAATGGCCTTGTCAATGTCCAGCAAAATGCGCTTGAGGCCCTGCAAAAGGTGCAGCTTCTCCTGCTTTTTGTGCAGCACGAAGTACACCCGTCTCCGCACGCATTCCGTGCGCCAGGCCAGCCACTCCTCCAGCAGCGCCTTCACCCCCAGCACCCGGGGCATTCCGGCGATGAGGATGTTAAAGTTGCAGCTCACCGTGTCCTGCAGGGGGGTCAGGCGGAAGAGCTTCTGCATGAGCTTGTCCGGGTCTACGCCCCGCTTTAAGTCAATGGCCAGCTTCAGGCCCGAGAGGTCCGTCTCGTCCCGCATGTCGCTGATCTCCTTGATCTTCCCGGCCTTCATCAGCTCGGACACCTTGTCCAAAATGGCCTCCAGGGAGGTGGAATAGGGGATCTCGTAAATTTCAATGATGTTTTCGCTTTTGATATAGCGGTACTTAGCCCGGACCTTCACACCGCCCCGGCCGGTTTCATAAATGCGTCCCAGCTCCTCCGGATCACAGAGAATTTGCCCCCCGGTGGAAAAATCCGGAGCCAGCAGGGTAGTGGCAATGTCGTGGTCGGGATTTTTCAGCAGCTGGATGGTGGTGTCGCAGACCTCCCCCAGGTTAAATCCGCAGATTTGCGACGCCATGCCCACGGCGATGCCCTGGTTGGCGCTCACCAGCACATTGGGATAGGTGGTGGGCAGCAGGGCCGGCTCCTTGGTGGTGTTGTCGTAGTTGTCCACGAAGTCCACGGCATCACAGTCCAGATCCCGGAAAAGCTCTGCGCAGATGGGGGCCAGCTTTGCCTCGGTATAGCGGCTGGCGGCGTAGGCCATGTCCCGGGAGTAGACCTTGCCGAAGTTGCCCTTGCTGTCCACAAAGGGGTGGAGCAATGACTCGTTGCCCTTGGCCAGGCGCACCATAGTCTCGTAAATGGCCTGGTCGCCGTGGGGATTCAGGCGCATGGTCTGGCCCACGATGTTGGCGGACTTGGTGCGGTTCCCCGTCAGCAGGCCCATTTTATACATGGTATACAGCAGCTTGCGGTGGGAGGGCTTGAAGCCGTCAATCTCCGGGATGGCCCGGGAGACGATAACGCTCATGGCGTAGGGCATATAGTTCTCGTCCAGGGTAGAGGTGATGGGCTGCTCCACCACCGTGCCCCGCAGCCCCATAACATTGGGGTCTGCGGTGGGATGGACGGCTTTCGGTTCTGTTTTCTTTTTTGCCATGAAAGATAATTCCTTTCGTATTCAAACTGGCGGGGAATGCACGGGCTTCCCCCACCAAAAAACGCTCGGTTTCAATTTGTGGCGCACCGTACGCGGCAGGGCACATGGGCCCTGCCCTACAAAACGCTGCGCTGCCGGGACCGGGCAGACAGGGCCGCCCGCCTCTACAAATCGCTCTGTAGGGCGGCACCCATGTGTGCCGCCGCATGATAAACTCCGCACCATCGCGGCGGGGTGAGGGGAGTGAATTGAGCGCCGCCGGTGGCGGATGAAGCGAAATGAGCGAGTGGCTGCGGTCAAAATTTCAAGCGTCCGCCGTAAGGCAGCGCAGAAATTTTGGGCACCGCAACAGGACCACCCCGCCTTACGCATAACAGGGAAGCCGGTGCGACCGGGACGATGTGGGCATCGTCCCCTACGGAATGTCTACCGATGGCCGTGTGTAGGGGCCGATGCCCACATCGGCCCGCCGGGTTTTGCGCCGGACTCTCTGTAAACCACCGTGTCATTGCGAAGCCAGTGCGCACACTGGCTGTGGCAATCCGTACCCCAAAGCCTCCCTTGCCTAAAGGAAGGGGGACCAGCCGCAGGCTGGTGGAGGGATTTATGCGGGGGAGAATCCCCCAGTCACGGCTTCGCCGTGCTTAGGCAAGGGGACCATCAACCTCTCCGACGCTTCGCGCATCTCCCCTTACACAGGGGGAGGCTTTTTATTCCCTTGCTCCGCCTACCCCCGCCAATTTGCCAAGGGATAGGTGCCGTTTTCCTTCTTATAAGCGGCCAACAGCTCATGCTCCCTCTGCTCGCAGTTTTCACAGACTTCGTACTCTAACAGCAGGAGCGGATAGTCCTTCACCTGCCAAATGGCGCGCCCGCCCTTGTGGTTGACAGCGGTGCCCCAGCCGTATTTTACATATTGCAGCACCCGCTGCCGCAGGCCGCCGCGTCCGTTAGCCTTGCCGACGTACAAAACGGTTTTGTCTGTGCATTGGCCGTATTTTTGCTGCAAAATTGCCGCCGGATAACCTTTTGCACGCAAATTGTCGGAGCCCTCAATAAAGGAAATGGGTAGCTTTTCCGGGGCCAGCACTCGGTAAATGCCTGGCTGACACGGAAGCGCACTGCACCTTGTCCGATGGAGTTCTTCCAAAGTGGAGACCGTTGGGTTCTTTTTATACAGTTCCCTTAAATGGCAAAACAGTCGAAGTAAGGTCCCCTCCGCAATGCTGCGGTAAGTAAGCGTTCCCTGGCAAAAGTAGTCGCGCCGAAAATGCCATGTCAGACAGGCAAGGGTCGCTAAATATGGGAGTTCTTCCGTACTCAAATTATCCATCTGCTCGTCGCGCACGCCATACAGTGACAACACATACGGGTAATTGCTTAGAAAGTAACCTGCCTCATAGTTCCTTTTAATTAAATCGCTTATTGGGAAGGTTATTACCCGAAACTTTTCATCAAGGCTGTATACGGAATACTGGCGGCACAGCTCTTTTAGTATCGGGTCGCGGTCAACACTTTCCAAAAATGAAATATCTTTATCAAATCTGTCCATTTCCCCTCAGCTCACATCGATCATATCCAGATACTTATACCCGTTCTCGGCGATATACTCCTTCCGCCCCGCCAGGTTGTCTCCCAGCAGGAGGTCAAAAATGCGCTCGGTCTCCGCGGCCTCGTCCGGCAGGACCTTTACCAGCCGCCTTGTCTCCGGGTTCATGGTGGTCAGCCACATCATCTCCGGGTCGTTTTCGCCCAAACCCTTGCTGCGGTCCACCTTTACCTTTTTCCCCTCCAGGGACTTAAGAATGTCCGCCTTTTCCTTCTCCGAGTAGGCAAACCAGGTCTTTTCCTTGCAGGTGATCTCAAACAGCGGTGTCTCCGCGATATACACATAGCCCTCCCGGATGAGGGTGGGGCACAGACGGTAGAGCATGGTGAGGATCAGGGTGCGAATTTGGAACCCGTCCACATCACCATCGGTGCAGAGGATGACCTTGCTCCAGCGGAGGTTATTCAGGTCAAACTGATTCAGGTCCTTCACCGCCCGGCCGCTTACCTCCACGCCGCAGCCCAGGACCTTCATGAGGTCCGTGATAATGTCGCTCCTAAAAATGCGCGGATAGTCGGCCTTCAGGCAGTTGAGTATCTTGCCCCGCACGGGCATGAGGCCCTGAAACTCCGCGTCCCGGCTCTGCTTGCAGGCACCCAGGGCGGAGTCGCCCTCTACAATATAAATCTCCCGCTTGCTCACATCCTTGGTGCGGCAGTCCACGAACTTTTGCACCCGGTTGGCAATGTCGATCTTCTCCGTCAGCTTTTTTTTCTGATTGATACGGGTCTTTTCCGCCGTCTCCCGGCTGCGCTTGTTGATAAGCACTTGGCTGGCGATCTTCTCCGCCGCGTCGGGATTTTCAATGAAGTATACCTGCAGCTGCTCCCGCAGGAAGTCGTTCATAGCGTCCTGGATGAACTTATTGGTAATGGACTTTTTGGTCTGATTTTCGTAGCTGGTCTGGGTGGAGAAGTTGTTGCTGACCAAAATCAGACAATCCTGCACATCGGGATAGGTGATCTTGCTCTCGTCCTTGGTGTACTTGCCGTGGTCCCGGAGGTACTTGTCAATGGCGTACACAAAGGCCAGGCGGGTGGCCTTTTCCGGGGAGCCGCCATGCTCCAAGAAGCTGGAGTTGTGGTAGTGTTCCACCACGGGGTGCTTGTTGGAAAAGCAGCAGGCGATGTTCAGCTTCACCTTGTACTCGGGCTTGTCTGCCCGGTCCCGGCCCCGGCGCTCGCACTCCCAGCACACCGGCTCGGTGAAGGCATCCAGCCCCGCCAGCTCCCGAATATAGTCGGCGATGCCGTTTTCATAGAGGAAATCCTCCGTGTCAAAGGCCGCGCCGTTTTGATTGCGCAGCCGGAAGGTGACCCCGGCGTTTACCACGGCCTGGCGCTTCATCACATCCCGGTAGTAGTCCGGGGGGATGCTGATGTCCGTAAACACGTCCAGGTCCGGCAGCCAGTGGATGCGGGTGCCGGTCTTGCGCTTCTGGCTGTCGGGCAGGGGGCGGGTCTGCATCTGGCCCACGATTTCGCCCCGTTCAAAGTGCAGGGAATACTCCTTGCCCTCCCGCCACACGGTTACATCCATGTAGCGGCTGGCGTATTGGGTGGCGCAGGAGCCCAGGCCGTTGAGGCCCAGGGAAAACTCATAGTTTTCGCTGTTTTCGTTGTCATATTTGCCGCCGGCGTAGAGCTCGCAGAATACCAGCTCCCAGTTGTAGCGGCCTTCCTTCTCGTTCCAATCCACCGGGCAGCCCCGGCCCATGTCCTCCACCTGGATGGAGAGGTCGGAAAACCGCGTGACGGTGATGAGCCGCCCATGCCCCTCCCGGGCCTCGTCGATGGCGTTGGACAGTATTTCAAATACGGCATGCTCGCAGCCCTCCAGGCCGTCGGAGCCAAAGATGACACCCGGGCGCTTGCGCACCCGATCCGCACCCTTGAGGCTGGAAATGCTTTCGTTGTTATAGGTTTTCTTTGCTGCCATAGAGACCTCCTGCCGGCGATTCCGGCCATATTTTATTATTTTACCGCATTTCCTCTGTTCTGGCAAGTGCCTGGACTTTCTCTGACAAAAATTGCAATAAGATTTAAAAATGTTAGACAGCTCCCATTCTTATAGCAAGACAGCAACCTTATAAAATCAGCCTAAAAAAAGGGGTTATGCACATTATCCACAGAGTTTTCCACATCGTTATGTAAACATAAAATCCGCGAAAAAGTTGCATAATTTTTCTTGTCTACATAAAAACGGCCAGGGTCCGGCAAAAGGCGGCTTCTTTCCCCTCGGCGCAAAAGCCCCCGGGACGCAAACACGTTCCGGGGGCCTGGGGGTTATTATTCGGGCTTCCCGTTATCGGCGGGAGGCTCCTTCGGGGATTTATCCTCCGGAGTATTCTCCTCCGGGGAGCTGGCCGTCGGCTTTTCCTCCTTGGGCTCGTCAAAGTCTGGCATGGGGATAGGCTGGGAGACGATATTGATGTGCTTGGCCGGAGCCTCGATGCTGTTGGGGGTGGAGGGGCGGAAGGCCTTTCGGGGCGCATCGTCTTCCCGGGTGGCGCCGTAGTTGTCCACGGTCTCCGGATCCCGGCCCTCGATAATGGCCATCATCTCCTGGCCGGTAATAGTCTCCTTCTTCAGCAGGTAGGCGGCGATCTTGTCCAGCAGCTCCCGGTTGTCCCGCAAAATTTGCTTGGCCTCCTGGTGGCACTGGCGGATGATCTTGATGGTCTCCCGGTCCGCCGCGGCATAGGTCTCCTGGGCGCAGGACATGGAGTAGCTGCCGTCCAGGTACTGGCTCTGTACGGTGCCCAGGGCCATCATATCAAACTCATCGCACATGCCGAACCGGGCCACCAGGTTCCGGGCCATCTCCGTGGCGCGCTCGATGTCGTTGGCGGCGCCGGAGGTCATGGTGTTACAGACGATCTCCTCACTGGAGCGGCCGGCAAGCAGGGTGCGGATCTCCGCCAATATGTCCTCCTTGGACATGAGGAATTTCTCCTCCTCCGGCAGGTGCAGGGTGTAGCCCAGGGCCCCCTGGGTGTGGGGCACGATGGTGATCTTGCTGACGGGCTGGGCGTTTTTCTGCTTGGCGGCAACCAATGCATGGCCCACCTCGTGATAGGCGATGATCTTCTTTTCCTCGTCGGTGATGACGGTGCCCTTCTTCTCCGAGCCGGCGATGACCACCTCAAAGGCCACCAGCAGGTCGTTCTGATTCACGGCCTTGCGGCCCTTGCGCACGGCCCGCAGGGCGGCCTCGTTCACCAGGTTTGCCAGGTCTGCACCCACGCAGCCGGCGGTGGCCTGGGCAATCTTCTCCAGGTTCACATCCTCGGCCAGATGGATATTCCGGGTGTGGACCTGCAGGGTAGCCAGGCGGCCCGCCAGGTTGGGCCGGTCCACAGTGATGCGCCGGTCGAAGCGGCCGGGACGCAGCAGGGCCTTGTCCAGCACCTCCGGGCGGTTGGTAGCGCCCAGAACGATAACGCCCTTGCTGGGGTCAAAGCCGTCCAGCTCCGCCAGAAGCTGATTCAGGGTTTGCTCCCGCTCATCGTTGCCGCCGAAGCGGCTGGCATCCCGGGACTTGCCGATGGTATCGATCTCGTCAATGAAGATGATGCAGGGGGCTACCTTGGCCGCCTCCTTAAACAGATCACGCACACGGCTGGCGCCCACGCCCACGAACATTTCCACAAAGTCGGAGCCGGAGATGGAGAAGAACGGCACGTTGGCCTCGCCCGCCACGGCCTTGGCAAGCAATGTCTTGCCGGTACCGGGGGAGCCCACCAGCAGCGCACCCTTGGGCAGCTTTGCGCCGATGGCGGTGTACTTGCCGGGGTTGTGGAGGAAGTCGATGATCTCCTCCAGGGATTCCTTGGCCTCGTCCTGGCCGGCCACGTCCTTAAAGGTGATGCCGGTGGATTTTTCCATATACACCTTGGCATTGGATTTGCCAACGCTGCCGATGCCGCCGATGCCGCCGCTGCTCTTGCTCAGCAGACGCATCACCAGTAAAAACGCCCCCAGCATCAGAATCGTGGGCAGGATATAAGAGATCATAAACTGCAAAATGGGGCTCATCTGCTCCACAACCGGGGCGGTGTAGGCCACATGATGCTCGTCCAGCAGGTCGTAGAAATTGTTGCTGTTGATCTGTGTGGTGTAAAGAATGACCTTGGTTTTTTCGGAGTTGGTGTAGGTTTTGGGTTCCTTGCCGCTCTCGTCGGTATAGACATAGCCGTCAATAGGGGTGGCGAGGATCTGGCCGTTTTCAAACTCCACCCGGGCGATTTTATCCTCCCGAACCAGGTCAGCCAGAGCGCTGAAATCCACCTCAAAGCTGGTGGCCTTGTTGGCTGCGTTTCCGGCATAGGCGGCAAAATAGTTAAAGCCGATGGTCAGCACCACCGCCCAGGCCAGCAGCACCAGCACACCCCGAAGGTTTCGGTTGTTCTTGTTGTTTTTGTTGTTCTTGTTGTTTTTTGAGTCCATAGTTGGCCTCCTTCCGCGTAGACAGACCTTGCAATTAATGGCAGTATACCATATAAAATAAAAGCAAACAAGGGCGGAAAAACCTCTGCCGTGTAAAATTTCTATGAATTGACCTTTCTATTATGCCCCGTATGTGCTATACTAAAAGCTGCGAAAAAACCCATCCGTATTTTTCCGGCCAAGAGCTTGCAGCCTGCCGCGCGCATCACTTTTCGTGCGCGGCGTTAAAGCGTTACAACGGCAGCCTGATGCAAGGCTTTTTTATTTTTATTCTGTGAGGACGAGCTATGAGAGAAAACGATAGACAGAGGCCCCTGCCCCAGGCGGAGGCGGACGGCATCATTGAGGGCCGCAACGCCGTGATCGAGGCTCTGCGCTCCGGGGAGAACATCGACAAAATCTACCTGGCCAAGGGCGAGACAGACAAGACCCTGGGCCATATTGCCTCCCGGGCCCGGGAAAAGGGCATCGTGGTGGTGGAGGCCGACCGGCGCAAGCTGGATGGCATGAGCCGTACCCACGCCCACCAGGGGGTCATCGCCCTGGCGGCTATGCGGGAATATGTGACCGTGCAATCCCTGCTGGATACCGCCGAAGAAAAGGGGGAGGCGCCGCTGCTGGTGGTGTGCGACGAAATTTCCGACCCCCACAACCTGGGTGCTATCCTCCGCACCGCCGAGTGCGCCGGGGCCCACGGGGTCATCATCCCCAAGCGCCGCTCCGCCGGACTCACGGCCATTGTGGGCAAGACATCGGCGGGGGCGGTGAGCTATATGCCCGTGGCAAGGGTCTCTAACCTCCCGGCTACACTGGAGGAGCTGAAGAAAAAGGGCATATGGGTCTATGGCACGGCCGCCGAGGGGGCTACCTCCCTGTATGAGGCTGATCTCAAGGGCCCGGCGGCCATCGTCATCGGGTCTGAGGGCAGCGGCATGGGCCGCCTGGTGCGGGAGAAATGCGACTTTTTGGTGAGCATCCCCATGAAGGGGCATATCTCGTCCCTGAACGCATCCGCCGCAGCGGCCATTCTGCTATATGAGGCGGTGCGCCGCCGGATGTAAGTGAGGACTATGAGCAAGTACACAGAGGAAGAACTGAATCAGGCCCTGGAGGACACCGGCAGGCTCCTGCAGGACGTACCCCTCACCCGGGAGTATGACCTGGACGACATTCTGGCGGAGTTTGGTACCGGTGCGGTGAAGCCACAGCAGCCGAGGCCGGAGCCGCCGCAGCCCGTCCCGGAGCCGGTTTCCCAGCCACAGCAGCCGGAGCCGGAAGATCCGGCTGCGGAGCCTGCCCCGAAGCCTGAGTCTATAGCGGAGAAACCCGCCGAGGAGGAAGCTCCGGCGGAGCGGCTGAAAGAGGACGCCCGGACCCCGGAGAAGGATTCCCCGGAGCCGGAGGAAAAAGCTGCGCCCCGGGAGCACTTGGTGTCGCTGGAGGATATGATGGACCGGACGGTCTCCGCCGTGATGGAGGAGGAGTCGGCCCAGCGGCAGCTGGAGCGGGAGGAGCAGGAGCGTCAGGCCCGCCGGGCCCGCCGGGCCGCCCTTTGCCGGGCGAGATTAGCGGCGGTGGGCAGATTTCTCCGGGCGTTGGCGGCTCCCAAGACCCGGCCCGAGCCGGAACCGGAGGGGGAAGAAGCCATCCCCCCGGAGCCGGACATGGCCCAGGCGGAATTTGAGCAGAAGCGGCTATGCCGTCTGCACCGGGGCGCCACCCTGCGCTGCCTCCTGCCGGCGGTTTTACTGGTGGGCATCACGGCGGCGGAGACCCTGGTGACCCTGCCCGCCGTTTGGACAGATACCCCGCCCCTGCGCTTCGGCGCGGTGGCTGCGCTGCTGCTGGCCCAGGCCGCCTTGGCCCTGCCCCTGTGGCGGGACATGCTGGAGGGGATCCGCCAAAAGCGAGTTTCCTGCGCCTGGGGCGCATTGCTGCTGACCGTGGCCTGCCTGGGCGATTGCGTCTGGTGCATGGTCAAGGGGGGCGAGCATCTGCCCCTGGCTGGAGCGGCGGCCCTGGTGACCCTCTGCTGTGAGTGGGGCGTGTACCTGCGGTGCGCGGCCCGGAGAGAGAGCTTCCGCCTGGCGGATCTGGGGGGGCATCCGCCCTGGAGCGTGCAGAAGACTAAGGCCGGCGCCATCAAGTGCCAGGGCCGTCTGGAGGGATTCTATACCCACGCCGTGGAGCCGGACATGCCCCCAAAATGGTACAACGCGGTGCTGCCGCTGCTGCTGGCTACTGCCTGCGTGCTAACGGGGGTGGTGTGCCTGTCCGAGAGCAAGCCCGCACAGCCCCTGTGGGTGTGGTCGGCTCTTTTGGCGGCGGCCACACCCCTGTCCTGGCCCCTGGCCGGGACGCTGCCCACCTACTTTTTGAGCCACCGGCTCAGCCACAGCGGCTGCGCCGTGGCGGGCTACAGCGGTGCCAAGGCCGTCAGCGGTGCCAAGCGCATGGTCATCACTGACGAGGACCTGTACCCCGCCGGGACACTTTCTCTCAACGGCATGAAAATTTACGGCGAGGAGCTGGGCCGGGTGCTCAGCTACTCTGTGGCCATGGCCCGGGCGGCAGACAGCCAGGCCCTGCCCCTGCTGGAGCAGATGCTCTCTGACCAAGGGGGACAGGCCGAAGCCCTGGATGATTTTCGCTGGTACGAGGAGGGCGGCGCCGGGGGTACCATCCACGGCGAGACGGTGCTGCTGGGCAGCGCCTACTTTATGCGCAGGCAGAACGTGCGCCTGCCCAAGGAGCTAAAGGTTCCCTCAGGCCTTTTCCTGGCTGTGGACGGCCAGCTGACAGCCATCTTCGCCCTGCGGTACCAGCCCTCCCGGAATGTGGATTGGGCCCTGCGGGCCCTGCGGCGCAACCGGGTCACCCCGGTGCTGGCAGTGCGGGGGTGCAATATCACCCCGGAGTTCCTGCGCCGCAGCTTCAAGGTGGATGCAAAGCCCATCTATCCGGACGTGCAGACCCGCCTTTCCCTGCTGGAGCAGGCCCGATTGACCGGACCCGCCTATGCCGTGGTATACCGGGACGGGCTCATGCCCTACGCCGAAACGGTGTTGGGCAGCCGCAAGCTGCTGCTGGCGGCCCGGTGGACGATCGCCTTGGCGCTGCTGGCGTCGGTGGCGGGATTGCTGCTGTGCTACTACCTCACGGGCATTGGCGGCTATGCCTCACTGACGCCTCTGCGGCTGGTGCTGTTCCAGCTTCTGTGGCTGCTGCCGGGGCTGCTGCTGGCGGGTCAGGTGAAGCATTTCTAAGAGAACAGATTCCATACGATGCGTGAATAAACTACACCTCATTTATTAGACATGTACGATAAAATACATGTTAAATAAATGAGGTGTAGTTCCCTTTTATGAGTGCCTGCTTTCATTTTGCAGGCGTATGTCGGGTGAAGTGCCGGCATGGGATTTGGATTTTGTGGGGATGATTTACTTTTTCAGCCCATCCAGCACGTCCTGCAGGCTGATGCCGTCCAGGTATTCGTTCACCACCTGCTCCAAGCCCGCCCAAATGGGCAGCGTTTCGCACTTGTGGCAGCGGGGACAGGCGTTGGGCGACTGCTCCAAACAGGCCACGGGAGATAGCCCTCCCTCTGCGGCCCGGAGAATTTCACCCACGGTGTAGTCCTGGGGCACCTTCGCCAGCCGATATCCCCCCTGGAAGCCTCGTGAGGTCTGCAGCAGGCCGGCCCGGTTCAGCACCGGGATGATCTGCTCCAGGTATTTTTTGGAGATATCCTGCCGGGCGGCGATATCCTTCAGAGCCACCACACCGCTGCCCTGGTTTTCCGCCAGGTCCAGCATCATCCGCAGGGCGTACCGGCCCCGGGTGGAAATTTTCATGCCGCTCCCTCCTCAAGCACCTGGCGAAAATTCCTGCGGAATTTTCTGCCAAAAAGATTGCAGTCTGCTGCGCGCGTAATTTTGAACCTTTGGCTCAAAATTCCACACTGGCAGCCTGAGAAGTATTTTTCCCCACGCGCATGTCGCGGTGAAAAAATGATTTTACAATTTTGCCGCCTGCGGGCGGCAAACTCTGCGAGGTGTTTTCTCGCGCCGCCTTTATAGGCTTAGGATACCACAATTTCATCCCCTTCGCAAGGGCTTCACACCATGCGGCAGCTCTCGCAGCTTTCGCAATCGGGGAACTGGCTGTGGTCGTAGGGGATGCCATTGCGGTCGTAGTAGTCCTTCACGGCGGACTTGATAGCCTCCTCCGCCAGGACGCTGCAGTGCAGCTTGTGGGCGGGCAGACCGCCCAGAGCGTCCACCACGTCCTTGTTGCTGATGGCCAGGGCCTCCTCCACGGTCTTACCCTTGATCATCTCCGTTGCCATGGAGGATGAGGCGATGGCGCTGCCGCAGCCAAAGGTCTCAAACTTCACATCCTTGATCACATCGTTTTCAATGTCCAGATACATCTTCATAATATCGCCGCACTTGGCGTTGCCCACTTCACCCACGCCGCTGGGGTTTTTGATCTCGCCCACATTCCTCGGGTGCATGAAATGGTCCATTACAGTGTCGGTATACAGTGCCATGATATCTGCCTCCTTATTACAGCATGAACGGCTTCTTGCCGCTGACCAGGTCCTTCCACATGGGGCTCATATTGCGCAGGTACTCCACGATCCTCGGGACCTCCCGCAAAATGATGTCCACCTCCTCCTCCGTGTTCCACTCGCACAGGCTCAGGCGCAGGGATCCGTGGGCCACCTCGTGAGGGCGGCCGATAGCCAGCAGCACATGGCTGGGGTCCAGGGACCCGGAGGTACAGGCGCTGCCGGAGCTGGCGCAAATGCCCTTGGCATCCAGCAGAAGCAGCAGACTCTCCCCCTCGATCCCCTCAAAGCAGAAGTTCACATTGCCGGGCAGGCGATGCACCGGATCGCCGTTGAGGGCGGAATGGGGGATCTTAGACAGGCCGCTGATCAGCTTATCCCGGAGGGCGGAGACCTTGGCGGCGTTTTCGTCGATGTGGTCGCAGGCCTCCTGCAGGGCAGCTGCCATGCCCACAATGGCGGGGAGGTTTTCCGTGCCGGCCCGCTTGCCCCGCTCCTGGGCGCCGCCCTCGATGATATTCACCAGGGGGATGCCCTTCCGGGCATACAGTACGCCGGAGCCCTTGGGCCCGTGGAACTTGTGGCCGGAAAGGGAGAGCATGTCGATGTTCTGAGCCTTTACGTCAATGGGCAGGTGGCCTGCCGCCTGTACGGCATCCGTATGGAAGATAACTCCCTTTTCCCTGCACACCGCGCCGATCTCGGCAATGGGGAGAATGGAGCCGATCTCATTGTTAGCGTACATGATGGTCACCAGGGCGGTGTCGGGCCGGATGGCCGCAGCTACCTGCTCCGGGGTAATGGTGCCGGTGGTGCCCACAGGCAGCAGCTCCACGTCAAAGCCCTCTTTTTCCAGCTTCTTCAGGGTGTGGAGCACGGCGTGATGCTCAAAGGCGGTGGAGATGATGTGCTTTTTGCCCTTCAGCGCGCCCCATCGGGCGGCGGAGATAATGGCCTGGTTGTCGGCCTCGCTGCCGCCGGAGGTGAAGATGATCTCCTTGGGGTCACAGCCCAGGCACCGGGCCACGGTCTCCCGGGCGCCCTGCAGGGCTTCGGCGGCCCGCTGGCCCACGGAGTGCAGGCTGGAGGGATTGCCGTAATTGTCCTGCAGACAGGGGAGCATGGCAGCCAGAGCGGTGTCGCTCATTTTGGTAGTGGCTGCATTGTCGGTATAAATGGTCATACGCTGGTCCTCCTGGTATGAAAAACTAAAGCCTACTTATTAGGTATGTTTACAATACCCCTAAAAGCATACTTTGTCAATAGGTTTTTGAAAATATTTTCAGACTGTCGATAAAGGAGCATAATTACGACACTGGTAAGGAAAGGAGTGTGAGGGAAACCCAAGAAGGGTGTCCCTCGCTATTAAAATCAGTAGTTTTTGAAACTTTTTCAAAGTTTCAAAAACTTAGGCAGCGGGGCGAAAAGACCTTTTCGACACGCTGAGCAGAAAGCAGCCGCCTTTGGGCGGCTGCTTCTTGCATTATTATTTTTCCGATTCTCCCCGCTCTCGCAGCTGCTTTTCCAAAGCGGCTTGCTTGGCCAGGATGGCGTTGACCTTGTCGTACAGGTCCTCAATCATGATTTCGGTTTTCAGGTTGACCTTGTAGTCGTTTTCGGCCCGGCGGCGGTCCTTTTCCTCCTGCCGATTCTGGCTCATCATAATCAGCGGCGCCTGGATGGCCGCCACGCAGGAGAGCACCAGGTTCAGCAGGATAAATGGGTACGGGTCAAAGGCCTGGGCTGCCAGCAGGGAGTTTACCACCATCCACAGGATCAGAACTCCCGTGAAAGAGAAGATGAACGCCCAGCTCCCTGCGAATTTTGCAATGGCGTCGGCGGCGCGCTGACCCAGGGTGTACTTGCTTTTTTCGCTGTCCGGCCCTACGGAGATTTTGCTGTCTGCCAGCAGGTTCAGCACCTCCTCGTCGGTCATGTCGCGGCGGATGTCCTGCAGCACCTCTCGCAGCAGCTTCCGGTTTTCCTTCATGATATGCGCTCCTTTCCCGCCCGGGTCACTGTCACTCGGCGTATTCCTCCGCCTCCCGGCAGTAGAAGGCGGCAGCAGCCCGGTTGGATTCGATCTCCTCCGCTGTCAGCGCCCGGCGGACCTTAGCCGGGGAGCCAAAGGCCAGGCTGCCGTCGGGAATCTCCATTCCCTGGGGCACCAGGGCCCCGGCGCCGACAATGCAATCCCGGCCGACCCTCGCGCCGTTGAGGAGGATGGCCCCCATGCCGATGAGGGTATTATCGCCGATGGTGCAGCCGTGGAGAATGGCGGCGTGGCCGATAGTGCAGCCGCGGCCGATGGTGATGGGAAAGCCCTTATCCGTGTGCAGGACACAGTTGTCCTGGATATTGGTGTCCTCGCCGATGGCGGTGGTATCCGATTCTGAGCGGATCACCGCGCCGAAATAGATGCTGCTTCCCTTTCCGGCGGTGACGTGGCCCCGGATGGTGGCGTTGTCCGCCACAAAAGCGGCCAGGGGCAGCTTGGTTTTTTCGATCATGGCTGTGCCTCCTTAAAAAAGCAGCGCTTTTGCGCCGCACAGTGAGAATCCGTCTGTGTTCTTGCGGTCTATAATGTATCCATATTTTTCGGTTTCCGGCGAAGCCGGGGAAAAATGGCATAAAGTCAAAGGTATAATAGCCGCTTTGCGGTGATTATACCATTCTGCGGAGCGGAATGGTATAATGCGTCCATATTTTTCGGTTTCCGGCGAAGCCGGAGAGAAAATGGCATAAAGTCAAAGGTGTAATAGCCGCTTTGCGGTGATTATACCATTCTGCGGAGCGGAATGGTATAATGCGTCCATATTTTTCGGTTTCCGGCGAAGCCGGAGAGAAAAATGGCATAAAATCCAATGTATAATAGCCGCTTTGCGGCTATTATACTACGCCTGCGCCCACTGGGTCAACTGTCATCTGCCCCGGCAAAGACTATGCCCCGTGGCCGCTGCGGTGCTGCGACCCTTGGCGGCTATGGCCGGTATAGGGTGTGAGGGCACGAGCCCATACAGCTCACCGCCGCTGCCGCCGGCAATGACCGGGGCTGACTTCTTCTTCTCACCGCTGGCGGAAATATAAGCTGTATAATTCTGCCTGTATGGATTATATCTGAGCATTACACTTTTCTGCCCATTTCATAGGCCTGGGCCATGGCCGGGGTGTTGCGGATCGTGCCCGCCTCGCAGACCCCGCTGCCGATGATGACGCCCTTTTCCACTGCGCCCTCCACGCACTCAGCATAACCCCGGAAGCAGGCCAGGGTGGTGTCAGCGGAGGAAATACACTCGTCCGCCATGGTGACGATATAGTAAAGCTCCTTGTTTTTCACCTCCAGCCACCGGGCCACAGTGCGGTCGATGACCGCCTTGAGCTGGGCGTTGATGGAATAGAAGTACACAGGGCTTGCCAGCACAATAACGTCCGCGTCGATCATCTGCTGCAGAAGATCGGCCATGTCGTCCCGGCGGACGCACTCGCCGCCGTGGCTGGCGCAGTAGTAGCAGCCCAAGCAGGGGGCGATCTTTTTCTCGGTCGGGCGGACCTTTTCCACCTGGTGACCTGCCTCCCGGGCGCCCCGGAGGAATTCATCGCACAGAATATCGGAGTTACCGCCCTTGCGGGGGCTGCCGGACAGAATCAAAACCTTCTTGCTCATAGTAATTATCCTCCTGCTGTAATAGCTTTTGTGGGCGGTGTTTCACCGCTTCAGACTACCCTATATCATACAACCTGAAGCATGCTTTTCGTCAAGCATTTTTTTGCATTGGCAGGGAAAACCGGCTGCCGCGGGCAAAAGCGTGAGACCCCCGGCGGGCCTTTAGGGCCGCCGGGGGTCGTGGTGCGGGCATGGGGACTCGAACCCCAACGCATCGCTGCACGAGAACCTAAATCTCGCATGTCTACCAATTCCATCATGCCCGCAGATTATTACAAAGTATACCACAGATTGCCCGGCAAAACAAGGAGAAATTTTCATCTGGTATCATCTGGCGCAATGAAACTGGTACTATTATTATATCCAGACCTGTGCTATGCTGACAGGGAATGCAGAAAGGATGTGAAGGCCTGACCATGAAGCGAGTGGCAAGCATACAGGACATCTCCTGCCTGGGGCGTTGCTCTTTAACGGTGGCTCTGCCGGTGCTGTCAGTAATGGGTGTGGAGTGCGCGGTGATCCCTACGGCAGTTTTGAGTACCCACACCATTTTCCCGGATTTCACCTGCCGGGACCTGACGGATGAGCTGCTGCCCATTGCCCGCCATTGGAAGAGCCAGCAGGTGCATCTGGATGCTATTGCCAGCGGCTACTTGGCTTCCCCCCGGCAGACAGAGGCCGTGTGCCGGGTGTTTGACATGCTCCGCGGGGCGGATACTCTCATCGTGGTGGACCCGGCCATGGCCGACCACGGCCGGCTCTACAAGCCCTTTGCCCCGGATTTTCCCCGGTATATGAAGAAGGTCTGTACCCGGGCGGACGTGCTGCTGCCCAACCTTACCGAGGCGTGCCTTCTGACGGATACCCCCTACCGGGAAGATCCGGACGAGGCCTTTGTGCAGGTGCTGCTGCAAAAGCTGTCCCATCTTGCTCCCCGGGTGGTACTCACCGGGGTGAGCTTTGATGATGATCGCCTGGGCGCCATGTCCTACGACCGGACCACCGGGCGATATTTTGCCTATTATAATGAAAAGGTCCACGCAGGCTTTCACGGCACAGGGGATATTTTCACCGCCACAGTGCTGGGGGCTATGATGCAGGGCCGCACTCTGGAGCAGGCGGTGACTCTGGCGGTGGATTTCACGCTGGAGTGTATCCGATGCACCTGCGCCGACCCGGCCGCCAGCTGGTACGGCGTGGAATTTGAGAAGGCCCTGCCCTGGCTGGCACGGCAAAATAATGCAGGCGCAGAGTGACACATGTCCCTGCACCGGTAAAAGGAAAGCAGACACCCACGGCGTGAAGAGCCCCCAATTCTCGGTGCAGGTTTTTTCAAACCTGTCTAATAAATGGGGCACAGCACACCGTGGGTGTCTGCTTTTTCATTTGTAAGGCAGCGGCTCGGCCGTTTCCCTGCCCGTTGCCGGCGCTTGCTCGGCCTGCTATCCTAAGCTGAATTATTACAGGAGAAGAATCGGAGCAAGGGCCGCCTTGGCTCCGACTTTTTATGATAGCATGACCCTCTTAGCCACACGGATAAACCGATCCTTGTCGAAGATCACCGGCACCGGGTACACGGGGTTGGCCTCCGCCTCGGCCCAGGCCGCCATTTGGGGCAGGTCCTCCGTCCGGATGCAGTCAAAGCCTGTGGGGATGCCCACAGCCCGGTTCATATCATAGATGGCTGCGATGAACGCCCGGGCCTTCTCCGCTTGACTTCCCGCCGGGCACAGGCCCACCACGTCTGCCAGCTCCGCCAGGCGCCTGTAAACCGCCGGGCCGTACGCCTCCAGCATCACCGGCAGCAGCACCGCGTTGGCCCGGCCATGGGGCACGTCATACAACCCGCCCAGGGTGTGGGCCAGGGCGTGAACGTTGCCCACGCCGGCCCGGGTGAAGGCGAAGCCCGCCCGATAAGACGCTGTCAGCAGTTCCTGCCGGGCATGGAGATCGCTCCCGTCGGCGCAGGCCTTGGATAAATACATAAAAATGGCCTTCACCGCTTGTCTCGCCAGGTCTCTTGTCTCCCGTGTGTTGTAAAACCGGCCAATGTATGCCTCCACGGCGTGGGTCAGGGCGTCCAGCCCCGTTTCCGCCGTTACCCCAGCCGGCAGGGACACCGTCAGCGCCGGGTCTAAAATGGCCCACCGGGGGATGAGGCACAGATCATTCACCGCGTACTTATGGTGATTTTCGTCTGTCACCACGGCGGCGATGGTGGTTTCCGATCCGGTCCCGGCGGTGGTGGGCACCGCCGCAAAGGGGACGATCTTTTTGTGGACCCTCAGCAGGCCCTTCAGCTGGGCCACAGATCGGCTTGGCCGGGCAAGCCTTGCTGCCGCCGCCTTGGCTGCATCCATAGGGCTGCCGCCGCCGATGGCCACCATACTGTCGCACCCCTCCGCCCGGAACTGGGTCACGAGCTGCTCCACCGTGTCAATTTTCGGATTGGCCGTCACCTGGTGGAACCCGCTCCAGGCCGGCAGCCTTTCCGCCATAGCAATGAACTCCGGCGCGGCGCATTGGCGCCGGCTGGCCACGATCATGGGCTTTTTACACCCGGCGCTTTGCAGCAGCCCCGGCAGGCTCTCCAGGCTTCCGGCCCCGGTGATACACTCCGGCTTCCGCCAGGGCAGCACCCTGGCTCCCAGGCCAAAGCATGCCTGGAAAACTCGGCAATATATCCTTTTAAGCAGCATAGCGCTCACATCCCTTCCGGGCTCTATTATGCCGCATTTAGGATGGGATTGCAAGATGAAATGGGGAGGGACAATTTGAGCTAATAGTGAAAAGTGAAGAGTGAAAAGCCTTTTTGGGGGCAGGGGATGCGGATTGCCACACCGGTGACATCGGTCACCGGTTCGCAATGACACATTGTAGAAAATGCGGTGCGTTTTTGGGCGCAAAAGACCGGGGCAGATGCCCCGGTCTTGGAATATTTTGATTGTCACTCCGTCTCGATGAGACCATAGCCGCCGTTGTTGCGGCGATACACCACACTGATGGCCTCCGTCTCCACATTGCGGAACACATAGAAGCTGTGATCCAGCAGATTCATCTGCAAGATAGCTTCCTCGGTGCTCATGGGCTTCACGGTGAAGTGCTTGGTGCGCACCAGATCGTAGGCCGCCTCCTCAGCTACATCAAACTCCGCCGGCACCTCCGGCACCAGGGCCTCGGCCCGCAGGTTCTTGGCCAGGCGGGTCTTGTTCTTGCGGATGCGCCGGTCGATGAAATTCACGGCCTCATCAATGGCACTGCGCATATCGCCGTCCCGATCCTCCTCCTGGGCGCGGAACAGGGTCCCGTTCTGGCTGCGAATGGTCAGCTCCACCACACAGCGGTTCTTCTTCTCCACAGCGAAGGTCACAAATGCCTCGGCTTCCTCCGGGAAGTACCGATCCAGCTTGCTGATCTTCTTCTCGGCGTAGTCTTTCACGGAATCATTCAGGGGCACTTTCTTGCAGGTAAATGTGAACTTCATAGTTTTTGGCTCCTTTCGCTTGTGTCTGCACCGCCGATTAACAGGGGCAAACGCATCTGCCTTTGCCGCTCAGCGGTACCCAAAAGGGTCAGGGAGGTCGTTCCCCTCATCCTTGTGGGCATTATAGCACATTGCCGTGAATTTGAAAAGCCATAAGTTTGTTTTTGTGAAAAGTTCACAAACTTGTAATCTTCTTCACTCTTTCGACAAAGGTTCTCCTTCTTCGACAAAACCTCCTATTTACAAAGGCTGCGGCCCGGACTATTATAATAGACGGAAGCTTTCCAAATATCCCACCCGCTTGGGCCGCCTCTTATACGGAGGCGGCTCCTTTTTTTCTTGCTATTTTGGCCCCGGATTGCTATACTGGGGGCAAGCAATCGAGAGGAGGTTTTCTATGAGCCATTTGTCGCTTCGTGAAAACAGCTATCGCCGCAAGCATTTGGCCTACGTGCGTCATATTACCCTGGACCCCACGGGCCCCGGCGTGGTGCGCATCCACATGATCCCGCCCCACTCCCAATCCCCGGAGGATCCGTATCTGCTGCTGCTCAACGGTGCGCAGCTGGTGCCGCTGAATTTTTCCTGGGCGGTGCTCCTGTCGGAGTTCATGTACTGCATGGAGCCCTATGCCGGCGTGGAGATCAGTGCCGATGATTGGGAATCCATGCTGGAGCAGGCCGTTCGGGCGGTGAAGAAGAAGGTTTATCCCTTTGTGAAGGCCCAGATCCTGCGGGAGGATATGGGCACGCTCCTGCGCTCCCTGGTGGCCATTGCCCGGGGCCAGGAGCCGGAGGTGGAGGTAGCCCCCCTGTCTCTGGGCGAGTACGCGGACAAGATGTCCGCCCCCCACCGCATGGATCTGATGGTCAGTGCCATGACCCGGGACGGCCTGTGGCACTGCAATCAGAAGTGCCTGCACTGCTACGCCGCCGGCCAGCCTATGGGCGAGGTGAAGGAGCTGGATACCGCCCAGTGGAAGGAGCTCCTGCAGCGCCTTCAGGCGGCCAACATCCCCCAGGTGACCTTCACCGGCGGCGAGCCCACTCTGCGCAGCGATCTGGTGGAGCTGGTGAATGCTGCCCAGTGGTTCGTCACCCGGCTCAATACCAATGGCCGCCGATTGACGGTGGATCTGTGCAAGGCCCTGTATGAAGCCAGCCTGGACAGCGTCCAGGTGACCCTTTATAGTGACAAGGCCGCCGTCCATAACGCCCTGGTGGGGGTGGACGGCTTCGGCGATACCGTTGCCGGCATCAAAAATGCCGTGGAGTCGGGGCTTATTGTGTCCATCAACACGCCGCTGTGCAGCGTGAACCGGGACTATGCCGATACCCTCCGCTTTGCCGCCTCTCTGGGCGTGCGCTATGCCACCTGCTCGGGCCTCATTCCCTCCGGCGGCGCCACCACGGAGGGCAGCGTTGCCACCCGCCTTTCCCAGGCGGAGCTGACGGATATTCTCCGCACCGCCGTGGAGACCGCCCACAGCCTGGGTATGGAGCTGGACTTCACCAGCCCCGGCTGGCTGCCGGAGGAGACGCTTCGCTCCCTGGGCCTGCAGCTGATCCCCTCCTGTGGAGCCTGCCTGAGCAACATGGCTGTCACGCCGGACGGCACCGTAGTGCCCTGCCAGAGCTGGCTGGGCGGCGTGACCCTGGGCAATGTCCTCACCGATCCCTGGGAAAAGATTTGGACGAATCCCCAGTGCGCCGCCATCCGCGCGGAAAGTGCCAAGATGGAGCACCTCTGCCAGCTGCAAGCCGGCAACCGAAAGGAGGCGGAGGCATGAAAAAGAAGCTGCTCTCCCTGTGCGTAACGGTTCTGCTTCTGGCGGCCCTGCTGCCGCTGACCGTGCAGACGGCCTTCGCCCAGGACTATGACCGCATCCTCAGCTACCAAGTGGATGTCACCCCGAATGTAAATGACGGCAGCCTGGCTATCCGCCTATCCTTCCGCTGGAAGGCGCTGGAGGATCTCCCTGCCACCAACAGCCAGAAGGGCGGCGCAAAGATAGGCATCCCCAACGGCGCCATCCGGGATATGAAGGCCCTGTCCGACAATATTGCCGACATCCAGAACGACAACAGCTACGCCTATGTGGATTTCACCCAGGGCTATAAGGCCGGGCAGGAGTTTGATTTTTCCTTCTCCTGGGTTCAGGAGTACATGTATACCCTCAATAACGGTGAGGTAGCCTATGACTACACCCCCGGCTGGTTTGACGGCATTCTCATCGACGAGATGACCCTCACCTGGCACGACCCCGCCGGCGTCACCGGCGTCGCCAGCGAGGGTGACACCCAGGGCAGCGACCATATCCTCACCGCCAGCAGCATGGGCTATGGCGATAAGCTCCCGCTGACCGTGACCTATGCCGATTGGCCTACCGCCCTGGACAGCCAGTATAGCAGAGAAAACATCCCCGAGGACTATAATAACGGCAGCTATTATGAAGGTGACAGATCTCTCGGCGATACCATCGCCACCGTCATCGGCTTCATTATTATGATTGCCATTATTTGCTTTGTTGTGTCCGTGCTTACCTCCATAGGCCGTTATGTAGGGGGCTTCGGTACCCGCTATGTGTTTGTCAATGGTCTGTGGTACCCCCGGGGTCCCGGGGGCCGTCCCCGGCCCGGCAGTGTGGGCACCAAGACCCGGCCCCGCCCACCCCAGAGCAGTAGGAAGGGCGGCTTCGGCGGCGGTAGCCGGGGCGGCGGCTTTGGCGGCGGTGGCTTCGGCGGCGGCAGTCACTGTGCCTGTGCCAGCAGCTGCGCCTGCGCCTGTGCCTGTGCCTGCGCCGGCGGCGGCCGGGCCGGCTGCAGTGCCAAGAATCTCTACGGCGCCATCCATTTGGATAAGGATTCCACCAAAAAACTGAGCTGATCCTATAAAAAAAGCACCCCAAGGGGGTGCTTTTTTACGTCACGCTCCTGCATATTGCCGCTTCAGGAACGACAGGAAATATCTTGCTGCTGTGTTGGCAGCCGGAGGGGCCTTCACCGCCACGCCCAGCCGCCGGGACACCGGCTGCGTCAGCGGGATCACCCGCACCTGGCCCTCGTAACCCGCCAGAGAAAAGGCGGACAGCACTGATACACCCAGGCCGCCGGCCACCATGGAGAGGATGGCCCCATCGTCTGAGGCGGTCACCTCCACCCGGGTGGCGTCCTGTGGCAGCAGCCGCTCCACATACTGCTCCGGGGAGGAAAGAAACGGCTCCTGCAGCAGCCGCTCCAGAGAGATGGTCTCCTCCTCCCAGGCAAAATCCGGCGGCACCACCGCCACCAGGGGTGCATCCGTCAGCGGTGTCCAGTAAAAGCCCTTGCCGCAGGCCTCGTCCACCAGGGCCAGCTGGATATTTTCCTCCTCCAGCTCCGATGCCAGCTCGTAACCCCGCACCAGCACATCCACCTGGATCTCCGGGTGGATCTTGCGGAACTTGCACAGCAGCTTCGGCAGCCGGGCCCGGGCGATGCTGGCAAAGCAGCCGATCCGCAGGGTATTCTCGTGCAGCCTGCCCTGGGCCGCCGCCTCCCGGCGCAGTGCGTCTCCCGCGTCGATCACTGCCTGCATGTAGGGCAGCAGCTTCTCCCCCTCCTCTGACAGCCGCACGCCGTGGCTGCCGCGCACCAACAGGGTGCAGCCCAGCTCGGCCTCCAGCCGGTTCACCATGTGCGTCATGGCCGATTGGGTGTAGCCCAGTTGTGCCGTGGCCTTGCCAAAGCTGCCGCACTGCACTGCCGTCAGCAGCGCCCGCAGCTTCTTGTCGTTCATAATTGCCTCTCCTTCGCATCTGTAGGCACAGAATCACTGTGTATATTTTTCACAAAAATCACCGAATTATTTCTCAATATATCACAACCTCATGACCTTTTCAATCCTGTGTTTGTTAACAATCTGCCAACTTTTCCGGCTGATGTGCATAGCGTTTTTTACGTATTAAATATTTTTCATGTCTCAATAGAAAACATTCATTTCCGTTGCCATGAAAAAAATGATACCCTTTATTTAAGCCTTGCATGACTTGCCAGGGCAAACAGATCGAAATATTGAGGATTTGAGGAGTTCTGTAATGAGTAAACAAAAGAAAGGCAGCTTTTTCCGCGATGTGATCGTGGTAGGCTTCGCGCTGTTTTCCATGTTTTTCGGCGCGGGCAATGTGATTTTCCCACCCTATTTGGGCATGGAGTCCGGCCAGCAGTGGCTGGCGGGCTTTTCCGCTTACTACATCGCTGACATCGGCCTGGCCCTGCTGGGTATGTTTGCTCTGCTGCGGGTGGGCAGCAGCGAGGCGGTGCTGCATCGCGCAGGTCGGGTGCCTGCCGAAATTCTGATGTGTGCCATTATTCTGTGCATTGGGCCCATGGTGGCCATCCCCCGCACCTCCGCCAGCACCTATGAAATGGCCATCGCCCCAAACCTGCCCGGCGTGTCTCCGATTCTGTTCTCTATTTTGTTTTTTGCTGTAATCCTGGCTCTGTGCATCAAGGAATCCGCCGTGGTGGACATTGTGGGCAAGATTCTCACGCCGCTGCTGCTGGTGGGCCTGTTTGCCATCATTCTCAAGGGCATCTTCAGCCCCCTGGGCGATATTACCTCTGCCCCGCAGATTGCCAACGTCACCGTTACCGGCATCAAGTCCGGCTACCAGACTATGGACGCCTTGGCCGCCCTACCCTTCGGCATTATCGTGCTGCAGAGCGTCACCGATAAGGGCTACACCGGGGGCAAGTCCAAGCTCCGTATTGTTGGCGGCGGCGCCGTGCTGGCAGGCGCGCTGCTGCTGGCCGTTTATATGGGCCTGGCCTATTTGGGCGCCACCGTTTCCAGCCAGTATACCGGCGCCGTGGGCCGTGCCGAGCTCATCATGGCCATCGTGAAGGCCCTCCTGGGCAAGGGCGGCATGATCATCTTTGGCACAGTCGTGGGCCTGGCCTGCGTTACCACCGCCATCGCCCTCACCAGCTCAGCCGCCGCCTATTTCTCTGAGCTGTGCCGGGGCAAGGTAAATTATAAGGTGTTTGTGGTCGTCATCTGTGTCTTCAGCGCCGTGGTGTCCAACCTGGGGCTGGATCGCATCGTGGCTATCGCCGCCCCGGTGCTGGATGTAGTGTATCCCCCCGCCCTGGTGCTCATTCTCATTTCCCTGCTGATGCCCAAGGTCTCCGACTTTGTCAGCCGGGCCGCCACACTGGGCGCCCTGCTCACCAGCGTCCTGTGTACGATTCACCTCTATGTGGATAAGCTCACCTTCCTGGAGGCCCTGCCCCTATACGATCTGGGCCTGAGCTGGATCCTTCCCGCTGTTATCTTCGCAGCCGCCGCCGCGCTGCTGGCTCCTCTCTTCCGGTCCCGTGAGTCCGGCGCCCCGGTACCTCAGAAGGAACACTGACGGCATAGACCGTTTTCTCTCCAACGGCAAAGCCGCCCCTCTTTGGGGCGGCTTTTGTATTTTTGACGCCCTGCGCCGGCTGCTGCAATATACCTGTAAAAGGAAGGCAGACACTCACAAATATGTGAGTGTCTGCCTTTACCTGGCAGGCGCTCGGCCCGACGCGGATTTTCCTGTTTACTTTTCCTCTGGGTGCTCCGCCGGGTGGGGGGGCTCCGGCTCTCCGACCTGGTCCCGGCTCTCCTCTGCCGACCGGGAGCGAATGAAATCCTGCACCAGGGCATACACCACCGAGCACACCGGCACACCCAAAAGCATGCCCATAACGCCGAAGGCGCCGCCGCCGATGGTCACCGCCGCCAGGACCCACAGGCCCGGCAAGCCAACGGACTTGCCCACCACCCTGGGATAAATGAGGTTGCCCTCCACCTGCTGCAAAATCAGCAGGAAGATGAGGAAGGTCAGCGCCTTGATGGGGCTGACGAATACGATGAGAAATGCCCCCGTAGCCGCGCCGATCCACGCGCCGAAAATGGGGATCAGCGAGGTGAAGCTGATAATCACCGACACCGGCAGGGCATAGGGCAGCCGCAATATCAGCATGCCAAGGCAGCAGAGGGTGCCCAAAATGAACGCCTCCGTCACCTGGCCGGTGACAAAGCTGGAGAAGGCATTGTTGGTCAGGCTCAGGATGTGCATGGTGCGCCCGGCGGCCTTTTTAGGGATGGCTGCCAGCAGCAGCCGCTTGGCCTGGGCCATGAGCGTCTCCTTCTGGGCCAGCAGATACACGGAGAACACCAGCGCCAGCAGAAAATTCACCAGCGCGCCCAGGATGGATGTGGTGATGTCAATGGTAGTATTCACCACATTGTCGCCGTTGTTGGTGAGGAAATCCGTAATGACCTTGGTGGCGTTATCCACATTCATGGAAAGCTCCGGCAAGGTGATGCCATGCCCTGCAGCAAAGGCAATGACCCCGCCCCACCATTTCTCAATCTGCGTTACATAAACGGGCACGTTGGCCACCAGTGTGCGGCCGGCCTCCTCCAGCCGGGGGATGAGGATAAAGATAATAGAGAAGATAATGCCAAAAAACAGCAGCATGGTCAGCACAAGGCAGATGGGCCGCTTCAGCTTTATCCGCCACAGCTCCGGTGCCTTTTTAAGGGCCTTGTCCCACAGGCGCTCAACGACCTTGAGCAGCAGGTTCACAACATAGGCAATGCAGATGCCCAACAGCAGGGGGGAGAGCAGAGAAAGGAAGCTGTCCAGCACCCTGCCCAGAGTGGACAGATTGTTCAGCCCCCAGTACAGTATGACACAGCTGGCAACCAGCAGCAAAATGCGCTGGCCGTTTTTTTTGTTCAGCTCCAAGGAGATCCCGCCTTTCCTGATTGATGCCGCGCCAGGGCGGCGTATTCCGCGTCAACGTATTTTACTTCCCGGCAGAGCCGGGGAGAAAAATGGCATAAGATGAGGATAAAAATGGCCGCCTTGCGGTTATTGCGCCATCTGCGGAGCAGAATGGAGCAATGCAGCCATATTTTTCGGTTCCCGGCAGAGCCGGGGAGAAAAATGGCATAAAATAAAAATATAATGGCCGCCTTGCGGCCATTATATCATGATACTCCGGAAAATGCCACGTAAATCTATGTTTTTTACGGCATTTTCACCTGTCAATGCCCAAGGCTGCAAACACATCGTCTGCAACGGCCTTTCCGGAGCGCTCCGGGGCCTCATGGGTACTTCCTGCCACGTGCATCCCGGCCAGAAAATTGTCCAGGCGCAGCAGGGGGTTATCAACAGATGGAGGCTGCTGCTTAAAAACATCCAGCCCGGCGGCTGCAAGCCTGCCGGATGTCAGCGCTTCATAGAGCGCCGCTTCATCCACCAACCCGCCCCGAGCTGTGTTCAGCAGAGGCATCGCCGGTCAAGATGGCCAATTCCTCCGGCAGCGAATTTTTGCGGGCGGTCGGGAATGTGGCGCAGGATAGGGCGTGGGAAGTCATGGACGAGCTTATGGACACCCTAAAAATCGTCAATGAGAAAGCTTATAACAGCGTCCTAAAATAACTGACCTAATGCGCTGCTACTAACACGTTACTAACAAAGTCATTTTTGGCACCAATAAAAAAGCCCCGGAACCCATGAGATTCCGGGACTTTTGACGATGGTGCGCGGTACAGGACTTGAATTGACCCGGCACGCGCTTTATCTTCATATAGGGACTTGCTGAACTGAATTCAGAAATCGCTTACATAACTAACATGAACCCACAGAAGCCAGCACCATGAAGGGCGTTTAGACGGAATCAGACCCTGTGGCTGCACAACCGCGGCCAGTAAGGAGCTTTTGAAGATGTGCGGGAGATTTTGCCGCGGGAGAATAGCTTGCCATGTCAGGGGACACGCCGCCCCATGCAGCCAAGATAAAATCAACACCCGCGCGCTCTGCACATTGACAGTCAAAAGCGGTATCCCCAATATACACAGTTTCCTTCGGTGCCGCATCCTGCTGGGCCATATAGTATAAAATTGGATCCGGATAGGGCTTACCGCGCGGCGTGTCGTCAGAACAGACGGACAGCGAGAAATACGGCGCAAGGCCAAATGGGACAAAGCTGCTTTGAAACTCCTGGCGGCTCTTTGAGGTAACCAGCCCCAGTGTAAGCCCTGTAGCGTGCAGCGTGGGGATCAGCTCACCGATGCCGGGGAATAGCCTGGCCAGGTGCAGCGAACGGCGAATCCCCTGCTGAATTTCATCCATAACAGATTGCTGGGGCTCTAAGCCGATTGCGCGCAGCGCGACATCACAGGGAAGACCAAACGTGCTGCGGAACATGTCAATCGTCAGCTCGCACCGGTAGCGGCGCCGCAGTACGTCAGAAAACACAGTGATGAGCATCTGCTCTGTGTCGATCAGCGTTCCGTCGATATCAAACAATATGTGCCGGTATGTCACGGCTTATCCCTTCTTTGCTTTGGCAGTGTCGGACACCACAGCCACCAGAATGATGGCGCCCAGAACCACCTTCTGCCAGTGGGCATTTACGCCCAGTAGATTCAGGGAGTTGTTGATAATGCCGATAATCAGGATGCCGAACACGGTCTGCAGCATGCCGCCCTTGCCGCCGGACATAGAGTTACCGCCCATGGCGACGGCCGCGATGGCGTTGAGCTCATACCCGTCGCAGGCGCTGGGCTGGCCGGCCTGCAGCTTAGAGGCGTACACACAGCCGGCCAGGCAGGCCAGCACGGAACACACAATGTAGCAGATGTACTTTACCTTCTTTACGTTGACGCCGCAGAGCTTAGAGACCTCCTCACTGCTGCCCACTGAGAATACATACCGTCCCCCACAGGTTCTGGTCAGATAGAAATAAGCGAGAATAATCACGGAAATCAGAACCAACACGCAGACCGGCAGAACGCCGCCGATCTTGGTCATGCCCAACACCTTGAAGCTGGAGTCCATGCCGTGGATGGGTTGGGCATTGGTGTACAGATAGGCCGCACCGCGGCAGATGTTGTTGGTGGCAAGCGAGGCGATAAACGGCGGAACGCGAAGCTCATTGACGAAAACGCCGGTAAACAGACCGCACACCGTGCCCATCACCAGCGACACCAGGAGAAAGGTCAGAATGCAGCTGAAAACCGTTGGATTGGGCATTTTCAACACAATGTCCGCCGCAGCAATGGAGGACACCGCCGCCACAGAGCCAACAGACAGGTCAATGCCGCCGGTTAGGATGACAAAGGTCATACCTGTGGCAATCAGACCGTTTATGGAAATCTGTGTGGAGATATTCACCAGATTCTTGGCAGAGGAAAAATTCGGCACAAAAATCATGCAGAATACGAACAGCAGAATGGTAAAAAGTCCCACCGCATATTCCTGCATATAGTTTCCCAAACGCTTTTTCATTGCTTACACCTCGCTTATTGTTCTGGTTGCATATTTCATCACGGTTTCTTCGGTCATGTCATCGCCCTCCACCACGCCGGTGATGTAGCCGTTGTGCATGACCACGATTCGCTGGCTCACGCCAATGACCTCCGGAAGTTCAGAGGAGATCAGAATGACGCTGCCGCCATTGGAGACGTAATCGCAGATCAGGCGATAGATTTCCCCCTTTGCATTCACGTCAATGCCGCGGGTCGGCTCGTCCAAAATCAGTATCTCCACCTGGGCGGCCAGCCACTTGGCGAGCACGGTTTTCTGCTGGTTGCCACCGGACAGATTCCGGATGTGCGCCTTGTCGTGGGGCGTTTTGATCAGCAGCTTTTCGATATAGGCCGTGGCCGTATCCCGTTCCCAGCCAAAATCAATCTGTCCGCGTTTGGCATAGTCTCTCAGACTGACGATGGAAATGTTGTGCCGCACGGAATCATCCAGGATCACGCCCTGGCGGCGGCGATCCTCCGGCACAAGGCCGATACCGGCGGCAATGGCCTGCTGGGGGTGCTTGAAGCGCACCGATTTTCCGTTTAGAAGGATCTCGCCGGAGGTAAATCTGTCTGCACCGAAAATGGCCCGCATCACCTCTGTGCGGCCGGCACCGATCAGGCCGGAAAAGCCAAGCACTTCCCCCTTGTGCAGCGTAAAGGAGACGTTGGAAAAGCCGTCGCCGCACAGGCCCTTAACCTCCAGCAGCGGGACCATGGCTTTAGGCTTTGGCGCCCGAATATGGTATTCACCGATGTCGCGCCCCACCATCAGCTTGACCATCTGTGCTTCTGTCAGATTGGCCACAAGGTCAGTGCATACCAACTCGCCATCCTTAAAGATCGAGATATCGTCACCGATCTCTATGATCTCGTTGAGCTTATGGGAAATATAGATAACCGCGACATCCTGCTTTTTCAGGCGCTCCACGACGGAGAACAGTGCCTCAATCTCTCTCTCGGACAAGGACGATGTGGGCTCGTCCATAATGACTACCTTTGCCTTGCGGGACACGGCCCGCATAATCTCCACCATCTGGCGGTCTGCGGCGCTGAGATTGCGCACGATATCCCGCGGGTGGATATTGGTAATTTTCAGGCCATCCATCAACCTCGCTGTTTCCTGATACAGCGTCTTATAGTCGATCAATACGCCGCCGGTCTTAGGCAGATTATCCAGAAAGATGTTTTCCGCCACAGATAGGTCAGCTACAACGCTCAGCTCCTGGTGGATCACGGAGATGCCCTTGTCGATGCCGTCGCGGGGGTTATGCAAATTCAATTCTTCGCCGGCAAGATATATCTGGCCTTCATCTTTTTGATACACGCCGGACATGATTTTGATAAGTGTTGATTTGCCGGCACCGTTCTCGCCCAGCAGCACGTGGACCCGTCCGGGGTAAAAGTCAATGCTGATATTGCGCAGCGCGGGAATGCCGGAAAAAGATTTGCTGATATTTTTCGCTTGAATCAGGGCTTCCAATGGATTTTCCCCCTTCACATTTTCATGAAGGAGGGCGGGAAAACCGCCCTCCTTTTTCGCCATGAGCTGTCAGAATTTACGCATTGGGATCGGCATTCTCGGGAGTGATCATCTTGGGGGCGACAAGGATGTCCGCGTCGACGGATTGGCCGTTCAGATGGGACATGATCGTCTCAATGGTGATGGTACCGATGTCATGGGCAGCCTGGGCAACGTCAGCCTTGAACATGCCGCCGGCGGCGACATTGCGCTCGGCCTCGGGGTTGCCGTCCAGACCGATCATGGGGATCTCTACGTTGGCTTCCTCGCAGGCGGTGATGGCGCCCAGAACAGCGTCGTCACCCACGCCAAACACGAAGTCGATGTTCTCTGCGCCGCGAGCGGTCAGGGCATCCTGGAAGGCGTTGTAGGCGATTTCACGGTTGCCGGAGAAGGAGGCGATCTGATCCACCTTCATCTCGGGAGCATTCTTGGCCATATAGTCGATAAAGCCCTGAGCGCGGTTGCGGCAGGATTCTACCTCCTCATAGGGGATGATGATGCAGTTGCCGGTGCCATCGGTGAGAATGTTCTTCAGGCAGTACTCGGCTGCCATGCGGCCGCCCTCGTAGTTGTCGGTGTGGATGGTGGAAACGACCTCGCCGCCATCGGCGGATACGTCAAAGCAGAAGAACGGGATATTCGCATGATTGGCCAGCTCAACAATGGAGCCGGAGCCATCGGTGTTGCACCATGCCACGGCGATGGCGTCAACGCCGGCGGCGATGAAGTCCTGCACGGCGGCCATTTGTACGGCAGAGTCGCCGGCGCCGTCAATGAGCTTCAGGGTCACGCCCAGCTCAGCGGCCTTCTCCTCCATACCGGCCTTGATGCGGTTGAAGAAAACATGCTCCAGGTTGTTGACAACAACGCCGATAACGATGTCGCTGTTGTCACCGTTCGGCTTGTCCGGCTGGCTCTTGTTGCAGCCTGTCAGTAGGCCGAAGGTCATTACCATGGCCAGAAGAATCGCAAGTATCTTTTTCATAATTTTCTCCTTTTTTGTCTTTTATTTTAACCGCAGCCGCGGTTAATTACAAGGCAGGGCTTACTCCAAATTCGCGTGATACTGCCACAGGGACGTCAGATCCAGCGCTTTGCGCTCCACAATCACCCGGGCAACGGCGTCGCCGTACAGCAGCAAGGTCTGCTCAAACAGACTGGTCATCGGTTGCTGAGACCGCAGCTCATCGGGGCAGGCCAGCTTGCTCTGCACCGGAATTCGCACCTGGTAATCCGCCAGCTCTGCAATGGTGCTGTGGGCGTTGGAGCCGATCCAGGCTACCTTTGCACCTAACGCCTTGGCTTTTTTTGCGATGGCCACAGGAAACAGGCTCTCTCCGCTGCCGGAGCCAACGATCAGCAGGTCCTTGTCGGTAATGGCCGGTTCTGTGATCTCGCCCACATAGTGGGCCCCGATTCCCAGGTGTGCGAACCGCTTGCAGATGGCCTGCAGGGATAGCAGCACTCTGCCGACGCCCACAAAGAACACCTTGTCCGCTGCGAGGATCGCCTCGATAAACGCCTCACTCTGGGCATCGCTGATTTTATCCAGTGCTGCGGTACACTCCTGCGCCACGATGGCTTTTGCTTCACATATATTGATGCTCATGTCACTTTCGCTCACTTTCCCAAAGCTTTGTTCACGACCTGCTCCAGCACCTGATAATTCTCCTTCAAGCTCAAACCGTTTTTTCGAAACAGGCTTGAGGTGCCTGCCACGAACGTGCTGGCGCCGGCGGCGGCGTAACCGGGGATCGCGTCCAAATAGGTGCGTCCGTCTATGGTGATGGTTGTGGGCAGACCTCTTTCTGCAATCATCGCATGAAGATCGCCCACCTTTTTCTTCAGACTATCCCGCACCGATTCCTTAGCGCTGGAGGCGTAGCCGGGGTTGATCATCATCAGCAGCACAAAGTCGCACTGCTCCAATACATATTCCAGTACACTTACCGGCGTGGCTGGCGCCAGGGCGACGCCTGCCTTGATCCCCTTTTCACGGAGCCATGTGAGCTTATGGCTAATGTGCCGCTCGGTCTCCACCTGAAAGCACATGCGGTGTACGCCGATGTCCGCCAGCTCCTCCATAAAAAAGGCGTTGTCCACCGCCATCACATGGGCATCAAAGGCCAACGATGTTTTCTTGCGAAGCTGCCGGACCGTATCAAGGCCCAGCGGCATGCTAGGGCTGAAATAGCCATCCAAAATGTCCACGTGCAGCATCTGGCAGCCGGTTTCCTCAAGGGCCTTGACCGACGCCTCCAGGTTGCACAGGTCTGAACATATCAAAGAGGGCGTGATAGATTCGTTCATACTCGTTTACTCCAGGTTTGCGTGTCGCGCAAACATTTCCTCTCCGGTAATCTGCCTTTTCTCCATTAGGATCAGAATAACGTAATCCAGGCAGATTAGCAGCGATTGCTCAAAGAGACTGCCCATGGGCTGAACCGACTGCACACCGGTATCGATAGCGGATTTCGATGTAGGCGCATGAATCGCTACTACAGCGTCCGACAGCGTTCCGATAGTGGCCTGGGGGTAGATGGTGACCGTGGCCACCGATGCTCCGAGGCTCTTCGCTTTTTTTGCCATACTAACCAGAGAGGCTGTTTCGCCGGAACCGCTGGCGATCACCAGCAGGTCACCTGCTGCGATGCTGGGGGTGACTACCTCGCCAACCATATAGGCTGTTATGCCCATGTGCATAAGCCGCATGGCAAAGCACCGTGCCATCATGCCGCTTCGGCCGGCTCCTGCGACAAAAATGCGGTTGGCCTTCTGTATCTCAGCTGCCAGCTGCTCCTGCTGCTCATAAGAAACGGCGGTCAGCGTGCGGCGCAATTCTTCGATCACGGATGTAATAGGAACCGGCATCAGCGCTCACCCCTTTCCACTGCGTCCATAGCTGCCTTGAAAAATGCGGCCGCTTCGCCATAATTTTCTGCCCCGGTGATTCCTTCGCCAACGATGATCACATCCGGGCAAATGGCGGCAAATTTTTCAATCGTAGTCCGGTTGATCCCTCCGGCGATGGCGAGCTTAGCGTTTTTCACATAGCTGCGCAGCACCTCAAAGGACTTGGACATGTCCTGATCCAATCGCTGCAGATCCTTGCTGGTATGCAGACAAATGTAGTCAACACCCAGGGCGTCTATCTGCATGAGCCGTGTCGGCAGATCCGGCACTGCCAGCATATCCACCATGATGCTGCGGCCGTACTCTTTGGCTGCCGTCATGGCGTTGCGGATCGTCGCATCGTCTGTTACCGCCAGCACCGTGGCAATATCTGCCCCGCTTTTGAAAGCGGCTGCGGCCTCATAATACCCTGCGTCTGCGATCTTCAGATCGGCCAGGATCAGCTTCTCCGGAAATGCCTGCTTCAGTTTTCTTACCGGCGCTAAGCCATATTCCATGACAAAGGGCGTGCCCACCTCGATGATATCAAGGCTCTCTCGGGCTTCCCCTACCAGCGCCTGGGCCAGCTCTGTCCAAAAAATAGATAGTTCCTCTGCCTGACCCCGATTTGTGCTTCGGTAATCAAAATCCAATGCTGCTTGTAATTTCATTTTGCTATGCCCGCCTTATGTGTGCAAGTCTGACACGATGTTGTGTTTTTGTGTTTTGCTTGCGATTTACTTGTGTTTTCAGACTATCAGCGTTTCCGCCTGTTGTCAATCCCCAACGTGATTTTTGTGAAAAAGTGCCAGGATAGACGAATACTACTGGGGATTATTCACAAAATTAGTTCCAATAAAGTCCTGGCATTGCTTGTGCAACTCCTCCAAAAATATTGAATTTTGGTTTTTTTGTTGCATTTCCAATTTCGATGTGCTATGTTGTATGCATGAATAACAAAAACGCAAGATTTCTTCTTGGAAAGCTGACCGTGACATGTGGCGCAAAATAATATTCTTTTCCATTTCCCGTTTTTGTGATATGGTATATTGTGATACACAAACACATGCGAAGAACCAATAATGCTTTCCGGAGAAATGTATTTTGTGTATCCTTTTGCGAAGCTTTTGTGAAGCTTTTGTGAAGCTTTTGCGAAGCTTTTGTGAAAAACCGGACAGCAAAAAGGAGGGGTCAAATATGACAGCAACAGAACGAAGACAGGAAATACTCAACACCATCAGCACAGAGGGCAGCGTCCGGGCCAGTGACCTGGCGGAACGGCTGAATGTTACCACTGAAACGATCCGCAAGGATCTGATTTTCCTGAACAATAAGCATCTTTTGAAAAAAGGCCACGGCGGCGCCCAGGCGATCAATGAGTTTACCGAGCGTTCCTTGGATGTCCGGGCACAGGAAAACGCCCTGGCCAAGCGTGCCATTGCCAACTGTGCCATCAAGCAGATTGATGACGGCTCGGTGGTCTTTGTGGACGCCGGCTCCACCATGGTGGAGCTGGCCAGGCAGCTGCGGCAGCGCAGTGGACTGGCCATTATCACCAACAACCTCTCGGTGATCCCTGCGCTGCTGGAGAGCGGGAACGCCATCTATTTTCTTGGGGGCGAGGTCAGCAGCGTGACCCAGGCGACTGGCGGCATCTGGGCGGCCAATGCGCTGAAATCCATTAAGATCGATGTGGCTTTTCTGGGCAGCAGCGGCTTCCAATCCCACAGCGGCCCCTGTACAAAGATGTTTTCGGATGCCCAGCTGAAGCGGGACGTCATTACCAGCGCCAACAAATCTGTCGTGTTGGCCGACCACACAAAGTTTTCCACAAACGCGATTATGCAGTACGCCGATTGGAGCGATGTTGATGTGTTTATCACCGATGCAGGCGCCAGCAGCGACGAAATAGCAACGCTTGAACGCTGCGTTGAGGTACTGGTTGCCGGAAACGAGTAACCGGCTGCCCGATCGCAAGAACATACATCAAAGGTAAAGGAGTGGGAGCCATGAAAAGCATCTGGACTGTGGGAGAAGCCCTATGCGAGATTATGCGCATTGACACAGACGCCGGCCTTGATACACCGGAGCTGTTTAAGGGGCCTTATCCCTCCGGCGCGCCAGCCATTTTTATCGACACCGCAGCAAAGCTGGGAACTCCCAGCGGCCTGATCGGCACCGTTGGCAATGATGCTTTTGGCGCCTGTATCCGCCGGCGTCTTCTGGCGGATGGAGCGGATTGCTCGCTTTTGGCCACCAACTCGATGCTTTCTACTGCTGTGGCCTTTGTTGCTTACACGAGCGATGGCGACCGCACCTTTATTTTTCATATTGGCAACGCTGCTGCAGGCGATATCCATTACCCGGAGCATATGCCGGAGAACGTTGGCATCTTTCATGTAATGGGCTGCGCCATGATGCCCTCGCCCGCTATGGCTGATTGCGTAATGCGGGCAGCGGAGCATTACTATGAGCAGGGCGCTTTAATCTCTTTTGATCCCAATATTCGAATTGAGTCGCTGCATGATCAGGATCTGCAGGAGCTGGTTCGCCCTATTATGGAGCGCTGCTCTATCCTGCTTCCGGGCGTAGAGGAGCTGATGGCAATCACCGGGGCAGACTCGGTGGATGCTGCACTGGAAAAGGCTTTTGCTAATCCGGTCCTGAAGGTCGTCGTTCTCAAGGACGGCGGACGGGGCTGCCGCGTCATTACACGCGGAGAAAGCTTTGCTCTTCCGGTGTGCAAGGTCGAGGTGCTGGACTCCACCGGAGCCGGTGACTCGTTTGACGCCGGCTTTCTGACCTCCTATCTGTCCGGCCTTTCATTGCGGCAGTGCGCAGAGAACGCCTCAGCCACCGGCGCACTGAACTGTGCGGCATTTGGCCCCATGGAAGGTGAGATTACACAGCAAACAGTTGCAGAACTGGTGAAAAAAAATTACCACCGGTAAACTTTCAATAATCAAAGGAGATGTCGTATGATGCAAAATCCACTCAAGACAATCGTAAAGGAAGCCTGCTTCTCCGTTACGGGATCTGATCCCTTTGTGCTGCGGTCCACAATGAAGTACGCAAAAGACCATGATGCATACTTCATCTGCGAGGCAACGGTCAATCAGGTCAATCAATTCGGCGGCTATACCGGCATGCGCCCCAAGGATTACGCCGAGCTGGTCAGCGGCATTGCAGCGGATATTGGGTTTCCCATTGAAAAGGTCATCCTCAGCGGCGACCACCTGGGTCCCTTCGTGTGGCAGCATTTGGATGCCGCCACTGCCATGGAATACTCCAAGGAGCTTGTCAGGGAATATGTTGCCGCCGGCTTCCGGAAAATCCATCTGGATCCCACTATGCCTCTGGCAGATGACGATCTGTCCGCCTTCGGAAATGATATCATCGCGGAGAGAGCCGCCCAACTGGCCATCGTTTCCGAGGAAACCTATGAAAAGACGAAAAGCGATACCCCCTGGACTTACCGTCCGGCCTATGTAATCGGCAGTGAGGTCCCTGTGCCCGGTGGCACACAGGAGGAGGAAGGGATCCACGTCACAACGCCGGCGGATCTGGATGCTTCTATCGCCTGCTTCAGAAAGGCCTTTGAAATGGTTGGCCTGCCGCAGGTGTATGAGGACACAGTGGCAGTGGTCGCGCAGATCGGCATTGAATTCTCCGATGAAGCGGTGCACGAGTATAACCATGAAGCAGCACGGAAGCTTTCGGAGCGGCTGAAGGCATATCCTCAGCTGCGGTTTGAGAGCCACTCCTCCGACTACCAGCCCTCCGAGTGTCTGTATAACATGGTCCGCGACGGTGTCGGAATTCTGAAGGTGGGACCTGAGCTGACCTTCAAGTATCGCGAGGGGATCTTCGCCTTGGCTAAGATCGAAGATGAACTGGCGGAGTGTTACGGCTTTGCACCCTCTCACTTTATCGATGTGCTTGAGCAGACCATGCTGACCGCCGAGCCCAATTACTGGGTAAAGTACTATCACGGCACCGATGCGCAGCTCCACCTGAAGCGGAAATATAGCTTTTCTGATCGTTCCCGCTACTATTTCGCCCAGCCGGCTGTCGTCGCCGCCGAAAAAAAGCTGCTGGAAAATCTCTCCTCTATCTCCATTCCCCTCACCGTTCTCAGCCAATACCTTCCCATGGAGTATGAGCTGATCCGCGAGGGCAAGCTGGAGAACGACCCCGTTGCAATGCTGGAGTATAAGTGCCAGCGGGTGCAGGATCGCTATTTCAGCAGTATGCTGAAGGCCAAAGGCTCTGTGCGCTAAAATACGCTCCCAAAAGTTGGCATACAAGGGCGTGAGCATGGATTATCTCACATGCAGAACTGAAGAATAACCTCGGGTAAAGTAAAAGGCGGCCGCCCCTAACAATTAGGGGCGACCGCCTTTTTTGCCGGGACACAAACCCGGAAAAAATGCTATTTTTGCAACTTTTTCGGATGGTTTCCAGGAAATTCCAGGTACACCATTCGGCAAAATGACGAAGAGCCCCGGAACCCATAAGATTCCGGGACTTTTGACGATGGTGCGCGGTACAGGACTTGAACCTGTGACCCCATGCACGTCAAGCATGTGCTCTACCAGCTGAGCTAACCGCGCAAGAACAGTACTATAATACCCTGCCTACAGGCATTTGTCAATACTTTTCTTGCGCAATGGGGGAGAATTTGTTATAATAGATCCATCAAGCCCGGAGGAGGACAAATATCATGGAGAAAATCGCGCTGGTCACGGGGGCGTCCCGGGGCATCGGACGAGCCATCGCCACGGAGCTTTCCCGCAGAGGCTGGGCCGTAGCCATTGGCTACCGGGTGCGCCGGGACAAGGCCGAGGAGCTGGCCCGGCAGCTGACGGACCGGGGCTGCCGAGCCATGATCTGTCAGGCGGATGTATCCCGGCGGGAGCAGGTGGAGGCCATGGTCCACCGGGTGGAGCAGACCCTCGGGCCCATTTCCCTGCTGGTGAACAACGCGGGCATCGCCGGACAGTGTCTGTTCCAGGAGCTAACGGACGCCCGATGGCACGAGTTTTTCGCCGTGAATGTGGACGGCGCCTTTTACACCAGCCGTGCGGTGCTGCCCTCTATGCTCCATGAGCATGAGGGGTGTATCGTCAACGTCTCCTCTATCTGGGGCCAGCGGGGCGCCAGCTGTGAGGTGGCCTACTCCGCCACCAAGGCGGCTCTCATCGGGCTGACTCGATCCCTGGCTGCAGAGCTGGCCCCCAGCCACATCCGGGTGAACTGTGTAGCTCCGGGGGTCATCCGCACGGATATGCTGGATGAGCTGCCCCGGGAGCTGCTGCCCCAGCTGGCGGAGCAGACGCCTATGGGCCGCTTGGGTACCCCGGAGGATATTGCGGCGGCGGTGGCCTTTTTTGCCGATCCGGCGGCAGATTTCATCACCGGCCAGGTGCTCACCTGCGACGGAGGGTTTATCCTCTAATTACTGGCGAAAAATCTGCGATTTTTCTGCCAAAAGGCTTGCAGTCTGGTGCGTGCGTAATTTTGCCGCGCGGCGGCAAAATTCCACACCGGCAGCCTGAGGGGTATTTTCTCTCACGTACATGGCGCGGTGAAAAGTGATTTGAATTTTTGGCGTCGACGGACGTAAGCCCTGCAGATTTTTCAAAAAATTTACGGAGATGTTGCCTATGAGCGGGCAACATCTCCGTTTCTTTCCTTTTATATAGGGAGAGGGGGCGTGTGGAGCATCACTCGGCCAAAGCAGGTAAGGCTGCGGCCGCTGCCGGCGGTAAACACCTGGTCTGCATCGCTGCGGCTGCGGTTGAGGGAGAACAGATACACTGTGCCCATGGGGTCCCGGTAATACTGCTTGCACAGCATGTCCCCGTCCACGCAGAAGATGCCCACGTCACCGGGGAGCAAGGGGTCATGGTTTACATATACCACGGATTCGTCGTGGATGTAGGGCTCCATGCTGTCCCCTTGGATTCGCACCGCCAGCTCTGCCCCGGGGGGCACGTCCGCCGCCACAGGCAGCAGCTCGTAATCCTCTCCAAACACCGGGGCCGCATAGCCCGCCGCCGCCGGGGAGCAATACAGCGGGATGGTCCGCGCCTCCGCCGCCGGGCGGTCCTGCTCCGCCTCTGCCTGCATCAGGCTCAGGGCGTCCAGCATGAGGCTCAGGGTCTGCCGCCCGGCAAGGCCCAGCTCCCGGTATTTCTTCAGCAGGGATTGCTCCTCCTCGCTGACGGCCTGGCCCGCCCTGCCGGCGGCATAAAAGTCCCGGTAGAGGTAGTTGGGCTCCACCTGCAGCACGTCAAATAGCCGCAGCAGAACGCTCTCCTTTGGGGCGCTGAGACCTGTTTCGTAGTTGCCCACTGCCGACCGGGTCACCCCCAGCTTGTCCGCCAGTTCCTCCCGGCTGAGGCCCAGCTCCTTCCTCCGCTGACGCAGCTGCTCGCCAAATCCCACATTGCATCCCTCCCGACTTTTTTCGACATCCTTAGACACAGTGTACGACATTTTCCCGGCTTTGTCAACCAAAAATACAAGAATCTTGTTATTTTAGTATTGACTTCACAAGAATCTTGTGATATTGTAAGACTTGAGCCAAGAAATTTGTGATTAACAGGAAAAGTTTGGAAAAAGAAGCGGAAAAATAGCACATTCGGCGTTGAAAAAGCCGGACGCGTATGCGTCCGGCAAGAGGGGATTGCCAAGGGCGGCCCCGGGTAGACGACTCTGGATAAACAAAAAGGCCGATCGCTTACGCAATCGGCTTTTTGTGGGAGGACTATAAAATAGATTTTTTCGCCTTTTTGGGGGTAGTATTTGTTCCCTTACGAAAAATCCTGAGCTTTCAAGGTTAGGGGCAGCGGTGAGCCGCTGTCATTCGGTCAGCGGCTGCACCGATTTAAGACCGCCTTTGAATATTACGGTAATCTGTTCTTTGGAGTCCACCACTATGCATTCAAGCAGTTGGCGGACGATCTGATCATCGTATTCCATCGGGCGGTTCTTTATGCCGTTGAGTATCGTGTAGATGTCATCGAGTCGGGATTTTGCGTTTTCTCGCCGCTGTTGAGCGTCGGCTATGCTTTCGAGATGCTGTTGCAGACGGCTTTTTTCATTCATAAGCCGAGTTGCGGTTTCCTCATCAAAGGCTTCGATGGTGTCGGTGGATACTCGGTCGAGCATCTTTTTGAACTCTGCGTCGATTTCGGCGATCCGTATCTGTAGTTCGATGCTGTTATCCTCGCTCTTTTCTCCCGCCAAGCCCATGCCGATGTGCATCTTTAGTGTCCGCAGTACCTCGGCATTTTGGTTGGCGATTTCCATGATTGCCGCCATCACAGCCCGTTGCAGTACGCTTTCCTCTACGGATGGCGAGTTGTGACAGTATTTCTTGGCGTATTCAATGCGGTTGATGCATCGCCACACGATTTTCTTTTTACCGCTTGCCGTCCATGTGCATCGGCGGTAGGCGGACTTGCATTCACCGCAGACGAGCAGTTCTGTCAGAGCGTATTTGCTTGAGTATTTGCCTTGCTCGGTCTTGGCTTTTCGGCTGATCTTTCGTTTGCCGGAGCGCCTTGCAAGTCCCTTGATTCGGTTTCCCAGCTTTTCGAATCGGTTCCCGGCTTCCTCCTTTAACACCGCTGAATCAAATTCCCTCTGCATAGCGTTCACTTGTGCTTGCTGGTTTGCAATCGAGTCGGATGTAAAAAATTCCGCTCCGCTTTTCATATGTTCAAGAGTTGCTTTTGCCACATCGAGATTTGCGCCGAGCTGTGCCGACTGCTCTACCAGCGGGAGCTTTTCTCTTTCCAGATCATTTAGTTTTTCAGACAAACCAGCGATTTTCCTTGTAAGTGCATTGAGGCCTTTTTGCGCCTGTCTGGAATCAATTTCCGTATTGATGATGATAGTCCCATCTGCCATTAAATCACCACCATTTTGTCTTTTACTTGCAAAGGTGCTGTGCGTATAAAATAATTGCGACGAGTGTTCAAATCAAGACAGCAAAAACGAAAAAACATCGCTATTGTCCTGTCTTCACAAAAACGATCCGAAATCTGTGGATTTCGGATCGTTTTTTCGTTACGGGCGGCAAAGCCACCCGAATTCTAACAGCTACCCAACAGGCGTGGCCGTTTTCAGCAGGGGCGAAAAGAATACCTATTTTACCTGCTATAGATTGCTTCCGAGCTGCATCTAAATGGACGTAGATGTTAGCATTTTTATGTCCGAATGGCCCAGCCACCTCTGCACGACCTTTAGGGAAAAGCCGTTGGACAACAGCAGACTGGCGCAACTGCAAAAACAGATGCAGGGGAGGGCGGAATAGTGGTGGGCCGCGGTGTGTTATTTAGAGTTTTCCCGGGAAGAGTCCGGCGCGGCGGGGTCTTGCTCCTCCTGCTCGCTGAGGGTCGGGATGAAAGCCCGGGCCAGCCTTCCCTTGCCCCGGTGCTTGATATAGAAATACCCAATAACGCTGAAGGTCACGGCGCCAATAAAGTTGACGAACAGATCCTCCATGGTATCATACAGGCCGATATCCAAGTAGCCGTCAAAGCCCAGGTCGTTGCCGTTGACCGCCACAGAGTGGATACCGTCTATCGTGATGGGGGTATTGCTGTTAGTGGGATCCAGCATCACGGAGGTGATGCTCTGAACCACCGTGTCCTTTTGCATATCCAGATGGAAGAGCCGATCCATACCAAACTCGAAAAATTCCCACAGCACACCCACGGTCATGGAAAAACAGAAAGCAGCCAAAGCCACATATATGGGGGAGAGCTGAAACTTGATGCGGCTATTTCGGTTGAGAATATCAATGAGGGCAAAGCCGGTGGCTGCGCAGAGAAAGCCTGTAGTGGTGTGGAGCATGGTGTCCCAGTTGGGGTAGGTGATGAAATAACCCTCCAGCTCGCCCAGTATTTCTGCCGCAAATATGAACAGAAGTATGATGATTTCCAGGGTGGTCGGCAGTTGGATGCCGAAGTTTTGCTGGATGAAAAAAGGCAAAATAAACAAAATCAGCACCAGCAGGCAGATGAAGGCACTCTCGTATTCGCCCCGGAGGATGGACAGAACCAGCTCTGCCACCACAATCAGCCGCAGTACTACATAAACGGCAAAAACAGCCGGCTGCTGGCGTATTGTGGCCTTGAGCCGGCGGGCCGTATCTTTAGGATTGGGTGCTTTCTTCATGGGAACTCCTTTCATGCGGCTTACTGTGCCGCTGCTGCTTTGTTTCTTTTATGGTAGCATACTGAGGAGAAAAACACAACGAAAATCGTTGTCCGGCACAGAAAAGCGGGAAAGCTTTTTGAGATCATGGGGACAGGATCCCAATAACCGTGTAAATGCCCTGCGCAGATTCATTTGAAGCAAGGGGACAGCTCAATGTGCAAATGAATAGGTGGGAGGGGCGGGATTAGAGGAATACTTGAAGAATACGATTCATACGACAGCTTCTTTGCTTGCTATCTGTTTTTACCCGGTGTAAAATGATTTTGAATAATGTGCGGGAGGCACGATATGGATCGTTCAACCGATAAAACCTATCTATTCGAGCAAATGCCCGCATCCCAGGCGGTGCGGCGGCAGATTTTACCCGCTATCGCCAGTCAGATGGTGTTGTTGGCCTACAATCTGGCGGACACCTATTTTGTAGGACTACTGAACGACCCGCTGCAGACGGCGGCGGTATCGGTGGCGTACACCATTACCGTACTGATGACGGCCATCGCCAATCTGTTTGCCGTAGGTGGGGCCAGCTGCATGGCCCGGGCCTTGGGACGGCATGAAGACACGGATGCCCGATGCATTGCGGCCATCTCCTTTTGGTGGTGTCTGCTTGCGGCGGTGTTATTTTCCATTGTCTTCGCTTGGCTTGCATCACCATTGCTGCATCTGTGCGGAGCTACGTCGGAGACGTATGCGTTGGCGTTCCACTATGCCAAATGGGTAGTTATTTGGGGTGGTCCCTGCGCCATCATCAACATTTTGCTTGCAAACCTCCTGCGCGCAGAGGGCAGTGCGGGGATAGCATCGGCGGGCGTATCTCTGGGCGGCCTTATCAACATTGCCCTGGATCCACTATTCGTGCTGCCGCAGTTTTTGGGATTGGGAGCCCAGGGGGCGGGGCTGGCTACAGCCATCTCCAATGGCATTGGTACGTTGTTTCTGCTCTTCTGCATTTTTAACAGGCGCCGCAGCTCAGTGGTATCGCTGCGGCCCGGCAGCATGCGGTATACCGCTAAGCACATGGGCAGCATAGTGAAAATAGGCTTTCCTTCCTGTGCCCAGTATTTGCTGACTATGGTGGCAGTAGGGGCACTGATGAAGTTCATGTCCGCCTACGACACCGATGCAGTGGCTGCGCTGGGTATCGTCAAAAGGCTGGACATGCTGCCCCTGTATTTTTCCATAGGCGTTTCCGGTGGCATACTGCCGCTGCTGGCCTATAACTACGCTGCCGGCAACCAGGAGCGGCGGCATCAGGTATTTAAGCTGGGCTGCGGCGTATCGGTTGTATTTTCGCTGGTGTGTGTGCTGACTTATGAGCTGCTGGCGCCGATGCTGGTGGGACTATTTATTGACACACCAGCCACCGTTGCCTACGGAGCGTCTTTTCTGCGAATCATGGTGCTGGCTATGCCGATGATGGCCGTGTGCTACCCCATGATCACCCAGTTTCAGGCTATGGGACGAGTGAAGGAATCCCTGATTTGCTCCGTGCTGCGCAAGGGCGTACTGGATATCCCGCTGCTGTTTCTGCTGAATGGATTACTCCCCATGTACGGCTGTACCATGGTGCAGCCCATTGTGGATTGCATCTCTATGTTGGCAGCTCTATGGCTTTACAGGAGGATCCTGAGGCAGGAGGGAAGGGTCCGATAAAACGAAATGCGCCAGCAGAAGGAAAAAGAGAATTATAGGATGGCGGCCCCCGGGATCTGCTTTACGCGGAAGCCGGGGGTCTGCATATGTCGGCCACTGTGTATAGCCTATCTCTTGGTAGGAAAGTGCCATAAAATATGCGCGATAGTCCTGATTTTAGGACGGTACATCCGAATAATAGGACTATGACAAAAATTTGACAAGCTTATAGAGGACATGTACAATGCAATTACAAGCAAAAAGGAGGGCGTTACGCCATGGAGTTTTGGAAAATGAACGGTGCCGGCAACGACTTTATTGTGGTGGATGACCGACAGGATGCTATACCCGATGAGAAGTGGCCGGAGATCATCCGCACTGTCTGTGAGCGGCATATGTCCATCGGTGCCGACGGATTCATGGTGGTGAAAAAGCCCACCTACGGCGGCGACTACAAGATGCTGTTTTTCAATTCCGATGGCTCCATGGGGGAGATGTGCGGCAACGGTGCCCGCTGCATCTGCCGGTATGGCTATGAAAACGGATTGGCCGGCGAGGTGCAGAAGGTGGAGACCACGGCGGGCCTGGTCACTGGTTGGCGGGTGGATCGCCGGCTGTACCGTGTGCGGCTCAACGATCCCTGCAACATGCGCCTGGATGGCAAGGCGGAGGTGGACGGCGCGACCTATGATTGCGCCTATGTGGAGCTGGGAGACCCCGGCATCCCACATGCGGCAGTGCCCATGAAGGACCTGAAGAATTTCGACACGCAGACACTGTTCCGGTTGGGTCGCAAGCTGCGGTTCTATAAGGATTTCCCCAAGGGTGCTAACGTGAACTTTTACGAGATCATCGGCCCGGACCATGTATATGAGCGCACCTATGAGCGGGGGGTGGAGGACTTCACCTATGCCTGCGGCACCGGTACCGGCTCTGTGGTAACTGTGCTGACGCTGCTGGGCAAGGTCTCCGGAAAAAACGTCCGGGTGGATATGACCGGCGGTACCCTGTATATTGACGTAGAGCGGGACGGAAACGGACATGTCACCGATCTATTTCTCACCGGCCCCACTAACATCGTCTGCAAGGGTGAGATTACCGACGAGGCCCTGACCATCTGACATTAATTACAACTATTTAACTAAGGTATGTAAGCATATGCTTTACATAGAGAGCAGTCAAATCAACCAAAATCAGTTAGGAGGAGTAAAAACTTATGGAAAAGAAAGCTGTCGTCAAGAATTATATTTTCCTTGGCATCATGCTGGGCGCAATGATTATTGGCGCGCTGGTGGGCTGGCTGGCCCCCAGTGTGGCCCCTGTCGTAAAGCCCCTTGGCACCGTGTTCATCAACATGATGTTCTGCGTGGTGGTTCCCCTGGTGTTCGTGTCCATCGCGGGCTCCATTGCCAACATGAAGAGCATGAAGCGTGCCGGTAAGATCATGGGCACCACGGTGGCGA
>ENA-OUQH01000172-OUQH01000172.1-human-gut-metagenome-genome-assembly--contig:-NODE-172-length-51940-cov-6.187935_pt1 | contig 51940 bp, 35 predicted proteins | sample MGYA00237948_ERZ548828 | MGnify/ENA primary metagenome ERZ548828 (study PRJEB26490, sample SAMN05194711) | human gut metagenome | biome: terrestrial biome; feature: human-associated habitat; material...
CTGTGGTCAATACTGAATGATTCTGTATCAGAACCCGATGTATAACTTACGGTTACTTTTTCTGGTGACACTTTCCATGCCTGATTTACGAGATTAGAAGACATTCCCCAATTTTCATATGTAGAAGTGTTTCTGTTATACAAGGCTAAGCCGTTAAAATTTCCGCCCAACATGTATGTTCCGTCCGCCTGATTATCCGGTTCGGATGGTTCATTTACCAAAGAAAGTATAACACATAAACATAATATTTTTTTTATAAATTTATCTCCTTTCTCGCTATTTTACTCTTTCGAAATTTAAGATTTTTCCTTGTTCAACACTGTAATCTGTTTTATACATTCCTGCACTATAAACTTTTTCCGTACCGTTTAGTTTATTGTATAACCGGAAAGTATCTCCTACACTTCCATAACAAGTAATTACATTCTCATCGGAACTCACCTCCCATTTCATATCCTCTGTTAAGGATGCTACATATGGAACACCGCCGTTTTTATCAAATATATATAACCTATAATCCAATGCTGTTGTATGACGTCTCGACCACCATCCGCATACAACTATGAAATTTTTATATTCTTTCCTGCTTTGCTCATAAAAATGAGAGGTAGCTGCAGCTCTGTTAAAGTAATTTTCCAATTCATATTCATATTCAAGCAACGGTGCTATATTTTTGTTTTTCCTGCTTACCGGTGCAGAATCATACAATCGCCAAAATGTTATTATAGCTTGTTCTACGGTATATCCATTTAAAGGATCAAAAATATTTTCTCCAACACCTTGCATAATTCCAAGAGAATTTATGCTATACACGTCTTCTTGTGCCCATTCTGCTATGTCCTTGTCATCGGAAAATTTGAATTCACCGCTTATTTTTTCCATCTGTGTATAATTTTTATATACCCTCATAAGCATAGCAGCTGCTTCCTGTCTTGTTATCTCACCATCAGGTTTAAACTCTGTTTCGCTAATACCATTCACTATCCCTAAATGATAAGCTCTTTCTATAAAACCTAAATCTATATTTTCATTAACATCTGAAAACGGAGTAACATCTAATAATATTTCTCTGTTGTTATTATAAACATATGCTTCACCGACATTAATGTCAGCGAAAGAATTGCCGTTTCTATCCTTTCTCGAATAACAATATGCGTTCATAAATTCACGGGAAAAGAAACTATTATCATTTGTCTCTACAGGAGACCACACCTGAACTGCCGGCACTCCCGGATATCCATATTGTACAGAAAGGAAAAACATAGCCAGTTTTGCAAATTCTCCGCGTGTGATATTTCTCTTATAATTATCACGTAACGATAACGGAACAAACCCCGTTTCTATCGCATTTTCAACCTCAGGCTTTGCCCACGCGGAAATTACTTCTTCACTTATAGTGTCAAGCGGCTCAAATTTTGTTTCAATGCATACGCCGGTTTTGAGATCCGCTTTGTAATAATATGTTCCCGCATCGTGGAACACAACAATACTGCCTCCCAGCATTCCTTCGGGTCCCTCTGCTCTTTCGTCAAATGAGACATTGAAGGTAACATATTTTCCATCCTCTGAAAGTGTTATATCATTGTGCTCGGGCCTTCTGTAAGGGTTTTTCATTGACACACAGAGGGAAAGATTCACAATATCTCCGTTTTCTCGCACTAAGCTGAGTCCCGGCCCCGGTGCCCTCATAAATCCACCCATTGAGTAATATACAACAGCACCGTAATCTGTATCAAATACATCATGAATTTTATATATGGATGAATCCATAAATTGTGATATATCGTATTTACTTTCAAAATTTACTTTTTCCTCATTAGACGTACTATTTTCACTTTCAATAGGCACGAAACTTAATTCATGTTCTGCTGCATAGGCTTCTGCATAAGAACCTTTTTTTCCGTAAACCGTTAAATTGTCGGGGTATTTAACCGGTACATACCAATGCCTGCCTGCGGTACTCTCCATAAACTCATATTTCCCAATGTGTTTTATATTTTCCGGCAAAGTCAGCTTTTTGAGATTTTTGGTCATAAATGTCCACTGCAATTGATCGTCGTCTGAGCCGATTTCGGTAAGAAATCCGTTTTTAAATTCTATTTCGGTTAGATTATCACACCCTTCAAAGCCTTGACCGCCTATGCTTTTTACAGTGCCGGGAATAACCAGTTTTGTAAATAAACAGTCCTGAAATGCACCCATTTTGATTTCTTCCAATCCGTTTGGCAATTGAATTTCTTTAAGTTTTGTATGTGCAAAACACTGTGTTGGTATTGTTTTGGTTTTTTCAGACAGTATCACTTCTTCAAGCTCCGAGCTTGCAAACATTATCTGCGACAAGTTTGGAAAATCAGATAAATCGCACCTCTTAAAAGATGAACCGTTGAAAACCCCGTGACTGAATCCTTGTATTTTATAGCCGTTTATTTCTGTGGGAATAATCAACTCATCACCGTTTATCACAGCGCGGTCATATCCTAATATCACTGCTGTCTTGTTTTCCTCATCAAGCACATGATAGCAAAATCCCTGCGCCCATTTAACCGTCTCGTCCAGTGGATAAAAATTATTATCGTAATAATATCCCTCTTTTTCAAAATTGTTTATTATGTGGATAACCGGTGAAACTGGCTGTATGTCAGCAGAATAAACCGGTGATATAACGGCAAACGAAAGGATTGGCAAGAGTATTGCTTTGAATATTTTTTTCATAAAAATTCTCCTTTTGCTTTTTCACTTTTCCCGCTTTCAATAATATACCGTAGGGTAGTATGGTAGATTCACGAATCTGCCGTGCCGTTGTTCGCTCTTACGCATTACACAAAAAATCAGTTATAGTATTTATCGTAAAATCTCACAAAGTCTCTGCCGTCGTTGCCGTCCTTTACTTCAAAAGTCGAGTTTTCGCCGGCATAAGAAACCTGCTCCATAATCGGAACATACATTGCGGCTTTAACCATGCGCGCCACATCAAGCCTGAGAGCCGGTGCGGAGGGGTCAAACGATGTGTTTTCCGTAAGTCCCAGCTCTTTGGCAATCTGAATATATCCGCCCTGATATCCGCCGAGAGACTCTGCCTTTTTTTCGTAGCCCAAAACAGATACAAGCATTTTTGCCGCCTGCGCGTATGTTATGTTGTCGTTAAGGCCGAAAGTGCCGTCACCGTAGCCTAAAATGCAGCCCATTTCTTTACACATGTTAACGGCGCCGCATTGCTCGCTGCTTGTGGGAACATCTGAAAAAATTTGGTATTTGCCGTAGTTTTCGGCGGCTTTTTTAAGTCTCAGCATTCCGGCGATTGTTTCAGCCATGCTGCCGCGTGTCATGAGAGAGCCCTGCGGAATTTTGCCGTTTTCAAATCCGGGCATAATGTCAAATGCAAGTAAAACACCAAAATTCTCAGGCTCTTCAGCGGGCATTGTGCCTACGCCTATAAGGTTTTTGAAATAACTGCCGACGCCTTCCACATGTATTGTTTCGTTTTGTTTGAGGCTGTACCCGTAATACGTTTCCTTTCTTACATAAAAGTCTATATAAGGCATTTCGCCGCTTAAAAACTGCTCTAAAGTGCCAAGATCCGAAATAACATCGGTAGGTTTGTAAAAAGAAGTTTCGCTGTCTATAACATATGTGTTTGTGTCTTTTCCGTTTAAGTTTTTAAATGTTATTACACCGTTTTCTTCTTTGTGAATATCCTTTGCTTTTACAATAACGATTTCATAGTCCTTATTGTTCATAATTTCACTGAAATCTTTGGGCTCGGCAAAAACGGAGGAGCCGAGCAAAGAAAGAGAAAGGATTGCAGCGGGGAATGCTTTAAATATTTTTTTCATAAAAATTCTCCTTTATTTTTTTGTTCTTTTCGCTTTCTGTATTATTTCTGATTATTCCAGCAAATAAAAATGCAATCAAGCGGAAAAACAAAAAAGTTTTTCCGCTTTTATGCACTGCACGATAATCAGTTTTTCTTCAGCGGCACATCTTCTCTGTAACTTAATTCTTCCGGAGCATTGTAGTGGCAGTACATTTCTCCGTATTTTGTGCTGGCTGAAATGTATTGGCAGTAATCCACAACAATTTTTCGCTTATACCATACACCGATTTTCTCGCCGTGCGGTGTGTCTCCGTCTATGCTCAGATAGCAATAATATTCATATCCGGCGCCTCGCTTTCTGGACCAGCCGCCGAACATAGCGCTGGCTACGCTGTTAACCGGTGAAAAAACAAAAATACTGTCTCTTTTTATGTGTCTTGCCTCGGCGTCGGCAATAAGGTTTTCAATTGTTGTTACACTGTCTCCTTCTTTTATGTAAACCAAAGCCGAGGGATATGTACGTCTTTTAGGTTCAAAGTTTTGAAGTACATACTCTTTGTAACGTTCATTTTTAAACCTTTCATAATCCATGTTACCCTGAAGGTCAAGAAGATTTCTCAGTCTATATGCCACGATATCCGGAGTTTGATACGAGGTGTCTACTGTTTCAAATATTGGTATTTGCGGAAGTTCCGTGTTTGTCAATTCATCATCATATGCCGAATATAAAAATTGGCTGACAGGAATCGGAGACGAGCCGCAAACTTCGTACAGTAAATATTTCTCTTTGGTGGACAAACCGAGTTTTACTCTGTTTATAACGGTATCTATCTGCTCGGAGGTTATTGTATCATCGGTGCCGAATCTGTCTCCGTATCCCATCAGAAAACCGTTTTCCATGCAATAATATATTGCGTTTTTATTCCAGTCGGAAATGTCTGCATATACTCCGTTATAGGTTACGGGTTTAATGGGCGGAGTGTTGTAAAAATTCTTTGCTCTGTAAATCATGCATGCAAATTCGGCACGCGTCACTTCTTCATTGAGGCGCAGTGTATTGTCTTCATAGCCCAGCAATATGTTATTTTGGATGGCGGCGCAAATTTCAGCCTTGTTCCAGTCATTCGGCAAATCGTGCCCGTCGGTGTATGAATCCAGGATGTTTTCGTTTACATCGCTTGTGTCAATGCCGGACGAAATCACCACCGCCGACGCGCATTCTTCTCTTGTAGCCGCTCCGGCGGAAACTGTCAGAGCAAGCATTAAAAATCCAATTGTAATTATAATTTTATTTTGCAAAAAACTGCACCTCCAAAAAAATAAAAAATATTGTACCGCAGGGGCGACCCTACGTGGCCGCCCGTTTTAGTTTACTCACACCAAACGGACAATTCGTGAATTGTCCATACATGACAATGAGACATGCTGTACGCAAAGTAATAATCAGGTTAATAAGTCAGAAACCAGCTTACTTGTCCAACGGAATCACATCCTTTAAATCAACTTTCACACATATAACCCGAAAAACGTAAAAACGGGGACAGGTTTTTTTAATATTTTTTAAAATTCATTGCATCTTTTGCGATTTTCTCAATTTCTTCTCTCGATATATCGCCCGTAACGGAATAAGCCGCGTTGCTGTCACACCAGATAAGCATGTTCCAGAGATTTTTTGAAACAAAGAGCGCGTCATAGCCGTTCACCTTTGTTTTTTCAACAACAGCGTTTTCCGTGTCCACACTGCCGCCTGTGTCAAGGCTGTGTGTTTCAAAATAAAAATACTTGTCTTCGCTTTCAAAAAGATAAAAAAGTGACAGGCTTGTTTCGTCTTTTCTCTTGAGGCTGAAGCCCATGGGAACGTAGTTTAAGGCAGCGTCGTCATCCGAAAAATTTATACCGCCGCCCTCTTTGAAATTGTATGCGCTGTTCGGCTTGTCCTTTTCAAGAACAAAGTTTAAAAAGCGCAGTCTCCATGCCTCAACGTTGTAAACCGTAACGCCGCAGCCTATGGCGATAACAAGCAGGATGCATGCCGCGCGTGCGGTGTATTTCATAAATTTGCGGCGTGATATCTTCCGGCGTTCACGGCGGAAAAGTCTGTGCATTTTTTCCTCGTGCTCCGGCGAGAAAACTATTTCTTCTTCGGGATCTTTAAGGCTTTCGCCTATTTCGCGGTCGGCAATTTTCGCGGCAACTTTTAAAATATCGTCCGTAATATTAAAGTCTTTCACGCAAGCTCACCCCTTTTTTCAAGTTCTTTCAAAATTTTGGATTTGGCGCGGACAAGTCTTTTTTTAACCGCCTCTTCGCTTATTCCGAAAATCGCTGCGATTTCCGCGCGGCTCACCCCGTGAACATTTTTTAAAAGAAACACGTCGCGGTAAATCGGATCAAGATTTTTTATGATACCGGCTATTTCCGAGAGCGTTTCTTTTTTTACAAGAATGTCAAGAGAATCGGACGATTCCGAAACGTCCTCGGGCAAAACGTCGTCGTAAGCATCGGGTTGATTATTCAAGTAAATTTTTTTGTTATATATATTTTTTGCGACATTTCGGCATATAATAACCAAAAAGCTTCGTGTTTTCAGACAGTCTTGCTCATCTATTTTATGCAGATTGTCAATTATGCGCACAAAAGATTCGCTCACGGCGTCCTCCGCACAATGTCGATTTTGCACGATTTCGAAAGCTTCTTTATACATCAGCTTTCGGTAGCTTAAATAAAGACGTTCTGTTTTGAGCCTGTCATGAAAATTTTCTATTGTAAAGAGAAACATTTATTTATCCTCCGGAGGGGTGTTGTATATTTATTATGTCATATTTTTCCGACAATGTCAACAAAATGTTGACGTGAGCGGTTTTTGGTGTTATATTAGAAGAAGCTTAAAAAAGGGACGTAAATACTATGATAATCGATTTTCACACACATGCATTCCCGGAGGCAATTGCGCAAAAGGCGCTTCAAAAGCTCTCTTTTGTCTCCGGCGGACTTAAATATTATACGGACGGAACACTTTCTTCGCCGGCGCAGGGCGGCGAGTGCACAAAAGATACTCATTATGTAACCAAAAAGTATTGATTGCATCCTTTTTATATTGTATAATTAATTTAAAATAACTATAGGAAGAGGGAACAAAATTGCACAAAATACTTAGCTACGGAATTGTTGGCTGCGGAAGCTTCGGAAAACAGCATATAAGAGGTTTGTCGTTTATTGACAATGTTAATATTACGGCGCTTTGCGATGTTCATATCGACAAATGCGAGAAGCTTAAAGAGGAATTTGAGCTTGATGTAAAATGCTACTCGGATTATAATGAGATGCTCTCTGAGAATAATTTTGATATAGTGGTTGTCGCAACAAGCGATAAAGAGCATAAGGGGGCGACGGTTGCCGCACTGCGCTCGGGCTGCAATGTTATGTGTGAGAAACCGATGGCGCTTTTCACCGAGGACTGCGCCGAAATGATAAAGGCCTCGAAAGAAAGCGGAAAGCTTTTAATGGTCGGGCAGGTTTGCAGATATGCACCGGGCTTTGTCAAGGCAAAGGAAATGGTGGAAGCAGGGGTGATAGGAGACTTGTTTTTTGCTGAGTCGGAATATGCGCATGATTATAAGGAAGTCAGAGGGGTGGACGACTGGAGAGTCGATAAAGACAGGGAGCCCGTAATAGGCGGCGCCTGCCATGCTATTGATTTGCTTCGCTGGATTGCGGGCGATCCCGTGGAAACAAGCGCATACAGCAATCATAAAATGCTTTTGGATTGGCCTGTAAACGATGCGACCGTTGCAATTATGAAATTTCCCGATAATGTAATCGGCAAGGTGTTTGCTTCGGTGGGATGTAAGCGTGACTATACGATGAGAACGGTTCTGTACGGTACAAAAGGAACAATTATTGTCGATAACACAAGTCCGTCGCTTACGCTCTATCTTGAAAAATCCAATAAAAACGGGCCTTTTGCAGACGGTTTTTTCGGTGACGGAAGCGAGAGAAACATTAAGCATTTAATAAACGTTTCTGTCAACAGCCATAATGTGTCATCAGAGCATAAAATGATGCAGGATGCCGTAGTCAACGGTGCAAAACTGCTTACAACAGGTGAAGAAGGAGCGAAAACGGTTGCTGTGTGCCGTGCGGTGGTTGAATCGGCGAAAACAGGCAAAGCCGTAAAGATAAACTATAATATAAGCTGCTGAAAAAGAAGGTGGTGTTGTGATGAACAGAAAGATACTTTTTTTCCTTTCCGTAATTCTATCTTTGGCATTGGTTATGCCGTTGCTTACAATAAACAGCTATGCCGGGGACGAAAACGGCAATTACGAAAAATACGGCGAAGCAATAAAAACCTTGTCGAGGTTCGGTATGATTGACGGCGATAACTTTGATGCAGACGCAAAAATAAGCAGGGGAGACTTTGTCGCAAGCGTAATGAAAATTACCGGTGTCGGCAAGGAGTTTGCGCCTTGTGATACGGAATTTTCGGATGTAAAAAAGGATTATCCGAATTCCGGAGCGGTTAACCTTGCGTATCAAATGGGTATAGTAAACGGCTTCGGCGACGGGACGTTCGGAAAAGATAAGATACTTACAAAAGAGCAGGCGGCAAGTATTCTTGTAAAGCTTTTGGGCTATGAGCCTTATGCGGCTGCTTACGGAGGATATCCGAGCGGCACACTTTCCGTCGCAGCTATGCAGGGAGTGCTCAAAAATGTTGTAATCGGTGATTTTGCGGAATGTACATGGGGAGATGCCGCACAGCTTATATTCAACGCAATGAAAACAGATGTGCTCCGGACAAAATCATACCCGGAAAGCAGCTATTATACGGTTGAAGGCGAAAATCCGATGACGCTCTGGATGGGAATACATAAAACGAACGGCGTCATTTCCTCAAACGATGTCACAGCTTATAACGGCGCTTCGGTAGCGGAGGACGGTAAGATAACAATCGATAATGTGCAATATGAGGACAACGGAACGGGCGCTTTCAATTATGTCGGCTATCCGATCAAAGGCTATTATTCTGTTGACGACAACAACAGAAAGCTTTTATGCTTCAGTCCCGACAATTCCGTTCGCGAGGAATATATAAGCGCGGAAAACATAGACGGCAAAACAAACGTAAATTCGGTTGTCTGGTATGATGAGAATAATCTGAGAAAAAGCATGGATATCAGCGGCTGCACCGTAATATATAACGGAAAGCTTTTGGAAACTCCTCTTACGGAAGGCGAATTAAAGCCCGCGTCGGGAGAGCTTCGTCTTGTAGATACAAACGGCGATAAGAAAGCGGAGATTGTCTATATAAACAGCTATGATGTGATGATAGTCAAGTCCGTAAGAGCCGCGGGCGGAATAATCACAGATAAGAGCCTTGATAAGGACGGTTATGCCAAAACGCTTAAGCTTGACCTAAAGGACGGAAGCTTAAAATACAGAATTATCAAAGACGGGGAAGAAATCACCATTGATAAGATAAAAGAGAATAACGTTCTTTATGTTTCAAAAAGCAAAGACGGCAGCTTTATCAACATCACGGCGAGCAGCGACAGATTAAAGGCAACGGTGCGTGAAATCGGGGATGGGGAGATAACCCTTGACAATGACACGTACAAGGTAATAAGCTCTGCCGAAGGAGAAATCAAAAAGCTTCGCCCCGGAGAACGGGCAACCTTTTATTTTACTCCCGACGGGAAAATTGCCGGCTATAATTCGTCTGTAAGCTCGGCTGATTTGCAATATGGATATATCATTGTCGGCAGCATAGACATGAAGGGAATAAATGCCGGGAAGTCGGGCGACTTACGAATATTCACGTTTGACAATAAAATAAAGACCTACAGGCTTTCCGATAAGATTATATTAAACGGTGACAATATTGATGCCGCCGGTGAAGGCTATACGGTTGAAAAGGTTTTCGATAAGCTTGCGCTTACTTATGACGAGCTTAATCTGTACAGGCATAAAAACGATACACCCGTCACGCAGCCGGCATATAAAACGGGGGACTCTGTCAAGACGTTTTTTTGTAATCGTCTTGTAAAATTCGGCACAAAGGATAACGGCGAGATTTCGGAAATAGTGCTGCCGCTTGATAACAGAACGGGGCAGACAAGCGAAACAGGCTCGGAGGGTACGGGCGATCACATAGATGAGTTCAGCTATGATTATTCGTATCACAGCGTAAAGTCGGGCACCTACGCGGCATATAAGGGCTTCGGATTTATAGAGGGAATGTATCACACAAAGGGCACGATTGCCGCAAAGACGCCGACATCCGCCGTTTGGGTAAGGTTTTACAAGGGAATACTTGGTCTTGACAAGGTTGAAAAGTCTTTTGCCGTTTTTGATACATCAAAAAGCTGGGGAAATGATTACAAGCTGTATAACTGTGATATATATGATGTTTCGGACACGGGCGCCTGCGGACTGATACTGGAGCAGGAGTATTCAAGCATTGACGCCGTTGACGGCACAGGCGGCGGAGAGGTTTATGTGGCGCCGGGAAGCCCGCCGTATGACCTTATGATTGTTGATAAGCTTACCACCTCCGTTGATGAAGACGGGGTGATTATCAAAAAAATGTACGGCTGTTATCAGGAGAAATATCAATCGTGGACCTTTGATAACGACAGAGTTTCCGCCGATGATTTAAAAATAATCGGGCAAGGCGATGTTTTGAGAATCAGCGTAAACGGAATGGGTGAGATTGACGGGATTTACAAGATTTTTTCCTTAAATCCCGCAAAGCCGGGATATTTGCTGTACGGTGACAAATATAACGATTATGCAAAAGCTACGGGCGAAAGCACGGCGGCGGATAAAATTGCATATAAGCATGACTGGAGCTGGAACGGCAATCAACACTCATGGAACATAGATCATAATGTTATGCACGTTAAGTATAAGGCGGTTGAAGCCGATAACAACGGATACACGTATGTGGTGGATTTCGGACAGTCGGAGGAAGGCGTAAAGCCTCATAACAGACTTCTGAGATCAAGCGAAAACAGTGAAATATATGTTTATGATGAAGCTAAAAAAACCGTTCGTCTCGGAACTGTGGATGATATCGAGCCCGACAATCCGAACCAGACAATTGTTGCAAGAAATCGTTATTACGCGGCATATGAGACGATTGTTATCAACAGAGCGTCGGAGCCCGGAACAATTTACTGGTACGGACCGTATTGATTAAACATAAAATGTGTTTTGGAAAAATGCACAGAGCGCATAATATTTTTCTAAAGTCACAAACAGGGTGCGGACAAAACTATTTCGTTTTGCCGCACCCTGTTTGCTGTCAGTTTATTTGCCGCATATTACGCTGGTGACGTTTGACAAAGACATATCCTTCACATTGAGAAATTCCGCTTTGTTTGGCTCGCCGTTTTCCTTGGGCTTTATAAAAATATTTTTAAAGCTTATGTTTTTAAGCTCATGCCCTTTGTTTTCAAAGCCTTCGATATGAATGGCTTCGCAGCGTTGATGCTCGTTTTTGTAGGCGTCAAAGCATTCGCCTGTTATGTATATGTCCTCGTAATGAAAATTTTCCATTACGGGTATATCGGGCGAGGGCTCGCCGTCGTTATTAAAGCTCAGCTTTGTTCTTATAATAATTCTCGGAACTGTGCAGTTTTTCGCATATACGTTTTTAATATATCCGCCGCGCTGCGGAGTTGTTTTTACAGACAGACCCGTAAAGCTGTTTTTGAAATCGCAGTCCCATATAAAAACGTCGCTTACTCCGCCCGACATTTCGCTTCCTATCGTGCAGCCGCCGCCCGCAATACATCTGCAATCAAAAATCTTTATATTCCTTGCCGGAACAGCTATCCTGTCACCTTCGGGATTTTTTCCCGATTTTATTGCAATCATGTCATCGCTTGTACAAAAATCGGTATCAAAGCACACACAGTTTGAGGAGGAATCCGGATTCCATCCGTCGCCGTTCCAGACTCCTTTTGACTCTATGAGACAGCCGTGGGTGATGACGCTGTCCGAGTATATCATATGAACTGTCCAGGAGGGGCCGTATTTGATTTTCAGATTTGACAGAACAACATTTTGCGAGCTGCTTATGTTTATAAGCCTCGGACGCACCCTGCCAGGAATCGTGTCGGGGCATTCACAGCCATTTTCTTTGTCGCAGAGAGATTCCGCGCTTTTTTTCAGCAGCTCTTTTTCCGTATTAATAACATTTTGCATAAGCGCGGCTGAGCCGCCGCATATTGTTCCGCCGCCGCGTATCGTAACATTTTTGCAGTTATATCCGCCGCCGCGGTTTAGTGTGCCTATGTTTATAAGGGCGCTGCAGCAGAGCATTTCAATGCCTTCAAAGCGGCTTTTTATTTTAGGCAGATAGTCTTTTGTGTTTTCGGTGCCCTGTATTACCGCGTTCGGAGAAATATACAGCTCTGTATTATCATGCAGCCTTAAACTGCCTGTCAGGAAAACCCCGTCGGGAATATATACGGCTTCACTTAAAGTGCAATCGTCAAAAGCCTTTTGAAGGGCTGCGGTATTAAGTGTTTTACCGTCCCCTTTTGCATAATACGGCGCTTGCGTCACGTCAATTCTTTTCTTTCTTGACGGAGTTTTTATCACCTTTTCGCTTAAACGAAGCGTTTTGTCAAGGGTATGTGCCTCAAGCAAAACCGAATATGACGTTTCGGGACTCAGAGCTCTGATTTCACAATGTGTTTTTTCACATTCGCGGTATTTTTCACCATTGAGAAAAATCACGTATTTACAGCTGCAATCAAAAAAATCGGGTCTGTCCCAAAACAAAATGATTTCATCTTCAAAAACAATGCTTTGCATATCTGTTTTCATATTACACGGCCTCTCAATCAATATCGGAATAAAACTCTATTACGGGTGAAGATAATATGCCGGTGCTTTCAAGAGCATATTCGTATTCCCATTCATTGCCCTTTGTATACCACGCCGAAGCGCCAAACCACACTTTGCCCGTGCCTGCGGCAGTGGGAGGGGCGGCCTTTGCGTTATGCAGACAAGAGAACGTATTGCTTCTGTTGCCGAATAAAATAAGCGTAAGCGTATGCTTGCCTTCACTGAGATTCCGCACCTCGAGCTTGTACGGATTGTAAACTATCCTTCCTTCCGTCTTGCCGTCAACCAGAACCTTGACAAGCGCGCCGCGATAGTGCGGGACATAAATTGCGGTCTTTGAGCAGCCCGCCGGCACATCAAACTCCAGGGTATAATGAATATTTCCGCCGTAAAACGGCATACCCTGAGACGTTATGCTTCCGAAGCCTGCGTCGGCGGTTTTTTCAGCAATGCGTTTCATACAGCCTTCGCATATAACGTTGAAATCGCCGAGAAGGTAAGCGTTTTCAAGGCTGATTGACGTTGTAACGGGCATAACAATAAGAAGCTCGTTTTTACCTTTCCTTATTTTTGGCAGCTTATATTTGATAATGGAACGGTCAACATAATAGCCGCATGGCTCGAGGGGAACGTTTTTTTTGTTAAGCGTTGCTTTGACGGCCTCTTCGGCAGCAAGAAAAACATCGGTTTCGGTTTCGCTTTCGATTGTATATTTCATTGTAACAAAATGCTTGGGACTTTCCGCGGCTGCCGCCCATGGCTGCACATCGTGACCGTTTGCTTTCGCGAGATTAAGCGTCTCACGTATTTTTGTGTCGATTCGGAGAGTCTCTTCAAGCGGCTCAAAGGGAGCGCCGTCCAAAGAGTATTCCGCCATATCCAAAATATAAACATTCGGCTCTTCGCGCCTGTAGGCTGCTTTTTTTCTGAAATCAACCGAGCTTATAAGCCTCTCTTTTTTTACGGGGACTTTAAAGCTCTTGCTTTTGCATGGCGTGAGCTTTAAAAGCAGAGAGTCCAAAGCGTTGAGCTTATACGGTATTTTTGTAAATCCGTTTGAGGCCGTGAAGTCTGTTTTCCGCGTTTCGCCGCTGACCGAATCATATAAAACAGGCTCAAATTCGCCCCTGACGGTTATTGTGATTTCCTCTGCTTCGGCAAAATCCTTGCTCATATGCTTTGCATGAGCAATAAACAGCCAATATGTATCGTTTTCCTTGCGCAGTGTATAAATAAGATTGTCACTCCGTGTGCCGTCCTGCGCGGAGATGTCGATTATCCTGTTGTCTTCAAGGGAGGTTAACAGGTCTTTTTTGTTATACGCCGTTTTTTCGCAGGCATCAAAAACCTCGCGGCACAGAGGCGATTCGAGCGCGTCGGCATATGTCGGACAGTCACCCGCAAAAATCACTCTGCCGCCGTTTTGACGGAATTTTTTCAGGATATCGAGAGTTGTTTTGCGCAGCGACTCGCAAGACGGAACGATTACGGTTTTATAATGCATTTTTCCGATTTCGAGCGTGTCCGATATATTTCCGCATTGTGACGGCAGCAGGGCTTCGCATATAAAATCAAAATCAATCAGCCCGAAGAGCAGCCATTCAATTATGTCGGAAAAGTTTGTCTCAAGCTGCTCACGGCGCTCGTAAGTGTCTTTGTTCGGGCCCCGGTTCAGCCAATACGATTCAAGAGGATGTATAACGGCAACTTCGGAAACCGCAGCTCCGCGCGTAAGCACGGTGTTAAGGCGCGCAAAATGATTTTCCACATAAGGATACTCTCTAAACCAGGGCGACTGATAGTTTATCGAAGCGGGATAATCACGTTTTGAAAATCCTTTCATCGATACCCATGCCAGATGAGGCACACGCAATGTTACGCCGAGCGCCGCAAGCCAGTCGCCCTGAAATTTGTGGCCGCGAAAATCAAATGCCCAGCCGGTAACGCCGTAAAGCTCTGCCATCAGACCTTCTCTGCCAAACTGCCTGGAGACGGACTGCGCCTGCTTTACTGTGGCATATTCAATATTATCGCACAGTATGTCTATTCCGGGTATGGTGAACGAACGGTAGGATCTCATGGCATCGCCGAGCTCCGCCGTTTGTTTTTCAAGCGTTGACTCCTTAAGCAGGTGACCCGTAAAAATCAAATTATGCTTTTCACACCATTTGCCGCAGGTGTCGATAAACGCTTCCGTAAATCTTTCGCAGGTGTGGTCGTGGTACAAATAACGTATCCTTGAAGGCGTGCAGTCCTCCGATTCCCAAAAAAGTTCCGGCAAAGCGTCTGTAATATCCATATTATATGCCTTGCTGAAGGTTTCGGGAAAATCGGTTGTCCACGCAATGGTGACCTCCTGCTTGCTGAATGCGTTTTCAAACGTGTTTTTTTTGGGCATATTCGGTTCGTCGGTGAAAATTGACGGAATTGTTTTGTTAAATTCGTTCCCGACAAATTTATTGTACCTTTCATGGGTAGCCCTGATAAATTCATCCGTTGCGCCGCGGCTCATGGTGTCAACATAGGTCTGGTTATTGTACCAGCCGGATGGCTTGGGAGTTTTAACGTATGCATACCATTTTTCACCCTTGCAGGCGTCCTCGGCGCCTATTTTCCGATAGGAGGAAATGCGGCCGTGCTCGCTTAGAATAACGTCATAGCATGCCAGAAGATAAGGCTCGCCCGTTTTGCGCCCGGTCCCGGGAGAAACGCTGTCTGCTTTTTCCGGGGTGAAGCATAAGTATTTAGCTCTGTTTTCGGGATTTTTTGTAACGCTGCCCCCTGCGGTGCCGGAAGGCCAGCGATCCTCATCGTACAAATACGCAAGCATATTTTCTTTTTTTGCTTTTTCAACACACGCCGATACGAGCGTCATGAATTTATCGCTGAGATATTCCGTGGACATACCGGAGCGGGAATGAATATGAAATCCGCCGAAGCCCATTTCTTTCAGATATTCTATTTGCTCTGTAAGAAGCTCTTTTGAAAGAGTTGTGTTCCATGCCCAAAAGGGTGCGGCGCGATATTCAGCCGTCGGGTTTTTGAAAAGCTCATCCGAAAACTCTTTTTTGTTGTTTTTATACAGCATCTGATTCTCCTCTTAATTGTTGCAGTTATATTGTTCAGTCGCCGACGCTCATTTTTATATCGTCGATATACATTGTTCCGACGGCATCGCTTAACGATGTAAAGGATATGGCGTCTATTGAGCTTTTCGGCTCACTCGGCTCGCCCGGGCCCTTGCCAAAGTAATATTTCTTGCTTTCATTTACCAATACATCGTCAATGTAAAGCTTGATATTGACGCTTTCCGAGGTTCCCGGGGTATAAATGATTTTAAAGCCGTACCACTCGTTTATTGCAATGCTTTTATAAAATTCCATTTCATTTTCGCCCGACGAATATCTTCTGTCGCCGACAGACAAAACATCTCCGGGTCTTTTCACAATCAGCTGGTAGGCAGCGGGATTCATTCCGGCAGATATTGTAAAAAGAAATGTTTTGTTGGTATTTTCGGCGAACATAACCTTAAATTCGAGAGTTACGGGTTTTCCTTGCTTGCCGTCATAAAGCTTGATGAAAAAGTTCTCGTTGCTTCCCTTCACGGTTGTAAAAGCAATTGCCTTGTTTTTGCCGAATGTCGGGTCCTTTACGGCAATAACGCTTCCGCCGTTTAAGGTTACGCCGTGACCGGGAAGATTCTCCTGGGTCGGAGCTTCGTTTAAGGGCAAGGATTCGAAATCCAAAAAAGCGCCTATCTGCTGCTCTTTTTTAACAATCGGCTTTGCCGCCTTTATCAGCTCGACAAAATTGTGAAAGTCGCTTTCGTCAAATGCCGGTACATATGGTATGCCGAGTGCGCCGTATATGGTTCGCAGCGTTCCGTTTATACCTATACAGGTCGCGTTCACATCGCTTTCGGCGAGACCGAGAGAAGCGCTCGCACCCTGCGAGGTAGGAGAGCTTCCTGCGGGATTGTATGAAAAGCCGCCGTCGGGTTTTTTGAACGCAAGAAGCTTGTCGCGTGTTTTAAGTATCATAAGCGGAGCGTTTTTATAAAGAACCTCGTAGAACCAGTCGGGCGTTCCGCTCAAAAACTGTGAACGCAAGGAGCTTATTGCGCTCCACGGATTATAAATATACACAATGGCGCCGGGCTTTTCCTCGCTTAAAGCTACGTCTATCAGGCTACGGAGTATTAATTCCGGATAATCGAATTCCGCGTTTGCCGATGAATAAATCGCTCCGAGCTTCATAACGGCGCTTGCCGTGGTGTAGGTTTTTCCTTCGCCCCAGAAACCGGTTTCCTTATTTTGTATTCCCCTGAGATAATCAACCGCCGTTTGAGACAACCCTGCCGCCTGAATCTGCTTTACCGTTGCGTTGAGCATATTTGCGGCATAATAAGAATTTGTGCTCCACGGAAGAGCCGCAATCCAATCAAGAAAAGCCTCTTTTGATTTTAAATGCTCGGGCAGACCGTCGGAGGAATTATCCGCAACAGCTGTTTTGGCGGTGCCTGAGGCAAGCCTTTCCAGCGCCGTAGGGTAGAGGGGCTTTGCGTCAAAGCGCGAGAGTATCGTGGTTGCCCAGCCCAAATCCCTGCCTCTGCGGCTTTCTCCGATTTCCTTGCCCCATTGCTTGTGGTAAAAATAGCCGTCATCGGGCGACTGCATATTCTGAACAAATTCAATCATCTTTTTCTGCATATCGGCAGGAAAAAAGTTTTTAAGCGCCTGCCCCTTGGGAAGCAATGTTTCAAGAAACGCTTCTATCTGACCCGTGCTTTCAACATCGGGTAAAAAGCCTTCGTTGTCGCGTGCGCTGACCGCATAATAGAAGGCGCCGTTTTCGGGGTCGTACATGCTTGCAAGATATTCAATCATTTTATCGTCGTAAATTGCGCGCATCTCTTCAAGCGCGTCCCGAATGTCCGCGGGAACAACCTTGTCCGTTACGGTGCCGGCGGCATTGGATTTTCCGCCCGTGAGTATCATTTGTCCGTCCTCGCGCGGAGGATAAACGGCTATCTCCGTAATCGAATTCCAGCTGTTGTCTGAATTTCCGTAGCCGATGTATTTGACGTACCTCGCGTTTACTCCTCCCAGGTTTACGGGTGTCATGTCAAGAGTCAGCTCACCGGCTTTTGCCTTGACTATATTTGTATAATTGATGTTGTCCTCTGACACCTCAATATCAAACACGCTCATTCGTTCATCACCGCAATAATACGCAACACCCATATATCCGAGGGGCTTTGTTTCGCCGAGATCCATAAGAAGCCATGCTCCCGCCTTGCTCTCAAACGACCACCTTGTGTTATAATCACCGTCTATGGCATATTGCGGTATGTTCCCGTCATCGCCGATGGCGCTTATTTCCGCGATTGCATACGGCTTTGCCGCGTCGGAGGAAATTGTAACCTTGCGGTTTTTATCATCCCAATCAACAAAAGCGCCGAAAGCCTCCGAAACAAAACGCGCCGGAACAAGTGTACGCGAATCGATAATAACTCCCGGAGCGTCAAGAATTTTCTCTTCATTGTTTACATATGCCTTGCTGCTGCCTATCGAAAGCTTAACCGTAATATCGTCTTTTTGCGAGACAACCGTTTTTGTTTCGTCGTTCCAATCAACAGAGGCGCCGAGCTTTTCGAAAATGGCGCGCATCGGAACCATTGTCCGATTGTTGATAATTTGCGCAGCTACGTCAAATTCGCATATTTCTCCGTTGACCTCAACCGTTATATCCTGTGCCGAAGCCGTAAAGCTCATAAGAGTAAGAATTGCCGATAATAGCGCAATAAGTTTTGTTTTCATTACAGTCATCTCCTTGTTTAAACTTTTAATACACTGCGGGCCATATCCCCGCAAAAACAATAATATCATGCCTTTTTTGATGATGTCAATAAGATTGAGCAATTAAACACAAATCGTATGCATATTGTAACCAAACGATATAAAAAAGCCGCCTAAGCCTATCTGCGAGTATGTAATTTTTAAAAATGAAAATCAGCCGAAAGAGCGCCGCAAAGGCAAAAGGCGGAGCCGAAAAAATCGACCCCGTCCCTTTTAATTATACGGCTTTATGCCATGAACAAGCTTTGAAAAAGATTTTATATCATGCTTCCGATATACGCATGAGGCTCCCAGCAAATCTGATTATACTGGCAGGTGAGGTTGCGCTTTGTGGCAAGGCAAAGCTCTCTGTACTGGCAGTGTGCGGTGCTCCGCGACAGGGAACGGAATTTGCTCGGAGTCATTTTAATATGCTTTTTAAATGTTTTCCTGAAGGTTATGACCTCGTTGTAGCCGACCGCCTCGGCGATTTCATCAACGGATTTTGATGTTTCCGCCAGAAGTATGCAGCTGTATGATATTCTTTTTTGCTGAAGATACAGGGTAAATGAACAGCCGAAGGTTCTTTTGAAAATGCGGCTTAAGGAGGAGTGAGAAAAGTTAAGCGTATGCGCAATGTCGGTAAGAGTTATTTTTTCGGTAAAATGCATGCCTATATAGTTTATGATAAATGTCGGTACATCGCGGACAATAGGCTGAGGCTCGGTTATAGTTGTCCGAATCATAAACAAAAGTATAAAAAGAATGTCAGAGCGCACCGCCTCCTTAAATCCGAATTTACGGTTGTTGTATTCGGTTATTATATTGTCAAAGTATGCCTTTACAGTTTCGTTTTCGTCATCGTGAAAAACGGTGTTCGCAATTTTTGACGCGGTTAAATTTGTGTTTGGGAAAATAATCGGCACAAGCTCATCTATACGGATGCATTTATGCAGGGGTGACAGAAATTTTGCGTTAAAGGAGCACATTTTCAAAGTCAGCAAGCCGTCAACATTTGAATATGAATGGTAACAATCGGCATCAACAATGAAAAAGTCTCCCGAGCGTATGCTTGATGCGGCACCGTCCACTGTGTGCTTTGCATAGCCTTTCTCAACATATACCAATTCGTAATTTGAGTTTAAATGCGTGTGATATTCTCTGTCTCTGTGGCTGGCTTTGTATGCGCGGATGCTTTCAAGCTGGTATTGAAGCTTATCGTATTCATTGGAAGGGTATGTATTGGATTTCATGTGCGACCTCCTGAAACATTTTCTGCGGTTACATTATATATCATGTTCTCGGGGTAAGTCAATATTAAAAAAAGTCAACACACAAATAATATGTTTTTTGTAACAAAAAAGTATTGTTTAAGTATTATTTTTACCGTATAATTAAAATAACCCCTGTGATTTTTATGCAATAAAACGAATTGCAAATACAGAATATATGCGTTAATAACGGGTGATGTACCGTTATATAAATTAAACTTTGAAAGGAAGAAAAATATGAAAAGGACACTACTTGTTTTAATGATGTGTGCAGCCGTGCTGCTCGCGCCGTTTACGGCATTTGCGGAGAATGAGCTCTGTGTGTATGACCTGTCGTACACGGTCGGAGAAAATGAAATTCATTCGGTTTCCGAAGCTGCGGGCAATACCGTTACGGTTAATTCGACTTTTATGCCAAAAAAAGGAATCAAAATGTCGGATATTACGATGATTACGGCCGTATACGAGGGGAACAGGCTTATGTGTATCGGGTATAATCCCTACACTGTTACACCGCAAAAAAGCGGAGCATATCAAAATTATGACATAATTCAGTGTAAGTCGTACAGCGTTTCGGTGCCGGAAAACGCCGATTCGGTAAAGACCTTTTATTGGTCGTCATCGGCTCAGAAGCCTGTCTGCAAAGCGCTTGCTTCGACCGCATTGTCGTCGGACAACACGGTAAAATCCGCATCTGTTGAGATAAGCGGAAAAACATATACCGCCGATATCGATAATTGGTATAATACAATCAATTTCAATATTGACAGAGCGTATGCGACAGGCACAAACAAAAAGCCGACATTGACAAAAATAACAGACGACGCATCATATGCAGAGGCTTTACAGACGTTTTCTCCGGTATTTGTTACAGACGCGGAAATTATTTCGGGCGGCGGCGTGCAGAATGCCGAAGAGCCTTATTTCGTTACGCTGAAGGCGGCAAACGGGCAGGAACGCACATATACCCTGACAGTTAAGGATACAACGACGCTTTTTGACGTATCCTTTAATGAAGCGGGAGCAATAAGCGCAAACGCCGGAGGATTATTGCCGCGTGTATCCGACACCTCCGTTACGGGTAAAATAACCGAAGCCACATCCTCGGAAGGCGTCGTTCTTCCTTCGGATGGCCCCGACAGTAATTCCGGTGCGAAAGATACGCTGCATTTTAATGGCGCGAATCAAAAATACTATATTAATGTTGTCAAACCGACGGGACTAAACGAAACAAACGGGATTATAAATATCGGTGACAGTATGCCCTCCGAGCTTCCGAAGGAAATCACCATGGAATATAAAATGTATCTCGATATAAAGGATGACAGCAAGGGAGAAATCAGATTTTCATCGCCGTTTTTTATCGGCTTGCACGATGAGGGCTCAAGCTACAAGCAGTTTATCTGCATAACGAAAAATTCCGGAATATATTTTAAAAGGCATAATCTCAATAACGCCTCGTTTGATATTGCAAAGCAAAGCGAAGAGCTGTATAGTTTCCCCGATAAAGCATGGGTTGACGTGAAGATGATTTTTTCACAGGAGCAAAACGCTTTAAACGGCGAAAAATATGACAGGAAATATTCCTTATATATCAACGGCAGGCATGTGGCTACCGATATATTATATTACACCGAGCTTGAGAGCAGCCTGTCAAAATACAATATGTTTAAGCAGACTTCGATGGTAATGAATTTCAAGGATCAGTTTTGGTTCAGCGGCGTGAGCGGCGCTTCATATGATTTATACTTTAAAAACATGAAAATGTCTTATTCAAAATAACAAGTCTGCAAAAAGAGGGAAAAGAGGCTGCGGCAAAACGAAAATGATTTGCCGCAGTCCGAGACACGGCAAATCATTCGGAAACAAAAATCAGTCAACGCCGCGGGGCATTCCGCGACAGTCTGAGGGTTTTTGTTTCCGAATTTGTTTTATGGTCCGAGGCTGAGCGGATATGAGCTTTTTTGGGATATATCCGCGGATTTTCTGTAAGCCGAAGGCGTGAGCCCGAAAGTTTTTTTAAAGATTTTGGTAAAATACTTTGGAGATGAAAACGAAAGCGAGACGCTTATCTCGGAAATTGATGAATTCCCCGATTCAAGCATTGAGGCGGCGGCTCTCATTTTCACAAAGGTAATATAGCTTGCCGGCGTAATGTCAAGCTCTGCGCGCAAGAGACGGCATATGTGAAATCTGCTGAGCGAGCACTGTGCGGCTATCGTTTCCAAAGTCAGGCTGCCGTATGCGTGAGCATCAATAAAGTCCAGTATTTTCTCAAGTGTTTTGTTCTTTTCGCGGCTTTCTGAATTCGTTATTTTATATGAACTGCTTATAAGTCTGTAGAGATACAGATAGCTGTTTTCTCCGCCGCTTGAAATAATATCCTCCGAAATTGCTTCGATTTCCTCGGAAACCGTTTGAATGTTTTTGTCCGATATAAGCATTTTGCCGCCAAAACGCGATGTAAGCTTATGAACAGTGGGTGCGGAAAGGTACTTGGAAAGGTAATTTTTACAAAAATAAACCGTTTTTATATTTCCGGTACACGAGAATATTTTATGCGGAGTGAATTGGGGAATAATAACCATACGGTCCTGTGAAACGGTCAGCTTTTCACAGCCGCAGTAAATGGATACGCTGCCTTCGGATACATAAATAAGCTCGTATCTGCGATGAAAATGGTAATCGCTTGAATTGCTTTCCGCCTTGCTTTCGATAAGTTTATCGTTCATTTTATTTTTGCTCTCCTTCTGAACTCATTCGGCGTTAAACCGAAAACGCTTTTGAATACCTTTGAAAAATACGATTGATTTTTATATCCGCAATATTTGCTTATCGTATTTATGTCAAATTCGGGGTAAAGCAGCATGGAACGCGCAAAATTCATTTTTACGCGGTTTACAAAGAATATCGGCGATACTCCGAAATCTCTTTTAAAAACCGTCATCAGTGACTGCTTTGAAACCAGAAGCGCATTCGACAGCTTGTCGAGCGTAATTCGTTTTTCCAGATTGTGAGATACGTATTCATATATTTTTTTATCAAAGGCTTCATCGCTGTTTTCGTCGGAATGGTTTATACAGGTGCATTTTGAAAGCAGGCTGAGAAGCTCTGCCGTATATATTGCGACAATCTCGTTTTTTTTGCGGAAGGAAACAATGCTTTTGCATATTCTGACGATTTTATCCGTCAGGGCGGGAGGTATGCTGCCGAAGCGGTGAGTCTCAAAGGGAGCCAAAATAGTTTTCAGAGCTTCTTCGGTGAAAAATTCCGAAAAGCTTTTTTTATTGAAGTTTAACAGGAAGGTTGTATATTTTTCCGTACTGGCATTTTTTTTGTGTATTTCCAGCGGCTTTACGAGCATAAAGGTTCCGTCCGTAAGGGGATAATGCTCGTCGGATAAAATGTAATCGGCTTTGCCGCTTAACATGATATATATTTCGTAGCCGTCATGAAAATGAAGGTGAGGCATATTGACAGATTTTTCGTCCTTTTGAAATCGGATAAACATCTCGGGATATTCCACAAAAACCAAACTTTCTCTTATGCTTTTCATAACAAAATCCTTTCTCAAATATTTTATGTCAATATTTTATACCTTATTGCGAAAAAATGCAATATATTATCAAAAAAATATTTATTTTATATTTACTCTTGTATATAAATATGTTAAAATGAATGTACAAAATAGAATTAAGATTATTTGATTTTACTAAAAAGAAAGGCGGTACATTATTATGTTGAAAAGAACGAAGGTAAGATGGGTCTCGGTCGTTGCGATAGCGTTTTTCTTGCTGTCAATTATTCCCGCCGGAGCTGCGGCAGAGGTTTTTTCCGTAAGCTTTGCCGGAGAATATGACGGGCTTTGCGTGCGCACTGGAGACGATTTTTACGTTGATGTAAGCATTTCGGAGGGATATGAAAGCGCAAAGCTTTACATTGCCGGCAACGAGGCTTGCCCGGCACCGGAAAATCTTACGGCAAATGACAGTTTTTCGAGCGGTAACAAGAGGTTTCATGTTACGCTGTCCTCGGACATGGGCCTCGGAAAATGCAAAATGAAGGTTGTTGCCGAGTATGCGGGAACGCTTTTTGAGGACAGCTGCAATATTTTTATTCTGGATTCGGAGGAGGGCGATGTGGCTGTCGTCAACCTTGACAACATGGACTGTGAAGACGGCACAGAGCTTACGGAAAGCAATGTCATTACAAGCGACGGCAGGGCGGTTTCAAGATTTGACGCAAAGCCGAAGGCAGTTTTTCATACCGGGACGGTGGGAGAAAATTCCACGCCGAAAATCAAATATACAAAAGCTGCAAACGCGAATTTGCAGGTTGCGCCCGTGAGCAATTCATATGACGTCAAGGAGCTTTCGTTTGACTTTTGGCTCGAAGGGGGTAAAGGCGGACTGGGCTTTATTGCGGATAAAGGCTTGCCGTTTTCATTTAATCAGATTTATTATATACAGCAAAACGGACTGCTGAAGATTAACAATGTATCGGGAACAAAGTCGCTTACAACCAAGACATGGCATAATTTGAAGGCAACGCTTATAAAAACGGAAGATCTTCAGGGAGATATGTACGTAATATACATCGACAATACTCTCTATGAGGTCGGAAGGCTTGCCAGAGCGGCAACGGGAGATATGAACAAGCAGATACAGTTTATTATTCTGAGAACTACAGAAACGGCCTATATCGACAACATAGTCTGCAAATCATATTCGCCCAAAAACATTGTGACCGGCAGCATCACCTCATATACGGTTGACGGAAAAGAGGTAACGGCGGACGGATCTGCCGTAGACGGTCACGCGACGCTGCTGAAAGCCGCTCTTTCCGAAAGTCTTTCGACAAGCCTTGCAGCGGTTATTGACTGCCGTGCGGCGGAGGTGGCAGGCGCGTCCGTTACTGTAAACGCCGCGGAAGTGTCGGCGGCGCTGCCGGGAAATCTCGCGGCGGGAGAATACAGAATAAAAATTCCGATGGGTGCGGAAAGAGCTGACGGAAGCGCCTTGGGAGGCAATTTATACATTCCGTTTTGCGTAATTCAAGCGCCCGAAAAGCTTTCGATTGTTTCTCCGAAAAACGGCGAAGTTGTTGAACATTCGGCAACGCTCGGCGTTTCGGTCATGACAACGGCGCAGGGAGCGGAAACAAAGCTTTATATTGACGGAAAGCTTATAGACTCCGTTGTTTCTTCGGAAGCATATTCGGCGGAGTTTACGGTAGATATGTCTTCCGTGTGCCTCGGCACGCATACGATTTCGGCAGAATGTGACGGGCAAAGCGACGAGATTTCGTTTAAGGTGCAAAAGCTAAATGTTGTGTCCGAGGATTTGCAGGACTTTGAAAATGTTTCGGAGGAGCAGATTTCCGACGGAGTCACCGTGCTTTACACCGTACCTCAAAAAATTAACGGTGTGGCAAGCGGCGCGTACAAAAAGCTTGTTTCCGATGTTGGGGGTCATAAAAATGCGGCAGGGGTATTTATGCCTGCAGGAGCCGTGCAGGACAGAAGAAACTCGTTCACATCTTTGTTATATCTCGACAACACAAGAGGACACGGCAAAGGCATAACCGAACTTAACGGAAATTTTTCATTTGAATATGATTTCTTTATGGAGGACGCCTCGGATTTGGCGTATCTATCCTTTGAATGGCACAAAAATGTGGAAGGACTGGGTATTACAAATTCGAGCGGAGCCGTGCAGAAAACGGCAAGAGTTTTGTTTTACCCCGACGGCTCATCGGGATTCGGAAACTTTATTGCCGGCGAAAAGTTTTTCGGTGTGAAGCCCATAGCCGATAAGACATGGTATAATGTCAGGTTCGATTTCAATATGTATGAACAGATCTGCACCGTGTATATAGACGGAGAGCCGATTAAAACCTTCGGTTTCGGAACTCCTGTTTTATACAGCGGATATAAAAACAGCGGGAACAATGCGGCAACTCTGGAGGATGTAGGTATTACTGACGGGAAAATAGGCGGAATTACATGGGTTCAGCTTTCTCATATAAAAAGCGGCGAGCATGAAGAAGTAATAGGTAAGGGCAACAGCCCGAGCGATGTGTGCTGTTATCTTGTTGACAATATTAAGTCTGTTGTTTATAATCCCGTGCCGCTTGCAAATCAATATGAGCCGTCTTATTTTTACGGTACAAGAAGTATGCTTACCGTAAAGCTTGACAGAAATTACGCAAATCTTAATACAAATAAAGAAAATATAAAGCTTTATATAAACGGTACGCAAACAGATTATGAATCGGTGCATTTCGCGGACAGACAGGCAATTATTACGCTTTTGTCGCCTGTTGCGCCCGATACTGAGGCAAGGGTTGTATTCGGTGGAGGACTTACCCTTGAAGACGGAACTACTGTTTCGGGAGTGTCAAGTGAGACAACGCTCAAATGTGCGCTGTATTCCGAAATAAAAGGTCTGTATCTGATTTTGCGGCAGAGTGGCGACAAATTATCTATATACGGCGAAAAGTCCGGGCAAGCAAGAAGCGCAAAGATATTGGTATGTTCATACGGCAGCGGAAACAGGCTTGCGGAGGTTAAGATTAAGAATGTTGAGCTGAGCGGAAAAATCGAGGACGAAGCCGAAATTGCAAACACGGCCGGTGCGGAGAAAGCAAGTGTGTTTGTACTCGACGGCAACAATTTTGTTACACCGCTTACGGAAATGTTTAACCTTGAAATAAAATAAGCTTGTCCGTGTGCGGAAAGCGATGCAAAAAGGAGAGGAAAACGCCATGAAAATAATAGCGTCGGTAATAGCGATATGCTTACTTTTTACCTGTGTTTTGCCGTCCTCGGGATTTGGTGACGAAATGCCTTCAATAAAAGAAACGGCCGGGCAGGCGGAAAAGCTTATCGGAGACGCGGTTATTTTCATGGCGGACTGCAACGCTTTGTTTTTCGGAGGGAAAAAACAAAGATATGATGAGATTTGCATTGCAGCTCCGTATTGCTCGGAGAAAGGCTCTTTCATGGTTTTGAAGGAGGTTTTCGATAAGGTATTCGGAAGCAAAGCCGCTATGAATGATGTTTTTATACCGGAGGAATTTTGCTGCAAAAAAGACGGACTGACATATATTTCGGCAGAATATGCCGCGGAAAACGTGCTTCGTATGCATTTGTACAAGGACAGGGAAATGTATATTTTCAGCGATTCGGAGTTTAAATATAAAAACTCCGCGGCTCCGGAGCTTATATTTGAGGAAATAGATACTATTTACAGGTTTATGCGCTTTGAAAGGAATTCTGCCGACAGCATTTATTCGCAGATCAAGTCATATCTCGGCGGAAATGTACATCCGAGATTGATCACAAATCCGTCGGAGCTTCAAGAGATTAAGCGGAATATTCAAAACGACTCTCTTTGCGCCGAGGCTTATGCAAATACAATAAAAAAAGCCGAGAAGATAGCAGCGGACGGCAGCGTCAGACAATATGAGCTGCCCGACGGAGTGCGGCTTCTTGAAGCAGCAAGAGACGTAATGGAGAAGTGTGTTGTGTTATCTGCCGCTTATTTGATTACGGAAGACGAAAAATATGCCGAAAGAATATGGAGGGAATTTATTGGAACGCCTGATTCTCCCGGCTGTTTTAACTGGAAGGACTGGAATACGCAAAGGCATTATCTTGATAATTCGGAGCTTTTATACGGTGTTGCGGTTGCGTTTGATTCATGTTATAATTATTGGAAGAAAACAGACAGAATAAATACCATTCTTGAAAAGACATATGAATATTCCATGAAATACTCCGTTAAAGCGTACATGGGGGAAAACGTCACCTCCGGTTCATTATTTATGAAGACGGCAAGCAATTGGGGCTTTGTATGCAACGGGGCGATTATCTCGGCATGTATAGCCTTCGGTCTTGAGGAAAACGCGGTTTATCGGCCGGTATACAATTATCTTCTCGAAAATGCAATGCAGGGGACAGAGTATCCGCTGATGCTTTATTATCCCGACGGCGCATGGCGCGAAGGTGCGCAATATTGGGAATATGCAACGAGGTATTTTGCAGGTTCTATTCTGGCTCCGCTGTATTTTTCGTGCGGCACGGCATACGGACTTGAAAAATTGCCGGGTGTTGCAAATACGGTGGAATCTATACTTTTTTTGCAGAACAAAAACTATGCCTTCAATTATGACAATAACGGCTTTGAAACAAGGATTTTCAGCGAGGCGGCATTTGTGATACCTCTCTTGAGAAAAGACGGCGGGCAGATGTCGCTGTGCGCAAGAGAATGCGCGGATATAATGGGAGATGTTTCCGCGAGGACGCTCATGTGGTACAGACCGCAGGACGGTATGTATGTCGAGGATTTTCCGCTTGACGGGTATTTTAAATCATCAGAGGTCGGCTCGATGAGAGAAAACAGAACATCTCCGAAGGCGTCCTGTGTGTTTTTAAAAGGCGGTGTAAATACTGAAAATGCTCATTTTGATGCAGGAACCTTTTGCTTTGACGCCCTTGGCAAGAGATGGGCTTCGGATCTCGGAAAAGGGATCTATAACATAAAAAACGGATATTGGGGAACGGCGGGACTCAGGCTTTACGTAAGACGACCCGAGGGTCATAATTGTGTCGTTATCAATCCGCGCGAGGACATTGCAAACGAGTATTACGGAGGCCAGGCGTTCGGAGAGCTTGCAACCGTGGTTGCATCCGGAAGCTCAAACAAGGCGTCGTATATGGTATTGGATTTATCCGACGTTTATAAATATGATGTGAAGTCTTATAAAAGAGGGTTTTATCTCGGAAACGACAGGAAGGTTCTGACGGTTCAGGATGAGATTGATTTCAAGGATGAAAACTCGCGGTTTTATTGGTTTATGCACACAAAGGCGGATATAGTTACAGACAGTGACAAAAAGGGCGCGGTTTTAAAAATCGGCGGCAGAGAGCTTCGGATTAATGCCCTGTCGGAAGGCATTGATTTTGAATTTGAAGTAAATAAAACGGAAAGAAGATTTCCGACAGATCCGATTGACAATGAGCAGTGGGAGGCAAGATTTGCTTCATACAATGTTCTTACCGCTCGCGGAGTCGGGAGCGGAAAAGCTTCATTTGCCGTAAGACTGACGCCGGTTGACAATAATCTGTCGGGAAATGAAAAAAATGCTTTGCTGCCGACAGACGAGTGGATTTTGCCGGAGGAGGAATATGTCGGTTTTACTGATATCTCCGGCGCAATACCTCTTGAAAAAGGTGAAAACGTAAAGCTTGACGCAAGAATTACGGGTGACTTTAAAAATGCGGAGCTGTTTTTAAACGGTATTCTTTTGTCCGACGAGCCTGAGCCGCTTAAAAACGGAAATTACAGATTTTCCTTTGCCGTGCCAAAAAACATACATGAGGGCAAGGCGCAGATTAGCATAAAAGCCGCGTATGATAACGGAAAAGCTTACGAAAGCAGGAGACAGGCGCTTATTTATTCACCGGAAGCATTAATAACACAAACGACGGATTTTGAAAATCTGAAATTGAAATCGGGAGATTTGATAGAGAGGACAAGCGATATCATACCGGAATTATCCGATATTTCCGCGGCAAACGGCAGCTTTATATATTCAAAAGAAAATGTTTCGGGGAATTTGTCCGGAAAAATCAAATATACCGTTTCAAAACCTTTGAAATACAGTTCCATGTCGTATGCTTTGGAAAAGGGTAAAACGGGCATGGAACTGAGCTTTAAATGGTATGCCGAAAGCAGGGGTGCATGCGTCGGTGTTCAGACGAGGCCAAACTGCTTCAGCTTTACGGAAAATTACAATGCGGCAAATATTCCGGTATTCAAAGACGGAAAAATTTTTATGACGGACGAGCTGCTTCGGACGGGCAGGTGGTATGATATTACCGTCCGCGCGGTTAAAACGGGCATAAATGTTTTTACATACTCGGTTTCGGTTGACGGGGTCATATATATGACCTGCAGGATGACGCATATAACGGGGAGACCTCAAAATATGTCGGGTCTCGGCTTGCTGTTCGGAGGCTCGGATATCGGTGACACGGCTTATACGGACGATGTGAAAACAAGGTATTTCGATGTTGGAGAGGCCGAATATAAAACAAAGGAGCTGCGTATTTCGGACAGTGACAGCAGCATCAGAATCAATATCGAAAGGAATAAAAGTGTGACAGCCCTTGAATTTTCGGGCGGATATTCATTGAATGAAAAAACGGCGATTGTGACCGCTGTGTACAGAGACGGAGCGCTGCGGGACATTGATATAAATTTTGTAAATCCGAATGAAGAAATAAAGGTGTTTTCCGTTGTGAATGCAGAACCCGATGAACGGATTTCGGTGATGGCGTGGCATGTCGGAGGACTTAAGCCTGTCGCTGCGGCATTAGATATATAAAAGGAGGATATGATGAAAAAAACAATAATTACGTTGCTTGTTATAGCGTTAATATTGCCTTTGGGGGGATTTGCGGCAGAAACGATCGGCGCCGCAAGCGTATTTGACGCGGAAAGCGGTAAGGTTTTTGTGAGCGGAGAAGGAATTGGAACGGTTATTGTCAGGGTTGTTCCGGCAGAGCTCAATGAATCCGACCTGAATGATGAAATCATACCGATTGATATTATTGCGGCTTTCGGAAAAGGCGAATACGAGACATCGTTTTGTATATCCGAAGAGAATTACGCAAAAAGACTTAAGGTTTATGTTACGGATACAAACGGGAATACGGCAGTTTCTTACTTTGTGCACCCCGATTTGAATACGGCGGAGGCTTTAACGGAGGAGCTCGGAAAATGTGCTGATGAGGAAAGCTTTTCGGACACTGCGGACAAGAATGCTGAAAAGCTCGGAATAGACAGGCTTGACGCACATTACGCTTCAAACCGTGCGAAAATTTATAAGATGCTGTATTTGCTCAATCCGAAATCGAAAAGCTTTAAGGAGTTTAGTAAGAATTATTCAAGAGTATACGCGCTGACAAAAATGAACGGAAAAAAACGCGGAGACGTTGAGGAAATCCTGAAGGTATATGCTTCCTCGCTCGGAATAGATTTCGTAAAGGATTATGCAAAGGATGAAAGGCTCACGGAAAAGGTTTACAATTGTCTTTGTAAAAGACTTGCAGACGCCGATTTTTCAAAGGAGCTGAAACACGAAAAGGATTTTTTGACGTATCTCGAAAAAGAAAAGGCCGTTTCGGCTGTTACGGCGGCAGAGAAATGGCAGGATATAGAGAGGATAATTGAAAAAGATTTCGGCAGTCTTTTTGATTTAACCTCCGGGTCGGTTTCAAAACAGAAGGTTTATTCAAAAATGATGTCAATGAAATACAATTCATTTTCAGATATTGAAGATAACTTTAAAGCCGCGTTGCGTCTTGTAAATTCCGACGAAAAGCCAAAAACGTCGGGCGGCGGAAGCTCGGGAGGAACGGGCGCAACGGTTGACTCAAAAATCAATATAGAAATTAAAGACGGTAAAAAAGAAGATGAAAACAAAGAGGCATTGCGCAGCGAAAAAAAGCCCATGGCAGTGATTCCGGAAAGCTTTGAAACATCGGGCTTTGCCGATATACCGGACGGTCATTGGTGCAGCAACGCGGTTTCCGCGCTCAAGGCGCTCGGTATAGTAAGCGGGTATGGCGATAATAGATTTATGCCGGAAAATTATATTACAAGAGCAGAGTTTACAAAGCTTATTGTGAATGCCTTCGGACTGCCTTCGGGTGACGCGCGGTTTTCGGATGTTCCAAAAGACTTATGGTACGCTCCGTTTGTAGGCGCCGCCGCTTCATGGGGAATCATAAAGGGGTATGACGGCAGGTTTTCACCCGAAGAAAACATTACAAGACAGGATGCCGCCGTTATTTGCTATTCGGCATTAAAGAAAGAGGGAATTGTCTTAAACGGAACAACAACCTTTAAGGATTCCGCAGATATTTCGCTTTATGCCGTTACGGCGCTCGGCGCGTTTGAGGAATACGGGATTATACTGGGCGACGGCGAAAACGTGAGACCTCTTTACAGCATTACAAGGGCAGAGGCTGTGCAGCTCATATATAAAACTTTGTGTGCGGCAGGATGATAAGTTGAAAGGGATAAAGCTATGAAAAAAATAAAATTAATAATATGTCTTACAATAGCGATAATCATGAGCCTTCAGGCATTTTGTGCGGCATCGTACGAAGCTGCCGCGGAAACGGACAGGTTTTTCGAGTGTACGTCCTTTTTGAGCTCTTTGGGAATAGGCGAAGAATTTGACTTTTCAGACAGCAAAAGACTTGTCTCGAGAGGAGAATTTGTTTCCCTTGCGGTTGAAGTTTTAAATCTGTCAATGGATTTTGAGTCGGACGGAACGTTTCATGACGTAAAAAAAGGGCACATTTATGAAAACGGAATATATAAAGCTTTGAGCGCAGGGCTGCTCAAGGGAACGGGCGACGGCGCTTTCAGACCGGACGACGCCATCACATACGAGGCGGCCGTGAAGGTTCTTGTTGCCGCATTGGGTTATGAGAGTTATGCATATGCGTCGGGAGGATATCCGGCGGGCTACATTTATACCGCAAAATCAATAGGTTTGTTAAAGGGAGCGGCAAGCGAAAACGGAAGCGTTAATATGGGCACGGCGGCAGCTTTGATTTCAAACGCGCTCAGGTGTGACGTTTTGTTGTCGCAGTCGGTTTCGGGCGATTACGTGACATATGCTTCCGAAGAAGGAAGAAGCTGTCTCAGCGAATATTTCGGATTGACAAAGCTTTCGGGGATTATGACAACGGCCGGCTGCTATTCGATGAAAAGCGGTTATTCCGCTTATGAGCCGGAAGCCGAAATAGGCGGAATATATTTAAAAACAAGCATTAAAAATCCCGAAAAGTATATAGGCTTGTCCGTGGACGGATGGTACGATGCGGAAAGCAGCTGCCTTGTCGCGGTATATCCGCGGCAGGTTAACAAAACGGTATCAATTTCTGCCGAGAATCTATTATCATATTCAAATTTCAGGCTTAAGGCAACAAACGGATACGGTTTTTCGGAATATAAGCTCGACAGGGGATATCATTTTCTCTTAAACGGCAGACTTATGGAAGCTGCGGACGGAGATTTTGTTTTTGATTCCGGAGCGCTGAGGCTTATTGACAATGACGGCGACGGAGATTATGACATAGTGTTTGCCGAAAAGGGCTTTTATATGGTTGCGCAAAGAATAAACGCCGATACAAAAGAGGTGTATGATAAAGCAAACAGCGGGAAAAGCTTTTTTGCAAAAAATACTGACGGATACAGCTGTTTTGTTACCGTAAACGGCAAAGAGGCATCAGCGGACGATATTGAAAGAGGAGTGGCTTTGAGAGTAAATCTGAGCAAAGACAAAATGGTTTCATCTGTTTTTGCGTCAAGCAAAAAGGTAAGCGGAAGGGTGACGGAAATAACCGATAAGTCGATCTTTATCGACAACAAGGAGTATAAAACAAATTATTATTTCAATAAATACAGCAGCGCAGCGCCGGGGCAAACCGTGACCGTTTTGCTTGCAGACGACGAAACGGCGACATACGTTTCAAAGACTGACGACGATAAAATGCACTATGGCTATTTTCTTGATTTTGACAACAGAAAAAAACTGTCCGAAAACGGTAAAATAAAGGTGCTTGAGGAAACGGGCGAATACTCGGTGTTTCCGCTTTCAAACGTTATTACGTTTGACGGAGAAACGGTTAACGCAGATTCCGAAAGGCTGAAAAATGCCTTTCTCACGGGCGCGGGAGCGCCCAAGTATCAGCTTATCCGTTACGGGCTTAATGCAGCGGGCGCCGTAAGCGTTATCGACACTGCCGAAAATGCGGCGGATACATCGGGCGACACTTATAAAATTATTGACAAATACAGCGGAAATCCTATATCGGAAAACAGCTTGACAAGGTTTGTAAACAGAAAAAAAGCGTTGCTCAATCAAAAATCATTAACGTTTATTCCGTATTGCAGGGTGGGTAATACCGTCTTGTTTTCGGCTCCCGAAAAGCTCGGTGAAGAGGAGGCCGCTTCAAGATACGACGACAGAGCGTTCAGCGTTGTAAGCCCTAACGAAGTAAGATATACGGGATACCTGATAGACGCATATGACTACAATGAAAAAATGGAGCCCTCCGCGGTGGTTGTATATAACGGAGGTTCAACAACGGGCGGTGCGGTGCTGAAAACGCCGAGTGTCAATTCAAGGTCATATTTCATAGAAGATGTTGTGGATTTTATCACGGATGAGAAGGAGCTCACAAAGAAGATTTATATGTATTCCGACGGCAAGTTTTCTTCGGCAATTCTTGACCCCGAGCTACTCTCCGCTGCAAAGAAAAATATGCCGCGGAAGGGTGACATCTGCAGATTTGTTTTTAGCGGAGGATATATATGCGGCATAGCGGTAGACGTTAAAGCCGCCGAAGACGGAAAGAGCGTAAAAAAAATAGAATACGCTTATAATACCGATGAAAAACCAGATACAAGAATTTATGCGACGCTTTCTTATGCGTCGGGTAAGGTATTTTCAATATCGGAAAACCATACTATGGCGCTGCTTGCCGATAATTACACGGTTTTCAACGATTTTTACAGCGAGCCTGCGGACGGTATTTGCTGTATCGCCGCCGACAGCTCAACCCACATTGTGATTTATAATTCAACGACGGGTAAAACCGAACACGGCAACATTTCGCAAATCAAGGATGCAAGATCGGTCGGAGAGGAAAATGCCTCATATATCGCCGTCAGACTCGGAGGATATGTGCCGGAGCTTATTGTAGTTTACAGATAGGAGGGTTTTTGATGTTAAAAAAAATAACATCGGTGCTTTTGGGAGCTTTGATGCTTTTTTCTGCCGCACCGACGTACGCTGAGGATAAGGTGACGGTTTACTTAAATGAATATTTTGACAATTATGCGCTTAATTCAACAGAGGCAGGCAATATTTCCGTGATGGGCGGCGTGGATGCGAGAGTAGTGTCAAAAAGCGGCGCCGACAAAGCCTTTTTCGTAAAAGCTTGGGGAGACAGCGTTTTGCTTGAGGCACCGATTAAAGCTGCGGGAAATAAATTTACGATATCGGCAGACATAATGATAGACGGCGCCAAGACAGACGCAACGCTTTTCAGTCTGACCGATAAAAGCAATAAAACGGTTGATTTGCTGAATCTTTCAAAGGAAGGCTTTCTGACCCTCGGCGACGGCAAAAAAATCGGAGGCATGACGTACGGCAAATGGAAGAAACTGACATTTGCTTTGGATTTTTCAAATGACGGCGTTAAGACGATGGATATATACGCGGACGGCAAACAGCTTCTCAGAGGATGGAAGCTTTTTGATTCGTTTTCCGCTCCCGAAAAAATAAGCTTTTTTGTTTCGGCAAGTAATAATCCGACAGAAAAAACCGATTTTTGGCTCGATAATCTTGCCGCTTATTCGGGAACAAAGCTTATGCCTCAATATATACCGGGGAACAAAACAATTTCAAACGAGGTAAGACCATTTGAGGAAACCGAAGAAATCAATATGGACAATGAAGCAAAGCTTTTTACCTATGTTGACTTTGATTCGTCATCGTCATTCAGCAGCGTGCCCAAGGAAAATATAATAATGAAAAAGAAGCTTGATGATGCTGAGCACAACAATGTATTATACGTTTGCAGAGACAGAAATACAAACGATGCGTTTATAGATATAAATGTTGACAGCGCCGTTTCGTCATATCGCAAGTTTATTGTTGAGTTTGATGTTTATATCATAAGGAACGAATACAGAATAACAGTATACCCTACGGACGTGGATAATGTTTCCGCAACGGGAACCTTCATATACGGCGGTTACACGCAGTGCGGCGGAGAAAAAGGGCGCGGAGTAATAACGGGAAAATGGACCAAAGTGTCGATAATATACGATATGACACGAGCTCTTTACAGCATGTGCCTTGACGGTGCAGAGGTTATAAAGCCGCAAAAGATAGCGGCCGGCAGAATTTCACCGTTAAAAGTGCGTTTCGGAGTTTCATCGGGCGGAAGCGCCGTTGAGTACTATATGGACAATATAAGAATATACAGCGGAAACGAAATACATGATTTTTCCGATCAGTATTCAGGCATAAAAGAGACGGCGGACGATGAGGAACTTAAATCAATAAGAGAAAAAAGCTCAGATGCACTGGCACTTATCGGAAACGCGATAATTTTCAAAGACGATGTTGACGCCCTATGCATTGACAACAAAAAGCTGAGGTATTCCGACGTAAGCGCGGGATATCCGTATAAGACGGATGACGGTGTTTTTATGATTCCGCAGGATCTTCTTGAAAAGGCCTTTAAAATAAAAGCGGAAACAGACGGGGAAACAATCAAAATAAGAAATGTTGTATGTAAATCCGGAGAAGACACGGTGTATATCGAAAACAAGCCGTTAAAGCTTGATGCGCCGCCCGTGAAAAAAGACGGAATCTTTTATTTGCCGTGCCGCAGTATTGCACGGGATATTTTGGGCATGAGCTATTATTATGACCGCGGAATGCATATTTTCGATAAATCCAAATTCAAATACGAAAATTCCGCCGCCATAGCGGATATTACGGAGCCCATCGATACGATATACAGGTTTATGCAGTTTGAGAGGCACAGCGGAAAAGAAATATTTAGCATGGCAAGAGAGTATCAGGGCGGAAATGTTCATCCGAGGATTCTCACAAATCCGCAGGAGCTTGAAAAAATAAAAAGCTATTGCCGTACGGACGAATATGCACGCAAGGCCTTTGAAAACACCCTTAAGGAAGCAAATAAGTGCATGAATGATGACGTGCAAAAATACAATATTTCCGATGGGATACGTCTTTTGGTTGCGGCAAGAAACGTTATGAACAGATGCGTTACGCTTTCCGCCGCGTATCTTTTAACCGGAGACACAAAATACGCCGACAGAATTTGGAAGGAATTTATAGGCACAGAGCAAATTCCCGGCTGCCTCAATTGGAAGGATTGGAACACACAGAAACATTATCTTGACAATTCAGAGCTTTTATACGGTGTTGCGGTTGCGTTTGATTCATGCTATGATTATTGGACGCAGGAACAAAAAAACATCATGATGGACAAAACATATGAGCTTTCCATGAAGCACTCCGTAGCCGCATACGGCGGCTCATACAGCGGAGCCGAATTCAGAAAATCAACGGGAAACTGGGGTCTTGTGTGTAACGGCTGCATAGTTTCGGCTTGTCTTGCGTTTGGTCTTGAAGGGAATGAAAAATATCAAAAATATTATGATTATCTTCTCGAAAACGCGCTTTCGGGAATAGAATATCCGATTATGCTGTTCTATCCCGACGGAGCATGGCAGGAAGGCTTTAATTACTGGGAATACGCAACAAGATACTTGTTTGGCTCAACATTGGCGCCGCTTTATTTCTCCACCGGCTCGACATTGGGACTGATAAATACTCCGGGTGTGCAAAGTGCAACCGATTCCGCAATGTATCTTCAGGGCGGAGCCGGCAAAGCCTTCAATTTCGGAAATCTGGGCGGTGAAGAAATAGTGACGAGCGAAGCGGCATATGTTGTTCCGATGATTACGGGCGACAGCAAAAAAATGAGAGGCTGGAGAGATGTGTGCGAAAAGTTTTCCGGAAGCTGTGCCGCGCGTACTCTTATGTGGTACAGACCGGCCGAAGAGCATGTTGAGGACAAGCTGCCTCTTGACAGATATTTTATTTCCGCCGAAGCGGGAAACATGAAGGAGGAATGGTATAACACATATGCCACCTCGCTTTTCTACAAGGGTGAGAGACTCGGCATTCAGGAGCATTTTGATATGGGCACCTTCTGCCTTGACACGATGGGAGAACGCTGGGCGTTGGATTTGGGAAAAGGCGAATATAACATTGAAGGAGGATACGCGGGTGTAAACGGTCTTTCGCTTTATGTGCGCAGGGCAGAGGGTCATAATTGTGTTGTTATAAATCCGCGTGAGGATGATCCGGAAAAAGGTTATTGGGGCGGAGTGCTTCTTAATTCATATGCCACCCAGACACGCAGCGAAAGCAAAGAAAAAGGCGCTCTGGCGGTTATAGACATGTCCGAGTGTTACGCTCTCGACACCGTCAGCTTTATCAGAGGGTTTTATCTCGGAGACGACAGAAGAACAGTGACAATTCAGGATGAAATGAATTTTATAAAGCCCGGTTCAGATTTCTATTGGTTCATGCATACAAGAGCGAAAATAGAGCTTGACCAAGACAAAAAGGGCGCTGTATTGACCTTAAACGGTAAGAAATTGAGAGTTGAAGCCCTGTCAAATGCCACAAGCTTTGGCTTTAAGGTAAATAAAGTTGAAAAAAGATTTGCGACCGACCCGGAGAGAAATGGGCAGTGGCAGCCAAACTACGCGGATATCAGCGTTTTGACAATTGAAGGCACGGGAAGCGGCACAACATACCTTACGGTGAAGTTCATTCCCGTGGACGCGGAGTTTGACACATATTCAAAGATTTCATACAAGCCGATTTCAGAGTGGAGCATTCCCGACGGGGACAAAAGCCCGAAAACGCGTGCCGACATGATTTATGCCGACGGGAAAGAGCTTGAAGGCTTTGAGAAAAATTCCTTTGAATACTGTGCGAAAACGGATTACGGTCAGCCGATACCGGTTATAACAGCGAAAAGCAATGAAAATGTTGAAATCAAGCAATCCAATGATATGAATGTGCCCTCGTATGTAATTGTTACAAATGCGAAAACGGGGGTAAAGGTAACATATACGATAAAGCATGAATATAACATTACCGTGATGCGTGCGCCGATTGTCGGACTGAAGGGGGAAACAGGAATAAGGGACGGATTTAAAGTTCTGTACGGAACGCCCTCGGCATCGTATATTCCGCAGCCTGTAAACGGACCCGAAAATCTTGTTGACGGCGATTTTTCAACAAGATGGGCGGCGTCGGGAGACGGAGTGACGTGTCAAATTGATTTGGGAGAGGTTTTGGATATAGACGGCATTGCGGTTTCGATATATTGCGGCAATGAAAGACAAAATATTTTCAGGCTTCAGACGTCGGAAAACGGAGTGAATTTCACAGAGGTATACGACGGTAAAAGCACGGGACTTTCCGGCGACAACTACGAATCGTATATGTTTAAAGCGCGTGCAAGATATATTCGTTATGTCGGGTTCGGAAGTACGGAGGGAGAATGGTCCTCTGTGCTCGAGCTCGGAGCAATAGTAAGAAAGCAGGTGGAAAAATGAAGAAGATTTACACACTTTTAATCGCTTTGATTTTAACGCTGTCGGCTTTTTTGAGCGGTATCGCCGCCGCGGATGAAGCCTCGGTTGAGATACTTTATCCGAAAAACGGAGAGTATATTGCGTGTGAGGATACAGAGGTTATATATAAAGCCCGCGAGGACTTTGCGGAAACCGTTTTTGAGCTTGACGGAAAAGTAATCGCAAAGGGAGATTGTATTCTGACGCGGGACAGTCTTACGCTCGGCAGTCACACTCTTGTGATTTACGGCGTTACAAAAGACGGAGACGTGTGCTCGGCAAAGACAGAGTTTTCGGTTAAAAAAACCTTTGAAAAAGTGCCTATTGATTATGATTTTTCCTCGTTTTCGGATGAAGATATAAAAAATGGCGTAAGCACACAGGATTTATACGGAAGCGCCTCCGACAAAGAAAGGATTTACGTTGTTTGCAGACCTGCTCTTGCCAACAAGGTTACTGTTTCCGTGACGGAGGGACCCGAAGGTGACGGAGATACGGCAGTTAATTTAAAAAGCGCCGGAACGCTTGGAAACAATAAGCCGTTTGCCGATATAAAGTTTGACGAAAAAGGCGGAGAAGTGTATATCGAAAATGATATTTGCCCGAATACAACAAGTGACTATATTAAATATAGCCTGCGTTCAAATGTCGGAGAAAAGCTTGTGGAATGGGATCCCTTAGGCGGAAACGGGGGAAACTGCCCGTTTGACGCGAGCGGGAGAATTTTCGGAGACAGCAAAAAAAATTACTTCTCTGAGAATTGGTATCATATCCGATTGCATTGTGATTTCAATACGGGAAAGGTTGATTTTTCAATAACCGACAAGCTCAGCGGAGAGCAGCTTTTCGAGAGAACAAGCAGCATACCGTCCGAAATCAAAACACTTGCATTTGTGAGAATAGAGTACTCGACGGCAAGTGCAAACAGCGGCTTTTCGCTTGACAATGTCAAGGTTGTGCAGGGCGAATCGTTTACGGGAATCAGGAATATAGCTTTTATTTACGGAGAAGAAGCGTCGGAGGACGTCAAAGCGGATGTAAACCGCCTGACGGCATTAAAGCTTTTAATGAACGAGCCCGTTTATGTAAATGCCTCAAAGGATTTTTTCGCTATTTCGGATGATGACGGAAACACCGTATTCTGTAAAGATGTATCAATTAAGGGAGCAAACACGGTTATTGTCACACCGGGCGAAGACCTGCAGCCGGATAAGACGTATCGTGTCACGGTCGGCCTCGGCGCGAGCGCTTTATCCGACGAAATATCGGAGTATGATAAAGCATCGGTAAGCTTTGAAACGGCTCAAAATCATTTCGGTATTTCAAGAAGTGTTTTTACGGTATCGGGAGTATCTCTCATAAGCCCTTTGCAGGTGAGAGGAAGGAGCATAAGCGCCGAGCTTGATTTTGCAAATAACGAAAACGGTAAAAAAAGCTTTTGCTGCATCATGACAGTGAGGAGCAACGGACTTTTGCTTGATATGAATATCAATAATGTGACGGTTGCGGAAAATTCGTCCGATTTTAAGATTGACATCATAAGCGGAGACTTGCCGCAAAACACGGATAACGTTCAAATTCAGCTGATTTTTATTGATTCGCTTTCCGGCGGAAAACCGATTATTGATGCAAAGACATTTGATTTTTAACGGAGGCATGCTATGATAATAAACCTTTTGAGAAATGATGAAACCGCCGTTTATGCGGCGGAGGAATTAAAAAAATACCTTGATTTGATGTGCGAGGGCTTTTGTGTCGGTATAGTGTCCGAAAAGGATGGCGGCACGGGAAAAGAAATAAAACTCGGACTTCTTTCGGATTTCGGCCTTTCGGACGGGGACGTTTACGATGTTCTTACAGATGATGTTATGTATATAGACATAAACGAAGGAAACGGTATAATTGCCGGCAGCAATATAAGAAGCATACTTTTGTCCGTATACGAGTATTTAAAGGCGGCGGGCTGTCGCTTTCTTCGCCCCGGGAAGGACGGTGAGTATATCCCGAAATGTGACATGAACGGCTTCTCTCTCAGCTGCAGGAAAAAAGCCGACTATCCCTTCAGGGGAGAGTGTATAGAAGGCGCTGTCGGCTTTGAGCATTTGCGCGACACGATTATCTGGTCTCCGAAGGTCGGAATGAATATGTTTATGATGGAACAGATTGTTCCGTATAACTATATAAGCAGGTGGTACAAGCATGAGGGAAACGCTTTTTTGAGCGACGAAAACGTTTCTTTTGAAAAGGTCGGCGTATATGTGCATGAGCTTGAACGGCTTATAAAAAAATGCGGACTTCAGCTCCATGCGCTCGGTCACGGATATTTGCTTGAGCCTTACGGAATTCATTATAAAACAATAAACGACAAATATGAGCTGAGCGACGAAGCAAGACGCGATGTAGCGCTTGTCAACGGGAAACGCGAGCTTTTTATGGGTTCGCCGAACTTTACACATCTTTGCTATTCAAATAAGAAGGTAAGAAAAAAGCTTATTGATTTTCTTGTTGAATATATAAACAAAAAGCCGTACATAGATTTTCTGCACGTGTGGCTTGCAGACGCGACAGATAATCAGTGCGAGTGCGAAAACTGTAAAAACGAACGTGTTTCGGATTTATATGTTATGCTGTTAAATGAGCTTGATATGGAATTTACAAGGCTTGGCATTGAAACGAGGATAGTGTTTATCCTTTATGTTGATACGCTTTGGGCGCCTGTCAGGGAAAAAATAAAAAATCCCGACAGATTTATAATGATGACGGCGATAGGAGGCAGAGATTACTCAAAGCCGTATGATAATACGCCATATCCGGGAGATACACCGCCGTATATAAAAAATCACTATAACGTTGAGCAGTCATTTCCGCTGCGCATGAGGTTTATTGACGATTGGAAGCCGTTTTTTGACGGAAGAAAAATGATTTATGAATATCATATGTATGTTCATCAATACAATGATCCGGGACAGATTCGGCTTTCAAAACTGTTTTTGCAGGATATAAAAAATATTAGCGAGTTCAACCTTCAGGGGATTATGAGTGATCAGACACAGCGCTCCTTTTTCCCGACAGGGCTTCCGATGAGCATTTACGGAGCCGCGTCATTTGATAAATCAATTGATTTTGACGAGTTTGCAGACGACTATTTTAAAGCGTCTTACGGAGCGGACTACCTTGTCTGCAAGGAGTATCTTGAAAAAATATCAAGTCTGATGAGCCCCGACGATTTGCAGCTGAAAATGAGCATAGTCGATCTCGACGGCGACCTGGAAAGTAAAAAGTCAGTGCCGGTAAAGCCATGGATAGAGAATAAAGAATTGCAGAAAAATTTTGCGGATGTCCAAAAAATCACGGCGGACTTCAGGAAAATTGCAAAGGAACATATGAGCATTGAAAACAACACGCAGAGAAGGTCGTGGGAGCTTTTATACCATCACACCGATTTTTGCGCACGCTATGCCGAAATATTGCTTTTGCAATCCGAGGGCAATGAGAGTGACGCAAAGAAAAAGCTTGACGATATGATTGCGGAGCTTTCAAGGCTTGAGACGAGAATCAATGCGGAATTTGATTTGTTTCTGTTTGCTATGTCAATGAACAGGAGGTTTTCCGTATGAGCAAATATATTTACGAGCTGCATATGCACACAAGCGAAAGCAGCAAATGCGCAAAAGCGTCAGCTGAAGAAATGGTAAAAGCATATGCCGGCATGGGTTATTCGGGAATATTTGTAACAGACCATTTTTTGAACGGAAACACAACAGTGCCGCAAAATATCGATTGGGAAAAGAGAGTGTCACTGTTTCTCAAAGGATATGAAAACGCAAAAAAGGCAGGTGAGGAATATGGCCTGGAGGTTTTTTTGGGATGGGAATATTGCTTTGAAGGCACCGATTTCCTTACATACGGATTATCGTATGAATGGCTTTATAAAAACCCGCAATGCCTTGACATCGGCGTTAAACAGTATTGCAGGCTTGTGCACGAAAACGGCGGATATATTGTCCATGCGCATCCATTCCGAGAGAAAGCCAATGCATACAGCATTGACATGATAAGGCTGATGCCGAGAGATGTTGACGCCGTTGAGACATATAATGCACACAGCTCCGATTTTCAAAACAGTATGGCGGAAAAATATGCCGATGCATATAAGCTGCCAAAGCTCTGCGGAAGCGACAATCATACCGGGGCGCAAGGCGTTTTTGCCGGCATTGAGTTTAACGAAAAGCTCATTTCAAGCGAAAATTTTATTAAAAAGCTTAAAAGCAGTGATTATAAGCTGCGGAGACACGCATAATTTTGTCTGTAAGACTTATCCGCCCACGATAAGAAGCGCGTGTATCTTTAAATAACTGTCGGTGGGCAGAAAGGTTATGTGAATTATAATGAATAAAAGCTATGGATTGTCGATAGGAAATGCAAATACCGACGCTTTCTCATGCGGTCTTTTTGACTGCGTTGAATATTGTCGGGCGGCGCTTGATACGCCGGAGGCATACGAATTGATTGAGGATGATGTGTCAAGGCTTTCTGAGCTGTCGAAGGAATACGGTGTTTCGGTGCGCTCTTTTCATCTGCCCTTCGGTACAACCGAATATTTTCGCTTTATTCCTGCGGCACTTGACAAAAATGTGCGCAAAGAAACATTTGAAAACACAAAAAGATTGACAGAACTTGTTGCGCCCCTCGGTATTAAATATCTGATAATTCACGCAAGCCTGCGTGTCGTGCCCGAGGAAAGACAAAGAAGGCTTGACTGCTTTGTCGAATACGCAAAACATCTGTGCGACTATGTCGCGCCGCTCGGGATAAGCGTAGCCGTAGAAACTCTTAAACCGAGATGTCTCGGCAACGGGCTTTTTGAGCATCTTTATATGCAAAAGCACGTTGAAAGGGATAATTTCGGAATATGCTTTGATTCAAATCATTTGCTTTCGGAGGATAATATAGATTTTTTAAACGCTGCGGGGCAGTATGTTATATCTACTCATTTTTCGGACTTTGACGGTGTTGACGAAAGGCATTGGTTCCCCGGCAGAGGAATAAACGACTGGAAAAGCATCGTCACCATTCTTGAAGAAAAAGGTTATGCCGGACCGTATGTTTTCGAAGTAAATTTCAGCGATACCGCGGCGGACACGGAAGGCTTTAAAAAGCTTATATCCGAGTGGGAGCAGCTTTTTGATTAGGTAATGGTATGCTGCATGATGCAGCTGCCGGCGGAATGAAAGATAATCTGAAAATTGAAATCAACTATATGATAAGATGTCACATTTTGCCTGTAACCAAAAGAAAAGTGAATCTTCCGTGGCTTTCAGAGGATTTGTCGGTTTTAAGTGTAGCGCCTATGGAAATATTCGCTTCAAAAATCGCAGCGCTTATAAACCGTACCGCACCGAGAGATTTATATGATATACATAACCTTTTGGAGTTTGGACTTTTTGATGAAAGTGAGCAGGATACAGCCGTGCGGTTATATCCGCAATAAACGAATATTTTGAACGGGAGCAGAAATTAACCGACAATCCTTTTCTTGAAACACAGGAAAAAGAGGACAGATTTATGCAAAAGATACTTGATACCATAAATCAAGGCTTGCAGAAATACTCCGCAAGCGGAGGACTAGCAAGCCTTATAAAGCTAATATCCGCAAATTAAGAGCTGTCTATCCGAAATTCACAGAAGACCGATGAGAATAACACCGCCGCCCTTGATTTTGCGGATAGCTTTTAATCGGTATTAAAAAGCATTGATTTTAGTGCTGATTATATTTTAATTGATTTCAAATAAAGGAAAATTTAATACCAAATCATACGGCAGTAATATTGAAGTTTGATATTACTGCTATTTTTATATCTTTTTAGAACCGTTTTCATTGAAAGCAGCTCTAAAACATTAGAAATATATAGCTGAAAGCGAGGTTTTTTATTCCCGATTTGATGCTTGTTTTGATATTGCGCAAAGCAACTCATTTATATTAAGCGGTTTCGGAACAAATCCCGTCATTCCGGCGTCGGCACAGGCTTTTTTGTCGGTGTCAAACAAATTTGCTGTCATGGCTATAATCGGAACCGTTTTTGCGTCGGCTCTGTCAAGCGATCGGATTTTTCGCGTTTCCTCCAAACCGTCCGTAAACGGCATCGGAACATCGGTCAAAACAACGTTTATCTCGCCCGGCTCGGAGTTTTTAAATATTTCAAATGCCTCCTTGCCGTTATACGCTCTGATTACCTTTGCGCCGGCATCGGTTAGGATATACTCGGCAATTTCCATATTCAGTTCGTTGTCCTCCGCCAAAAGAACGGTAAGTCCTTCGATTGACGCAGAACTGTCCTGTATACTTCTCTTTCCGACATGAGCTTCGGCATATTTATACGGAATTGTTATTTCAAACTTCGTGCCCTTGCCTTTCTCGCTTTCGCACGCTCATCTGTCAGCAGGGTCAGATTCCGAACCTCCTCTTCAAGGCTGAAAACGGACTTTATGTCGGTTTCAGCGGCATTATCGGTGTCTATTTTATTTAATGTAAGGATATCGTTGACAAGATCAAGAAGATATTCTGCCGCCGCACGCGCGGCATATTTTGCGACATTTCGGCATATAATAACCAAAAAGCTCCGCGTTTTCGGGCGGTTTTGCTCGTCTATTTTGTGCAGATTTTTTATTATGCGCACAAAAGATTCGCTCACGGCGTCTTCGGCGCTGTGCGGGTTTTGCACAATTTCCAGAGCCTCTTTGTACATGAGGTTTCTGTAGCACATATAAAGCCGCTCGATTTTAAACCTGTCGCTAAAATTTTCTATTGTTGTAAACAGAATCATTCCTGTTGCCTCCGTGGGGTTTATATGTTCATCATGCCATATTTTCCCGCGGGTGTCAACAATTTGTTGACATACGGAGCGCTTTGGTGATATATTAAAAAGAGTTTAAATTTTGTAAAGGGACGTAAATATTATGATAATCGATTTTCACACACATGCATTCCCGGAGGCAATTGCGCAAAAGGCGCTTCAAAAGCTCTCTTTTGTCTCCGGCGGACTTAAATATTATACGGACGGAACACTTTCTTTTCTGCGCAGTGCGGCAAAGCGCGAAGGGGCGGACATTTCCGTTATGCTCAGCATTGCCACAAACGCGCACCAGATGAAAAGAGTTAACGATTTCGCCGCAGAGGCGGATAAAAACAGCGATATAATTGCTTTCGGCTCGGTATATCCGTGGGCGGAGGACGCGGAGGAGGAGCTTGAAAGGATAAAGGATATGGGTCTTCGCGGCGTGAAGTTTCACCCCGAATATCAGAACTTTTTTGTTGACGATGAAAAAATGAAGCCGATTTACAAAAAAATTTCAAAGCTTGGGCTTATTACAATTTTTCATGCGGGGCTTGACTACGGCTACGACGTGCCGTTTCACTGTATGCCGGAAAATATGCGAAGAGCCGCGGTGTGGTTCGATGCCCCGGTTGTGGCGGCGCATTGGGGCGGACTCGGCTGCGGAGAAGGTGTGCTCGAAAAGCTGTGCGGCATAGAGAATCTGTATTTTGACACCGCTTTCGGCTATGGGCAGATGCCGCGCTGCACCGCGCTCAGAATAGTTGAAAAACACGGCACGGACAAGCTGCTTTTCGGCACGGACGCACCGTGGAGCACACCGCAGAGGGAACTCAGGCTTATAAATACGCTGGGCCTTTCCGAAAGCGAGCGCGAGGATATTCTTTGTGCAAATGCTGCAAAAATCTTGCATATTTTAAATTAATAAAACTAAAATTTTTCTCAAATCCGCTTTGCTGTTTTTAAATTATATCTTGACTGTTCTGGCAAAACGTGGTATTGTTATATTGCCGGAAGAGGCAGAGACAAGCAAAACCGCGGTATCAAAACAGTTGTACCGCGGTTTTTGGAGAGGCGTTAAAAAACAGTAATTTTTATTGCAGGAGGAGTTTGAAAATGAAGGTTTTGGCGATAGGAATACATATTGATGATTGCGAAGCAATGGGTGGAACGCTTAATCTCCTGGCTCGTGAGGGCGCGGAGGTGACGATTCTGAACATAATGCCTTATACCGATTGCAGCGGCAGAAACAAAGATGCCGATGAGCAGTCTATGAAAGCCGCCGCTGTTTTGGGGGCAAAAAAAATCATACTTGATTACAAAGGTACAAAATTCTACAGAACAAACGAAGAAACCGTAAGAAAGACTGAGGAGATAATCAGAAGCATTGAGCCCGATATTCTCTTTATGATGCATCCGGTTGACAATCATATAGAACACGCGGAATGTGCAAAAACGGTAAGAGAAGCTGTTTTTGCCGCTGCGGTCGACGGCATTATACCGAATGAGATATATTCGTTTGAATGCGGTCCGCGTCAGACGATGTGCTATTTCAGACCCGACATATATATAAATGTGGAAAGCGTCAGGGATACCGTGAAGAAATGCGATATGGTATTTAACGTAAATCATGCCGACGGGCAGTATCTTTGGAAATCCAGAGAACAAAACTACAGATTCCGCGGAAGCGAATGCGGCTTTGAATTTGCCGAAGCGCTGCATATAATCAAATATCCCACAAATAATAACGAGTTTTTGCTTTATAAAACGCTTAAAAATGTATTTTCATGGTGCGGACACGGGATGTATCTCAATCAAAGCGAGCTGTTTTTATGATTTCTGCAACAGATGCAGCACAAGGCACGCAAGTTGAAATTATAACAGTAAAAATTGTTTATATATTTCCGCATAACTTGACAAATGGAGGAAAACGGCTCCTAAAAATTTTAAACAGCCCATTTTTATATAAGTTCTCCGGTTAAATTAAAAGTTCCCGTTTTAGTTATTTTAATATTAAGCGAACGCGAGGATATTCTTTGTGCAAATGCTGCAAAAATCTTGCATATTTAAAATTAATACTTGTATTTTTATAAAAAATGTGATACACTGTTGCGGTGACATTTTAAAAAGTTTTTGCATACATGAAGATTTGTTTTGCGGGGAAGTTGTCCGTTTGGCGTGCAGAAAGCAAAAACGGGAGGTTCGTGAGCCTCTCCTACGGCGTCGGGACAAGCTGTGCTCCGTTCCGATTTTCGAAATGAAAATCAGTCACACGCTCCGCTGTCCCTCCTTTTCCGCGAAAAGTCACGTTTGCTTCGGCTATGTGCCCCAAAATGTGCACATAACGCCTTCGCTGCACTACCAACTTTTCGCGGTTGTTTTGGGAGCGAAGCTCAAAGGAAGGAGAATAACATGAAAATTATGATAGCATCGGACCTTCACGGTTCTGCAAAATACGTATCAAAACTTATGGAGGCATACAAAAGAGAAAATCCCGACAGGCTTTTGCTTCTCGGAGACATACTTTATCACGGACCGAGAAACGCATTGCCTGATTTGTACGACCCAAAGGAGGTTATATCGCTTCTTCAGCCGGCGGCGGACAAAATAATATGCGTTCGCGGCAACTGCGACACAGAGGTTGACGCCATGGTGCTGCCGTTTGACATTCTTGCGCCGCGCGCGGTTCTGCTTGCGGACGGCGTTACGATTTATGCGGCTCACGGACACAACTTGAGCGACGATTTTCTCTCAAAGCTGCACGGAGAAATTCTGCTGTGCGGCCACACGCATGTGCCGGAGTGCAGAGAATACGATAATTACACATATATAAATCCGGGTTCCGTTTCGATTCCGAAACAGGATTCGCCCCACAGCTATATGATTTTTGACGGTACATTCCATTGGAAAACGCTGGGCGGCGAAGAATATAACCAAAAGGAGATAACAAAATGATTGCAGAGGTTAAAACCTGCTGTCTGACGGGTCTTGACGGGCATATTGTTACCGTTGAGGCGGATGTTTCTCAGGGGCTGCCCGCATTTGAAATTGTGGGTCTGCCGGACGCCGCGGTGAAAGAAGCGCGCGAGAGAGTGCGCGCCGCCATAAAAAACTGCGGATATGAGTTTCCGTCGCGCCGGTACACGATAAACCTTGCGCCGTCGGGCATAAAAAAAGAGGGATCTCTTTTCGACTTGCCCATAGCAATTGCGATTTTGAAGGCGACAGAGCAAATTAAAACCGGCATAGAACACACGGTTGTTTTGGGTGAGCTTTCGCTCTCGGGCGAGGTTCGGCCCGTGCCGGGCGTTCTGCCGGCGGTGATGGACACGGCGAAAGCCGGACTGTGCCGCTTTGTGGTGCCTTATGACAACGCGAAGGAAGCGGCGCTTGTGAGAAAAACGGCAATTTTCGGCGTGAAAACGCTGCGCCAGGCGGCGGAACTTCTCACGGGCGAAACCCCAATGCAGGAAACCTTTGTAAACTTTAATGAACTTTTCAAAAGAAATTCTGTCTATCCGTACGACTTTTCGGAGGTTCGCGGACAGACTATCGTCAAGCGCGCGATAGAAGTTGCGGCGTCGGGCGGCCACAATTGCCTTATTGTCGGCTCTCCCGGCTCGGGGAAAACGATGCTTGCACAGCGTATTCCTTCAATATTGCCCGACCTCACGCCCGAGGAAGCGCTTGAAACCACAAAAATATACAGCGTTGCCGGACTTTTGAAAAACGGACTTTCGCTTATAACAAGACGTCCGTTCCGCGCGCCGCACCACAGCATTTCAACCGTGGGTCTTGTCGGCGGCGGCTCGGTGCCGCGCCCCGGGGAGCTTTCCCTGGCGCACAACGGAGTTTTGTTTCTGGACGAGTTTCCGGAGTTTCGGCGCGATGCCACGGAGGTTATGCGCCAGCCTATTGAAGACGGAGAGGTGCGCATAACGCGCGTTGCCGCAAGCGTTACATATCCATGCCGCACAATGCTTGTCGCGGCGATGAACCCGTGTAAATGCGGCTATTACGGCGACAGGAACAGAAAATGCCGCTGCTCGGAGGCGTCCGTTCAGAGATATCTTTCAAAAATCAGCGGTCCTCTGCTTGACAGAATTGATATACAAACAGAGGCTTCAAGCCTTTCATATAAAGACATAAAGCTGCCGCCGGCGGAAACCTCGGCACAGATTAAAAAGAGAGTTGTGAAGGCGCGCGAAATCCAGGCGGAAAGATACAAGGGCTGCGGTTTTTACACAAATGCAGGTCTTTCGGGCGAGAATATTTCAAAATACTGCGAGCTTGACAGGGAAGCCGAAAAGGTTTTGAAAGGCGCGTTTGAAGTGATGCATTTGAGCGCGCGTGCGCACAGCAGAATCCTTAAGGTTTCGAGGACGATTGCAGATCTTGCGGGGTCTGAAAAAATCGGCATGATGCATGTTGCCGAGGCGGTTCAGTACAGAAATCTGGATCAGAAATTCTGGGGATGAGAGTTTGCTGCCGCATGGTGTTGAGGAAACAAAACGCGCTCCGTTCCGATTTTCGGAATGAAAATCAGTCACACGCTCCGCTGTCCCTCCTTTTCCGCGAAAAGTCACGTTTGCGAATGCTTGGTGTTTATAAATGCACACATATACGCATTCGCGGCACTACCAACTTTTCACGGTGGTTCGAGAACGCAGAAAAGGCTTAAAATCATAAAAAGCCGCGGCGTGTACGTGGCTTTTTATACATCTGTGAGGGTAGAAATGCAACGCATTTCGTAAGCGAAGCGCCGAATGCAACCAAACGCAATGCTTGCTTTGCGTTTGAGGGTGAACAAGCGTGGGTGAGAAAGGTATTATTATGTTTCATTCAAAAAGCACTGAGGACACGGAAAAGTTTGCCGCGTCCATAGCACTTAAATACGGTGTGCCGCACACATTTTGCCTTTCGGGCGAGCTGGGTGCGGGGAAAACCGCATTCACGCGCGGAATTGCGCGCGGCTGCGGATATGACGGAAGGGTTTCGAGCCCGACTTTTACTATCATGAATATTTACGAAGGAAAAATTCCCGTACATCACTTTGATTTGTACCGCTTAAGCGATGAGGAAGAACTTTTCGAGATTGGCTTTGACCCTCTTGCGGACGGGGTTATCACGGTGGTTGAATGGTTTGACGGTTTTGCGGATCTGTTCCGCGGCAATGCCACTTTGGTAAAATTTACAAAAACAGAGAATGAGAACGAAAGATATATTGAGGTGACGGAATTTTGATTATACTCGGAGTTGAAAGCAGTGCCGTTTCCGCGGGTGCGGCGCTTGTGAAAGACAATAAGCTGCTTTCCGAAAGTTATTTGAATGTGGGTCTTACACATTCGGAAACGCTGATGCCGCTTATAGACAGTGTTATCACCTCCGCCAAGGCGGACATTTCGGATATAGACGTTTTCGCCGTGTCAACGGGGCCGGGATCTTTCACGGGACTGCGCATAGGCGTCGGAACCGTCAAGGGACTTGCGGCAGGCGCCGGGAAAGAGACATGCGGCGTTTCAAGCCTTGAGGCGATGTGCATGGGACTTTGCAATTCGAAAAAGATAATCTGCCCCATTATGGACGCGCGCCGCAGCGAGGTTTATAACGCATTGTACAGATGGGAAAACGGCAGTTTGAAAGAACTTCGGGCAATGCGCGCATTGCCGCTGGCGGAGCTTCTTTCAGAGCTTCCCGAAGGCGCCCTTTTTGCGGGAGACGGAGCCGCGGTGTACCGCGATGAAATAATAAAAACTCTCGGAGAGCGTGCGGAGTTTGCGCCGCCGCAGCTTATGTATCAGCGCGCGGCGGGTGTGGCATTTGCGGCAATCGGCAAAGAAACGGTGCCGCCCGAAAAATTGCTGCCCGTTTATATAAGAAAACCGCAGGCGGAAAGAGTGAGAGAAGAAAAGAATAATTTGCAGGGATAAAACGCGGAAAAAATGGGCTATCCGCGCATTTGGGTTTTATTTTGTAGGATCAATTCACGAATTGTCCGTTTGGTGTGCGGATCATAAACGGGCGACCACATGGGGGT
>ENA-OUQH01000173-OUQH01000173.1-human-gut-metagenome-genome-assembly--contig:-NODE-173-length-51862-cov-6.307101_pt1 | contig 51862 bp, 46 predicted proteins | sample MGYA00237948_ERZ548828 | MGnify/ENA primary metagenome ERZ548828 (study PRJEB26490, sample SAMN05194711) | human gut metagenome | biome: terrestrial biome; feature: human-associated habitat; material...
GTAATAATGGAAAGGACAAACAATGCTTTGAGAATACTGTCCTTCTTCAATGAAAACACTGAAAGTAGGAAAATGGCAACAGTAAGTGTTGCTGTAATAAATGGAGCGAAATTTGCATATCCAAACGGTGTAAGACTAAAGTAAGAGAATGTTGCTTTTACTCTTTCTATTGGAGATGTTGCAAAGATACAAACTGCTCCCACGGGCAATAATTCTAACACTATTGTTAAAGCTGGCAAAACCACCAAGCAAACTTTCTTCATGTTGTATATCTCCTTTACAAATTCCGATTTGTTTTTTAGAATTATAACATACAAAGAGAACCCCTTCAAGGCCGTGCCATTCCCAAATAATAAATCCCGTTTGGCCGCATATACTGAAATGTCAGGAAAAAGTCCCGTTTGCATCCGTGCTCGAAAACGCGGCTCGCCAAACGAACTATTGACGCGCGGCCTTCTGCGGGTTAAACTGAAGAAAACCGCACGGAGGTATAACATGGCCGCTTCCAAAGAAAGAGATCAGAACATACAAAAAGTAATAAAGGCTGCGCAGTCGCTCTTTATATCTGAGGGTGTCGCCGCAACGTCTATAAACCGTATCGCGCGCGAAGCCGGACTTACCCCAATGTCCGTATACCGCTACTTCGGCACGAAGGACAGCCTTGTGCTCGCCGTGTGGCGTGACGCGCTGGTCGTGTTCTACGAGGGCTTCATGGCGCGCTATCAGGAGCGGGTGAAGAATCTCCGCACTGGGTACGACCGCTGCCTCGCGGCAATGGCGGAGTATAACAGCACCTATATCACCTTCCCCGAATGGTACCGGTACACGCGCGAAATGCTGAGCTACACCACCTCGCCCGAAGCCGGTGACATTGACATGGATAAAATCTTCTGGCAGTTTTACGACCGCGAGATACCCATCCCCTCCGCCAAGGCGATCGAGGAAGGCATTGACGACGGCTCCGTCCGCCCCGATCTCAATACCCGCATGTTCCTTCAGCTTATGATAAACGCATACACCGGCGTCGACATCTTCAAGGGCACAGAATACGAGGTCAGCACGACCGAAAATCTGATGTTCTATTCCGACGTATTGGCAAGATATATAAAAGCGGACACATAAGTTTATATGATTTATACAAACTTCACATCATGACTATTTATTTCAATAGTTGCGTAACAAAAGGTGCAGAAATCCGGATAGGATTTGATAAAATTCAGACAAGATCGGATGCTGATGGAACTGCACCATATTTTTTTTAGGCACAGATGTTAGTGTCTATAACAGCTTATTCAGAGGTGCAACATGACAAGACACGATATATCTGAGTGCTTACCTTTTTGGGATAGTCTGAGCGCAAAGAGTCGGCAGCGCCTGCGTGAAAACGCAATATTCCGCCGCTACAAGCCCGGTGAAAATGTCATCTTCAAGACCGTAAAAAAGGACGGCATCGTTTTCGTGCTTGAGGGCAAGCTGCGGGTGTATCTCAGCTCAGGTACTGGGCGCGAAATAACGCTTTTCAAGCTCCCGAAGGGCGAAGCGTTCAGCATAATGACCGTCGATAACGCCCGCGACAACGATGTTGTCCCCTCGCTCCAGTCTCTTGACAACACCACGCTTGCCTACCTCCAGCGCTCCGACATGGCGCCGACCGCCTATGAGGAGCCGCTCATGGCGAATTTCATTTTTGAAGCCTGCGCAAAAACGGCACAGCATATTCTGAACAATATCTCATATTCTTTTTTCAACACCCTGCGAAGCTGTGTCGCCCGTGCTCTTCTCGAACGTCTCGGCGACGACGCTCCCGATCCCGCCGAAGTGCGTATAACGCACGAGGACATTGCAAACGACCTCGGCACAACGCGCGTGGTCATCAGCCGCGAGCTGGATCACATGCGCGATATGGGCCTTATCTCCACCGGCCGCGGAAAGATCTATATTCTCGACCGCGGCGGACTTGCCGCGATAGCCGGGGAATAGCCGTGATTTACTGCGCAGTGCGCAGACAAAATAAATTATTCAGGAGGAAAGAAGAATGTATTACAGCAGCGGTAACTATGAGGCATTTGCAACCCCCAAAAAGCCCGAAGGTATCGACGATAAGTCGGCGTACATAGTCGGCACCGGCCTAGCAGGTCTTGCGGCGGCCTGCTTCCTGATCCGCGACGCCCAGATGCCGGGCGAAAAGATCACCCTTTTCGAGCATCTCCCCCTCGCCGGCGGTTCCTGCGACGGTATCTATGACGCAACCAAAGGCTTCATCATGCGCGGCGGGCGCGAAATGGATAACCACTTCGAGTGCATGTGGGATCTGTTCAAGTCCATCCCCTCCATCATCAATCCCGGCGAGACCGTTTTCTCCGAATACTATCACCTGAACAAGGAAGACCCGAACTTCTCCCTCTGCCGCGTCACCGAGAAGCAGGGACAGGACGCCCACACCGACAGAAAATACGGCCTGAACCCCTCCGCTGCAACTCAGCTGCTCAAGCTGTTCATGGCAACGAACAAGTCCCTTGAGGATAAAAAGATTGACGACGTGTTCGACGAGGACTTCTACCAGACCAACTTCTGGACCTACTGGCAGACCATGTTTGCCTTCGAGAAGTGGCACTCCGCCCTTGAGATGAAGCTCTATCTTCAGCGCTATATCCACCACATTGACGGTCTGCCCGACCTGAGCGCGCTCCGCTTCACCCGCTACAATCAGTATGAATCCATGATCCTCCCGATGTGCAAGTACATCACCGACCACGGCGGAAAGATCTTGTACGACACCACTGTCACCAACATCGTCTGCGACTGCACGCCCGAAAAGAAAGTCGCAAAGAAGATCGAGTTCACGCAGGGCGGCGTCGAGAAGGTCATCGACCTGACCGAGAACGACCTCGTCATCTGCACCAACGGCTGCCAAGGCGACGCCTCCGCCTACGGCGATCAGACCCACGCCCCCGTCGTCACCGTCAAGAACGGCGAAGGCCCCTCCATCGAGATGTGGAAAAAGATCGCGGCACAGGATCCCGCTTTCGGCCGTCCCGAAAAGTTCTTCGCCGGCATCAAGGAGACCAGCTGGGAATCCTGGACTGTCGACACCTCCAACAAGCAGATACTTGACGCCATCCAGAAGATATGCAAGAGAGATCCCCTCTCCGGCAAGGTCGTCACCGGCGGCATCGTCACCTGCCGCGACTCCAGCTGGCTCATAAGCTGGACTATCAACCGTCAGGGTCAGTTCCAAGAGCAGCCCTCCGACCACTGCCTCATCTGGGTCTACGGTCTGAATTGCTGGGACGACAAGGGCGACTTCATCAAGAAGAACATGTGCGACTGCACCGGCATTGAGCTGTGCGCAGAGTGGCTGTACCACATCGGCATCCCTGAGGATCAGATCATGGAGCTCGCCGAAAAAGAGTGCAACACCACGCCCTGCATGATGCCCTACGTCACCACCTTCTTCATGCCCAGAGCCGAGGGCGACCGCCCCAAGGTAGTTCCCGACGGTTCCGTCAACCTCGCATTCGTCGGCCAGTTCGCCGATACCCCGCGCGACACCGTGTTCACCACCGAGTACTCCATCCGCACCGGCATGGAAGCGGTCTACACGCTCTGCAACATTGACCGCGGCGTGCCCGAAGTCTGGGGCTCCGTGTACGATATCCGCGACCTGCTGTACGCCACCAGCAAGCTGCTCGACGGCAAGAAGCCGCTTGAGTTCCTGCTGCCCACTATTCTCCCGCTGCTCGGTCTCGTCAAGGAGCCGCTGACCAACAACGTCGTCGTCGACCTGCTGAAGAAGTACAACATCGTCTGATTTGATCCCAAAATAATTATAAGGAGAACCGATATGGATTTCAGAAGTCTGACCGTAAAGGAACTGTTTGACAATCCCGCAACTGCGGCCGTCATCAAGGAGGACGCTCCCCAGCTCCTCAAATACCCCATAAAGATGTTCAACAAGAAAAAATGCGGCGAGATATTCGACAAGGTCGTCGCGGCCGGCATAGTCCCCAAGGACACCGCCGAAAAAGTTGAAGCGAAGATAAACGCTCTGCTGTAAGCTCCATATATGCTTTGTACCGGCTCAGTGTCGCAGCCGCAGTCGATGCGAAGCACCCCCCCATAGGTCAGCACCGGACTTTGTCCGGTGCTGATTTTTTCTGCGCCGCACCGCCGCGCTATTTTTCTGTTAAGATAGCCGCAAATTTTTAAACATTTTGTGTCCAATGCACATTATTATGCGAAGTTGGCTTGCCATGACATGCGGTTTCATGTTACTATTAGGAAAAGAAAAATCTCAGGGAGTGATATTATAAAACTAACTCAGCTGGAAATAAACAGAACCGCAATCAAAGAGAAAATCGTTGAAGCCGCGCTGTCGGTGCTGCCCATCGCGGTCATAGTGCTTCTGCTGTGCCTCATGGTCACGCCGATGCGCCCCGATCTGCTGCTGTGCTTTCTGATAGGCGCGGTGATGCTGGTCGTTGGAATGGGGCTGTTTTCCCTCGGCGCAGAGCAGTCCATGACGCCCATCGGCAGCAAGATCGGCACGGCGCTGACCCGAACAAAGAATATGCCGCTGATTCTCGGTGTCAGCTTCCTGCTCGGCTTTGCCATTACTGTTGCGGAGCCTGACCTGCAGGTTCTGGCTCAGACCGTGCCGCATATCAAAAGCAGCGTCCTGCTCGTGACCGTCGGCGCGGGCGTCGGGTCGTTCATGGCGATATGTATGCTCCGCATCCTCACCGGCGCGTCGCTCCGCTGGATACTCATCGTGTGCTATACGCTGATATTCGTGCTCGCCGCATTCACGGATCGTGACTTTCTCTGCATCGCCTTTGACTCCGGCGGAGTCACCACGGGGCCGATGACCGTGCCGTTCATCCTCGCTATGGGGCTCGGTGTCTCCAAGGTTAGAAGCGACGACCGCGCCGAGGCGGACAGCTTCGGTCTTGTCGCGCTGTGCTCGATCGGGCCTATCCTCTCTGTCCTGCTGCTCGGCTTTTTCTCCAGCGGCGGCAGCGCCGTCGTTGATATCAGCGCCGCATCATATGGCGACACTGCCGAGATAGGGCGCGCGTTTCTCGCAGCTATCCCCGTATATATGAAGGAAATGGCGGTCGCCATGCTGCCGATTGTTGCGATATTCCTTGTATTCCAGCTTGCGCTGCTGCGTCTGAGCCGCCGCAGTCTTGTAAAGATTCTCATCGGTATTCTTTATACATATGTCGGTCTCGTGCTGTTCCTCACCGGCGTCAACATCGGCTTCTCGGCGCTAGGCGCAGAGCTTGGAGTTGCACTCGCGGGCAGCATGAGTTGGCTGCTAATCCCCCTTGCGATGCTGCTAGGCTGGTTCATAATCTCGGCGGAGCCTGCCGTCGGAGTGCTTGAAAAGCAGATCGAGGAGGTCAGCGCCGGAGCTATCCCCGGCCGCGCGATAAAGCTCAGTCTCTCGGTCGCGATCTCGCTTGCCATGGGCATATCGATGCTCCGCGTTCTGACAGGGATATCAATACTATGGTTCCTCGTTCCGGGCTACGCGCTGGCGCTCGGCCTGTCGTTCTTCGTGCCGGACATATACACCGCCATCGCATTCGACTCCGGCGGAGTCGCCTCCGGCCCCATGACGGCGACCTTTATGCTCCAGTTTGTCATGGGCGCGAGCATCGCCGTGGGCGGGAACGTCCTGCGCGACGCGTTCGGCGTCGTCGCAATGGTAGCAATGCTACCGTTGCTGTCCATTCAGGCGGTCGGCTTCATATATGAATTCAAGGCCAAGCATACGTCGGCGGTCGAGACGTATGGCGACTTTGATATAATAGAGCTTTGGGAGAAGACGGGAGCATGAATTACGTTATATCCATAATCAATCCCGAAGCGCTCGGGGCGCTGACGGAGATATGCGAAAAGCTTTCGCTTCCGCTCACCGTGACGCTGCACGGGCGCGGAACGGCCATGCAGGGAATGCTCGACCTCTTGGGCATAGAGTCCAACGAGAAACGCGTCGTGCTCACCGTGGCAAACGAAGAAAAAACCGCGCAGCTTATAGCAGCGCAACGGCGATACCTGCATCTCGGCGTGCCGGGGCACGGGTTTGTGATCGCTATACCGATAAAAAGCGTTGGAGGAGGAAAAGCCGTGGCATACATGAACGGAGATACAAAGAACGCAAAATACACACCGGCAATAAAATACGACTATGAGCTTATCGTAGCCATATCAAACGAGGGCAGCACCGACATGGTAATGAACGCGGCAAGAGCCGCCGGCGCCCGCGGCGGGACTGTGCTGCACGGCAAGGGCACCGGATCAAAGGACGCGCCGAAGTTTTATAACATCTCGATCGCCGACGAGAAGGAGGTCATCCTCATCGTCTCCACCGCTGGGCAGAAGGCGGGGATAATGCGCGCGATCCTCGAAAAGGCTGGGCCTGACAGCAAAGCGGGAAGCATAGTCTTCTCTATCCCGACTACAGAAGTGGCCGGCTTCGGCGTGCTTGACAGTTCGGAAACATGATAATAAAAAGCTGCTATCGATCGATAGCAGCTTTTTGCGTAGTATTCTTTCTTGGCGCTGAATTGTTTAATCCGCTTCAATTTCTTTCAGCATAAGCTCACGTCCGGTCAGCGGCGTGAGCTTTTTTCCGCCGCAGCGCGGGCAGACGAGCTTCTCTATATCAGCAGTGAATTTCTCTCCGCAGTCGATGCACTGTGCGACGCCCGGCAGCGTCTCGACCGCAAACGCCGTGCTTTGATACGGCGTCCCGTCGGTCACGGCATCCCAGCAGTCGGCAAGGTATGCCGGAACGACGCCGGACAGCGAGCCGACCTCTACCGTCACCTTTCTCACGCAGGCAAGCCCCTCGTCGCACGCGATACCATCGACCATTTTCAGCAGCGCATCACAAATGCCAAGCTCGTGCATTATTTCGTTACCGCCTTTTTGACAATGCCGCCGGTGCGCTTGACAAGATTCTCCGCGACCTTTATCGGCATCGCCTCGAACGGCGCCGCGTGCCAGTCACGGACTTTCTTTAGATGTATCGCGTCAAACTTGCACTTCGTGGTGCAGAGCCCGCAGCCGATGCAGAGATAGCTGTCAACCTTGGTCGCTCCACAGCCGAGACAGCGGGCGCATTCCTTGCGCACCTGCTCTTCTGTAAATGTCACGCGCGCGTCGGCAAAGGTCTTGGCCTTTGCGGCGTTATAGCCCGGAGTCTGGCGGTGTTCCCTGTCGAAGCCGCCGACGCCGATCATCGCGTGCTCCTTGTCGAGTGCGCGGTACTCGCGGCGGTCTCGCCCCGCGGTGAGCGTCTGGCCGGGGTGGACATAGCGGTGCAGCGAGATTGCGGCTTCCTTGCCCGCCGCAATCGCGTCTATCGCAAACTTCGGCCCGGTGTAGCAGTCGCCGCCGACAAAGATGTCAGGCTGTGCAGTCTGATAGGTCAGGCTGTCGGCCTCGGCGGTGTTCTTCTTCGTGGTCTTGAGCGCACCGACGTCAAGCGTACCCCAGTCAACAGTCTGGCCTACTGCGCCGATGACGCTGTCTATCTCAACGATCTCAAATTCTCCGGTGCCGACGGGCTTGCGGCGTCCCCTCTCGTCCGGCTCGCCAAGCTCCATCTTCTCGATCTTTATCGCGCTGACTCTGCCGTCTGTGCCGATGATCTCAACAGGCGCGCTCAGGAAGCGGAACTTCACGCCCTCTTCCATCGCCTCGCGGACTTCCTCGGGGTCTGCGGGCATCTCCGCTTCGGAGCGGCGGTAGAATACATAGGTCTCCTCCGCACCGAGACGCACGGCGCTGCGGCAGACGTCCATCGCAACGTTGCCGCCGCCTATAACGGCGCACCGCCTGCCGATGTCCGGCTTGTTGCCGAGGTTCACTTCCCGCAGAAAGTCAACGCCGCCGAGCACGCCCTCCAGCTCCTCGCCGGGGATACGCAGCTTTGCGGACTTCTGCGCGCCTATCGCCAGATAGAAGCCCTTGTAGCCCTCGCCGCGCAGCTGCTGAATGGTGACGTCCTTGCCGACCTCGACGCCGCACCTGAATTCGACGCCCATCTCCTTGAGAATGTCTATCTCGGCGTTGAGAACGTCCTTCTCAAGCCTGAATGACGGTATGCCGAGAGTCAGCATTCCGCCCGGAACCGGATTGCGGTCGAACACGGTGACGGGATAGCCCTTCTGCGCCAGATAATACGCACAGCTCATACCGGCAGGCCCCGCGCCGATGACGGCGATCTTCTCGGCGTACGGTCTGCCGATCTGGTTGACCATCTTCGGCACAAATCGGGTCTCCTCGTGCATGTCGTGGTCGGCTATGAAGCGCTTGACCTCGTCTATGGCGACCGCTTCGTCAACGTCGCCGCGGGTGCACTCGGCCTCACAGCGCTTGTTGCAGATTCGCCCGCAGACCGCAGGGAACGGGTTCTCCGTCTTGATAAGCTCCAGCGCCTCGGTGTATCTCCCCTGCGCGGCGAGCTTGAGATAGCCCTGCACCGGGATATGGGCAGGACACGCGGCCTTACACGGCGCGGTACCGCTCGGCAGGACGTCCTCGCGGTTCTCGCGGTAGTTTTCGTTGACGGCCTTGGCAAAGTTGAAGGTCTCGGTTATCTTCGTATATTTTGGCGCGGAGGTATCATTCGTTGCGCAGAGCTTCTGGCCGAGCTTCAGTGCGTTGCCGGGACATACCTCGACGCACTTGCCGCAGGCAGCGCACTTGTCCGGATCGCTCTCAGCCACATAAGCGGAGGCGGACAGGTTCGGCGTGTTGAACAGCTGCGAGGTGCGCAGCGCATTGCAGACACCGACGGCGCAGTTGCAGATGCCGAAGATCTTGTTTTCGCCGTCGATATTCGTGATCTGGTGGACATAGCCGCGATCCTCTGCCTTCTGGAGGATCTCCATCGCCTCTTCATAGGTGATGTCATGGCCATGGTTCGTCTCGCGGCAGTAGTCGGCAAAATCACCGACGCCGATGCACCACTCGCCTTCCACGTCGCCGGAGCCCTCACCTCGGATGCGCTGCTGCTTGCGGCAGGAGCACACGGACACGCCGATATGCCCCTCATACTTCTTCAGCCAGTGAGACAGGTGCTCGATCGGCAGAGACTTGCTCTCGGCCGGGATCGCCTTTTCGACCGGAATGACATGCATGCCGATTCCGGCGCCTCCGGGCGGCACCATTTCAGTAATACCCGCCAGCGGCAGATAGGCCATGCGTTCAAAGAAATCGGCCGTCTCCGGGAACATGTCCGACTGCTCGGGATTGATCATCATGATCTCGGCGCTGCCGGGAACGAACATGTCCAGCACCCAGCGCTTTTCATGGTTCGGATTCTTGCCGTCGAGATTCTCCCAATGGAACTCGACCAGACCGCTCTCGCTGATAGCCTGCATCGCCTTTTCCAGATAGGCTCTGTCAAACTGCGGGTTCTTCTTTGCGAGCTGCTCGATCGTGAGCGGCACACGCTTTTTCATGGTCAGCGCGATATCGAGGATATCGTCCGCCATCTTCTCGTCATACTTCACCGCCGTGAACTTGAGGGCGGAGTTGATGCCGAGATACTCCGGAGAATCCGGCGTGATCTTGTCCTTTCCCAACAACACCGTCGCGCGATCCGTGATTACTTTTCCGAGCTTTGCAATTTTCTCGTCTTTTGTCATGTTATCGCTTCCTTCTTCTTTAGATTGCAGTCAAACGACATCCGCCCGTTCCGACACAAGAACGGATTCGGATGCAGCTATGTTAATTAATTAACCCTGCAATGTCAAGGAGTCCGGAGCATTTTTGAAACAAGTCACAAAAAATCTGCAAAGAAATTGCGAATAGATTTTTTTGTGTGTTGAAACGCGGAGACAAATGCCGTATAATGTTTGAAAAACAAGAACATTTTTCGTCTGGAGTGTTATGGATGCAAGATTCTGCCCGAAAGTTCAAAGAGGAAGTCGCGGAAGCCGCGATCTCCCTGTTCAAGCGCAACGGATACAACAACGTGACCGTAAACGAGATCTGCAAGGAATGCGGCATCTCCCGCTCCGTGTTCTACTCCTCGTTCAACGGCAAGCGCAGCATTCTGGAATACATGGTAGAAAAACCGCAGCACAACGATGATGCGAGCTTTATGAAATTTGCGCACGCAGACAATGACTTCGAGCGCATCTGGCAGCTGTTTGACCGCTTCATTGCCATCGCCTATGATTTCGGCCCCGAGCTCACGAGCACGCTGTTCATCATGCAGTTCGAATCCCCCGAGGGGATCCGCGCAGCTGTGCACGCGCTCGATGATCTGTTTGCAACTCTGGCCACAAACTGCGCCAAATCAGGCATTATCGACTCCAAAGAGCCGCCGGATCTGCTGTCGCGGATCGCAACGGATCTGATCTGCCACGAGCTGTACGTCTGGTCCAGCCAGAAAGGAAACTTCTCGCTGCGCGCACGCGCGCGGCAGTACGCCGAGATCGCCTACCACGTCAAGCCGGAGTATCGCATGCCGGCCGAGCAGCGCGAAGCGCTGTGACTGCAAGTCTCCCCTGCCGGGAACGCCTGCGCAGCCACGCTTGATCCTTGGACAAAACGAAGAATCTGCGCATATCCTTCTGCGCAAAAAGCCAGCGGCAAGGCATTGTTCCAGCCGCTGGTTTTTTCATTTGTATCAATCATAAACGTGCAGACAAACCGATTGCCGAAAAATCAAAGCTGCGCTGCAAAAGCGCCATCCGATCACGTTAAATAATTCACGAGATTATTATATCAGAAGCAAATACACAACGCAAGTACTGTTTTCTCACACACATGGACTTTTGAGCGGCTTTTTGCGGTGAAAAAACAGCTGCCGGAACCCCTTTAAGATCCGGCAGCTGTTACGTGAAGTATGATATTGGGCTATGAGGTCATTCCCACTCGATCGTTGCGGGCGGTTTGGAGGTGATATCGTAGACGATGCGGTTGATGCCCTTAACCTCGTTGACGATACGCACCGAGACACGGTCGAGCACGTCATACGGAATACGCGTCCAGTTGGCGGTCATGAAGTCCGTCGTCGTGACGCTGCGCAGCGCAAGCGTATAGTCATACGTGCGGCCGTCGCCCATGACGCCGACAGAGCGCATATTCGTCAGCACCGCGAAGTACTGATTCATCGTCTGCTCAAGATGTGCCTTGGCGATCTCGTCGCGGAAGATGAAGTCCGCGTCGCGCAGAATGTCGAGCTTATCCTTGGACACCGCGCCGAGGCAGCGGATGGCCAGACCCGGCCCCGGGAACGGCTGGCGCATGACCAGATACTCCGGCAGACCGAGCTCGCGACCGAGCGCGCGCACCTCGTCCTTAAACAGCAGCCGCAGCGGCTCAATGATCTCCTTGAAATCCACAAAGTCCGGCAGGCCGCCGACGTTGTGGTGGCTCTTGATGACGGCAGCGACATTCGTGCCGGATTCGATCACGTCGGGATAGATCGTACCCTGAGCCAGATAGTCGACCGAGCCGATCTTCTTGCCCTCTTCCTCAAAGACGCGGATGAACTCCTCGCCGATGATCTTGCGCTTGGTCTCCGGGTCGGAGACGTCCTTGAGGCGCGTAAGGAAGCGCTCCTCGGCGTTGACACGCACGAGGTTGATGTCCCAGTTTTTAAACGCGGCCTCGACTTCATCGCCCTCGTTCTTGCGCAGCAGACCGTGATCGACAAAGATGCACGTGAGCTGATTGCCGACGGCCTCGGCCAGCAGCGCCGCCGCAACGGAGGAGTCCACGCCGCCGGAAAGCGCCAGCAGCACCTTGCCGTCGCCGACCTTGGCGCGGATGTCCTCAATGGACTTGCGCATGAAGTCGCCCATCGTCCACTCACCGGTCGCGCCGCAGACCTCATACAGGAAGTTGCGCAGCATGGCCTGACCATACTCGGTGTGGTTGACTTCAGGGTGGAACTGCACGCCGTAGAAGCCGCGCGCCTCATCGCAGATGCCGACCGTCGGGCAGGCATCCGAATGCGCCACGAGCCGGAACGACTCCGGCACCTTGGCCATATAGTCCCCGTGGCTCATCCACGTGACGCTCTGCTCCGGCAGGCCGCGGAACAGACGGCAATCGGTGTCAAACCAAGTCTCCGTCTTGCCGTACTCACGCGCGGTATCCTTACCGGCGGCGGTCACTTCCCCGCCGAGATACTGCGCCATGAGCTGGCAGCCGTAGCAGATACCCAGGATGGGGATGCCGAGCCGGAAGATCTCCGGATCGACCTGCGGTGAGCCTTCGGCGTATACGCTCTGCGGGCCGCCGGTAAAGATGATGCCGATTGGGTCAAAGGCGCGGATCTCCTCCACGGTCATGGTGTTCGGCTTGACTTCGCAATAGACATTGCACTCGCGCACGCGGCGCGCAATGAGCTGGTTATACTGTCCTCCGAAATCGAGGACGATGACAGACTGATTCGGCATGGATGACGCTCTCCTTATTCGACAGTAACGGATTTCGCGAGGTTTTTCGGCTTATCGATCGCGCAGCCGTTGGCTTTTGCGACGTAATATGCAAAGAGCTGCAGCGGCACGATCTCTGCCGGGACGACGAACAGGTCGTCCATGCGCGGTACGAGGATCACATCGTCCGCCTCGGAATAGATGGCGCGATTGCCCTCGAGCGCCACACCGAGCACGCGCGCACCGCGCGCCTTGACCTCTTTGACGTTGCTCATGGTCTTATCAAACAGCGGCTCGTAGCACGCGACGGCAATGACGAGACGGTTCTCCTCAATGAGCGCGATCGTGCCGTGCTTGAGCTCGCCCGCGGCATAAGCCTCCGAGTGCAGGTAGGAGATCTCCTTGAGCTTCAAAGAGCCCTCCATGCAGACGGCGTAGTCCACATTGCGGCCGATGAAAAACAGCGACGGGTTATTCTTATAGCGCTCGGCAAGCTGCGCGATCTGCGGATTGAGATCGATGGCGCGCTGCACCATCTGCGGCAGGATCATGAGGTCATCCGTGAGCTTTGCCGCCTCTTCCCTGCTCAGGCAGCCGCGCTTTTCGCCCAGATAGAGCGCCAGCAGATACAGCACCGACACCTGCGTGGTGTAGCCCTTCGTGGTCGCAACGGCGATCTCCGGGCCTGCCCAGGTGTAGATGACATCGTCCGAGATGCGGGCGATCGTGCTGCCGACGACGTTGACGATCGAGAGCACATACGCGCCCTTGGACTGCGCCTCGCGGATGGCGGCAATGGTGTCCGCCGTCTCGCCGGACTGCGAGATGATGATCATGAGCGTATGCTCGTCCACGATCGGGTCACGGTAGCGGAATTCGCTCGCAAGGTCTGCGTCGACCGGGATATGCGTGAGCTTTTCGAGTGCATACTTGCCCGCCTGACCGGCGTAGAACGCCGAGCCGCAGGCCGTGATCATGATCTTGTTGAAGCCCATGAGCTGCTCATCGGTCATCTTTAGCTCGTCAAACACGACGCGGTGATCTTTCACGCGCGGGTCGAGCGTGGACTTGATGGCGCGCGGCTGCTCCATGATCTCCTTGAGCATGAAGTGCTCGTAGCCGCCCTTCTCGGCAGCCTCGATGTCCCACGCGACGCGGGAAACAGGCTTCTGCACGGGCTTGCCGGTGCAGTCAAAGACGGTATAACCGTCGGCGCGCACCTCGGCGAGCTCTCCGTCGTCAAGATAGACCACATTTTTCGTGTGCGACACAAGCGCCGTCACGTCGGAGGCGAAGAAGTTCTCACCCGCGCCGACGCCGATGATCAGCGGGCAGCCGTTGCGCGCGAGGAACATCTGCTCCGGGCAGTCGGCGCACAGAATGCCGATCGCATAGCTGCCCTCCAGACGGCCAAGCGTCTTCATGACGGTGTCCTTCAGGTTGCCGTCGCCGGTGTAGTACATATCCAGCAGGTGAACGATGACCTCCGTGTCCGTCTCACTATGGAACCGGAACCCCTTGGCCTGCAGCATCTCGCGCAGCTCCATGAAGTTTTCGATGATGCCGTTTTGCACGATGGCAAACTTGCCGTCGTTGCTCACGTGCGGATGGGCATTCGCCTCTGTCGGCGCGCCGTGCGTTGCCCAGCGCGTATGGCCGAGGCCGATATAGCCGTGAAGATCGCTACCGTCATGCGTTTTGGCCAGCAGATTCTTGATCTCGCCGCAGGCCTTGGCAAGCTCGATCGTGCTGCCGTCGAGCACGGCGATGCCGGCCGAGTCATAGCCGCGGTATTCGAGCTTCTGCAGCCCTTCGAGAAGGATCGGCGCAGCCTGCTGCGCGCCGACGTATCCAACAATTCCACACATAGTCGGTTCTCCTTATAGTTCTATAAAAATCCGTCTTATCCTGATTCTATGCCGACACCCTGCAAATACGTACAGAATGCCAAAATAGCATGCTAAATTTTATACCGTTTGGCGGCTCGTGTCAAGTTTCGGTTTCACAGCACGCGTATGTGATTCAAAATTAAATGCGCACCATAAGTTATGAGATTTCTTTCATCGACATCCAAAAGTCTTTCTTTTCTTCTTTTAAAAGATCGGTTTTAGCCACAAGTTGACCATTTTTGCCCCCAAAAGTTGCTTAGGATATATAATTCATGTCATCCAAAGTGGGAAGCATATATCGCCCCCCGTTTAAAATCTCCATAGCTTGTTATTTGTTTTCACACACAGCCGGTTATTTATTGAGCTTCAATAGCTCGATCAAGACGTCAATAGGCAGGAGCACCAGAAACAGCAAAACGTACATACCGCGCATCTCCTTTCGGAATCAGAATCATCCGCGCGCATAGCAGAACCGTTTTCTGTCTCTAATATACAGCATCATATGTCCAATAAAACGGTCACTGAAAGCAGAATACGAGAAAAAAGAGTTTGCAGAAATTGCATATTGCCGCGCTGCATACTTCCGCATGCTCCGCAAAAAATAGGAGCGGGTCAAGAAACCCAAAACACGAAAAGGAGATGGAAAACGAAATGGCTACTTCCAACAGCAACAATCTGGTCAACCCCAATGCCCGCGAGGCGATGAACCGCTTCAAGATGGAGGCTGCCGCCGAAATGGGCGTGAACCTCAAGCAGGGCTACAACGGTGATCTGACGTCCCGTCAGGCCGGCAGCATCGGCGGTCAGATGGTCAAAAAGATGATCGCCGCCTACGAAAACGGCATGCAGTAAGCTGCTGATCATCCTGAGCAACAAAAAGCAGGGCCGCGGAATTTCCGCGGCCCTGTTGAGACTGTCAAAAAGTATTACTTTTTGACAAAGAGGCTTGCGGCCTGACTGCATCGCACGCACCGTCTGCCTTGGGCGGACGGCGCGCACGTTTGCAGGCCGAGCAGTATTTTCTTCGACGCACATGTCGCCGAAGAAAATAATTGGACTTTCTTTCGCCGCTCCGGCGGCGAAACTCTACGAGGTTCTTGACATACTGAGCAAAGATGTACATTTTATTTTCCGGGATAAGCGGCGAAAAACGCCTTGATCGCATCCGCGGGTGCAGTGCACGAGCCCTGGATCATGGTGGGCTTGCCGCCGCCGCGGCCGCCGATAGCTGCATTGATTGCCTTTGCCTCGGCACGCAGATCCAGCGTGCGGCTGCCGATGATATAGCGATAGCCCTCCGCGTCGCAGCCGGTGAAGGCGGCGCAAACACCGCCTGCGAGCAGCATACCGGCATTGACAAATTCGCGCATGGCGACCGGATCGTCAAAGCGGTCGATGACGCAGATACTGCCGGGCGTCTCGTGCAGCTGCTGCAGGCGCTGTGCGTTGAGCCGGTTCTCAAGCTCTGCGGCCGCAGCCTTGAGCTGTGCGATCTCATCGAGCAGACGCTGCACAGCCGGAACAACGTCCGCCTGCCGCACGGACAGCTGCGCCGAGAGCGCCGCGATCTGTGCGCTCTTGGTGCGGTAATCGCTCTGCGCGTCCGCGCCGCACAGGATCGTCACACGGATTCCGCCGCGATGACGCATGACGGACGTGAACTTGATGGCGCCGATCTCGCCTGTGCAGGACACGTGCGGCGCGCAGCAGGCGCAGACATCATAGCCCTCGACGGTCACGATGCGCACATCCTCCGTGAGGTCAAGCTTGCTGCGGTAGGTCATCTGCGCAAGCTGCTCCGGCGACGGGTACTCCGTGCGGATCGGCACGTTGCGATACACGGCTTCGTTGGCCAGCTGCTCGATGTGCATGAGCTGCGGCCACGTGAGCTCGCCGTTATAGTCCATCGTGATCGTGTCTTGCCCGAGGTGGAAGCCGACGTTGTCAAGGCCGTATTCGCTGTGGATGAGCCCCGAGATGATATGCTCGCCGGAGTGCCCCTGCATACGCCGGAAGCGCTGCGGCCAGTCGATCTCTCCGCGCACCTGCGCACCGGGCGTGAGCGGTGCGTCGGTATAGTGCACGATCGCCTCCTGCGTGATCTGAACATCCAGCACGCGCGCACCGCCGAGCACGCCGGTATCCGCCGGCTGCCCGCCGCCCTCCGGGAAAAACAAGGTCTGGTCCAGCACCACGGCATAGCGCTCGCCGTCCGCGTCGCAGCGGAGCACCGCGGCGGTAAAATCGCGCCGATGGCTGTCCAGATCGTACAGTTTCTTGGTCATGGTCATATCCTCCATTTCTCGAAACAGTATATCAGCATTTTTCGTCGAACTCAACCCTTGCATATTTCTGTCGGTTATCGTATGCTTGTCACAATAACAGGAAAAGAGGATACTTATGAACCAGAAACTCAGAAACCTTGTCTACACCGCCATGCTCATGGCGCTGTGCTGCGTGGCAACGCTCGTCATCAAGATCCCGACCGTCACCGGCGGCTATCTCAATGCCGGCGACATCGTGGTCGTGCTCGCCGCCCTGCTGGCCGGTCCGCTCTACGGCGGCGTTGCTGCGGGCTTCGGCTCCGGCCTTGCAGACGTGATCTCCGGTTACATGAGCTACGCCCCCGGCACGCTCGTCGTCAAAGGATGCGCCGCTGTGGTCGCGGCGCTGATCTTCCGCGCCTGCCGCAAGAAAAGCTTCGGCTTCGCGCTGCTGAGCGCCATCTGCGGTGAGATCATCATGGTTCTCGGCTACTTCGTGTTTGAGGACTTCATCCTCGGTTACGGTCTGGCCGCCGCCGGCGAGATCCCGGGCAACGCCTGTCAGGCTGCCGTCGGCGTTGCGGGCGGTCTGGCGCTGTACTTTGCACTGAGCAAGGTTCCGCAGCTGCGCGAATTCGCCGAATCCGTGTCGGCAAAGAAAGAAAAATAAGCTTTCAGGCGCAAAACAGCCGCTCCCGGTCGGGAGCGGCTGTTTTTATTATCGCTTTTCATACCACGCGCACACGGATGACCTCCGGAATACGGTCGATCCTTGCGATCTGGTCATCATCAAGGCAGCCGTTGAGATCCATCATGGCATAGGCGTACGCGCCGTAGGCCTTGTTGATCATGTTCTCCACGTTCAGGCCGGTGCTGCAGGCGATCTCGAGGAACTGGTTGAGCATCGTCGGCACGTTCTGGTGCAGGATGCACACACGGCTGACACCCATGCGCTCGAGTGTCGCGTCCGGAAAGTTGACGGAGTTTTTGATGTTGCCGTTGGCGAGGTAGTCATACAGCTCGCGCGCGGCCATGACTGCGGACTTTTCCTCGCTCTCGGGTGTGCAGGCGCCCAGATGCGGCAGCGCGATGATGTTATCCACACCGACGACCTTCTCGTTCGGGAAGTCCGTGACATACTTGCCGACGCGGCCGGAGGCGATGGCGGCAAGCATGGCGTCGTCATCCACGATCTCGGCGCGCGACTCGTTGATGATGCGCACGCCGTCCTTCATCTTGGAAAATGCCTTGGCATCGAGCATATGGTACGTCGTATCCGTATATGGGACATTGATGCTGATATAATCCGCCTTGGCATAGATGCCGTCGAGATTCACCTCGTGCTTGACATCGCGCGACAGACGCCATGCGGCATCCACGGACAGATACGGATCATACCCACAGACGGTCATACCGAGCGAAACAGCAGCGTTTGCGATCAGCGCGCCGATCGCGCCGAGGCCGATCACCCCAAGCGTCTTGCCCATAAGCTCGGGGCCAGCAAACTGCGATTTGCCCTTTTCAACGAGCGCGGGGATGTCCTTGCCCCGGCCGTTGAGTCCCTTGACCCAGTCGATGCTGCCGAGCACATCGCGAGACGAGAGCACGAGCGAGCAGAGGATCTGCTCCTTGACCGCCTCGGCGTTCGCGCCGGGCGAGTTGAAGACGACGATACCGCGGCGGCAGCACTCTTCCAGTGGGATGTTGTTCGTGCCGGCACCGGAGCGCGCGATGGCGATCAGGCTCGGCTCGAACGCATAGTCATGCAGGTCTGCCGAACGCAGGATCAGACCGTCCGGATCGGAAACGTTCTCCCCGACGGTGCAGCCGCGCGCTTCGAGCTTCTGCAGGCCGCAGGGAGAAATATGGTTCATGGTCTTTATGTTATACATGGTGTTCCACCTCAAACTGTTTCAGATAATCGACGAGCGCATCCACGCCCGCCATCGGCATGGCGTTATAGAGCGAGGCGCGCATGCCGCCGGCAACGCGGTGTCCCTTGAGATTGAGCAGGCCGCGCGCTGCGGCACCGCTGATAAATTCCTTATCGAGCGCATCGTCCCCGGTACGGAACGTAACGTTCATGTCCGAGCGCGAGCCCGGCTGCGCGCAGGCATGAAAGAGTGCGCTGTTGTCGAGAAAATCATACACCTTCGCGGCGCGCGCATGCTTGAGCCGCTGCATACCTTCCACACCGCCCTGCTGCTCGAGCCATGCGAGCACAAGTCCGAGGATGTAGATATTCCAGCACGGCGGAGTGTTGTACATCGAGTCCTTGTCGATCATGCGCTGATAGCTGTACATGACCGGCGTGATGGGCAGCTCATGTCCGGCAAGCGCACGGTCAACGATCGCGACCGTGAGCCCCGCGGGTGCCATGTTCTTCTGCGCGCCGGCAAAGATCACGCCGTACTTCGACACGTCCACCGGGCGCGAGAGGATGTCGGACGACATATCGCACGCGAGCGGCACGCCGCCGGTCTCGGGCACATACTGCCATTCCGTACCGTAGATGGTGTTATTGGCGCAATAGTAAAAGTACGAAGCACCGTCCGTGAGCCGCAGCTCGCCCTGCTGCGGGATGCGGGTGTGGCCGCAGGTGGAGGTGTCCGCCGCGATGTGCACCGTGCCGTACTTTTCGGCTTCTTTGGCTGCATTGCCGGAAAAGTGCCCGGTCACGGCGTAATCCGCCGTGCCGTGCGCCCCCATCAGATTGAGCGGGATCATGGAAAACTGCGACGTTCCGCCGCCCTGCAAAAACAGGATCGCATGTGTGTCCGGGACGGACAATGCGCTGCGAAAGCGCGCCTGCACTTCCTGAAAGATATCGGAAAAGGCCTGACTTCGGTGACTCATCTCCATCACGGACATACCCGTCCCGTGATAATTGAGCAGTTCTTCCTGTGCCTGCTGAAGCACTTCCTCCGGAAGCACGGACGGTCCGGCGGAAAAATTGAATGTATCCTTTCGAGTCACAAAAATCGCCTCCTGCGCTGAAATCGCCCCATTGCAGAACATTCCGCATGGATTGAGAAAATTCTAACACCATCCGGATGACGCGTCAAACCAAATCCCCCACAAGCATTTGCCCGGATATGGCAGAGATTTTGACATTTTTCACAACGCCGCGCAAATCGTCCCCCGCGACGCTGACCAGACAATAGTTATCCGAGTGCCCGACCCAGCGTCCGTCCTGCTCCGTCTCGAACAGGACCGGCAAAATCTGCCTGATCTGCTGCGCAAGATAGCGCTGCTTGCAGTCGTCGGCCACACGCTGCGCCGCGTGCGCACGCGCGGATTTTACGGCGTGGCTGAGCTGTTCGGGCATGGCATCCGCCTTCGTACCGGGGCGGCGGGAATACGGGAACACGTGCACGGCCGCAAAGCCGACCCGCTCCAGGAATGCCACAGCCTGCGCCTGATCGTCCTCCGTCTCGCCGGGGAAGCCCGTGATCATGTCCGCCGTAAGCGCACAGCCCGGGAAATACCGCCGTAGCCGCTCGACGCAGGCAAGGAACTCCGCCGTCGTATACTTGCGGTTCATGCGCGCGAGCGTGCGGTCGCAGCCGCTTTGCAGCGACAGATGAAAATGTCGGCAGACCTGACCGGTCGCGGCGGCGCGGCGGCAGAAGTCCTCCGTGATGACCGTCGGCTCGATTGAGCCGAGGCGCAGGCGCATCTGCGGCGCGGCGGCGGCCACCGTCTCAACGGCATCGGCCAGCGTGAGTGCGCCCGGGAGATCCCGGCCATAGGACGCGATCTCGATGCCGGTCAGCACGAGCTCACGGTAGCCCTCCTCGGCCAGATGCGCCGCCTGCCGCGCCATTTCATCCGGCGGAAGACTGCGGATACGGCCGCGCGTATACGGGATGACGCAGTAGGTGCAGAAGTTGTTGCAGCCGTCCTGGATCTTGAGCATCGCGCGCGTGCGGCCATAGGCAGCGCCGGCAGGCAGCGGCTCAAAGTCAAAGCGCCGGAACGGGTTATCGACGCAGGTGACGGGCGTATGCTCACGAAATGCGCGCAGAATATCATCCACGAACGCCTGCTTGCTGCCGCTGCCGTGCACGACATCGGCGCCGATGGCGGCGGCGTCCTCGGGGCTGAGCTGCGACCAGCAGCCGCACACGGCGCACAGTGCCTGCGGGTGCTCCTCGCGCAGCTTGCGGATCATCTGGCGCGACTTGCGCCCGCCTTCCGCCGTGACGGCGCAGGTATTGACGACGATCAGGTCGACCGGATCTCCCTCCCCAGCGGCCGTAAATCCGTGCGGGTGCAGCAGCGTTTCGATCGCCTGCGCTTCATATTGGTTGACCTTGCAGCCGAGGGCGGTTATAATATAGTGCATAAAAACATCTCCAAATCGAGGTAATTGATCATGGTTTATCTGGACAATGCCGCAACGACCCGTGTCTGCCCGGAGGCAGCGGAAGCGGCAGTACATATGATGACGGAGTGCTTCGGAAACCCGAGCACGACCTACAAGCTCGGCCGCGAGGCCAAGGCCGCCGTGGACAAGGCGCGCGGTCAGATCGCCAAGGCGCTCGGCTGCCGGCCGGACGAGGTATACTTCACGTCCTGCGGCTCCGAGGGCGACAACTGGGCGCTCATCTCCGGCGCGCGGTCGATGCGCCGACGCGGCAAGCACATCATCAGCTCCGCCGTGGAGCACGACGCGGTGCGCAAATCGCTCGACTTTCTGGAAAAAGAGGGCTACGAGATCACGCGCCTGCAGCCGGACGGCGCAGGAGCGATCCCGCTTGAGCGTGTGCGCGCGGCGCTGCGGCCGGACACGATCCTCGTCTCGCTCATGATGGTCAACAACGAGACAGGTGCAATCAACGACATCGCCGCCGTCGCCCGGATGCTGAAAGCAGAAAACAGCATTGCGCTGCTGCACACGGACGCGGTGCAGGGCTTTTTGAAGGTGCCGTTTTCGGCCAAAACGCTCGGCGCGGACATGATCACCATCAGCGGTCACAAGATCCACGCGCCGAAGGGCATCGGCGCGCTCTACATCCGCAGCGGGCTGAAGCTGCCGCCCTACATCCACGGCGGCGGTCAGGAGCGCGGCATTCGCGCCGGCACGGAAGCCACGCCGCAGATCGCCGCCTTCGGCGTCGCGGCAGAGATCGGCAGTGCAAAAATGGCCGAGGCTACGAAAAACATGGCCGAGCTGCGCACGCACGCCATCGACCGGCTGACGGCCGAGGTGGAGGGTGTGACTGTCATCGGCGGCGGCGCGCCGCACATTCTCAGCACCTCTCTGCCCGGTTACCGGAGCGAGGTACTGATGAACTTCCTTGAGGCGCGCGAGATTTACACATCAAAAAGCTCCGCCTGCAAAAAGGGCGGGCGGAGCCATGTTCTTGAGGCGATCGGGCTGCCGTCCAACGTGATCGACGGCGCACTGCGCATCAGCTTTTCGCGCTACACCACGCGGGAAGATGTCGACGCGCTGTGCGATGCGCTGCGCGACGCCAAGCACTCCCTCTTCCCGTCACTTCACTGAATCATCCTTCGTTTCCTTGAGCGCTGCGTGCGGTGCCTCCGTCGGCAGACGCACCGGGCGCAGCGTGGCATCGTCGATATAATCCAGATTCATGTATTCCGCGGTCTCTGTTTGGAGGCCGCGTTTTTTCAGCCCGTTATTGACCAGCTTCTCCACGCCGGCATAGATCACGACGAACACCGGCACGCCCAGCAGCATACCGATAAAGCCGAACAGACCGCCGCCGAGCAGGATGGAAAACATGATCCAGAAGCCGTTGATACCGGTGGAGCTGCCGAGGATCTTCGGTCCGATGATGTTGCCGTCGATCTGCTGCAGGACGAGGATAAAGATGACATAGATCAGGCACTTCATCGGCGAATCAAGCAGAATGATGAGTGCAGTCGGCACGGCGCCGATGAACGGGCCGAAAACCGGGATGATGTTCGTCACGCCGACGACCACGCTCACGAGCACGACATACGGCATGCGCATGATCGCACAGCAGATATAGCAGATGACACCGATGATGGCAGAGTCAATGACCTTGCCGCTGATAAAGCTCATGAACGCCGTGTCCGTAAAACGGATGGCCTTGAGGATACGCTTGGAGGAGCGGATAGGGAAAATGCTGTAGAGTACCATCTTGGCCTTTGCCAGAAACAGCTCCATATTCGACAGGACATAGCAGGCGACAACGAAGCCGATGAGCACGTCAAGAATGCCGCGCAAAACGGCATAGATGCCGGTCGTCAGGCTTGTGACAACCTTGCCCATGGACGGCAGCAGCGCCGTCTTTGCCCAGTCGAGCAGGCTGTCGGAAGCTTTTCCGGTCGCCGCGAGGAGCGCCTCTTCCACCTCGGGGTTGTTTTCAAAGAAGCGATTGATCCAGCCGGTGATCGTGTCGTAATACTGCTGGGAGTTGAGCACGATGCTCTCAATGCTCGTATAGAGCTGCGGGATGATGAGCCAGACGAGCGCGGCAATCAAAACCAGCGCGACCAGGATCGCCAGAACTACGGACAAACCGCGCGCAAGCGACTTGCTCACAGGCTTTTTGGGCCGGATCTTCTGAAGCAGCGGCTCAAAGAGCTTGCGCTGGAACATTTTCACCAGCGGCCAGAGCAGGTACGTGATGACCATGCCCCAGATGATCGGACTGAGGATGCTAATGAGCGTGCCGATCGCGCCGCTGATCGATTTTCCGTGCTGCAGGAGCATGAAAAACAGGATCGAACACGCGATCACGCCGAACGCCGTGATGCCCCAGCCGAAATATTTGTTTTTCGGATCAAAACGCTTCATAAATCGTTCTCCCATCGCGCCTACCGGCGCCTGTCGGTGCTGTCAGTAACGCTCTATATTTTACTATCATGCACTCGAAGCGTCAAGCGGGTAATGCTGAGCTTTTCGCACATTTGCGACAGGAAGCGGCGCATCTTGACACGCTCTGAACACCGCAATGTGCAAAAGGCTGTGCAAATTGTGGGGACACGGACTGCTTTTCCGCCGCGGTGCGGCATAGGCTGGTATGGAAAAGCAACGAAAGGGGCGGATAACATGAAGCAATGGATCTCCCTGCTGCTCACGGTGCTGCTGCTGTGCACGCCCGCGGCGGCACTCGCGCAGCCATCAGAGGAGGAGCTGAGCATCGGCGCGCCGGCGGCGATCCTGATCGAGCGCGAGACCGGTACGGTGCTCTATGAGAAGAACGCCGACGAGCGCCTCTCCCCCGCGAGCGTAACGAAGATCATGACGCTGCTGCTCATCATCGAGCAGCTCGACAGCGGCCGGCTCTCCACGGATGCCGTGGTCACCGCCAGCACCAACGCGTGCGCCATGGGCGGCAGCCAGATCTGGCTCAGGGAGGGAGAACAGATGACCGTCGACGAGATGATCAAATGCATCGCCGTGAGCTCCGCCAATGACTGCGCCGTCGCCATGGCCGAGCATATCTGCGGCTCGGAGGCGGCCTTTACCAAACGTATGAACGAGCGCGCGCAGGCACTCGGCATGGAAAACACGCACTTTCTCAATTCCACCGGGCTGACCGACGACCCCGCGCACTACACGACCGCGCGGGACATTGCCGTCATGTCGCGCGCACTGCTGGCATACCCGCGCATCCGCGACTACACGACCATCTGGATGGACACCGTGCGTGACGGGCGCTTTGCGCTCGCAAATACCAACAAGCTCATCCACGGCTACCCCGGCGCGACCGGGCTGAAAACCGGCTATACAAGGCAGGCCATGCACTGCGTATCCGCCAGCGCCGAGCGCGACGGCGTGGAGTACATCGCCGTCGTGCTGCATGCCGAGAGCTCAGCCGCGCGCTTTCAGGACGCACGGGCACTGCTCGACTATGCCTTCGCCAACTATGCGCACTGCCCCATCGCAGCCGGCATTGTCATCCCGCCCGTGCGCGTGCGCTTTGCTGAGACCGACAGCGTGCAGCCGGTGCTCTCCGGCGCAGACACCATCCTCGTGCGCAAGAACGCAGCAGCGCCGCGATTTGACATTGCACTCGATGAAGACCTGTGCGCGCCGCTGCCGCCGGGCGCACAAGTCGGCACCGTGACCGTGACCGACAGCGACGGGGACACGACCGTTATCCCGCTTATCGTTCCCGACGGCGCTGCGCGCATCACGACGACACACCTCTGGCTGCGGGTGCTGCGCGCGCTGTGAGCGGCAGATAACGGTTGCGAAATCCGGATTATCGTGTATACTGGAGATATCCTTTATGAGAGAAGGGATCGCTATGATCAAAGTAGACCTTTCCGGCGCTGCCGGATTTTTTGACCCTGCGGGGCCGGATTATGCGGCCGCTGCACGGGCGCACCGCGCCCTGCTCGAGCACTCGGGCGCCGGCGCGGAATTCACCGGCTGGCTCGACCTGCCGGGACGCATCCAGAACGGTGAGCTCAAGCAGATCCTCACCGCCGCCTCGCGCATCCGGGGCCGTGCGCAGGCGCTGGTCGTCGTGGGGATCGGCGGGTCGTATCTCGGCGCGAAGGGCGCCGTGGAGCTGCTGCGGCCGCACCCGCAGCCCGGCGACCCGAAGATCCTCTTCGCCGGAAACTCCCTGTCGCCGGACGCGCTGATGCACCTGCTCGAGGAACTGGGCGATCTGGATTTTGACATCAACGTCGTGTCCAAGTCCGGCACAACACTTGAGCCCGCGCTCGCATTCCGGATGTTCCGCGGTCTGCTGGAGGCAAAGTACGGCACGGAGAAGGCCAAAAAGCACATCTTCGCCACGACGGACGCCCACCGCGGCGTGCTCAAGCAGATGGCCGACGAAGAGGGCTGGGAGACGTTCGTCGTGCCCGATGACGTCGGCGGGCGCTACAGTGTGCTGTCCGCTGTCGGCCTGCTGCCGATGGCCGCCGCCGGCATCGACGTGCAGGCCGTGATCGGCGAGGCGATCGAGGCCTTCACCGCCATGAGCGCGCAGTCGCCCGAAAACCCCGCGTGGCAGTATGCCGCCGCGCGCCAGCACCTGTATCGGCTCGGCAAGACGACCGAGATCCTCGCCTGCTACGAACCGTCGTTCCGGTTCATGGCCGAGTGGTGGAAGCAGCTCTACGGTGAGAGCGAGGGTAAAAACGGCATCGGCATCTTCCCCGCCTCCGTCGAATACAACGCAGACCTGCACTCCATGGGTCAGTATATTCAGGACGGACCGCGCACGCTTATGGAGACCGTCGTCTCGTTCGAGCAGCCGCTCAATGAATTCAGCGTTCCTTTTGCCATGGGCGATCCCGACCGGCTCAACTACCTCGCCGGGCGCAAGCTCAGCGACATCAGCCGCATGGCACAGGAGGCCGTGAAGGCCGCACACATCACCGGCGGCGTTCCGAACCTTGAGGTGCGCGTGCCGAAGCGCGACGAGGCAGGCTTTGCATGGCTCGTGTGCTTCTTCGAGCTCGCGTGTGCCATTTCGGGCTATATGTCCGGCGTCAACCCGTTCGACCAGCCCGGCGTGGAGGCATACAAGAAGAATATGTTCTCCCTGCTCGGCAAACCGGAGGCAAACTGAAAAGTTATCGTTGCAGTCAGCGCGAAAACGTGATAATCTAGACACAGGGCGCCGCCCTGACTTTCAAAAGGAGTGTGATTGACATATGGTCCAACTGATCATGGGTCTCAAAGGTTCCGGCAAAACAAAACGTCTGGTGGAAATGGTCGCCACGGCCGTCCGTGAGGAAACCGGTTCTGTCGTGTGCATTGAAAAGGATAAAAAACTCACCTACGATATTCCGTATCAGGCACGCCTGATCTACGCCTGCGACTATGCATACGCGATGGGCTCTTACGATTTCTTCAAGGGCTTCCTCAGCGGCCTGCATGCCGGCAACTACGACATCACCCATGTGTTTATCGACAACTTTACGAAAATGCTCTCCGAGATTTCCGAGCAGCAGATCGCAGAGTTCCTGGCATGGCTGAATGATTTCTCCGAGCGCGAGCACATTCAGTTCACCCTGTCTCTGAGCATGGATCCTGCAGCGACCGGCAGCGAGATTACCAAATACATGATCTGACATACAGCAAAACCGCCGTTCTGTTCAGAGCGGCGGTTTTTTGCGCGCATTATTCGGCGAGCTCGCGGTACATGGCCGCAGCATCGTCTTTTTTTGCGTTCTCCGTGACGGCGAGCACCTCCACCTTTACGGTGCGCTGTCCGAGGGCGATCTCGATCACGTCGCCGATCTTGACGTCATACGATGCCTTCGCCGTGCGGCCGTTGACCGTGATACGCTGACCGTCGCAGGCGTCGTTTGCCACCGTGCGGCGCTTGATGAGGCGCGAAACTTTCAGATATTTATCCAGACGCATAGAGCTCCTCCTGACAAAAACGCTCCGGTCATCCCGGAGCGTTTCACATCGTTCTTATTTGGAAACCGCGTCCTTGAGCACCTTGCCCGCCTTGAAAACAGGCACGCGCGTTGCCGGGATCTCGATCTCTTCCTTGGTCTTGGGGTTGCGGCCGATACGGGCGCCGCGCTCCTTGATGTCAAACACGCCGAAGCCGACGAGCTGCACCTTTTCGCCGACCTCGAGGTTTGCGGCGATGGTGTCGAACGCCGCGTTGACGGCCTTCTCGCTGTCCTTCTTGGACAGACCGGTCTTTTCAGCAACTGCAGCAATCAGTTCTGCCTTATTCATGATGGTAATCCTCCTACTTCATGTTTGTGTTGGCATATGCCATTTTATAGAATCCCGCACGGGTCTCTCACTGCCGTGCAGATTTCCTGCTTTCCTGTTCCGCACTGACGGTCTGCTTTGCCTGCTGCCAGAGCGTGAGCATCTGCGCAAGCGTGCACTGTTCAAGCGCCGTACCGTCGTTTGCGGCCGCGGTCTCCATGGCGGCAAACCTGCGGATGAATTTTTCGCACGCGGCGTGTGCCGCCTGCTCGGGATCGATGCCCGCAAAACGTGCAACCTTCACGGCGGCGAAGAGCAGGTCGCCCAGTTCGTCACCGATCGCCTCCGTATCGCCGGAGGCCACGGCTGCGCGCAGCTCGCGCGTCTCCTCATCGACCTTATCAAGCGCCGCATGTACATCCGGCCATTCAAAGCCGGTCTTGGCAGCCTTGGCCTGGATCTTATCGCAGCGCCAGAGCGCCGGCAGGCTGCGCGCCACGCTGTCCATCGCCTCGGCAGTGGTCGTCTGCGCGCGCTCGCGCTGCTTCATCGTGTCCCAGTCCGGCGCATCCGGCTCGTCGCGCCGGAACACATGCGGATGCCGGTAAACGAGCTTTTTGCAGGCAGCGTCTGCCACATCGTCAATATCAAAATGCCCGGCCTCACGCTCAATATCCGTGTGAAACAGCACCTGCATGAGCACGTCGCCCAGCTCCTCGCGCATATGCACAAGGTCTCCGGCGTCGATCGCCTCACAGGCCTCATACGTCTCCTCGAGGAAGTTGCGGCGGATGCTCTCGTGCGTCTGCACCTGATCCCAGGGGCAGCCGTTCGGCGAACGCAGGTACGAGACGAGCGCAACGAAGTCGCGCAGGTCATAGCTTTCTTTGCAGAGAAAATCTAACACAATTTTGCTCCTTCTGCAACCCTTTTTTGAAAAAACCATTGAAAATTCAGGGTTTTCGGTGTTATGTCATCTGATATGCAGGACTTTTGCGAGCTTTTCACCACGCGGGATCAGCTGCATATCCGCAAGCGTGATGGCGCGTGTTTTGACCACCGCGACGAGATATGTCACGACCGCGCAGGCCATCGCCGCGAGCATGGCCAGCGCCATGCGCTTCCAGCTCAGGTCGCCGCCCATGACAGCGCTGAGCCCGGCATACACCCCGCCAGCGACGGCCGCCATGAGCACCGTGCTCAGCAGCGGACGCGCAAGGCAGCGCCCGATATGCAGCCGCTCATGCAGCGTGCGGCACAGGAAGATGTAGTTCATGATGCAGATGACCACATAGCACGCGAGCGTGCCGATCGGCGCGCCGACGATGTTGAGCTCCGGCACTGCGATCAAAAACCAGTTGACCGCGACCTTGGTCACGCCGCCTGCCAGCATCGACCACACGGGGCACAGCTCATGCCCGGTCGCCTGCAGGACGGCCGTTGTGATGAGCGAAATGCACACGAACACAGACGCAAGCCCCAAAAACATCAGCAGCATAGGCCCGGCGTCATTGCTGTTCGGATAGAGCACGTTCACGATCGGGTCGCAGAGCACGGCGAGCCCGACACCCATCGGCATGGCGACGACCGCCGAGATGCGCAGCGCAGACTCCGCAATATCATGTCCCTGTGCAAACTTCTTCTGCACAACCGCGGCAGCAATCGCCGGAACGATGCTGATCGTCATCGGCGTCACGAACGCAGCCGGAAGGTTAAAGAGCGTCAGCGTTTTCCCGTAGACGCCGTAGAGAATGTTTGCATATGTCTCCGAATAGCCCAGCGCCGTCTGCAGACGGTACATGATGAGCTTGGTGTCGACGAGGTTGATGATGCTCAAAACGCTTGAGCCGAGCGCGATCGGGATACTGATGCGCAGCAGCGTGCCGAGAATGCGGCCGGCAGAGTCCGGAACGTCCGGGTCGGCGACCGGTTTGTCCGGATAGTGCCGGTGCTTATAGATCGAGACGTAGATGAGCGCGAATGCACCGCCCGCCGTGACGCCGAAGATCGCGCCCGCCGAGGCGACCGGCAGCCCTTTGCCCGCGCGCGTAAAGCTCCACGCGAGCACCAGACCGACAGCGACCTTGCCCACGACCTCAAGGATCTGTGAGACAGTGGTCGGCTTCATATTGCTCATGCCCTGTGCATAACCGCGGTACGTGCTCGTCAGGTACACAAGCACGAGCGCCGGGGACAGCGCCCAAATGCTCTGCGCCGCGCGGACGTTGTTGAGCATTCCGGCAAGCTCCGTCGGAAACAGGAACATGACCAGGCCGAGCAGAATGCCGAAGATCGCAAACGTCAGCCATGCAACGCGGAAGATCTTGCGCGCCTGCATGGGACGGCCGAGCGTATCCGCCTCGCTGATCATGCGCGAGAGCGCGACCGGCATGCCCGCCGTAGCCATCGTGAGAAAAACGTAATAGATATTGTAAGCGACGGAAAAGTATCCATACCCCTCGTCGCCGAGGATATTGCCGAGCGGGATCTTATAGATCGCGCCGAGGATCTTGGTGACCACCACGCCGGCCGCCATAATGGCCGCGCCATGGAGATAGTTCTGCTTGCTGTTTTCCTGCAAAACGCGCTCCCTCCCCGCTGAAATTTCACGTGCCGCTATACTTTACACGAACACGCAGAAAAAATCAAGGGAACGCGATGCATTCCCTTGATTTGCAGTTGAATTTTTTCGATCAGGCCTTGCGGACGCTGTCGATATGGCGCGTCAGGTCGAGCATCTTGTTGGAGAAGCCCCACTCGTTGTCGTACCAAGCCATGAGCTTGACGAAGTGATCGTTGAGCGCCAGACCCGCTTTGGCATCGAAGATGCTGGTGTGCGGATCGGTGATGAAGTCGGAGGAGACGACCTCGTCGTCAACATACTCGACGACGCCGGCCATCGGGCCTTCCGCGGCAGCCTTGACGGCGGCGCAGATCTCTTCATAGGTCGCAGCCTTCTCCAGACGGCAGGTCAGGTCGACGATGGACACGTCCGCGCTCGGGATACGCATGGAGGTGCCGGTCAGCTTGCCCTGCAGAGCCGGGATGACCTTGCCGACAGCCTTGGCAGCGCCGGTGCTGGTCGGGATGATGTTGCCGTGCACGCCGCGGGACAGGCGCCAGTTCTTCTTGGAGAAGCCGTCAACGACCTGCTGGGTGGCAGTATCGGCGTGGACGGTGGTCATGAGGCCCTCGACGATGCCGAAGTTGTCGTTGATGATCTTGGCCAGCGGCGCAAGGCAGTTGGTGGTGCAGGAAGCGTTGGACACGATCTTGATGTCGGGGGTATAAGCGTCGAGGTTGACGCCGCAGACGAACATCGGCGTGTCGTCCTTGGACGGGCCGGAGAGCACGACGACCTGCGCGCCGGCATCCAGATGATCCTGCGCCTTTTCCTTGGTCAGGAACGCGCCGGTGCACTCGAGCACATACTCAACGCCCAGCTCACCCCAGGGCAGGAGCTTCGCGTCACGGTTGTTGAGCAGCGCAACACGCTTGCCGTTGACGATCAGAGCCGGGTTTTCGCCTTCCTCAAAATCAACGGTGCCATTGAAGCGGCCGTGCACGGAGTCATACTTCACGGTATATGCCAGCTGCTCAGGCGTTTTGTCCGGAGCGTTGACGGCGACGACCTCAATATCGTCAGCGCAGATCGCGGCGCGGAATGCCAAACGGCCGATACGGCCGAAGCCATTGATGCCAATTCTAATCATACTCGTTCCTCCTGTTAAATCTGCTGCGCACAGCACGCAGCGCATTTCATCATACGGCTCTATTTTATATCAAATCCGGAAAAAGCGCAACCACATTCTTTCCAATTCACGATGCGCAGTCGATCACAAGTGACAATTTTCCGTTCAGATTTTCGCAAAAACTTGTATCTATTGACGAGCTCTGTTATACTGATTTTTAATACATCTCAGGGGGGATCGGAAAATGAGCAATACACACATCGTCGACTCGCTCAGCACGCTGTTTTCCATGAGCACCACAGCCGTGCTCGGCGCGCAGGGGCAGTTCATCGCATTTATGAACCCGGCGGCACAGGAGCTCTTTCGCGGCGACCGCACGAATCACAAGCTCACCGAGCTGCTGCCGGATCACATCACCGAGTCCACGGCGACGGAATTTGTGACCTCCGCCATGGTCGGCAAGCGCCATGTCATCGTATCCGTGACATCATTCGGCGCGTTCCGGCTCTTCTCGCTTGAGCCGCAGGACGAAAACACGCTGCGCGCAGGCGCACAGTTTGCACCGTTTCTGACGTCGCTGTCAGGCTTGCACACGCTCACGACGTACTTCCATGATTACGGCATGCAGCTGAGTGATGTGCACTTTCGCCACAATGCCGCCGAACTCAAGCGGTTTTATTACCGGCTGCTGCGCTTTGCGCTCAATGCCTCCACCGCCTCCGGGCTGAGCGACGGGTCGCTCGCATTCGCACCGCAGCTGTGTGACCTCGGCGCGGAATGCCGGATGCTGCTGGAAAACATACAGTCGATTGCCGACGACAACGGCATCGTGCTCGACGTGCACATTCCGGAAGCGCCGATCGAGTGCGCGCTCGACACGGCGCTCATCCAGCGGATGCTGCTCAACATCATCGCAAACTGCATGGAGCGCTGCTCGCGCGGCGACCGCATCCACATTGCCGTCACACAGGAGGGTGACCGCGCAGACATCATCATCTGTGACGACGGCACACGCATCGCTCCGGCGAAGCTCGGGACAATCTTCATCCCGCTGCGCGTGACGGGCGTGGACTTTTCCGACCTGAGCAGCAATGGTTTCGGCCTCACCGTCGCGCTCGGTGTCGCAGAAAAGCACAACGGCACGATCCTGCTCGAGAGCAACGCCTGGAACGGCACGACCTTCCACGTCGTGCTCAGTACGGTGCTGCCGGAGTCGACGCTGTTTCGCGCACCGAGAGCGCCCTATGTCCGCGCAGAGGAAGACCCCGTGATGATCTTCCTTGCAGATCAAATTCCAAAGACCTGATACGCACGATATCATAAACGGCGTGCCGCCCGATGTGGGCGGCACGCCGCTTTTTCTGTGATTACTTTTATCATTCGGTCAGCCAGCGTGCACGCAGTATCTCCCGCTCAGCCTCACCGACGCCGAGCGCCTGCGACAGGAAGGCGTCCATGCTGCCATAACGCGCTTCGGCCGCGTCGCGCGCGGCGGTCAGAAACTCCACGTCCGCGCAGTCGAATGTGCGGATGACATCCCGCTCTGCCTCCGTGAGGTCATAGTCCTTGACCGCCGTCAGCAGGCAGTCGGTCGAGGCAGCCATGCGCTCATTCGTGATCAGATAGTTTTCCACGATGACCGGCCAGTCCACGCCCAGCGCCGTCAGCAGCAGCATTGTGCCGACACCGACGCGATCCTTTCCGGCCGTACAGTGATAGAGCAGCGCGCCGTCCGTCTGCGCAAGCAGGAGCGCAAAAAACTGCCGGTAGTGGTCGACAGAGAATTCCCGCGTAACAAGGCCGCGGTACAGCTCGCACATGAACGCGCGCTCCTTGCCCGCCATCGTTTTTGCATGCGCAACGACGGCGCCATAGGGATCTGCCTGCTCCTCACGCGTCAGGCCGGCCGCCGCCTGCTGCACGATCGGACAGTGGATATAGCGCACGCCCGCAAGGACACGGTCCGGCTTCTGCTCCCGCTCCAGATCGGTGCGAAAGTCGATGACCGTACGCAGCGGGTATTGGCTGAGCGTGTGCGCATCGGCGTCCGTAATGCCCGCAAGCTCGCCGCTGCGCAGCAGCAGCCCTGTGCGCACCTTGCGCCCGTCCATCGTCGGCAGGCCGCCGAGGTCGCGCGCGTTCGGCGCGCCGCGCAGCAGATAGCGCTCAGAGATCAAAGAGTTTCTTTCCATTTTGCAGTGTTACCTCCGCGACTTGGTCTATCATCATGCCCTTGATCTGCGCGACACGCGCGGCGATGAACGGCAGGTTGCGTGAATCATTGCGCTTGCCGCGATTCGGCACTGGCGCGAGATAGGGGGAATCCGTTTCCAACAGGATGCGCTCCGCCGGGCAGGCGGCGATCACCTCGGGCGCTTTGGCGGCATTTTTGTATGTGATCGGCCCGTCAAAGCCGAGATACCAGCCGCGGCGCAGCAGCTCACGCGCCATCTCCACGCTGCCGGAATAGCAGTGGAACACACCGCGCAGCTGCGGATAGTCGCACACGATGCGCAGGCTGTCGCCGTGCGCCTCGCGGTCATGCACGATGACCGGCAGATCCAGCTCGAGCGCAAGCTCCAGCTGCGCGCGGAACATCCGCTCCTGCTTTGCCTTTGTGGAGGCGTCCCAGTAATAGTCCAGCCCGATCTCGCCGATGGCGCAGACCTTCGGCTGCGCCGCCAGCGCGCGGATGTGCGCAAGGCTGCTGTCCGTCCAGCTGTCGGCCTCCTCCGGATGCCAGCCGACGGCGGCATAGACGAAATCGTGCGCCTGTGCCAGCGCAACGGCGCGCTCCGACGTGACGCCGCTGTCGCCGGGGTCGACCACGAGCGCGACGCCGCTGTCATGTACAGCGCGCAGCACCTCGTCACGGTCGGCGTTGAACTTTCCGCTGTCGTAATGCGCGTGGGTATCAAAATACTGTATCATTCGGCGTGGTAGGTCGCGGCCGGGCGGCGCTTGTGCTCGCTGCGGCTATGGTAGCGGTCGATGATGGCTTTGTCGTGCTCGTTGGCCTCGCCGGTGAGGATGTACTTGTCAATGGCGGCATAGGTCACGCCCATCTCCTGCTCGTCCGTCTGCCCCTCGAAAAGCCCGGCTGACGGCGCCTTGCGGATGATATTCTCCGGCGCGTGCAGCCACGACAGGAACGCATAGACCTCCGTCACGGTCAGGTCAGCAATGGGGTTAAAGTCATATGCACCGTCGCCCCACTTCGTGAAGTAGCCCATGTACGCCTCGCTGCGGTTACCCGTCCCGGCGACGAGGCGTCCCTCCGCCGCGCCGATCGTGTAGAGCGTGAGCATGCGCAGGCGCGGGGCAATATTGGACGTCGCCATCTGGTTGAGCGTCGTGACGGCGGAGAGCGTCTGCACGACGAGCTCCTTTTCCGCCGTGAGGTCGACCGTGCGTGTCTCGATGTTGAACTGCTCGGCCACAGCCAGACCGTCGCTCATATCCTCGCCGAAGTTGCGCTTAGAGGCGCACGGCATCATGATGCCGACCGTGTTGTCGCACGCGGCCTTGCAGAGGATGCCGACGAGCGCACTGTCCTTGCCGCCGCTGTTGCCGTAGATGATGCCCTGCGCGCCGCTGCTTTTGAGCAGGTCACGGATAAAGGCGACGCGGTTTTCAAATTCTTTTGCGTAATCTCGCATGATTTCCACTCCGTTTCTTTCGTTACTCCTGGATCATAGCCAGAAATTCTGCTTCCGTAATGATGGGCGTGCCGAGTGTGAGCGCCTTCTGGTACTTTGAACCGGTGTTCTCCCCGGCCAGCAGATAGGACGTCTTTTTCGACACGGATGAGCTGGTTTTGCCGCCGAAGCGTTCGATGATGGCGCCGGCCTCATCGCGGCTGAAGTGCTCGAGCGCGCCGGTAAGTACGAACGTCTTGCCCGCAAAGCGGTGGTCGACGACCTGCTCCCTGGACTCGAAGCTGACACCGGCCGCGCGCAGCAGACGGATCTGGTGCTGCGACTGAGGATTTGCAAACCACGCGCGCAGGTACGCAGCCGTTGTCGGCCCGACGTCGGGAATGGCCATGAGCTCGTCCTCCGTCGCCGCCATGAGCTTGTCGAGCGTGCCGAAGTGCATCGCCAGCACCTTGGCCGCCTTCTGCCCCACCTGCCGGATGCCGAACGCACACAGCAGACGCGCCATGCCCGCATCCTTGCTCTTTTCAATGGCTGCAATGAGATTCTCGGCCGACTTTTTGCCCATATGATCCAGCGCCGCGACCGCCTGCGGCTCGAGGGAATACAGCTCCGCCGGTGAGCGCACGAGCCCCGAGTCGATCAGCGACTGGCACAGCGAAATGCCGAGCCCGTCAATGTCCATCGCCTCACGGGAGGCGAAGTGTGCGATATTGCGCAGCCGCTGCGCCGGGCACTCTGCACCCGTGCAGCGCAGGGCGGCACCGTCCGGATCGCGCACGACCGGCGCGCCGCACTCGGGGCAGGTGTCCGGCATGTGAAACGGAACCGTGCCCTCGGGGCGCTTTTCGCGCACAACGGAGAGGATCTCGGGGATGATCTCCCCCGCCTTCTGCACGAGCACCGTGTCGCCGATGCGCAGGTCAAGATTGTCGATGAAATCCTGATTGTGCAGCGTGGCATTCGTAACGGTCGTCCCCGCCAGACGCACCGGGTCGATGACCGCCTTCGGTGTGAGCACGCCCGTGCGCCCGACCTGCACGACGATGTCGCGCACGCGGCTCTCCTTTTTCTCCGGCGGGTACTTATACGCCACCGCCCAGCGCGGGAATTTCGCCGTGCTGCCGAGATACCGCCGCTGTGCAAGGTCGTTGATCTTGATGACCGCACCGTCGATGTCAAACGGGAACGTCTCGCGGTTGTCACCGATCCAGTCGATGCGCGCGCAGCAGGCATCGAGTGTCTCGCAGCGCCGGTACGGTACGACCGGGAAGCCCAGCGACGCCAGATAGTCGAGCGTCTGCGTATGGGTGGCAAACGTGTGCTCACTGTCATACTGGAGGTTAAAGATGATGATGTCGAGCTTGCGCGCCGCCGCGACCTTCGGGTCCTGCTGGCGCACGGAGCCCGCCGCCGCGTTGCGGGGATTGGCCAGCAGCGGCTGCTCGAGCAGCTCGCGCTCGGCGTTGAGCTGCGCAAACACGGCGTGCGACATATAGACCTCACCGCGCACGATGAGCCTTGCAGGCGCATTTTCAAGCGTCAGCGGCAGGTTTCGCAGCGTGCGCAGATTTTCCGTCACGTCCTCGCCGGTGACACCGTCGCCGCGCGTCGCGCCGCGCACGAACACACCGTTTTCATACTCGAGCGACATGGACAGACCATCGATCTTCGGCTCGACAGAGTAATCATGCGCCTGCGTGAGCGCGGTGTCCATGCGCGCGCCGAACGCGCGCAGCTCGTCGAACGAGAACACGTCCTGCAGGCTCTCGAGCGGCACCTGATGGTGTACCTGCGCGAAGGTGTTGAGCGCATAGCCGCCGACGTGCTGCGTCGGCGAATCGGGCGAGGCATACTCCGGGTGCGCCGCCTCAAGCTCCTCCAGTCTGCGCAGGAGCGCGTCATATTCAAAGTCGCTGATCTCGGGCGCGTCCTTCACATAATAGAGAAAGTTTGCGCGCTCCAGCCGGCGGCGCAGCGCCAGAATTTCTTCATGTACGTCCATAGTCGTTACTCCACTTCCACATACGTCTGGGGCACTTTTCCGACGATGACCGTCTCGGCCAGCAGCACCTGCGTGCCCACTGTCTCCGTCTGGTGCGCCCACGGCACCAGAATGTCCAGATCCATGTTGATATCGAGGTATAGCTGGTATTTGCTCTGATTGATAGCAGCCGACATGAGCTCGTTGCGGTAGCGCACGTCCGACGTCGTCAGCACAAGGATGCGCACCGGAAGCGGCAGCTTGAGACCGGGCAGAAAATTCACACCGATGAGCGTCTCAAGCGGGATGTCGAGCTCGATCTGCCCGTCGTCACCGTCCATCATGTGCTCAAGCACGAGCGAGGCCACCTGCCCCACGCGCTCGGCGTCGATGCTCACGGCCGTGATCGTCCCGTCTGCATCCGTGCGGTAGGTATAGTATTCGCCGCGCACCTGCGCCATGGACGCACGGACGGCGGTGTTGATCTTCAGCTGCATGAGATCGCAGGCAGTATTTACGGCAAGCTGTGTGATGAGCTGCAGCACCGTCACGGTCACATACGCGGCGCTGCCAAGCACAGCCAGCGCCAGCAGCAGCGCCGCCACGCTGCGCCTGAAGCGCGGCGGACGATGAACAGCCGGACGCCAACGGCGAGTCACACGGATCATAGCACTCCCCCCTGCCATGCTATGCAGGCAGGGAGCGATCCATGCATTTATTGCAGGCCTTCCACAATGGCGCGGAAGGTATCGCCGCGCTCGGCAAAATTCTTGAAGAAGTCAAACGACGAACACGCCGGCGAGAGCGTCACGGTATCGCCCGGCTGCGCGAGACGGTACGCCGTCTCGACCGCCGCGCGAAAATCCGGCGCTTCGACGAGCGGCAGTTTTCCCGGGTCATAGAATTTCGAGCCGCGGATGGCCGCCGCGATGCGCTGCGCCGTCTCACCGACGACGACCGCCGCCTTCGCGTGCAGACAGACCTCGTCGCCCAGCTCGTCAAACGGGATGTGCTTATCATGCCCGCCGAGAATGATGACCGGCGGCTTCGGCAGCGCGTGCAGCCCCGCGATCGTGCGCGTGGGGCTCGAGGCGATGGAGTCGTTGATAAACGTGATGCCGTTGAGCTCACGGATGCGCTCCATGCGGTGCGGGACACCCGCAAAGCTGCGCGCGACCTGTACGCACGCCTCATGACCGACCAGGCCGTCAGTCGCGGCAAAGGCGGCCATGTAGTTTTCCACGTTGTGCGCGCCGGGGATGCGGATATCCGAAACGTCGATCAGCTTCTCCGCCTTGCCGCCGTGGGCGCGATAAATGACGCCGTCCGAGCAGTAGACGCCGTTTTCCACCGGACCGATGCTGCTGAAATAGCGCACGCTGCCCGGCGCTTCGGCTGCAAAGCGCGGCGTATGCGCATCCCTGGCGTTGAGCACAAGGACACCGTCGGGGCGCTGGCCGCGGTAAATGCTGCACTTGGCCGACACATAGTCCTCAAAATCCGGATGCACATCCAGATGGTTGGGCGATATGTTTGTGATAATGGCCACATCCGGCGCGCAGTGCATGCTGTGCAGCTGGAAGCTGCTGAGCTCGAGCACGGCAAAATCGTCCGGCCGGATGTCCGCGATACGGTCAAACAGCGGCGTGCCGATGTTGCCGCCGAGGTGCACGGTGTATCCCTGCGCACGCAGAAGCTCCGCCGTGATGGTCGAGGTCGTGGTCTTGCCGTCGCTGCCGGTGATGGCAAGGATGCGGCAGGGGCAGAGATTGCAGAACGCCTCCATCTCGGAGGTGAGGATCGCGCCGTTTTGCGCAGCCTTGCGCAGCTGCGGCACGATGGGCAGCACGCCCGGCGTGCGGAAGATGACATCAAAGTCCAGATGCTCGAGATAGTCGGCGCCAAGGGCGAATTTCGCGCCCTGCGCCGCGGCCTCATCCCCGGCCGCGCCGAGCTGCGCGCGCTCGCGCCGGTCGCACACGGTCACGTCACAGCCGTTGCGCAGCAGCACGCGCACGAGCGGCTGATTGCTCACGCCGAAACCGATGACGCCGATGCGCTTGTCGCGCAGGTAGTCGATATAATCCGAAAAGGTCATGCAGACACTCCTTTTGAAGAAAAAGAATCATACAAAGCGATTATACCGCCCATTTGACGCGATTACAAGAAAATAAATCGCCGCAGCGCTTGACGTACCGCGGCAGGATGTGTAAAATAGTCGGGCGAGTGAGCCGGACAGCCGCGGGCACGAGCCGAAAGGCTGTGCGTGAGGAAAGTCCGGGCTCCGCAGGGCAAGGATAACGGGTAACACCCGCCAGGGGCGACCCTCGGACAAGTGCAACAGAAAGATACCGCCCGAGCGATCGGGTAAGGGTGGAAAAGTGAGGTAAGAGCTCACTCGCCGGCTGGAGACAGTGCGGCGCTGTAAACTCTATCCGGAGCAACACCGCGGAGGGACATATGGCCTGCCCGGCCGTCCCATGGAGGTGGCTGGAACGCACCGGCAACGGTGCGTCTAGATAGATGGCTGTCGATTACAGAACCCGGCTTACAGGCTCACTCGCAATTGCAAGACCCCGCCGTCCGGCGGGGTCTTGCTCAGCTTGTCAAAGAATCTCGTAGAGTTTCGCCGCCGCAGCGGCGAAAGAAAGTCCAATCATTTTCTTCGGCGATATGTGCGGCGAAGAAAATACTTCTCGGCCTGCAAACGTGCGAGCTGTCCGCATCCGGCAGACAGCGAGTGCGATGCGGTCAGGCAGCCCACCTCTTTGTCAAAAAAGTAGTACTTTTTTGACAGTATCTGCAAGACCCCGCCGTCCGGCGGGGTCTTGCTGTATGTATACCGCAAAGTGCCGTTGCGCAGCGGGCGCGCACCTGCTACAATAGATATACGGCGCACACCGCCAATATTCGTCATGCGGAGGCTGGGCATATGTACTACTCGCAGCTCGTAAAAACAGCGTGCAGCATCCTGTTTCAGGCGCACAGGGACGATCTCGACAAGGGCGGCTACCCTTACGTGTTTCACCCGTTTTATCTCGCCACACAGATGGATGACGAAGCATCGACGTGCGCTGCGCTGCTGCACGACGTAATCGAGGATCACGGGGATATGTATTCCTTCGCGGATCTGGAGCGCGCCGGCTTTCCCGCACCCGTGCTCGATGCACTCCGGCTGCTGACGCACACCGAGGGCGTGCCCTATATGGACTACGTGCAGGCGCTGGCGAAAAATCCGATCGCGCGCAAGGTCAAGTGCGCCGACCTGCGGCACAACCTCGACACCCGGCGGATCAACGGCGCTGCGCCCGCAAAAAGGGACACTTACCTGCAGGCGCTGGCCTATCTGGAGAAAACGGAATGACAAAAAGCGCCGGACGGCCCTGCCCCGTCCGGCGCTGCGGTTTCATTCGGCGCGCAAAAGGATCGGAAAAAGAAAAAACCTGTAACCATTGCGGTTACAGGTTATTTTCTGGAGCTGCTACCCGGATTCGGACCGGGGACCTCATCCTTACCAAGGATGCGCTCTACCGGCTGAGCTATAGCAGCATACAAATCCCGCGGAGCTTTCGCTCCGCGGGTGGCGACCGAGAAGGGACTTGAACCCTCGACCTCTAGCGTGACAGGCTAGCGTTCTAACCGACTGAACTACTCGGCCTCGTCGCCTCAGCGCTCGTTTAATATACCAGACGAATCGACCGGTGTCAAGTAATTTTTGAAAAAATTTTCGGTGATTTTCATTTTTACGCTTCGGCCGGTTTTCCGGGCGCAAAAAATGTCTCCCGGGCAGCATCACCCGGGAGACAAACGGAGGAATTATTTCGTGATCTGGAACGAACGCGTGATGGGCGCCGCCTGATAGTTGCCGCCCACAGTCACAGCCGTCATGACATAGCGGCCGGGCTCGGTCGGCGGGGTCGTGGTGCTGGGGTAAGACTGCCAGTTGCTCGTGATGCCAGTGTACAGGCATTTTACGGAAGACTGGTCCGCGACCGGCTTCTCATTATAGCGCAGCGTCGCGCCGAAATCGAACACAGCTGCCTCTTCCACGGTCAGCTTCCCGTTGATGGGCGCATTCCACGTCAGGCGCACATCGGATACGTGTGCCTTCACAACAAGGCTGCCCATCGCAAAGCCGGTGTGATAGTTCTTGTTGTTCGTGACTGCACACACAGTGTAGATGCCCGCCTGATCCGGCGTGCCGAAGGCCACGCGGACATCGTCAAGCAGATTGGGGAACTTGTTGAGCGCCTCGTTGAGCTTGACGAGGGTGTCAATATCGATGCCGGCCTTCGCAAGCAGCTCCTTCACAGACTGCGGCAGATTATCAGCATTGGTGACAATGTCGTTAAAGAGCTTGCGCAGCTCGCCGACCGTTGTGCCCTCCTTCATCATCTGCGTGAGCGTCTTCTGGTGAAGACCTTCGAGCGTTTTGTCAATGAGCTTGATGATCGTTCCCTTTGTCAAACGCTCGGGCAGCTGCACGAACACGCTGCCGGTCACGTTGTTGGTCACGCCGCCGAAGACCGTGAAGATATCGAAATTATCGACCGGATCGGTGGTGACGAAGTCCTTGCTGAGCTCCTCATCGGCATAGATGCTCGTCGAGTGCACCTTAACGGTGACAGGCGCTTTCTTGATCGTCAGATAGCAGCCATCCGGAAGCTCAGCACCATTGCTGGGACGGTAGTCCGCGTTGCCCTTGTAGGTCACACGGATCTTCTGCTCGCCCGCGCCGATCTGCTCACAGAACGTGTAGCTTGTCAGGACTTTTTCGCCCGCGATCGGTGCCCAGCGCTTCTCGCCGGTGCCGACGACCAGGCCGTCCTTATCCGTGATCATGACTTCCGCTTCGTACTCGAACGTGAAGTCATCCGCGCTCAGCGTGTCCTTTTCGGGCAGCGTCGAGTCGTCCCAGTTAATGACATATTCGAAGATCTGTCCCGCAACGACGGAGACGTCCTTATTGTAGATGAGCGAGATGCTCGGCTTGAGGACGACCTCGGTCGGCTGACGGTTATCGACCATCTTGACCCGGACGCGCGTCTCCTCGAACGGCTTATAGTCCGCGTTGCCGCGCCAGGACAGGCGCAGGAGCTGATCGCCGAGGCCAAACTTTCCGGCCTTGATCCCATCCAACAGATCGCTGTCGAGCACCTTGTAACTGAGGTCCTTATAGTTGGCAATCCAATCATCCGTAATGGAGGTGCCGTAAATATTATACTGCACCTTCACCAGATCGATCGGGTAGCTCGGATCGGTGCTCTCGATGAGCGCCTCGCGCAGCGCCTGCTCGGTCGCGGCGTAGTTGATGCTCTGGTCTGCGTTGTAGACGATGCCGACCTCGGTCACGCCGCCCTTGAGGTGGAACGGAGCAGCATCGCGGTCGAGGAACGTCACATCCATTTCCCTGTGGCAGCCTTTGTAATCGGCGTTGCCGTCGAAGGTGATCCTGATCTTCCAGTTGCCCTCGGAAATGGCAGGATAACCGACCTTCTGGTTAATACCCGGGATCGTCTTATACTCGCCTTCCAGCTTCACCCATTCCTCATGGGAAAACAGCGCGGACTTGGCATAGTACTCAATGCGCACGTCGTTCACCGTCAGCTTCGGCGTGCTGCTTGCGACGACCTGCTCAAAAATGCGTGCGCGCAGCGCGTTAAAGTCCAGCGCACCGGCATCGGTGTACGGCATCTTCACCTGGACACCGCTGCGCAGCGAGATGGACGAATCGAGCTTCTCCACCTTCGTGAGCGTCACCGCAGCATTCGTATTCCGAACGCGGACCTGATAGTTGCCGTCGTCATTTTTGGCAAGCGCGGGGCAAGTATACTTAATTTTAACATACTTACCTTCTTTAACAATTCTGCCACCGCCAATGGAATCCCAGTACATCTTATCGCTTTTCGATTCGAATCCAATGTCTTTTCTCACGGCATTCGTGTAATACTCCCACGTGAGGCTGTCGAGAAGTGTATTCTGATCTGCCTCGCTCATCTGATCAAAGCCGACGACCAGCGCCCGCGTCAAGGCACGGTTCACCTCAGCGTCCGACATACCGGACTTGATGATGGCCGTACCGTTTTGCAGCGAGTATCCGCCTGCTGCACGCGCGGCCGGCAAAAACGCACCGACCTGCGACAGCAGCAGCACCGCCAGCAAGCACGCCAGCAGACGCTGCAGTTTTTTCCCTGTCATAATAGTTTCCTCCTGTCATTTTTTCGCCGGAACAACAGCCTGTGCCCATTCGGCTCGTTGTCCGTCACGAATGATAAGGTCAAAGTAGCAAAGTGTTTAGAAATTGTCAAGGATTTTTATTGAAAAAATTGAAGTTTATGAGCAATTGAATATTAAATTTTAATTCGTTGCCAAAAGTGCATTTTTCCTCTTGCTTTTTCGGTTTTCGTGTGCTATATTATTTGAGCAATTAAGATATCCGGGTGTAGCGCAGTTGGTAGCGTGCTTGAATGGGGTTCAAGAGGCCGGAAGTTCGAATCTTCTCACTCGGACCAGCAAAAAGTCCTGTATTCTCAAGGAATACAGGACTTTTTCTTTTTTTCGGACACACTGTTCTGACGCTGTGTGTCGGCGCAAGGCACAACAAGCTCAGCGCATACGTTCGCCCGGCACGTGAAAGTGCCGGGCGAACGGTCGTATTGGGGTCAGCCAAGCTGACGCGTCTTTTCGAACGCCGCCTCCACGGCGGCGATGCAGCTGCCGCGAAAGGCGTGCTGCTCGAGCGCGTCCACACCGGCGATCGTGCTGCCGCCGGGGCTGCAGACCTCGTCCTTGAGCAGCCCGGGGTGCTTGCCGGAGCGCAGGACCATCTCCGCGCTGCCGGCGAGCATCTGCGCCGCATAGCGGATGGCCTTGGCGCGCGGCAGGCCGCACTTGACGCCGCCGTCGGCGAGCGCCTCGATGAACATGTACGCAAACGCAGGGCCGCAGCCCGTGATGGCACAGCCGGCGTCAATGAGATGCTCCGGCACGGGATCGACGATGCCCGCGTCCGCCATGAGCGCGCAAAACGCCGCGAGGTCATCGTCCGTGACGCGCGCATTCGCGCAGTAGAGCACGACGCCCTGCCCCACCGCGCAGGGGGTGTTCGGCAGGATGCGGATGATCTTCTTATCCGCGCCGAGCGTCCGCTCAAGCCGCTCGAGCTGCACACCCGCAAGCATCGACACGAAAACACTCTCCGACGCCGCAATGGGCGCGGACAGCGACTGCACCACGCCGTCAAGCATCTGCGGCTTGACGCCGAGGAACACGAATCGGCTCTCGCGCAGGATCTCCTCCGGCGCAGCCGCACGGCAGCCGAGCCGCTCGGCCGCTGCCGCACTGTGCGCGGGGGTGCTGCACGAAACGGCGACCCGCTCCCCCGTCACCAGCCGCGCTGCGGCGGCTGCCAGCGCGCCGCCCATATTTCCGGCGCCGAGAAATCCGGCTTCATACTTGCTCATGGTATTTCCTCCTCAGCGGATCTGTCCGTCACCGCGGATGATGTATTTATAGGTACTCAGCTCGTCGAGCCCCATCGGGCCGCGGGCGTGGAGCTTCTGCGTGGAGATGCCCATCTCGCAGCCGAGGCCGAACTCGCCCCCGTCGGTAAAGCGCGTGGAGACGTTGACATAGGTCGCGGCGCTGTCCGTGCCGTTGATAAAGCGCTCGGCGCTCGCGGCGTCCTCGGTGACGATGGCGTCGCTGTGGTGCGTCGAGTGGGCAAGCACGTGCGCGATGGCGGCGTCCAGACTGTCGACCACGCCGACGGCGAGGATGTAGTCGAGATACTCGGTGTCAAAGTCCTGCTCGCCCGCCGGTGTGCCGTCGATGATCTGCGCCGCAGCCGCATCGAGCCGCAGCTCGACCGGCGTGAGCCCCTGTGCCGCGCGGTCATCGACCAGCGTCTTTTTGAGCATGGGCAGGAACTTCGCCGCGACCGCCCGGTGCACGAGGCAGACCTCCTCGGCGTTGCAGACCGAGGGGCGGCTGGTCTTGGCGTTTTCAATGATGCGCACGGCCTTATCGAGGTCGGCGTACTGATCGACGTAGACGTGGCAGATGCCCGTGCCGGTCTCAATGCAGGGCACGGTGGCGTTGCGCACGCAGGCGCGGATGAGCCCTGCGCCGCCGCGCGGGATGAGCAGGTCGACGAGCCCTTTGGCCTGCATGATCTCCGTGGCGCTCTCATGGCTGGTGTCCTCGACGATGTTGACGATGTCCGCATCACCGCCGGCTGAGACGATGCCCTGCTTGAGCGCCGCAACGATGGCCTTGGCCGTGTGGAAGGCCTCCTTGCCGCTGCGGAGCATACAGACGTTGCCGCTCTTGATGGCGAGCGCCGCCGCGTCGGACGTGACGTTCGGCCGGCTCTCATAGATGATCGCCACGAGACCGAGCGGCACCTGCTTTTTATAGATCTTCATGCCGTTGGGGTGGTCGATCTGCGCAAGGATGCGCCCCGTGTGATCCGGCAGCGCCACGGTCGCGCGGATACCGTCGGCCATGGCATCGACACGCCCGCGATCCAGATAGAGCCGGTCGAGCATGACGTCCGAGATGTGGCCGCGCGCGGCATCCATGTCCTCGGCGTTGCAGCGCAGGATCGCATCGCACTGTGCCTGCAGGCTGTCGGCCATGGCAGAGAGAATGCGGTTTTTGTCCTCGGCAGAGGCGTTGCAGATGCTCGGCCACGCGGCCTTCGTCCGCTTGAGAATATCGAGAGTCGTCATAGCAGTTCCTCCTCAGATTTTGGGATCAAGAATCTTGTGCCGACGCGCTTGCCGCCGACGATATCATAGAGCACTTCCGGTTTTTCGCCGTTTGCAATGACCATCTCGCAGCCGGCCGCCGTGGCGATCTGCGCCGCGTGCAGCTTGGTGACCATGCCGCCGGTGGCAAGCTCCGAGCCTTTGTCGCCCGCGAGCGAGAGAATGTGCGCGTCGATGACCGGGACGGTCTCAATGAGCTTGGCATCCGGGTCACGGCGCGGGTCGCGGTCATACAGGCCGTCGATGTCCGAGAGCAGGATCAGCAGATCCGCCGAGACGGTCGCCGATACGATCGCCGAGAGCGTATCGTTGTCGCCGATGACGATCTCATCCGTGGAGACCGTGTCGTTCTCGTTGATGACCGGCAGTGCGCCGAGCTCAAGCAGGCGCGCGAGCGTATTGTGAAAGTGCGCCTTGCGGCTGCCGCCCTCGGCCAGATCCGGCGCTGTGATGAGCAGCTGCGCCACAATGTGGTTATACTCCGAAAACAGCTTGTCGTAAATATACATCAGCTCACACTGCCCAATCGCGGCCGCAGCCTGCTTCGTGGGCATGTCCTTCGGCCGCGCGGATAGGCTCAGCTTGCCGACGCCCATGCCGATCGCGCCGGATGAGACGAGAATGATCTCGTGCCCCGCATTTTTCAGGTCGCTGAGCACCTTGCACAGCCGCTCCATGCGCTGGATATTCAGCCGACCGGTGGCGTGTGCCAATGTGGATGTGCCGACTTTGACGACGATTCGCATAACGATCCCTCTTGAACATAAAGAATGCATCCATTATAGCGCATCGCGCACGAAATTGCATCCCTTTTCATCTTTGCTGTGCAAAAGAACCGGAAATTTTTACGGCATACCATACAATAAATTATGTGGGAGTTGCCCAAAAGGCAGCTCCCACAATGATTTCAGTATCATGCGCCCTCAGTCGGCGAACAGCGGCGTGGACAGGTAGCGGTCGCCGGTGTCCGGCAGAAGCGCGACGATAGTCTTGCCCTTATTCTCCGGACGCTTGGCCAACTCGATCGCCGCCCAGACGGCAGCGCCGGAAGAGATGCCGACCAGCACACCCTCCTTGTGGCCGATCAGTCGGCCGGTCGCAAACGCATCCTCGTTGCTGACCGGGATGACCTCATCATAGACCTTCGTATTGAGCACCTCCGGCACAAAGCCCGCACCGATGCCCTGGATCTTATGCGGACCGGCGTGACCGGCGCTCAGCACCGGTGAGGTCGCCGGCTCGACGGCCACGACCTTGACCTTCGGGCACTGTGACTTCAGATACTCACCGACACCCGTCACAGTGCCGCCGGTGCCAACGCCCGCAACAAAGATATCCACATTGCCGTCCGTGTCCTGCCAGATCTCAGGTCCCGTCGTCGCGCGATGTACCGCCGGGTTCGCGGGGTTGACAAACTGCCCGGGGACAAAGCTGTCGGGGATCTGCGCGGCAAGCTCGTTGGCCTTCGCGATCGCGCCCTTCATGCCCTGCGCGCCGTCGGTGAGCACGAGTTCCGCGCCGTAGGCCTTCATGAGCTGACGGCGCTCTACGCTCATGGTCTCAGGCATGACGATGATGATGCGGTAGCCTCTGGCGGCAGCGACGGAGGCAAGGCCGATGCCGGTGTTGCCGGAGGTGGGCTCGATGATGACGGAGCTCGGCTTGAGCACGCCGCGCTGCTCTGCGTCCTCGATCATGGCCAGCGCCACGCGATCCTTCACAGAGCCGCCGGGATTGAAATACTCCAGCTTTGCCAGAATGCGCGCCTCAAGCTGCTGCTCCTTTTCAATGTGCGTCAGCTCCAGCAGGGGTGTCTTGCCGATCAGCTGATCTGCAGATGTATAGATATTGCTCATAAGAGATTCCTCCATTTTTGTCTCAAATACTATATATGTATGTCCGGTTTCGTATATGTCTCTGCGCTCAGACGCCGCAACAGTGCCAGCAGATGCACAGGCGGCCGGAAATTCGGTTTCTCACGCTAACGCCTACCTTCTCTATAGGTTAATAGGATTATATCGTCTTTCCCCCTCCTTGTCAACAGGAAATCTGCTCCGAATAAAAATTCCGGCAGTTAACACTGCGTCCGTTAACAGACTGTGCTCTATGATGCCGCAAATGCGCAGATGACCTTTGTGCACATTGCTTCCATAGCTTGACTTTTCCCATAGGCACGTGTATACTGTGACCATAAGTGTACGCAGCCGGTTGTTTTACCCTGCTTCCGGCGAAACGGCGCTTATGCAATCTATCAAAGGAGTGGAAACTATGAAGAAATCCCGCAAACTGCTCTGCATGCTTCTCGCTCTGGTCATGGTCGTCAGCCTGCTGCCGGTCATGGCTTTTGCAGCCGATGAAGACATCGCAGCGGAAGAGGTTGTCCCCGCTTCTGTCGAGGAGATCTCTCCGGAAACCGCCGGCATCATCACCGATGTCTTTGCCAAACTGCCCAACTATCTGGTCGTCGTCAAGACCCCGTGGGGCACGCTCGCGAAGGGTGCTCAGGTCGTTCTCTACAACCAGAACAGCAACACGATCGTCGCTTCCGAGGTCGCTACCTACGGCGTTGCCGTCTTCACCAAGGATCAGCGCCTGAAGGCCTACACCATGTCCGCCACCTGGACGCAGAAGGAGACCGGCCTGACGTTCAAGTCCGCGCCGAGAATCTCTGTCGGCAAGACTCTGGACATGGATGTCATCACCGTTTACCCGACGTTCCGTATCGGCCTGAAGGACACCGATCATAATGCGTACATCTCCGGCTACCCGGACGGCCTTGTCCGCCCGAACAACACGCTCACCCGTGCGGAAGCTGCTCAGATCATCTTCGAGCTCATGACCGACGAGTCCAAGGCACAGTATGCGAAGAAGGCCGGCAAGACCTTCATCGACGTCGGCAAGGACCACTGGGCTTACAAAGCCATCACCATGATGACCAAGGCCAATATTCTGGTCGGTATGGGTGACGGCCGCTTCGATCCGGACGCCGTTATGACCCGCGAGCAGTTTGCGACGATGATCGCGCAGCTGTTCATGATCGAGATCAACCAGCCCATCGGCGGCTTCATCTTCAAGGATCTCAACGGCGGCTTCGCTGACAAGTACATCAGCTTCCTGTACATGCTCGGCATCCTTGAGGGCAAGGGCGACAACATGTTCGGACCGAAGGATTCCCTGACCCGTGCGCAGGCGATCACCGTTGTCAACAAGCTTATCGGCCGTCTGCCCGGCGAAGGCACCACCAGCTTCGGCGCCGTTGCCGACCAGATGAAGACCTGGCCCGACAACATGGACACCACCGCTTGGTACTACGCCGCCATTCAGGAAGCGACCAACAGCCATGACTACACGCTGGACGTCAACTTCAACACCTTCGGAGACCTCAAGGGCGACATCTTCCAGAACATCAAGCACCCGGTCACCGAGCGCTGGACTCTGATCCGCTGATCAACCCCTGACTTTTACAGCAGACACCTTCGGGTGTCTGCTGTTTTTATCGTCCGCGAAGCATAAGTCCTCGGCAAAATGCCGAGGACTTATGTTTTATAGAGACGGAATCAACGCTCAGGTACGGTCGAACGCGGGGTTGACCGCATAGACGTTTTTCTGGTCCATCTTTTCCGTGGCCAGCCGCAGCGCCTCGCCGAAGCGCTGATAGTGCACGACCTCACGCTCTCGCAGGAAGCGGATCACATCCGTCACATCCGGATCATCGCACAGACGCAGGATGTTATCATATGTCTTGCGCGCCTTCTGCTCGGCCGACATATCCTCGGAGAGATCAGCGATCACATCGCCTGTCACGCCGATCGTCGCCGCCGTCCACGGTGTGCCGGATGCAAACTGCGGGAACACGCCTGCCGTATGGTCAACGAAGTACGTGTCGTAGCCGGAGCGTTTGATCTGCTCCGGCGTCATGCTGCGTGTGAGCTGGTAGAGGACCGTACCGACCATCTCCAGGTGCCCCAGCTCTTCCGTACCTGCCGGTGCGCCAAAAATGTTCCCCAGCCTGTTCTCATACCGCCGAAAATGTGCATACGCTCTCTTGGGAGGTGATAGGATGCCGGAAATCTGGGTCTGCACCGCGCAGCCGGGGGATGCAGCGCTGCGCAGGGCCGCCGCTGCCTGTGCGCTGGAGCTCGAGCACGCCGTGCTCTCTTTGCTGCTCACGCGCGGACGGCTGACACGCACGGAATACGATCGCTGCGCCGCACTGCTTGGGCAGGCGCTGACATGAGCGCCGGGAAAAAGCCGCTGCGCGTGGCTGCCTACTGCCGCGTCTCCACAGACAGCGACGATCAGGCGAACTCCTTCGAGAGCCAGCAGCGCTACTTTCGCGCCTATATCGCGCAGCAGCCGCACTGGGAACTCGCCGGGATCTTTGCCGACGAGGGGCTGTCCGGAACGAGCACGAAAAAACGGCTTGCCTTTCAGCGCATGATCGCCTGTGCGCGCGCCGGCACGCTCGACCTGATCGTGACCAAGGAGATCTCGCGCTTTGCGCGCAACACGCTCGACAGCATTTACTACACGCGCGAGCTCAAACGCCTGGGTGTGGGCGTGCTGTTTTTGAGCGACAACCTCTGCACGCTCGACGGTGACGCCGAGCTGCGGCTGGCGATTCTCTCCTCCATCGCACAGGAAGAGAGCCGCCGCACCTCCGAGCGCGTCAAATGGGGGCAAAAACGGCGTATGGAGCAAGGCGTCGTGTTCGGGCGCGACCTGCTCGGCTACGATGTACGCGGCGGCATGCTGTATGTGAACGAAGCGGGGGCACAAACCGTGCGGGAGATCTTCCGCAAATGCGTCGATGAGGGCAAAGGCGCGCACACCATTGCGCGCGAGCTAAATGAGGCCGGAATCCCGGCAGCGCACGGCGGTGCATGGCGCAGCAGCGTCATTCTGCGCATCCTGCGCAACGAAAAATACTGCGGCGATCTGGTGCAGAAAAAGACCTACACCCCTGACTACCTGACGCACGAGAAAAAATATAACCATGGGCAGGAGGATTATATCATCGTGCGCGAGCACCACGCGCCGATCATCCCGCGCGCAACATTTGAGTCGGCCGGGCGCATCCTCGATCAACGCGCAGCAGCACCGACCGGGCAGCGCAAGTACAGCCGCCGCTATCCCCTGTCCGGCAAGCTGCGCTGCGGCATCTGCGGCACTGTCTGCGCCGCCCGGAAGAAAACGCGGCGCGACGGCACCGATGCCATCTCGTGGCGCTGCGGCAATGCCGTAAAATACGGACGGCCGCACACGGACACAGACGGCCGCTGCCGCGGCTGCACCGGCGAGAGCCTGCGAAATGAGGACGCGCTGCGAATTCTGGAACAGGTATGGGCCTCTCTCCCCCTTGACCGCGACAGCATTGCGGCCGACGTACTGGCAGCAGTCCGTGCGGTCACACCGCACGAGCAGGCGAACGCCATCGCGTCCGAGATCCATGCAATGCTGCGCGGTGACGCGGCGCTGTCGGCGCAGCTGCTCGCGCAAATGACCGTTTACGACCGCACGCACGTCGCGCTCACGCTCCGCGGCTTTCCGGGCAAGTGGTGCTTTGCGCGCACGCAAAAGGCGGCGTCTCCGTGAATACGGAGACGCCGCCTGAGGGTGTCAAAAAAGTGCTCTGAGAATTTATTGTTGCGTTTTCCGTCAGGAGCGCCTATACTTGTCCATAGAACGTCACGAAGGAATCTGACCTGCGGATTTTCCCCGTATGAGTCGGTTATGTCCTTTGTGACGTTTCCATTTTCATTCCGTCACCGGCAATCCACCGAGCGCAAGCGCGCCCCGCAGGTTCTGCTCCGTCAGGCCATGCACGGCGACAAGATCGCGCACCTGCTCCACCGGTTCGCGGAGGGAGAACTGCTCTTTTACATTGTCTCTTCCACCGTCTCTATCGACGCCTGATAGACTTCCTCCGGCGTCATGTCGTAGTTCTTCGCCGACAGCTTGTCGAGAAACGTGAGAAGTTCCTCGTTCGTTTCTACTACCGTCAGAATATCCAAGCACATTTCCTTCGGGACTTCCATCATAATCAGAAGTCTCGCTAATTTTTCGCTCTGCTCTTCTGTAAGCGTTCTGTGCGTCATAATGCTCCCTTTCGTTATACGCGCATCCGGGTATTTCCACGCATCCGTCTACTGTCTTTTCATAAAAGCGAAATTTCCCAAATCGAGGGAGTTTCTTTGTTGCACCGGCAGGCGAAGAGCCGTTTGCCCACTGGAGGAAAAGCGTTTCTGCTTCGCTGTATTTGCTGCGTTTATTGTACCGCTTTTGTTCATCGCGTTCAACCTTTTTTCTGCTCTGGTGCTGCTCTCGCTGCTCGCCTTTGGCCGCAGCCTCGCATCGTTATCCGCAGCTGCACATGTGTTCAGGCGGCGTCTCCGTGAATACGGAGACACCGCCTGAGGCTGTCAAAAAGTATTACTTTTTGACAAAGGAGTTTACGGCCTGACTGCAGCGCACGCGCTGTCCGCCGAAGGCGGACGGCGCGCACGTTTGCAGGCCGAGAAGTATTTTCTTCGCCGCACATGTCG
>ENA-OUQH01000190-OUQH01000190.1-human-gut-metagenome-genome-assembly--contig:-NODE-190-length-49563-cov-7.010948_pt1 | contig 49563 bp, 40 predicted proteins | sample MGYA00237948_ERZ548828 | MGnify/ENA primary metagenome ERZ548828 (study PRJEB26490, sample SAMN05194711) | human gut metagenome | biome: terrestrial biome; feature: human-associated habitat; material...
GGGCCGTGCGCCACTACGAGAGCGGCATCCGCGCCGTGAAGCCCGAGCTGCTCGAGTCCATCTCCGCGGCGCTCGGCGTGTCCGTCAACGCCCTCAAGGATTACGGCGTCGAGACTGCGGGCGACCTCATGTCGCTGCTCGTGCGGCTCGAGGACTCCTTCGGCATCGTGCCCGCAGCCGACGGCACGGGCCTCTCCCTGAACCCCAAGGCGCCGCACGCGCCCAAAGCCGCGATGGCGATCGAACTGTGGGCAGAGAAGCGCGCGCAGCTCGAAAACGGCAAGATCGACGCCGACGAATACGAGGACTGGAAAGCCTCGCTGTAGCGGCTCTCCGCATTTCGCGATCAACGCAACCGAATCAGGACGGTGGACCAGGCGGCGAGCGCCGCTCGGGCCTGCGTAAGCTGAGTTTTTACTCCCCATTGCATGCCAAGGCATTTCCGGCGCACCTGGGGAGTAAATGACGCGGTGGCTTACACGGCGGCACGCGGCAGTACGCCGCGGCATTTCCCCTGGTTACTCCCGTTTTCATTGAGGCGGCGAGATTCTTTACTCCCCATTAACCACCTGGGAAAACGCTGTGAGAAGACCGCCGAAAAGCCTATTGAGTTCGATTTGAGTTTCACAGGCCCCGAAACGGCCCCGTTTGGCTCTCGGAGACAAAAATCGCGCGTCTACTCACTTGGGATGAATCCTTACTCCCGTTCCTCCGAATGCCGCACCGTGCCTTGCCGTCTTGAAACACGGGGGAGTAAATTGCGAAATCGCAGGTGAAAGGGAGTAAAACGACAAAGAAAAAGCCTCCGTCCCAACGCGGGAACGGAGGCTCGGTTATCGTATTTACTCACCAACATCGCTGGCGGCTTTGCCATGACTCTCGTACGAAACGAAACTCAGCGGCACAGTGCGGCACTCAAAAATGCAGGTCAGAACCCTATCAGCCTACTCCCACTCAATCGTGGCAGGCGGCTTAGACGTGATGTCGTAGCACACGCGGTTGGCGCCGGGAACTTCAGCAACGATGCGGCTGGAAATCTTGGCCAGCACGTCGTAGGGGAGCTTTGCCCAGTCGGCGGTCATTGCGTCGCTCGACTCTACAGCACGCAAGATGATGGGGCGCTGATACGTGCGCTCGTCGCCCATAACACCAACGCTCTTGATGTCGGGCAGAACCGCGAAGTACTGCCAGCAGCTATGCTCGCTGTTGCGTTCGCCCGTTTCCTGGAACAAGCGCTCGTTGTACGCATCCAGCTCTTCGCGAACAATGGCATCAGCATTCTTCAGAATCTCAAGCTTTTCGGGGCTTACTGCACCAATGATGCGAATGGCCAAACCGGGGCCGGGGAAGGGCTGGCGGTGAACAATGTGAGCAGGCAGGCCAAGGGCGGTACCCAGCGCACGAACCTCATCCTTGAAGAAGTGGTCAAGCGGCTCAATAAGGTCGAAGTGAACACCTTCAGGGAAGGGGATCAGGTTGTGGTGGCTTTTGATGGTGGAAGCCTTGCCGCCAGTTTTGCGAGCACCGGATTCAATAATGTCAGGATAGATGGTGCCCTGCGCCATGAACTGTACAGGCTTGCCGTCTTCGGCAATATCCTGTGCAACGGTGAAGAACTCTTCCCAGAATTGGGTGCCGATAATTTTGCGCTTTGCTTCAGGGTCGGTAACTCCGTCAAGCAACTTGGCGTAGCGTTCTTCGGCATGAACATGAATGAAATCCACATCGAACTGCTTGGTGAATACTTCTTCAACCTCTTCGGGCTCGTTCTTGCGAAGCAGACCATGGTTTACGAATACGCATACCAGCTGCTTGCCAATTGCCTTAGCGCACAGGGCTGCAACAACAGAAGAATCAACGCCGCCGGAAAGACCCAAGATAACGCGCTTGTCGCCAACCTTTTCGCGGATAGCAGCAACGGAGTCTTCGATGATGGAATCCATGGTCCAGTCAGCTTTCAGTCCTGCGATATTGAACAGGAAGTTGGAAAGCATTTTGTTGCCGAACTCGGAGTGCTTAACTTCAGGATGGAACTGCGTGGTGTAGATCTTGCGCTCTGGGCATTCCATAGCTGCAACGGGGCAGATTTCGGTGGAAGCGGTGACGGTGAAGCCTGCGGGGACCTCGGTCACCGCATCGCGGTGACTCATCCAGACCGTCTGTTCGGCAGGGGTGCCTTCGAACAGGGCGCCGCCAGCTACGTGAAGGCCAGCTGCACCATACTCACCCTTTTCGGTATGACCCACGGTGCCGCCCAGCTCAACGGCAATGGTTTGATGGCCGTAGCAGAAGCCAAGAATCGGTACGCCCAGTTCAAGTACACCGGGGTCGATCTTGGGCGCATCGTCTGCATAGACGCTGGCGGGGCCGCCGGAAAGAATAATGGCGCTTGGCTTCAAAGCTGCAATTTTTGCTGCTTCTTCGTCGCAGGGTACGATCTCGGAGTAAACGCCCAAATCGCGTACACGGCGGGCGATGAGCTGACCGTATTGGGCGCCAAAGTCCAGAACGATAACCTTCTGATCCGGAGAGGTTGCTGGCATGTGTTCCTCCTGCTTGACAGTATGAATTTTGAACTTAGAAATTTTACCAAAACAGAAAAGAGGAAATGTGACGTTTCCGAAAAACCAGGATCCTTGGTCTATTTGACTCTTGCGCTCGATCATCTTTTGCGCCGTTTTACCAGGAGATAGGGGTTGTTTTCTTCCCGTAGTCCTTTGGTTCGTATCCCATTTTCGCATCAGAAAATGCAGTCATTGATCTTTTGGCCCAAAGAGTGCTCATTCGCGTGCATTTTTGGTTCGATTGCACGAATATGGATTGCATCTATCTTGTTAAACGCCTGGTAAAACGTATAATCCAGCCATTCGACTCTGGTGAAAGGGGTGTAAAATGAATGGCAACGACAAAGATGCGCTTTGGTCGTCTCCTTCAGCCGTCATGGGGACAGGAGAAGCGCTTATTAGCCGTAAGCGACTATTGGTAAGTTTGCTTTCCGATAGGGAAGCGGTCCGTGTGATATGTGCTCCTCCTTTGTATGGGAAAACAGTGCTTGCCAATCAATACGCAAGAATGGCTTTTCCGCCAGGTAACGTCACTTGGATACAGGCATCCGAACCAGAATTTCTCATAAACCTCGATTCGGGAAACATCGAAGAAGTATTGGACTCCAATGATTCTTCACCTGGAAAACTGGTGGTTTTCGATGGCATTTCAAAGCTCAGGGGCAAAAGGCGCACAAGCTTGGTAACGCTTATGGGCAAGCTTCATACCAAGCAATGCGAGGTGATGGTTACTACCGAAGATTCCACGCTGGCAGCCGATGTTGAACTGCCGGTCGTGGTGCTGGACGCCCGCGAAATGGCTCTCTCTTCCGATGAATTACCAAAGCATCAGGATGATTCTGGCGATCATGGATCTCTGCTTGGAAAGAGCCACGTGCCGATAAATCGTACCGTACCGCCCGTGGCCCTCGATGAAGAAAGGGGCACTGATCGTTTCCTTGAAGCGCTCCTTCGACAAACCCCATCCTCTCCGGAAGAAGCGCTGGCATATTTGGCCCTATTCTTCGGAAGTGGCAGCTTATCGCAGCTTATTGATTTCTTCGATGAGCACAGCCAACCCGATATTTCGTTGGTTGAAAGCCTCTTTCCTTTTGCGGGGGTAAGGCTTCTGTCGTCTTCGTTTTCTGCGTTTGAACTCACCGAAGAAGCTAGGCACGAGCTTATGGTTGCGCATTATTCTTCCATCGCCCCTTTTACTCGCTTCGAAGGAGAAGCGGAATTTGTCCTAGCCTGTGTTGATTTGTGTATAGCGGTTGGCAATCGTGCGCTTGCTTCGATGGTGTTCGAAGGCAGAAAAGTTCAACAAAGGTATGCAGAAAAGTATGGTGCAGAAACCGACAATCGTTCGCTGCCGACTCCTACAAACGAACATCGATTTGATGAAGTTGGAACTACGGCGGATACGGTAAACACCGAAGCCGTTTCTCCTGTTCGGATCAATCTGCTTGGTCGTTGCGAGGTCACGCGTGACGGCAAAAACGTATTGCCGAATGGGGAACTGCGTCGTAAAGCGAAGCTCGTTGTTGCTTTGTTAGTGGTTAACGATGGCAAAGAATTGCCACGTACCTGGATTGAGCGCATCGTGTGGCCAGAATCGGATCCTTCATGCGTACGCTCGAGTTTCTATAACTTATGGAGCTATATCAGACGCGTTCTTACTCCTCCTGGCGAAGAGCCGTTTGGATCGAGGCGTTCGCGCGATACAGTTTCGATGGCAGGCTTAAATTATGTGAGCGATGTTAATGAGGTTCACGAACAGTGTCTTCTTTTGCACGGATGTACCGATCCTGCAATTTGTAAAAGAGCTTTACGAGAAATCGAGCGTTTATATTGTGGTCCGCTTCTTCCAGGAGCGCAGAACGATCAAATTGACGCTTATCGCATCACATACCAGAATCGCGTACTCGATGCGTTGGTTGATGGAGTGCGAGCGCTCATTCGTGCTAACGATCTTCGATTAGCTCAGCATTACGCTGAGTTTGCTTTCGGCATCGACCAAACGCGTGAAGACGTTGTGTACCAATATATGAAAGTACAGCAATTGCTTGGTCAGTTTGCTGGTGCCATTTCGACGTTTGTTAGTTGCCGACGCGCTTTAGTGGATCGTTTTGGCATCGATGGGTCAAGCAGACTTGAAGAGCTGTACGAAGAGATCCTTAAGGAAGTTTCGACTTCTGGCGCAACCACTGAAACGCCCAAAGGTGAAGGAGCTAACTTTCTGTAGTAAGGCGAACGCGCTGATTCGGTAACAAATGGTTCACCAATAAGCGGAAATGGCGTGTATTCAGGAAATGCAGAAGAGGCCGCACGGCGCATGCGAGTGCGCCTGTGATAGAGTGAAGCAGTTAAACGAAAGAAAGAGAGATCATGGGTTTCTTTTCTAAGCTTCTTAGTGTAGGCGAAAGCAAGCCACTCAAAAATTATCAGCGCAGGGTTGCCGAGGTCAATGCCTTCGAACCTGCTATGCAAGCACGTTCCGATGAAGAGCTGGCTCACCTTACCGTCGAGTTCCGTGAGCGTCTGGCCAACGGCGAAGATTTGGACGATTTGCTCCCTGAGGCATTTGCCGCTGTCCGTGAAGCCAGTGTACGTACTATTGGTCTTCGTCATTTCGATGTTCAGCTCATCGGCGCTATGGCGTTGAACGACGGCAAAATCGCTGAAATGCGCACGGGCGAAGGTAAAACGCTCGTTTCCACGCTGGCTGGTTACCTGAATGCCCTTCCCGGTAATAATGTTCATATTGTTACCGTTAACGATTACCTGGCTGCGCGCGACTCTCAATGGATGGGTCGTATCTATCGCTTCTTGGGCATGAATGTTGGCCTTATTCAGAATGGTATGGGTCCCGAGCAGAAGATCCCTGCTTACCAGGCAGATGTCACCTATGGCACTAACTCTGAATTCGGCTTTGATTACTTGCGTGACAACATGGTTGCCCGTGCATCAAGGCGTGTCCAGCGTGGCCATTCTTTCGCTATCGTCGACGAGGTCGACTCCATTCTTATCGACGAAGCACGTACGCCGCTAATTATTTCAGGTGCTGGTTCTCAGGCTGCCGATACGTATAAGCGTTTTGCGGCAGTTATGCCTTCCTTGAAGCGTGATGTCGACTTTGAGATGGACGAAGCGAAAAGGACCATCTACACCACTGAAGCTGGTTTGGAAAAGGTTGAATTCCAACTTGGCATTGAAGACATCTTCAGTGACCCAACCGGTCAGCTGCCTAACCATTTGCAGCAGGCGTTGAAGGCCCAGTTCCTGTTCCATCGCGATGTCGATTACGTGGTGGTAAACGGTGAGGTCAAGATCGTTGACGAATTCACCGGTCGTATCATGGAAGGTCGCCGTTACTCCGAAGGCCTTCATCAGGCACTGGAAGCAAAAGAGCATGTATTGGTTCGTCAGGAAAACCAGACCCTGGCAACTATCACGCTGCAGAATTATTTCCGTCTGTACGACAAGCTCTCGGGTATGACCGGTACGGCAATGACGGAAGATTCTGAGTTCCGTCAGATCTACAACTTGCCTGTTATGTCTATTCCTCCCAACAGGGAAGTTCAGCGTGTCGATGAAGATGATCTTATCTATCGCACGGTAGATGCTAAGTTCAATGCTGTTGCTGACGACATTGCAGAGCGCCACGCCGCTGGGCAGCCGTGCCTGGTTGGTACGGTTTCCATCGAAAGTTCTGAGCGTCTAAGCCGCTTGCTTTCAAAGCGCGGCATCAAGCATGAAGTGCTGAATGCTAAGAATCACGAACGCGAAGCTGCCATTGTTGCTCAGGCAGGTCGCACAGGTGCGGTTACCATTGCAACGAACATGGCTGGTCGTGGTACCGACATCTTGCTGGGCGGCAACCCCGAAGCCATGGCGCAGGCTATGCTTCTTGAGCGTTTCGGCGAAGATGAGGAGCCTACGCCAGCCCAGGTGAAGCAGGCTGAAGCCGAGGCCGAGGCTATTACCAATCGTGAATCTAAAGAGGTTCTTGCTGCAGGTGGCCTGTGTGTAATTGGTACTGAGCGTCATGAGTCGCGCCGTATCGACAACCAGTTGCGTGGTCGTGCTGGTCGTCAGGGTGACCCAGGTGCGACGCAGTTCTACCTTTCCCTCGAAGACGACCTTATGCGTTTGTTCGGCGGCTCGCGCATGGATTCTATTGGTCGCATGATGGAGAAAACCGACATGCCCGACGATATGCCCATCAAGGCATCTATGGTTTCCAAGGCGATTGAAACCGCTCAGCGTCAGGTTGAAGCATCCAATTTTGCTGCACGTAAGCATGTTCTTGAATACGACGACGTTATGAATTTGCAGCGCAAAGCAGTGTATGCAGAGCGTAATGCCATTCTTGACGGCAAAGATCTTACCGATCGCATGCCCGAGATCATTGAAGACATCGTGGAGTCTCATGTTTTGGAATGGTGTCCCGCAAAACAGGCGAGCGACGACTGGGATCTGGATTCCTTGAACAAGTGGGCTATTCAGATGACCGGCAATGAGGATTTCACCGTAGACTCCATCGAGCACGATGATGATGTGAATGCTCTTATCGATGGTTTGGTCGAGTATTTCCAGGGTCTTTTCGATGCGAAAGCAAAGGAGATCGGTGCTCCTTTCTCTGACATCGAATCGCAGGTTATGCTGCGTTTCATCGATACCCGCTGGATGGCCCACCTTCAGGAAATGGATTACCTTAAGGCTTCTATCGGCCTGCGTGCGTATGGTCAGCGCGATCCCCTTACTGAATATCGCGATGAGGCACACCGTGCTTTTGCGGCACTTACTTCCTCGATCTATGAGGATTACCTGCGATTCTTGCTTCGTGCCCCCATCGTGGTGCAGGTTGCCCCGCAGGAAGAAACCAGCCCGCTTGATGGCAAGGTTTCGTACTCCAATCCTGAACAGACGCTCAACGAAGGCTCAGGTGTGCGTCGCGGGGCTCCCCAGGGAGGCCCAAACCCGGCTCCTGCTACTCCGAAGCCTGAATCCCATAAGCCCCAGACCTATGAAAAGGATAAGAACGACCCTTACGCAAATGTTGGTCGAAACGATCCTTGTCCTTGCGGATCTGGCAAGAAGTACAAGAAGTGCCACGGCGCCAACCACTGAACTAATGGGGGATAGCGCAAGCTTTCCCTTTCGCGGCGCTGCGCCGCATTCGATGCCCCTGCTTTGTTGGTAGGGGCATCGTGACGTTCAGCCAGTTTCTGAAACCGAGAGGAATCGTTGATGATGACCCTTGAAGAAGCAAAAAAGCGCACCGAAGAAGCGCATGCTTATCTGCATATAGATGAAAAAATTGCCGAGCTCGCCAACTTGGACAGTCAGATTGCCAACCCTGATTTTTGGAACGATACCGACAACGCTCAGCAGGTTAGCAAGCAGGCATCCGGTATTCGCGATGTGATCGATCGTTATGAATCTGCCTGCGGATTGCTCGACGATATTAAAACTGCAACCGAACTGGCAGAGGAAGACCCTGAGTTTGGTGAGGAAATCGAAAACGATCTCGAGCGCCTGGAAAAGATGCTCGACGATTTCGAGATCGAGTCTTGGTTCAATGGTCGCTTTGATTCCTCCGATGCGATTCTTTCTATCCACCCTGGTAGCGGTGGCTTGGAGGCTCAGGATTGGACCGAAATGCTGTATCGCATGTATTCGCGCTACGCCGATTCCAAGGGTTGGAAGGTCAAGGTTCTCGATTTGGTCCCTGGTGAAGGCATCGGTCTCGATCGCGCAAGCATTCAGATCGAAGGTCGCAATGCGTATGGTATGTTACGCAGCGAATCGGGCGTTCATCGTTTGGTTCGCATTTCGCCTACTGACGACAAGAAACGTCGTCACACTACGTTTGCTGCTGTAGAAGTAATCCCTGTTCTTCCTGATAACGATATTTCCGTGGAAATCGATCCGAACGATGTGCGCGTCGATGTGTACCGAGCAAGCGGTCCTGGCGGTCAGTGCGTCAACACTACCGATTCCGCTGTTCGCCTCACTCATATCCCTACAGGTATTGTGGTTACCTGCCAAAACGAGAAGTCCCAGCTTCAGAATAAGGAAGCGGCTTTCAGAGTTTTGCGCGGCCGCCTGTACGAACTCGAAGAAAAGAAGCGAGAAGCCGAACTCGCAGAGCTGAGGGGCGAAAAAATGGATAATTCGTTCGGCAGCCAGATACGTAACTATGTTTTGTATCCGTATCGACTGATCAAGGATACCCGTAGTAATATCGAAAGCGGCAATGTCGAAGCTGCTCTTGATGGCGATATCGATGAATTTGTAGTCGGATATCATCGTTGGAAAGCTTCGTTGTAATGCAAAGCCAAGTAATCGACCGAAAGGAAGCCATGAATTCTCTGGCAGCTAAGGAAAAGGCCTGTGCCATTCGCACGGACATCATTGAGATGCTGCATGAAGCGGGCAGCGGCCATCCGGGCGGATCTCTTTCCTGCACCGATATCCTTGCAGCGCTGTATTTTGGCGGCGTGATGAATCACAATCCCGAAAACCCCGAAGATGATGCACGTGATCGCTTCATCCTCGCTAAGGGCCATGCGGCACCAGCAATCTATGCAACGCTTGCCGAAGCTGGCTACTTTCCTGTTGAAGAGCTGAAGACGCTCCGTAAGCTCGGTACTCGTTTGCAGGGTCATCCTGATTCTAATCTTCTTCCCGGTATCGAGGTTTCTACCGGTTCTCTTGGTCAGGGCCTCTCCATCGCCGCGGGTGTAGCTGCAGGTTTCAAGCTCGATGGCGTTTCCAACCGTGTTTTCACTGTTATGGGCGATGGCGAAACCGAAGAAGGTCAGGTTTGGGAAGCGGCAACATTCGCTGCTCATCAGGAGCTGGGCAATCTTATTGCCGTTGTCGACCTTAACGGTCTTCAGATCGATGGTAAGGTTAACCACGTGTGCGCCAGCGGCACCCTTGCTGGTAAGTTCGCCGCCTTTGGTTGGGAGGTTCATGAGGTAAACGGCCATGACATGGATGCACTCATCGAGCTTTTCTCCGACCTTAAGGCTTCTGAAACCACGCAGCCTAAGGTGGTTATTGCTCATACCATCAAGGGCAAGGGCGTTTCCTTCATGGAAGACCAGGCTGGTTGGCACGGTAAAGCCCCCAACGACGAAGAAACCGAGCGCGCGCTTGCCGAGCTTGCTGAAGCTCGCGCTGAGCTGAATGGAGTGAAGTAACGTGGTAAAACTCGCTACCCCTGAACAGGCACAGGAAAAGAAGGCAACACGCGCTGCATTTGGTGTAACGCTTGCTGAGCTTGCCGCAGCTGGCAAGAAGGTTGTTGCGGTAGACGCCGACCTTACTGGTTCCACCACCACAAAGAAGTTTGCCGAGGCTTGCCCTGAAAACGCAAAGCGCCTGTTCAACGTTGGCATTGCGGAACAGAACATGATCGATGTTGCCGCAGGTCTCTCCCTTACGGGAAACATTGCTTATACGGGTTCGTTTGCGGTATTCGGAACTGGTCGCGCCTATGATCAGATCCGCAATACCGTGTGCTATTCCAATCTCAATGTTAAGGTTGCTCCTACGCATGCTGGCATTTCTGTTGGTCCCGATGGCGGTTCTCATCAGATGCTCGAAGATATTTCGCTCATGCGTGGTTTGCCCAATATGCGCGTGTTCGTTCCTGCCGACTATGCTGCTTGTTGTGCCGCAATTCGTTTGGCCGCGGAAACCCCTGGTCCTGTTTATATCCGTATGGGACGTGCTGCTGTTCCTGCCGTATATGCTCCCGATGTTGAACTTGAGGTTGGTCGTGCTTACGTGCTTCGCGAAGGCACCGATGTCACCATCATCGCCTGCGGTGTAGAAATTGCCGAGGCCATGAAGGCTGCTGACGCTCTTGCTGAAAAGGGCATTTCTGCCGAGGTCATCGATGCTTTCTGCGTAAAGCCGCTCGATGCCGAAACCGTCCTTGCTTCGTTGAAGAAGACTGGTTGCGCGGTAGTAGCAGAGGAGCATTCCGTCTACGGTGGCTTGGGCTCTGCTGTAAGCGAGCTTGCTGCCGAACAGTTCCCATGTCCCATCGAATTGGTTGGCGTTCGTGACCGCTTTGGCAAGTCTGGCGAGTTCAACGAACTTCTTACTTACTTTGGGCTTGATGCTGATGCCCTTGTTCAAGCTGTGGAAAAGGTCCGTGCCCGAAAGCATGCCTGATATACTCATTTGCAGTCTCAGAATTACACCCTATGAATGGAGCATACTGTGACGAATGAACAGAGCGGGGCTCCAATGGGCAGGCATGCCCAGCAACAGCCCCCAGTAAATCAGGTTGCGTCTCAGCTTTCGCAGTCGCTTCCTGTAGTGAATATCGAGGAAACAGCTCCTCAGTACACGGGTAATCCGGTTATCACGCTTGACCACGTTACCAAGATCTACGAAGCGCAGCCTAATAACCCTGCGCTGAACGATATTTCGCTGCATATTTTCCCTGGCGAATTCGTATTCTTGGTAGGTCATTCAGGTTCTGGCAAGTCGACCTTTATCAACTTGCTTATCCGTCAGATCAAGCCTACCAAGGGCAAAATCTATATCGCAGATGAAGACCTTACTCAAATGCGCAATTGGCGTGTTCCGTACCTTCGTCGTAACATTGGCTGCGTTTTCCAGGACTTTAAGCTCCTCCCGAATAAGACGGTTTTCGAAAACGTAGCATTTGCGCTTGAGGTTATTGGCAAGTCGCGTCATGTTATCCGTACCCAGGTTCCTGAGGTTCTGCGTCTGGTCGGCCTTCAGGACAAAATGAACAAGCGTCCCGATCAGCTTTCCGGTGGCGAACAGCAGCGTGTTTCCATCGCGCGTGCTATCGTGAACCGCCCTCCGCTGCTCATTTGCGACGAGCCTACGGGCAATCTTGACCCGCAGAACTCACGCGGCATTATGGACCTGCTCGAGCGAATCAACCGTACGGGCACCACGGTTCTTGTTGCTACGCACGACCGCGAAATGGTCGACAATATGCGTCGTCGCGTTATTGCGCTCGACAAGGGCGTTTTGACCCGCGACCAGGACAGGGGAGTGTACGGTTTCGATGTCTAGTATTTTTTATTTCTTCCGCGAATCGCTTACGGGCTTTACGCGTAACCTTTCCACTACGCTTGGATCAATCATTACGATTTTTCTTTCGTTGCTGATCATTGGCATCTTCTGTATTGCTGGTGCTGTGGTTAACAACGTTGTTGCATCGGTTGAAAACCAGGTTTCCATTACCGCATACGTAAAGGATGACGCCAGCGATGCCGACATCGAAAAAGTGATGAAGGCCATTGAAGGATATGACGGTGTAGAGAGCGTTTCCTTCACCACGAAGGACCAGGCTCTCGAAAACTTCCGCAAGTCCACCTCTAACCCTGAAATTGTCGACCAGCTTGATGGTGAAAACCCTCTGCCCGCATCTATCGACGTTCAGCTTGATGATGCCCAGAGCGTACAGAACATCGCTTCTGAGATCTTGGCAAATCAGGATTTCGTTGACATTTGCGACAATGCAGATGATCCAACTGATTCTTTGCAGTATGGCCAGAAGACGGTTGATAAGCTCTTCTCGCTTACCAATGCCATCCGTACGGCAGGTATTGCCCTCATTGCGTTGCTGATCTTCATTGCGTTCATCTTCATCAACAACACCATTCGTTTGGCTATTCTTGCTCGTCGTAAGGAAATCGCCATCATGCGTCTGGTTGGTGCTTCGAATGGCTTCATTCGAGGGCCCTTCTTGGCAGAAGGTGCGCTCCATGCTTTGATCGGTGCCTTGCTGGCTATTCTTGTACTTGAAATTGCCCGCAACTTGGTACTTCCTCAGATGGCAGTTGCTCTTCCGTGGTTGCCTATTGGCGTCGATTTGGGCATGTTCCTGCTTATTTACCTTGCTATGTTGGTGGCAGGTTTGGTTATCGGCCTTTTGGGTTCGTTGTTTGCAATGAGCCGTTATCTTAAGGTCTAAAGAAAGGCTGAAATGTTCAAGGAATCGAAGGCACGTTAGTGAACGATTTCAAGAAAACCACCAAGGTGGAATCTTCGAACAAACGAAATGCAAGCATCGTGAAGCTTCTCGGTGCTTGCATTTTCATATGCTTGGTTTTTTGCGCGGGCTTTTTCGTTCGTGGCAATACCGATTTGCTTAACGCCATGGGTCTCTCGTCTCTTGATGTCGACACAGAAGTGAATCCCGGTCTTACGGTTTCAGGTGATACCTATGATTCCCTTTCGGCTCGCGTAGCTGAAATGGAGGGCATCTTGAAGAAGAGCAGCATGGATGATTATGACCTCGGTCAGGTTACGGCTAAGGTTTTGTCCTCGTATGCTGAGGGTACCGGCGACAGTTTCCTCAAGTATTACGACGAAACAAGCTATCGCGCTTACCTGGCAAGTACCAAGAATCCCGAAGCGGGCATTGGTGTGCTCTTTGGCGAAAATGACGGAAAGTGCTTTGCTTCGGATGTTTTCGAAGACTCTTCCGCTGCTGCGGCTGGCATCGAAACTGGTGACTATGTCCAATCAATCGATGGCGTGTCCAAGCCCTCTTGGAGCATACCCGAAGTGCTTGATGCTCTTTCGCGCTCGGAAGGCGAAAGCGTATACGTTACCTGGAGTCGTCCTTCCCAAAAGCAAGGTGAGAGTGGGACAACGTTTTCAACGACTCTCACGTTTTCTTCCAGCTCGCAGGAAAACGTGACTTGGAGCGTTCACGACGGGGTTTGCACTATTGATATTAAGCAGATCACTTCTGACACGGCAGCTATGGTTTCTTCGGCGATTACTGATTCGTCTTCGCAGGGAGCTCAGTCGTTTGTCCTTGATCTTCGTGATGTTCCCGGTGGCTATCTAACTCAGGCGGTTGACATTGCTTCACTGTTTATCCCTAGCGGTGTTGTTGCGCAGATCGAAACGGTAAATGGAATCAGTTCTCGTAGTGCAGATGGCAACAGTATTACCACTGCTCCTTTGGTTGTTATTACTAACGGCCGTACTGCTGGTTGCGCTGAGGTTCTTGTTGCCGCGCTCCAAGAATCCGGACGTGCTGAAATTGTTGGTGAAAAGACTCAGGGAAAAGGGTCTGTTCAGGCTATGCAGCCACTCTCGTTTGGTGGAGCCATTCGTTATACTGCGGCATTCTATTTGACTCCCAGCGGTCGTCAGATTGATGGCAACGGAATTAGTCCCAATGTAGAAACATCGAATGTATCTACGCAGGAATCGGTTGCCTTCGATTCGGCGCGCTCCCAGATTTCATAAGGGCGGAAATGGCACGACGTAGTTCTAAGGCACGCAGGCATCCTAAAGCAAAGCCACAAGGCATTCTTGAGCTGAACGCTCAGGGATTCGGCTTCGTTAAAACCGCCGAGGGTGAATTCTTTATTCCGGCTTCAAAGGTCAATGGTGCGTTTCCAGGCGACCTTGTTGAGGTTTCTCGTCTTTCTGGGCAATCTCCTGACAGGCATCACTTCGAGGTTTCTCGCAAACCCTCTGCTCGTGTTGCACGTGTTATCATGCGTGCTCGCGATACCCTTATTGGTCGCTATGAGGTTGCTGAGCCATTTGGTGTTGTGGTGCCTGAAGATCCTTCTGTCCCTTGTGATATTTTTACCCTCAGAAGCGATGCGCCTCATGTTAATGATGGCGATTTGGTTGAGGTCCGCATCATCGAGTTTCCTACGCGAAATTCTGCTGCTACGGGTACCGTTGTGCGTGTTCTTGGCTCGGAATCCGATACCGATATCGCTATCGACCTTATTATTGCTGAGCATCAATTCGAAACTGAGTTTTCTCCGGCTGCCCTCGAAGAGGCTGAACAGTGCTCTCTCGATGCTTCCCTCGCTACGGTGCAGGGTTATCGCGATTTACGCGATGAGTTCATCTTCACCATCGATCCAGTTGATGCTCGAGATTTTGACGATGCGGTTTCCCTTGAGCGTAAGGATGGCAACTTTGTGCTTGGCGTACATATCGCCGATGTGTCTCGCTTTGTTGCCTATGACTCGTCTCTCGATATGGATGCACGGCGTCGTGCAACATCGGTATATTTAGTTGACCGAGTTCTCCCCATGCTTCCAGAGAAATTGAGTAATGGGCTGTGTTCCTTGATGCCTGAAGAGGATCGCTGCACCATCAGTGTTAAGGCTGAATTGTCCCCAAGTGGCTCTGTGATTTCGTACGAGGTATTTCCCTCTGTTATTCGCTCAAAAGCGCGCTTGTCATACGATCAAGCCCAGGCGCTCCTTGAGGCATCGAACCGCGCTCTTTCCGTGGAGCAATGTAAGCATGCTCTTGCTGAATGTGAAGTGCCGTTTGGGTCAAAGGCGTTGTCTGAGGAAGCGGTACATGCGCTCATTGATCGCATACCAAAGCTTGATGCATTGGCAAAGGCTCTGTTTGCCCGTCGAAAAAAAGATGGCTGTATGGATTTCGATAGGGTCGAGGCAAAAGCAAGGCTTGACGGGGAAGGCCATCCTATTGAAATCACCTACCGTCGTCGGACTGCTGCAACGGAGCTTATTGAAGAAGCTATGATCTTGGCCAATAGCCTTGTTGCTCAGTGGCTTACCGAAAAAGGCTTGCCATGTGTGTACCGAGTACACGACGCCCCTGACGGAGATGCGCTTCGTGCGCTTTACGAAGTTCTTCAGGAATCCTCCTTGTTTTCGGATGTAAACAAGCGCCTTTTCTGCGATGGCAATCCTCATGCTTTGCAAGATGTATTAGCGCGCGTGCAGGGAACGCCTCAGCAGGAGCTGGTGAATGTGCTGCTTCTTCGCGCGATGAAACGAGCCGTCTATCGTACTGAACTGAGCGATCATTATGGCTTAGCTCTTCAGACATATTGCCATTTCACCAGTCCAATTCGTCGATATCCTGATTTGTTGGTGCATCGAATGTTTAAAGAAGCATTTTTCGGTCATAGTGCAACGTATGAGGCGCAGCGCAATTCGCTTGCTTGGATGGCTGAGCATTCGTCTCATATGGAGCGTGAGGCGGAAAAGGCCGCTCGGCAGTCGCAGCTCACTAAGATCATTGAGTATCTTGAGCAGTTTACAGGGCAAACTTTTACCGGTGTTGTTTCTTCGGTCTCTACCTTTGGCCTTATGGTTCGTCTGGAATGTACGGCAACGGGTTCTCTTGCTATTGAAGATCTTGGTGAAGAGTATTTTTCGTTTGACCCTGAAAGGCAAATGCTCAACGGTGCATCAACAGGCGTTCGCTATCGTCTTGGGCAAACAATTCAGGTTGTTCTTATTTCCGCGAAGCCTCGTGAACGCAGATTGCGTTTTAAGCTTGCTGCTTCTTATGAGTAATGGTTGCCGCTATGACTGCATCATGGTTGATTTCTTGGTGCAAGGTATAATTCTTTAGTACTCGATATTGTTTTGCTGGGCTTGCGCCCCTTTATGAATCGTAGGTCTATTATGGCTAAACTCGCAGATAAAACGTATTTGAAGCGCTTGCTTGAAACACCTTCTGTCACAGGCACTGAATCTTTGGTCGCTCACTTGGTTCGTGGGCGATTGGCTGAATACGCCGATGTGGTTGAGACCGATGTCATGGGGTCGGTTCATGCTCGGCTGCTGGGCAACGGCTCGGCTCCTTCGGTGATGATTGCTGCCCATATGGATGAAGTTGGCCTTATGGTAAAAAGCATCGATTCCCAGGGTTTTCTTCATGTCGTTCCCGTTGGAGGCGTTGATGCGGCTATCTTGCCAGGGCTCCGCGTTGATGTGCATACTGCGCAGGGTATCCTGCGAGGCGTGGTGGGCCGCAAGCCCATTCACCTTATCGAGTCTGACGAGCGAACTAAGGTTACTCCCATCAGCGGGCTTTTCATCGATCTGGGGCTTTCTCCGCGTAAGGTGCGTGAAGCGGTTCGTGTTGGGGATGTCATTACGTATGGCGTTGGTTTCGAGAAGTACGGTAAAGGGATGGCAGTTTCCCGAGCTTTCGATGACAAAGCGGGCGTGTACGTGATTACTCGTGTCATGGAGGAGCTTAAGCGCGTCGACGGCTCGTTGGGTGATTACATTTGCGCTGCTACTGTTCAGGAAGAAATTGGATCACGAGGTGCAAACACGTCTGCCTTTAGTATCAAGCCCGATGTCGCCATCGCCCTCGATGTAACCCACGCAACTGATTATCCGGGTATCGATACCAATAAGTATGGTTCGGTGTCTTGCGGAAAGGGGCCTGTTATTGCTCGCGGTCCCAATATCAACCCTGTGGTATATGAACGCTTGTGCGCTGCCGCCGAAGCCGAAGGGATCAAGGTTCAATTCGAAGCTGAGCCAAGCGATTCAGGCACCGATGCTTCTGAAATGCAGATTCAGCGTGGTGGCTGTGCTACTGGTTTGGTCTCTATACCGTTGCGTTATATGCATACTCCCACTGAAGTGGTTAAGCTGTCCGATATCGAGGATACGGTAACCCTGCTAAAGCGCTTTATCCTCGATCTTGATGAAGATGTGTCCTTCGTTCCAGGAATGTAAGAATGCCTAAGAAAGAAACAACTAAAGTAATCGCCAAGAATCGTCGTGCATTTCATGATTACGAGATCTTGCAAACCTATGAAGCTGGTGTGGTTCTCACGGGAACCGAAGTTTGTTCGTTGCGCGAAAACAACTGTCAGCTCACGGATTGCTTCGCCCTGATTCGCAAGGGTGAGGTTTGGGTAAACAATTTGCACATTTCACCCTACAGTCATGGCAATCTGAACAATCCCGATCCCGACAGGAAGCGCAAGCTGCTTTTGCATCGAAATGAAATTCGTGATCTTGAGCGTAAGACGCAGGAAAAAGGCATGGCGTTGGTGCCGGTCAAGATTTATTTTGATCGCAATTCACGGGTGAAGATAGAATTAGCTGTTGCTCGTGGTAAAAAACTGTACGACAAGCGTGCTTCGATGGCCGAACGTGATTCGAAGCGCGAAATCGAGCGCGCTATGAAAGAGCGTTATCGTTAGGAGCTGCTTTGAACGAAGATATCTACCAGATGATTGATACTTTGCATGCACGTTTGGACGATGTGCGTGCCGCAGTGGATTCTTTGGAATCGGATGCTCCAGGCTACGCAAAGCGCTTGGATAAATTGGACGATTCTCTGTACTTGTTGCAACTTGATTTAGAGAAGCATGGAGAATCCCCTTTGCAGGAAAATGAGTCCAGTCCGTCTGCTGAAGACGATGATGTTGAGCAGGCTTCCAAGGCCTCAGTATCGGATTCCGACGAGGATAGTGAGGGTTTTTTGTCAGACAAGGCGAAGGACAATCTCAAGGATGCAGGGAAAACAATGGCTGGCATCTATCGAGACGGAAAAGAAGTGGTAAGTGAGCTTTCGGGCACCATGAATGAAATCAAGGGATTATTCAAGTTCAAGTAGCTCAGCTGTTTCGTTTGGTTAAAGGGAAACAGCTTCGGAGATCGCTCAGTTCCGCGAATATGGTAGTTCAATAAAGAAAGGCGACCAGTGTGTCGCCTTTCTTTATTGCTTGAAGGTGGCTATATAGAGCAAGTGGGGAAGCATAGAGATCCATTTAACTCGCGTTTTGAAGGTGATGGTGTGATTCTGCTGAAGAAGCTAATTGCAGCATCGCCCCAAACCAAGAAAGCCACCCTTTCGGGTGGCTAAATAATTGAGAAGCAAATGCCCTCGGTAATGGGGAAGGGAAACGCTAAGCGCGCTCTACCTTACCTGCCTTCATGCACTTGGTGCATACGTTGGCGCGCTTTACCTTGCCGTCAACCTTAACGGTGATCTTCTGGATGTTAGGACGGAAGGTGCGGTTGCTTACGCGATGAGAGTGGCTGATGCTACGACCAGCAACGGGTGCCTTACCGCAGATCTCGCATACTTTGGACATTCTTGATCAACTCCATTTACTTCGTATTTTGATACGGCTGAATACCGCTGATTTCCAAAAGCCTGAATACTATACCACAGACCCAAGCATCAACCAAGAGAATTCTTGGAGGTTTGGCGATCAAGCAGCAAGGATACCACTCAAATATCAAATTGCTGCGGGAATGGTGGTTTTGCATAAGAAAAAAATTTGGATACTTTGACAAACTAAGGACTTTTGAATGTTCGGTGCGCAAGGGTTGCCTAAGCGTTCATTCGTGCGCCATCAGCTATACTGGTTAACTGGTCATTCGTCATTGGGCGCCCGCTCATGTGGCAAAGCGTCTATGAAAGGATAGATAAATGGGTAACGAAATCGCAGGAGACCTTATCGTTTCTGAAGATGTCATTGCAGATGTTGCTGGTCATGCGGCATTGGAATGCTATGGCGTTGTGGGTATGGCGGCCCCGAATGCTGCCGATGGACTGGCGAAAATCCTTCCTCAGTCTCGCCTTCGCAGGGGCATCGTTGTTTCCTCCGACGAAGAGGGAACTACGGTGAGCCTCTACGTTATCTTGGAGCACGGTGTGAACATCAATGTGGTGTCCACTAATCTTGCCGAGCAGGTAACGTTCGCTCTGAAGGAATTCGTTCGCACGCCGCTTAAGGGTGTGGAGGTTCACGTTCAGGGAATCAAGGTTCGCTAGGACGCACTGCTTAGGTGTATAGGTCATTCGAGGAGTACAACTTAACTATGAGCAATTACACATCTAACGACATCATCAATGCCATTGCTGCTGCAGCTAAGGCATTGGAAGCTCGTAAGGATGAGATTAATCGCCTGAACGTCTTCCCCGTTCCCGATGGCGATACGGGCACCAACATGTCCCTAACTTTGGCTATGGTTGTAGAAAACCTGGCAAAGCTCCCAATTGGCGCCTCTAGCGAAGATCGCCGCCGCGCCATCACCACTGGTGCCCTTATGGGTGCACGTGGCAATTCCGGTGTTATTACCTCCCAGATCATGCGCGGTCTGTGCGAAGGCATTGCCGACCATGAGGAGTTCAGCATTGTTGCAGTAGACGATGCTTTTTCACGTGCAGTAGAAGTTGCTTTTAATGCGGTTCGCAAGCCGGTGGAAGGTACGATCCTTACTGTTCTGCGCGACACCGCAACCGCTGCCCATAAGGCTCGTAAGAAGAAGATGGAGCTCGACGAGGGTCTGCAGTTCATTGTGGGCGAGTCCTATGCTTCCGTTCAGCGCACCCCTGAACTTCTTCCCGTGCTGAAGGAAAACGGTGTAGTTGACGCCGGCGGTTTCGGTATCGCTATTTTCTTTGATTCGTTCGTTGCTTCCCTTACCGGTCGTGCTGAGGCTATGGTAGACGAGCTTGCTTTTGCCCGTACGGCTGCTCCGAAGGTTGAAATCGAGCAGATCAACGACTGGGAGGGCTCAAAGTACAAGTACTGCAACGAGTTCTTGGTTAATTCCGAAACGCTCGATCCTGAAGAAGCGCTCGACTTCCTGCAAACCATGGGCGATTGCGAACTGTGTGTTGGAAGCACGCCGAAGTTTAAGGTTCATGTTCATTCGAATACTCCCGACAAAGTTCTTGCGTACTTCTTGGAGCGCGGTGAGATCTTTGAGGTATTCATCCATAACATGAAGCTGCAGAGCGAAGAGCGTACCGAGAAGCTTGAAGCAGAGCAGGAAGCAGCCCACAAGGCTATCGGCTTTGTTGCGGTAGCAGCTGGTTCCGGCAATGCTGCTATCTTGGAAAGCCTTGGCGTTGACTACGTGGTTTCCGGTGGCCAGACCATGAATCCGTCCACTAAGGAACTGCTGGATGCGGTAAACGCGGTAAACGCTGATTCGGTAATCATTCTTCCCAACAATAGCAACATCATTATGGCTTCTCAGTCATGTGCTCAGGTTTCCGAAAAGCCCTGCGCCGTTGTAACAACCAAGAGCGTCCCCGAGGCTTTCTCTGCCTTGTTTGCCTTCGACGAAGATGCAACGCTCGAAGAAAATGTTGAGGCAATGACCGAAGCCTGCGAAGACGTGAAGACGGGTGAAATCACTCGCGCGATCAAGGATTCGAAGGACGTTCACGGCAACCCCATTCACGACGGAGATGTCATCGGCATTGCTGACGGCGATCTGGAAGTGGTTTCCGATTCTATCGAAGATGCCACGATCCGTGTGCTTGAAGCCATGGATGCCGAAGATGCTGATACGCTCACCATTCTCGCCGGTGAAGACTATTCCGATGAGGAGTTCGAGGCGCTTTTGGCTCGCATCGAGGAAGAATTCGAGGATCTTGAGATTGACTCTCATCGCGGCGAGCAGCCGTTGTATCCTATCGTTCTTTCTGTTGAATAAAGCACCAATAGGGAACGGCATACGTGTCGGTGAATAGAACAAGTGATTCTTTGAAGGCGGTTCGTGGCGCAAGCCCCGACCGCCTTCATGCTACCTTGGCGCTTGACGCGCCTGTTTCCTCTGTGAAGCAGGTGAGTCCCGCGCGTGCGCAGGCTCTTGCTCGTGCGATGAGCATTGGTACTGTTCGCGATCTGCTGCAATGTTACCCATTGCGTTATGTCGACATGTCGAAAGTGGTTACTGCGCAAAGTGCGCAAATTGGGACACAATGCACGCTTGCAGCTCAAGTTTATGAAGTGAAAGTTAAGCGAATTCGTCCAAAACTGACGCTTACTGAGGTGTCGCTTGTTGATGATACGGGCTTGATCATTGCTTCCTGCTTCAACCAGCCGTGGCTCTCCGAGAAGATCGGAAAAGGGGATTCGGTTGTTGTTTCGGGAAAGGTTGAGTTTTCCTACGGCTTCAAGCGAATGACCAATCCGCTTATTGAAAAACATGAACCAGGGGAAGAAGTCCAGGGCAAGATTCTGCCCATCCACCCTGCAACTTCTAAAATCTCGCGTGCAATGATGAAGCGGATCGTGGGGAATGCGCTGCAGCAAGTGCAGGGCGCTTACGACCCCTTGCCTCTTAAGTTCCGCCGAAAGTATCGACTGTACTCACGTTTTGAGGCTTTTCGCGGAATCCATGATCCTCTTTCTCTTGAAGATTCTATTCAGGCACGCCGGCGTCTTCGCTATGAAGAGCTCTTTTTCCTTGAGTTGGAATTGGTGAATCGTGAGCGGGAGCGCGCACTGCAACATGCTCCATTTCAGCAGAATCTATCAGATGAGGATATGAATCTGGTCAAAGCTTGTTTGCCCTTTAGCCTCACTGAAGATCAGGAAACTGCGGTGGGGGATATCCTTACAAAGATGGCCGGGCAGTATCCTATGAACCACCTTTTACTGGGCGATGTCGGTACAGGTAAAACTGTAGTTGCCGCGTTTGCGCTGGTGTGTGCTGCCCTGAGTGGCCATCAAGCTATGCTTATGGGACCTACCGAGGTCCTGGTTTCTCAGTACGGTATTTCGTTGGGGCCTATTCTTGATGCTTGTAACGTGCCTTGGTCAACCATCATGGGACAAACCCCTCGTGAAGAAAAAGAATCGGCCATTGCTCAGTTTGCCTGTGGGGATATCAAGGTTCTATTTGGCACTCATGCTTTGTTGCAGGATGACGTCGTTACATGCGATTGCTCGCTTGTGTGCATCGACGAACAGCAACGTTTTGGCGTTGAGCAGCGCCAGGCTTTAATTGCTAAGGCTCCAGGTGCCGATATCCTTTCCATGACAGCCACCCCCATCCCTCGTTCGCTTGCGTTGGCTCGCTATGGTGGGCTTTCGCTTTCCTATCTCCATCGTCCTCCGGCAAAACAGGGAGGGCGCACCACCAAGGTTTGCCACTTTTCAGAGGAGGGGATAGCGTACGACGCCTTGCGTGCTGCTTTGTCTCGAGGCGAACAGGCATATGTTATTTGCCCTTTGATCGGCCTTGATTTGCCTAAAAGTAAACCTACCGCTCAAGGCGATGAAGATGACGATTCGGCAATCGAATATGCGGCAATCGAATGGGGCCTTGAGCATGATGCGATCGGCGACACGTTGTCGGCTGCTACCAAGCACGCTGAGATACTGCAATCCCAAGTAGTGCCTCAGGCTTCTGTTGCCCTTCTTCACGGCAAGATGACTCCTAATGAAAAGAACGAAGTGATGCGCCGGTTCCGCGACGGGGATATCGATGTGCTGGTGTCCACTACCGTTGTAGAAGTTGGCGTTGACGTCCCGAATGCGACAGTTATGATCATCGAAGATGCCGATCGGTTTGGTTTGGCTCAGCTTCATCAGCTTCGTGGCCGTGTTGGCCGTGGTGGTTTGCCGGGTCATGTTTTTCTGGTGTCTCGCTCACGTGCACCCGAGGCGCTTGAGCGTTTAAGTGCCATGGAGAAAACCGAAGATGGATTTGCTCTTTCCGAAATGGACCTTTCTTTGCGTCGCGAGGGTGATATCTTTGGAGATCGGCAGCACGGTGCTTCACCGTTGAAGCTGGTCAACGTTGTGCGAGATAAAGCTGTTATCGAAGCCGCGTACCGTGATGCACGAAGTATTTTCGAGGCTGATGCTCTAACGGATGATGAACGGGTAATTGTTATGCAAGAACTGCAGACTATTCAGGAGATGAGAAATCGATGAGGATCATTGCCGGCGAATTTCGCGGTCGCCCTTTGAAATCGCTGAAGGGCGACACAACTCGTCCCACCACCGATCGCGTTCGTGAAGCACTTATGAGCTCTCTTGTGAGTGCTCGAGGCACCTTGGAGGGCGCTAAGGTTCTCGATGCATTCGCGGGTTCGGGTGCGTTAGGGCTGGAAACGCTAAGCCGCGGTGCTGCCCATGTTGTGTTCTGCGAGCAGGGTAAAGAAGCAGCTCGAGTCGTGGAAGGCAACATAACATCATTGAAGCTATCCCGGGATCGTTACTCATTGCGTCGTGGTGATACGTTTACCCTTCCTCAAATTAAGGGACCGGCCTTCGATCTGGTTTTTCTTGATCCTCCTTACGCATTCGAAGCCGAAAAGGTGCTTGGTTTGGTGCGTGATCTCGATGATGCTGGCCGCATCGCCTGTGGCGCCTTGATTGTTTACGAGTATGCCAAAAAAGACAAAGCCGCTGTTGAGCATGCATGCGATGCGCTAGAATACACGGAGGTCTCTGTGAAGAACTACGGAGACACATCGCTAGTAACCCTCAGGAAGGATGCATAATGAAACGAGCGGTTGTACCGGGAACATTTGATCCCATTACCGCAGGTCATTTCGATGTCATATCGCGTGCTGCACAGATCTTCGACGAAGTGGTGGTTGCTGTTGCCAAATCGGCAAAGAAAAGCCCCATCTTTGATTTGGGAACCCGAGTGGGTTTGGTGGAAGAAGCGGTTGCAGATCTCCCCAATGTGCGCGTAATCAGCTTCGAGGGTCTGCTTGTCGATTGCGTTCATCAGCTTGATGCCCATGTTGTGGTTAAGGGCTTGCGTGCCATTACCGACTTTGAATATGAATTCCAGATGACTGCGCTGAATTATGAGTTGAGCCGAGATCTGGAAACATTCTTTATTATGTCTCCTCCGAAGTTCATGTACCTTTCTTCTTCGATCATTCGTGAAATGGCTTCTATGGGTGGCAGTGTAACGGGCTTTGTTCCTCCTTGTGTAGAAACAGCACTTCGCGAGTATTTCGCTGATGCTTATCAGGAAGGGGAAGGCGAATAGCGGATTTTGCTAGGCGCCTTCGTTGTGGCGTTTTTTCGTATATTGACGCTTTTTGATACACTAGCGACAAAGTGACATAAACTAATTAGTCGCAATTATGTCGTTGTATGCTGTTTTGCGTGCGCGATTTCGGAAGGATGTATATGGACGAAACAGGAGTATTGAATCTCATCGAAGAGCTCTCCATGCTCATCGAGGATTCTAAGCCAGCGCCTTTTGGTAAAGGCGGGCTTAGGCAGGTTGATGCTCAGGCTGCATTTGAGATCTTGGACGAGATCCGCGACACGTTCCCTAGCGAGTTCGCTCAGGCTCGTCAGGTTATTCGCGAGCGCCAGGCTCTCCTTGATGAGGCAGAAGCCCAGGCAAGCCGTCTAATTGAGGATGCTCGCAGCCAGGCTATTACCATTGCCAGCGAACAGGAAATCGTACGTATTTCTCAGCAGCAGGCAGACACCATTTTGGCGGAAGCTCGTGAACTTGAGCGCGAAACCCGTGCTGGTGCTGAAGATTTTGCTGATGAGGTATTCAGCCATGTAGAGCAAAGCCTCGACACCGCGCTGAACAGCGTTCGCCGTTGTCGCGATCGACTCAATGCTAATTCCATCAATTCGGGACGCTAATGGAATCTCCACACATAGAGGTTCCTGCTCAGCTCTTCGCTCCTGCGGAGAGCTTGTCTTTTGCAGGCACGTATAATCTTCCTGAACTTGTGCAGGGTGTTGATACCTACACATTTGAGCACCCACTTGCTTGGGAAGTAACTATTTCCAATACTGGTGGTGCTCTATTGGTTACCGGAATTGTTACGGCGGATGCGGTAACGAGCTGCGTTCGATGCCTTGAGCCTGCGGAGTACCGCTTGGAAGGCGAGGTTGAGGGGTATTTCCTTATTCCCGATTCCGATGTGGAGCTTACCGAAGAGGAAAAAGAAGAATATGAGCTCTTAGGCGAAGATCACATTATCGATCTCTCTCCTTTGCTCGTAGCGGCGCTTTCCCTTGAGCTTCCCCATACTCCTTTGTGCGACGATGAGTGCAAAGGTTTGTGTGCTGGTTGCGGCGCCAACCTCAACGTTGAAGAGTGCACGTGCGAAAAAACGGAAGAGGAAGAAGATGAATTTCATCCAAATCCGTTCTCTGTACTGCGCAATATCAAGTTTGAAGAATAGTTTTTGTAATTCAAAGGGTTTATCTCTTGATTCGAACAAGTTCCTTTGCTAGGATACTTTTTCGCGTAATTAGAATCTTCAGGTTTACCTGTAGCATAGAAGGAGTTTAATCATGGCAGTGCCAAAGCGTAAGACCGGTCGTGCTCGTACCCACGCACGCAGGAGCGAAAACGATAAGATCGCTTCGCCTTCCCGTTCTGTGTGCCCTCAGTGCGGTGAAGTAAAACTTCCCCATCGCGTATGCCCCAATTGTGGCTTCTATCGCGATCGCGAGGTTATCCAGACCGCTTAATGCACGCCATTAACGTGTAAGGGAATCCCCCGGATACGTCCGGGGGATTTTTGTATGGGCTGGTTTTGTTTTTAGCTCCGCATCAGCACTACATGCTGATTGCATGACTACAAGGAGATGTTATGGCGCAACGAGTGGTTATCGCTGTTGACGTATTGGGTGGCGATATCGGGCCATCAGTAGTTCTTCCTGGAATCGAGAAAGCGCTTCAGGCTGATTCTGATCTGGAAGTAATTGCCTGTGGACCCGCTGAAGTGGTAGAGCCATTTGCGGAAAAGCACGATCGCGTTCGCGCGCAGGTGACCACTGAAGAAATCGCCATGGACGAACATCCTGCTAATGCGGTGCGTAAAAAGAAAGATTCCAGCCTGGTTGTAGGCAATCGTCTTGTTAAGGAAGGCCAGGCTCAAGGATTCTTCTCTGCGGGATCTACAGGTGCGTGTCTTGCCGCTGCAACTTTGGTGGTGGGTCGAATTAAGGGCGTTTCCCGTCCTGCCTTGTGTACTGTTATCCCTTCGCCTGTTAAGCCTGTAGTAATGTGCGATGTTGGTGCTAATGCCGATTGCAAACCAGCTTACCTGGTACAGTTTGCGCAAATGGCAACTACCTATGCCCGTCAGGTCATTGGTATCCCTGAACCTAAGGTTGCTCTTCTGAATATTGGATCAGAAGACACCAAGGGTTCGAAAATGGCTCAGGAAACCTTCGAATTGTTAAAGAGCGAGGTTCCTGAATTTGCCGGGAATGGGGAAGGATCCGATATTCTTGCCGGTAAATTCGATGTGTTCGTCACGGACGGCTTTACCGGTAACGTGTGCCTGAAAACCATTGAAGGTGTAACTAAGATTTTGTTTGGCGAGATTAAGAAAGTAATGATGGCTAATCTCGCTACGAAACTTGGTGCCGTCGCCATGAAGGATGGCCTTTCCAATTTGAAGGAAAGTACTTCCGCCGACACGTATGGCGGGGCTCCCATCCTTGGTGTTAAAGGTGCTTGTTTGGTTGGTCATGGCTCCTCTAACGAAACGGCAATCATGAATGGTGTTTTAACTGCTGCTCGTGCTGTACGTTTGGATGTTTCGGGGATAATCGAGCGAACCGTAAATCAGACAAAGCAGGCCGAGTAGAATAACAAATAAATTAGAGTTTTAACGTAAGAAGCGAATGACGAAACGTGCAAGAGCAATCCGAACATACTGAGAAGCTTGATAAAGCTGAAAAGATCTTAGGACACGAGTTCTCGGATCGCTCGTTACTTTTAACGGCTCTTACACACCCTTCCGCGGCGGAAGGCCATTCCATTAGCGATTCGTATGAACGTCTTGAATTTTTGGGCGACAGCATTTTAGGTGCCATCGTTTCTTACGAGGCATATCATGCCTACCCGAATCTCGACGAAGGCGGTCTTACCCGCATCAAGGTCTCTCTTGTTTCTGGTGCCTCGCTTTCCGAGGTTGGTAAAGAGCTCGGCTTGGCTGACTGCATTTTCTTCGGTTCGTCTGAACGTGGTACCGGTCGTCGTGGTTTGCATTCTGCGTTGGAAAATGTTTATGAGTCGCTTGTCGCTTCGCTTTTCTTAGACGGTGGCATTAACGCTGCGGCTTCTTTCGTAAAGCGTACGCTTATCGTTCGCATGAGTGAAGATATGGCGAAGGAGCCTGAAAACCCCAAGAGTGTTCTTCAGGAGCGCTTGCAGGAGGATGGTATTACCCCAACGTACCGCTTGGTTGAAACGCAGGGGCCGCCCCATGATCGCACTTTTGTAACCCAGGTATTCGTAGGCGTGAAATCTATTGCTAAGGGTGTAGGGCGCACCAAGAAGGAATCTGAAAGCCAGGCAGCAAAGTCTGCTTTGGAGATCCTCGGCTCTTTCTTTGAGGGCAAAGATTCCACCGACAAAAAGCGCAGGGCAGAAGCTAAAGCTGCCATTAAGGCCGCTAAGGCCGAGGAAAAGGCTCGCAGGCAGGCCGAGCAGAAGGCTCGCAAGAAGAAGCAGCAGTAAAGGGGCTTTAGGTGTATCTCAAATCGCTGACGTTGAAGGGCTTTAAGTCTTTCGCTGATCGAACGGTTATGAGATTCGAACCGGGCGTCGCTGCTGTGGTAGGCCCTAACGGATCTGGCAAATCGAACATCTCCGACGCCGTGTTATGGGTTCTTGGCGAACGTAACGCTAAGAATTTGCGTGGGCAATCCATGGAAGATGTCATTTTTGCTGGCTCATCTGCTCGTAAACCTGTGTCTGTGGCGGAAGTTGAGCTATTGCTCGATAACTCCGACGGTACGCTTCCCGTTGATTTCGCTGAGGTTTCCATTGGGCGCCGTATGTACCGCAGCGGCGAAAGCGAATACCTCATCAATGGCAATGTGGTTCGTCGTATGGATGTTCTTGATATCCTTCACGACTCCGGCATGGGTACGGGCACCAATTCCATTATTTCTCAAGGCAATCTGGATTCTGTTCTTTCTTCTCGTCCAGAAGATCGTCGTGCTCTTATCGAAGAAGCCGCCGGCATTCTGAAGCACAAAGAACGCAAAGCAAAAAGTGAGCGTAAACTTGCACAGATGGATGCTCACCTTGCCCGTGTTAACGATATTACTGCCGAAGTTGAGCGTCAGCTCAAGCCGCTTGAGCGTAAGGCAAAGAAAGCTCGTTTGCACAAGGAACTTTCTACCGAGCTTGCCAACCTGAAGCTCGCTCTTGCCGTTGACGATCTGCGCGTCTTGCAGCAGAAATGGGATGCCATCCTTGCGTCAGAAAAAGAGCTTGAAGCGTCCCAGCAAACATTCAAGAAAGATCTCGAAGCATCCGAATATGCGCTTGATTCTCTTCAGCGTCAGTTGCATGAGCGCAGCAATCAGGAGAACAGCCTCAATGAGCGATACCGCCGCTCACAGGCTTCGTTTGAGCGTCTTAATTCCACCGCTATGCTCTTAAAGGAAAAGCGTAGCGGCTATCTTTCTGAAATCGAGCGACTTACTCGCTTTGTTGAAGAGGCTCGCGTCCGTCGTGGTGCCGCTGAGCATGAGCTTGCTGAGGCTCAGGAAGCAGCCGAAAAAGCTAAAGTTGAATCGCTGAAAGCCGAAAAGCTTCGTGGCGATTTGGAGATTTCATACACCCAACGGGTTAACAGACGAAACGATCTACGTAAGCAGATCGATACTTTGATGTCGGAGCAACGCGCATTGGTCCACCGCCAGGAAACTGCTCAGGCGACTCAGCAGGCATTACGGGAAAACCTTTCGGAGCGTCGCGCTCGTGCCCAAGTAATCGATGCCCATGTCGCTGACGCTTCCGAGCGTCTTTCGTCCGCTAAAGCGCAATCTGAAGCGCTGGAGGCTCAGGCGGGTAAACTCGAGAGCGATCTTGTACGCGCTCGCGAAGAAGAGGCTTCAACGCGCGAAAAGCTCAATGCGCTTGTTGTCGCGCGCGATGCTGCTCGCCGTGCTCTCGACGAGGCTCGTACTGCGCTTACAAAGGCTACCGCCGAGCGGGCTGCTCTTGAAGAGTTGGAGCGTTCAAGCGAAACCTCAAATCCTGCTCAGGCAAAAATGATGGAAGAATCGAAGGCGCTATCCTCGGATTGCTCCCTTGTTTCCCATGCAGTTTCTGCTCCTGCGGGCCTTGATGTACTGGTTGAAGCGCTGCTTGGCTCCGAACTACACGCCGTAATGCTCTCCGACGACGGTGATGCTGAACGTCTTATTGCTGCTGTGGCCAAAAGCGATGCTGTGGGATCAATTACGGCGATTGCCCCTGCTTCTAAGGACGACGGTCATTCTGACTCTGCGGGCCAACGTCGATTGGTCAACGAACTTGATATCGATCTCCGCTTTTCATCTCAAGTCGATGCTTTGATCGGTGATGTTTTCATTGTCGATACATTTTCTGATGCGCTTTCGTGCGCTCGTGATTCGCGGGGGGTTACTGCACGTTTTGCTTCTCTTGACGGGTGCATTGCTTCAACCGATGGGAAGTTATCCTTCGTGCGTTTCACTGAAGCCGACAAACAGAATAATGCGCTTGCTCGTCGTCGCGCTCTTGCTCAGGTGATCAAGGAAGAGGAGCGGTGTCGCGCGCATTACGAAGCTGCGCAGTCTGAAGATGGCAGGGTTGAATCTGAGCTTCGTCAGGCGCAAACTGCATCGTTGAAGCTTTCTGAATCTCTTGCAAATCTTAAAGGGCAAAGCGAATCGGCGCGTCGTGATGCTGATGCATCGGTACGGGCTCTGCAGCAGCTCGAAAGTGAGCACCAACGCTTGCTGAAAGAGCAAGAGGAGAATATTGCATTCTTTGAAAAGGCCCAGCCCGACTCAGACGAGTTGGAGCGTACTTTGTCGCAAGTTACTGCCGATCTGGAACTGAACAAAGAAAAGGTATCCGATCTAGAGGGAACCCTTTCTCCAATGCGTCGCGAAATAGTTTCTCTCTCTGAGCGCTTGAGCGACGCTCGCCTTGAAACAGCTCGTCTCTCCGAGCGACTTGCCTATGCCGATCGAATGGTATCTACCCGCAAGCAGGAGATATCTGCATCTTCACGTGAAGATGCAAGTTCGATGCAGCGTATCCATGTTGCTCGCGTGGCGGCTAATAGGGCGGATGAGCTTTTGGCCACCCTGCATTCGTTGTCCGATGCTGCTTCTCTGGTTTCAGCGCGTTTGGAGCAGGAATCGCGAAGCGAGAAGGAACAGTCCCTTTCGCTCCACGACAAAATCGCACAAGCCACCAAGGAGTCACGCGAAGCTCGTGAGCGTTTTGAATCTGTTGCCTCGCGTATTTCCGAAGTTCGCATCGAAAAGGGCAGGCTTGAAGTTCAGGTTGATGCGGGGGTGAGCGTTATCGTTCGTGATTGCGACACGCCTCTTGAGGTTGCCCTTGCTGCCGATCCTCTCGAAAATCGTCAAGAAGCTGAATCTCAAGCTTCTTCGCTTGAGCGCCGCATCAAGAATATGGGCGCCATTAATCCCGATGCTGCCGAAGAGTTTGAGCAGGTAAGCGAACGTCATACGTATCTTAGTTCTCAGCTCGAGGACATGAGGCTTGCCCGTAAGACGCTTGCCCGAATCGTTAACGTTATCGATGAGCGAATGCGAGACGATTTTGTTGCCACGTTCGAACAAGTGAATGCTAACTTCTCCGATATCTTCTCAACACTGTTTCCTGGTGGGCAGGCTCACCTTTCTTTGGTAGATCCTGACGATCTGGAAAACACCGGTGTTGACGTCAATGCCCAGCCGGTAGGAAAGCGTGTTAAGAAGATGTCGCTGCTTTCCGGCGGCGAGAAGTCAATGACTGCTATGGCTTTGCTGTTTGCTGTATATCGCATTAGACAGACCCCGTTCTATGTTCTGGACGAGGTCGAGGCGGCACTCGATGATACAAACCTGCGTCGACTTATCGCTTACATTAATGTGGTACGCGACGAAACCCAATTCATTATGATCACGCACCAGCGTCGCACCATGGAATCTGCCGACATATTGTATGGTGTCTCAATGCAGGCTGATGGTATTACGAAGGTGATTAGTCAAAAGCTCGACAATGCAACCCGCAAGGAGGGTTAAATGGGATTTTTCGATAAGATCAATGAGGGACTTCATCGCTCGAGAACCCGCCTAAAAGAGCAGATGAACATCTTGCTCGATCGCGGGCCTGATGTTGACGACGATTTTTGGGACGACCTTGAGGAAACGCTGATTCTCGCTGACATCGGTGCAGCTGCCGCTGATAGCATCATTGAGGAATTACGAGATCAGGCAAAGCGCAAGGCGCTTCCTGATGCCTATGCGGTGTTCGATATGCTTACCGATCAGATGGCGGCGACGTTTACCGAAGCGGAAACTGATATCTTCGAGGAGAGTCCATCTTTGGTTCTGTTTGTCGGCATCAATGGAGCAGGCAAAACTACCACTGTTGGCAAGCTTGCTGCTTCTTATCATGAGAAGGGGAGAAAGGTTCTCCTTGGTAGTGCCGACACGTTCCGCGCTGCCGCTATTGAGCAGCTAGAGGTGTGGGCTAAACGCGCCGACGTTACTATCGTCTCTCGTGAACGCGGCAGTGACCCTGCAAGCGTATGCTACGAAACCATCGAACGAGCCGAAAAAGACGGTTCCGATATGGTCCTCATCGACACAGCGGGGCGTCTTCATACTTCGGACGACCTTATGCGTGAGTTGCAAAAGGTTGTCAACGTTGTGCGCAAACGCTCAAACGTTCCTGTATACACGGTGCTTGTTATCGATGCCACAACTGGGCAGAATGGCCTTCAGCAGGCTCAGAAGTTCAACGATGCACTTGATTTGGATGGCGTCATCGTAACAAAGCTTGATGGCACTGCTAAAGGCGGTATCGCTCTGGCGGTTTCGCATGAGCTCGAGCTTCCGATTTTCAAGATCGGCGTAGGCGAGGGCGTAGACGATTTGCAGGATTTCGATGCGCATGATTTCGCTCGTGCGCTGATTGGAGATATGGCTGATGTTCGATAACCTTTCCGACAAACTCCAGTCCATCTTCTCGGGCTTGCGCGGCAAGGGCCGTCTCACTGAAGAAGATATCGACACCGCCATGCGTGAGATTCGCATGGCGTTGCTTGAGGCCGACGTCAACTTCAAGGTGGTAAAGGAATTCACCAAGCGCACTAAAGAGCGTTGTCTTACTGCTGAAGTACTTGATTCGCTCACGCCAGCGCAGAATGTAGTGAAGATCGTCCTTGATGAGCTTACGGCTCTTATGGGCGAAGAAAGCAAGCCGCTTCAGCTCTCCAGTCGCATTCCCAACGTGATCATGCTTGTTGGTCTGCAAGGTTCGGGCAAAACTACGGCTGCTGCCAAGCTTGCCTATCTTCTGAAACAGCAGAATCATAGCTCTCTACTGTGCGCCTGTGACGTTTATCGTCCTGCTGCAGCCGATCAGCTGCAGACGTTGGGCGAAGAAATTGGCGTGCGCGTGTATCGAGGCGAAGGGAAGGACCCAGTTAAGATCGCAAAGGAAGGCGTGCGTGATGCCATCGATTCACTTCGCGATGTCGTGATTGTCGACACGGCAGGCCGCCTCCATGTTGATGAAGAGATGATGGCCGAGGCTGAAGCCATCAAGGCGGCTGTTGAGCCCGACCAGATCTACATGGTTGTTGATGCCATGACCGGTCAGGACGCAGTAAACGTTGCTAAGGCTTTTGCCGATCGAGTTGATTTCGATGGCGTGATTATGTCCAAGATGGATGGTGATGCGCGTGGTGGCGGCGCTCTGTCCATTAAACAGGTTACGGGCAAGCCCATCACGTTTATCTCTCAGGGTGAAAAGCCCGACTCGCTTGAACGCTTCCATCCCGATCGAATGGCCAAACGTATTTTGGGCATGGGCGATGTCGTTAGCATCATCGAGTCCGCCTCAAAGCTTCGTGCTGAAGAAATCGAGCAAGAAGAAGCCGAGCGAATGGCTCGTGGCAATCTGACGCTTAATGACTTTCTTCTTATGAAGCAGCAGATTGGCAAAATGGGTGGCATACAGAAGCTCATCAGCGCTCTTCCGGGCGGAGACAAAGCCATGCGCGAGGGCCAGGTAAACGAGCACGCACTTGATGAAATGGCGGTTATTATCGGATCCATGACCAAGCGCGAGCGTGAGCATCCCGAAATCTTGAATGGTTCCCGTAAGGCTCGAATTGCCGCTGGCGCCGGCGTCAAGGTTTTCCAGGTTAACCAGCTGCTTAAGCAGTTTATGGAAACCAAGAAGATGGTTCGCAGCATGATGAACGCTCAGGAAGCTCAAATGAGCCGCAAAGGCAAAGGTAAGGGCAAGAAAGGCAAGAAGGGTAAGGGCGGCAAACGTCGTATGGGCCTTCCCGGAATGGGCGGAATGTCCATGGCCGATGTGAAGAAGATGCAAGAGATGATGAGCGGTCTTGATGAATCCGCTTTCAAGAGGTAATATCAGTAATCGCTGTTTTGCGACCTGTGCAGCATAAGCTTAACTGGTCGCTCTTAAAAGTTTAGAAGGAGTACAACTCGATGGCAGTCAAGATTCGCCTCGCCCGTCACGGCGCTAAAAAGGCACCTTATTATCGTATCGTTGTAGCTGATTCTCGTGCTCGTCGCGACGGTCGCTTCATTGAGCAGGTTGGTTCTTACAACCCCACCACCACCCCTAAGCATGTAAAGATCGACCTTGAAAAGGTTGATAAGTGGATCGCTGATGGCGCTCAGCCCACCGATACTGTTGCACGCCTCATTGAGGCAGAGCGTAAGAACGCTTAGTGATGGCGGAATCCCGCGAAGACATCTCGGGTTTGGTCGAAGCCCTGGTTTTGCCTTTGGTTGACGAGCCCGATGCGGTAAGCATTGAGTCTTCTGATACCGAAATGGGCTCTGTCCTTATTGAGGTACGTGTTGCTCAGGCAGATGCCGGCAAGGTTATTGGCCGTCAGGGTCGCGTTATCAAAGCAATCCGCACGCTTGCTCGCGCTGCGGGTTCTCGTCATGGTCTCGATGTTGAAGTCGAGCTTATCGACGAATAGGTTCAGGTGCCATGGGTTCTTGGACTAACGTTGCAGCTCTTCTACGAGCTAAAACAAATGAAGGAGGGCTTTCCGTCAAACCGACGGAAGGTCTTCCTTTTTTGCTTGAAAAAGGAATGGAGGTTACCTTCGTTCCTCCCGTATTACGTATTCCTCGCTCTGGCAGGGTGTTAGATGTTGAGGAGATTGCAGAAGGCCGATATATGGTTTGGTTCGATTGCATCGAGAATCGAACGGATGCCGAAAAGCTTGAAGGTCATTTCTGCTTGGTGCGTACCTCCTGTTTGCCTGAAAACTACATGGATAAACAGGATATCGATCTTACGGGCTTTTCTGTTATCGACGAAAACGCTGGTTGCATCGGAAAGGTTGTTCGCATTGACGAAAACCCTGCCCATGCCTTGCTTGTTGTTAATCGAAGCATAGTTGATTCGTCTGAGGGCAGAGAAGACGAGGTTCTGATTCCTCTGGTCGATGAGTTCTTGGTAGCCGTCGAAGAGGAAATGGGGGAGATACGAGTATCCCTTCCTGACGGTTTGCTTGATCTATAGGAGCTCACGTGAAAATTGAAACCCTTTCGGTGTTTCCCCAATGCTATGACTCGGTTATGAATGAGTCGATAATGCGTATCGCGCAAGAAAAGGGCTTCCTTGATTTTAAAGCGCACGACTTGCGTAACTGGACGCACGATAAGCATCGTACTACCGATGATGAGCCTTATGGCGGTGGCCAGGGCCTCGTGATGAAATGCGAGCCCATTTTCGAGGCCACCGATGAGTTATTCTCTTCAGCCCCGAAGAAGCCCTATGTAATTTTTCTTTCCCCTACGGGCGAGCGTTTTGATGACGCAATGACTCTTGAGCTTGCTCAGCAGGATCACCTGTTTTTTATTTGCGGCCATTATGAAGGCATCGATGAACGAGCTTACTCGCTCGCGGATAAAGTAATTTCTCTTGGTGATTACGTTCTTACCAGCGGTGAACTTGCTTCAATGGTCGTAATTGATGCTGTAGTTCGTCGCATTGACGGCGTGTTGGGCGATGAAGGCAGCGCCGTTGACGAAAGTTTCTATGATGGGCTTCTTGAGTACCCTCAATATACGCGTCCGGCCAGTTATCGAGGGATGGATGTGCCCGATATCCTCTTATCCGGCCATCATGCGAAAATTGCCCAATGGCGTCGTGAGCAAAGTCTGTTGCGTACCCAGCGCTGGCGGCCTGATTTGCTCGAGGAGGCAAATCTTTCAAAAAAGGAACGCGATTTTCTCGATTCAACTGAGTAGTAGCGGAATTTGTCAGTGATGTATCGTTTGCTCTATCATAGGAGCATTCGACTGTTGGTTTGCACCCATGAAGGGATGGGATAGGTTTGGATTCCGGACAACACGCTGGCGAGCGCCGTCCCGGTATTATTCGGCGATTTGTTAATCTCGTTGTCTGCATCGCTATTGTTTTGGCGGCGGCATGGGGTATTAGGTCATTCGTTATTGAGCCCTTTGAAGTCCCGTCTGCTTCTATGGAAACCACCATCATGACGGGCGATAGGCTTTTCGCTGAGAAGGTTAGTTACCATTTCTCGGAACCAAAAGCGGGTGACATCGTCGTGTTTTCCGACCCTCAAGTTCCTTCTCGCGTTTTAGTGAAACGCATCATAGCCACAGAGGGTCAGACCGTAAACTTGGCTAACGGATACGTTTATGTTGATGGCGTAAAACAATCTGAGCCTTATACGCAGGGTCTGTCGTATCCTCTTTCCAAAACGGCTAGCAATGTTTCCCTTTCTTTTCCCTACACTATTCCTGCCGGCAAAGTTTGGGTAATGGGGGACAATCGTGAAAACTCTTCTGATTCCCGCTATTTCGGTGCGGTCGATTCTGATTCGATTTTCGGAAAGGCCTTTGTGACATACTGGCCGATTAACCGTATCGGAGTATTGAATTAGTTTACATTCATCGTTTATCGATAAGGAGCAATATGACTAACCACGAAGTAGGCAAGGCGAATGCCGAAGCCTCTCAGGTGCTGACGTTTCAGGATATGATCCTGCGCCTTCAGCGCTATTGGGCAGATTTGGGTTGTGTAATCATGCAGCCGTACGACAACGAGGTTGGTGCCGGTACGTTCCATACCGCTACCACTCTGCGCAGCCTTGGTCCCGCTACGTGGAAGACTGCTTATGTGCAGCCTTGTCGCCGACCCACCGACGGTCGCTATGGCGAAAACCCCAATCGTCTCCAGCATTACTATCAGTTCCAGGTCCTGCTGAAGCCTTCTCCCGACAATGTTCAGGATTTATATCTTGAATCGCTTCGCGCTATTGGCATTGAAGTTGAAAAGCACGATATCCGCTTTGTTGAAGACGACTGGGAAAGCCCGACGCTTGGCGCTTGGGGCCTTGGCTGGGAAGTTTGGCTTAATGGCATGGAAGTCACTCAGTTTACTTACTTCCAGCAGGTTGGCGGCTTCGAGTGTCGTCCGGTTCCCTCTGAGATCACCTATGGCCTTGAGCGATTGGCTATGTATATTCAGGGCGTAGACTCGGTATATGACCTGGTTTGGGCGCGTGGTGCCGACGGTACGGTATTTACCTATGGCGATGTGTTCTTGGAAAACGAGCGCGAGTTTTCTGCATACAACTTTGAAGTTGCCGACACTGATCTGCTTTTTGGCGAATTCGACCGTTACGAGGCTGAGTGCACTCGTGCGCTTGAAGCTAAACTTCCACTCGCCGCTTATGATTACGTTTTGAAGTGCTCTCATGCCTTTAATTTGCTTGACGCACGTGGCGTTATCAGTGCCACTGAGCGTATGGGCTATATTCTGCGTGTGCGCACTATTGCGAAGGCGTGCTGTGCTTCGTATCTCGAACATGTTGTAGGTCAGGCTCCGGAGTCTGACAGCTCCGAGAAGAAGGGGGAGTAACTGATGGAAAAGCGTACGCTTGCCTTCGAAATCGGTACCGAAGAAATTCCGGCGTTCGACCTTGCGGGTGCTGTAAAGCAGCTTTCTACCATGGTTCCGAGCCTCCTCGATGATGCTGCTATTCCTCATGGTGCCGTCAAGATTTTCTCTTCCCCTCGCCGTCTTATCGTTATTGCTGAAGAAATCCCCGAGGCTACGGAAGAAAAAAATGAAGTATTCAAGGGCCCTTCTGCTAAGATCGCCTTTGATGCTGAGGGTAATCCCACCAAAGCAGCTCAGGGTTTCGCACGCGGTAAGGGCGTAGATCCTTCTTCATTGGTTGTGGAAGACGGCTATGTGTATGCTCGTACGCATACGCCATCCGTGAATGTGGCATCTCTGCTTTCTTCAGTGCTCGATAAGATCATTCATGGGCTATCCTGGCCTCGTTCTCAGCGTTGGGGTGTCCAGAGCGAATACTTTACTCGTCCAGTCCGTTGGATCGTTGCCCTCTTTGGTAGTGAAGTTATCGACTTTACTTTTGCCGGCCTGGTTGCTGGCCGCACCACGTACGGCCATCGCTTCTTGGCCCCTGGTCCATTCGAGGTTGCCGATGCGGACTCGTTGGTTGATGTTGTTCGTAGCGCCTCCGTTGTTCCTTCCGAGGCTGAACGCGAGCAGGTTATCCGTGAAGGTGTTGCTAAAGCCGAAGCTGAAACCGGTTTCACTGCGGTGCTTCATCCTAAGACGCTTGTCGAGGTCATCAATCTCGCTGAGTATCCCACTGTCCTTGTTGGTACGTTTGACGAAGAATTCTTAAAAGTACCTGAGGAAATCATCGTTGATGCCATGTTGGTTCACCAGCGTTATTTCCCGCTGTATGACAAGGATGGCAAGCTCACCAATCGTTTTATCGTGGTAAGCAACGGCGATCCTGCTTGTGCTGAAACCATCATTGATGGCAACGAGCGCGTTGTCCGCGCTCGCCTCTACGACGCGAAGTTCTTCTACGACGAAGACTTGAAGCAGCCTCTTGAATCCTATGTGGATCGTCTGGGTGAAGTGGTCTTCCAGGAAAAATTGGGCACCATGCTCGACAAGACCAATCGTATCCAGCGTTTGGCCGATCACCTTGCAGAAGATGCGGGTCTTGCTGGTCAGGATCTTAGCGATGTTGAGCGTGCCGCTCGTCTTTGCAAGGCAGACTTGGTAACGAGCGCCGTAGTTGAGTTCACTAGCGTTCAGGGCGTTATGGGTAGCTATTATGCTGCGGCAAGCGGGGAAACCGACCAGGTCGCCCAGGCTATCGAGCAACACTATCGCCCCCGTTTTGCGGGCGATGAAGCTCCTGATACGGTTGTGGGCAAGATTGTGGCCATTGCCGACAAGCTTGATACCGTATGCGGTTTGTTTGCGGTTGGCCAAGGCCCTACAGGTTCATCCGATCCGTTCGCTTTGCGTCGTAGCGCTATCGGCATCGTGGCTATGCTGTCCGGCGATAATGCCGTTGAGGTCTCGCTTGTGGCTGCAATCGACGCTGCGTTGGCTTCTTATGCTCAGCAGGGTATCGAGTTCGATGTCGATGCTGCTCGCCGTGATGTAATTGAATTCTTCATTACGCGCACCAAGGTAATGATGCGCGATGCCGGCAACAGCATTGACGCAATCGATGCCGTGCTTTCTGCAGGCATTCAGGAGCCTGTTGAACTCATTAATCGCGTTTCGGCTCTCGAGGCTGCTCGTAGCGAACAGCCTGAGGTGTTTGAGGATCTTGCAACAGCTTATGCTCGAGCGAACAACCTTTGCGATTCCGAGCTCGGTACTGAAGTTAACGAGGGCCTTCTTTCTGAGGTTGAGCAAGCTTTGGTTCATGCTGTTGGTCTGGCCGAAAGCAATGTTGCTAGTGCTCTCGAAAACAACAATTACGCTGCTGCGTTGGCTGAGCTTGCTGCTTTGCGTAAGCCCATCGACTTGTTCTTCGAGAACACGATGGTTATGGACGAAGATCAGGCATTGCGCGAAAATCGCCTTCATCTATTGAACAGCTTCGTTGCAGTATTCGCCAACGTTGCTGACTTTGCTCTGCTTTCCAAGGTAAAATAATACGAGTTAGCGGGCAATTACGCTCACTCGTATTCTGAGGCGGCCCAGTGATGGGCCGCTTTTTTGTTAAGGAGGGTATTTCATTTTGCAGAAATGGATAACGCAAGGGAAGGCTTCCGACACCTTTCCAGTGATCCACGTTGTTTCCGATTCGGTTGGCACGACTGCCCAAACACTGGTTCGTGCTGCGTCATCGTGTTTTGAGGTGTACGACCCGGCAATTGAGATTCTGCCGCGCGTGGAATCCTGCGATAGCATGATTCAGGATTTAGAGGCTCACCTCGGTAAGCATTTGGAGTTGGGTCGGGTTCCCTTCGTCTTGTTCTACACCCTTATTCGTGCTGACTTGCGTTCTTGCATGGAGGGGTTCTTACAGGCTCATAGCGAAGAGGTAATTGGCGTTGATTTGATGAGCAATGCCCTCTGTGCACTCGCGCAGGCAACAGGCAGGGAGCCGCTTCAGGAGCCTGGGCGATTGCATTCGGTGAACGAATACTATTTCCGTCGCATTGATGCAATGGAATTTACCATTTCTCACGACGACGGTCGCAACCCCCAAGACCTCCGCGATGCCGATATAGTACTTATCGGAGTGTCGCGATCTTCGAAGACTCCGTTGTCGATTTATCTCTCGCAACTGGGCTATCGCGTGGCTAATGTGCCGCTCGACCCCCAAAGCGAACCGCCAAAAGAAATCTTCGAAGTTGATCCAACACGCTTATTCGGGCTCATTATCTCGCCTGAAATACTTTCAGACATACGCAAGCGTCGCCTCGGAAATGCCAGCAACGTGGCTTCCTCATATGCAGATTTGGAGTGTGTCTACCAAGATTTGGAGTGCGCAAGGGCTTTGATGCGCAAGCTGGGATGCATCATTGTTCGCACTGACAACAGGGCAATCGAGGAAACAGCGCAAGAAATCTTGCGGTATTATGAAAACGCTCATCCTCAGGTTTTTGGACCTGGGAAATGAGGGAGAAATGTTTAAGTCTAAGGAGAAGATGGTGACAGACCAACTTAAGCGCGTCTACGCTTTCGGCAAAGACGCAAATGGGAAGAACGTTACGGAGGGCAACACCAATATGAAGGCCATCCTTGGCGGCAAGGGCGCTAACCTTGCTGAGATGGCTAACATCGGATTGCCAGTGCCTCCGGGATTCACGATTTCCTGCCAGACTTGCATGGAGTATGCAAACTCCAACAATACCTGGCCCGAAGGCGTTTTGGACACCATCCAGGAATACCGCCTCGATCTTGAAGAGCGCATCGGCAAGAAAATCGGCGACGCAGAAGATCCTCTGCTTGTTTCTGTTCGCTCCGGCGCTCCTATGTCCATGCCTGGCATGATGGACACCGTATTGAACCTCGGTCTTAACGATCAGTCCATCAATGGCTTGATCAAGCAGACCGATAACCCCCGTTTCGCATGGGACTCTTATCGTCGTTTCATCCAGATGTTCTCCAACGTTGTTATGGGTCTTGATGGCGATTTGTTCGAGAACGCAATTAACCTGATGAAGCGCTCTCGCGGTGTTGAGACCGATACCGATCTTACCGCCGAGGATCTCCAGGAACTCGTTGCTGAATTCAAGAAGATCTTCTCTGAGAACGTAGATGCCGCAGAGTATCCTTCACTGGTTGTTGATGGCACGGTTCAGTTCCCTCAGAGCCCTGATACCCAGCTTCAGCTTGCTATTGAGGCTGTTTTTGGCAGCTGGAATAATCCTCGCGCTATTCTCTACCGCAAGCAGAACAAGATCTCCGATGATTTGGGTACTGCCGTAAACGTTCAGTCCATGATTTTCGGCAACAAGGGTAATACCTCCGCAACAGGCGTTGCCTTTACGCGCAACCCTGCAAACGGCGAAAAGGAATTCTACGGCGATTACCTTGTTAACGCACAGGGCGAAGACGTTGTTGCTGGTATTCGTAACACCAGCCCCATTGCAGAGCTCAAGGAAACTCCTGGCCTTGAAGAGGCTGGTCGCGAGCTCGAAGAGGTATTCACCATCCTCGAAAACCATTTCCGCGATATGTGCGATATCGAGTTCACCATTGAGCAGGGCAAGCTTTGGATGCTTCAGACCCGTGTTGGTAAGCGTACTGCCGCTGCGGCTCTGCACATCGCAATCGAGATGGAGCAGGAAGGCCTTATCACCAAGGAAGAAGCTGTACAGCGTGTAGACCCTGAACAGCTCGACCAGCTGCTGCATCCTCAGTTCGACGCCAAGGCTGACTACGACGTAGTTGCCAAGGGTCTCAACGCCTCTCCCGGCGCTGCTGTTGGCGAGGCTGTTTTCTCCGCCGAAGACGCAGTAGAGGCTGCCAAGGAAGGTCGTAAGACCGTTCTGGTTCGCTGGGAAACCACTCCCGACGACCTTGCTGGCATGATTGCTGCTGAAGGCGTTCTTACCTCCCATGGCGGCAAGACTTCTCATGCAGCTGTTATCGCTCGTGGCATGGGTGCTCCCTGTGTTTGCGGTGTTGACGCTCTCAAGATTGATGCAGAGGCAAAGCAGGCTTCTATTGCCGGTACTGACATCGTAATCAAGGAAGGCGACGTTATCTCGCTTGACGGTACTACCGGTATTGTTGTTCTGGGTGCTGTTGAGCTTGTTCAGCCCGAACTTGCAGGCGATCTTGACACCATCCTCGAATGGGCAGACGAGTTCCGCACCATGGGTGTTCGCGCAAACGCCGATAACCCCGAAGACGCTCAGCTCGCACGTGATTTTGGTGCTCAGGGTATTGGTCTGTGCCGTACCGAGCATATGTTCCTTGGCGAACGTAAGCAAATCATCCAGACCTTCATCCTCAATGACGACGAAGCTATTCGCGAAAAGGCCTGCGACGATCTTCTGAAGGCTCAGACCGGCGACTTCCTTGGCATGTTCCGTGCTATGGACGGTCTGCCTGTTATCGTTCGTCTGCTCGATCCTCCGCTGCATGAGTTCCTCGAGTCTGCTCGCGCTCTCGATGTTGAGATTGCTCGCCTTGAGGCTACTGGCGGCGATCCTGCTGTCATCGAGAAGAAGCGTGCTCTTATGGAGCAGATCGACAGCTTCTCCGAGGCTAACCCTATGCTTGGTCTTCGTGGCTGCCGTTTGGCAATCAAGTATCCTATCCTTGTTGAAATGCAGGTTCGTGCTATTGCCACTGCTGCTGCTCAGCTCAAGAAGGAAGGCCTCGATCCCAAGCCTGAAATCATGATTCCTCTTGTTTCTGTTGTTCCTGAGCTTGCTAAGCTCCGCGAACAGGCAGAGGGTGTTATTGCTCAGGTTGCCCAGGAAGAGGGCGTAGAGCTTGAGATCAAGATCGGTACCATGATCGAACTTCCTCGTGCTGCCGTAACCGCTGACGAGATCGCTACTAAGGCAGACTTCTTCAGCTTCGGCACCAACGACTTGACTCAGACTACCTTTGGCTTCTCCCGTGACGACGTTGAGGCTGAATTCATCCATCAGTACCTCGCTGAGCGAATTCTGCCTTACAACCCGTTTGCTACGGTTGATCCTGGCGTTGCTAAGCTCGTCAAGATGGGTGTTGAGCTCGGTCATCAGGGTAACCCCGATATCGTTTGCGGTGTTTGCGGCGAGCACGGTGGCGATCCTGACTCCATCAAGACTTTCTATGGCATCGGTCTCGACTACGTCAGCTGCTCTCCTTATCGTGTGCCTTTGGCTCGCCTTGCTGCAGCGCATGCTGCTCTTGCAGATAAGTAATCGTTTCATAATTACGATTTGCCATTATGAAGGAGCCCTACGGGGCTCCTTCTTTTTTTGGCGCAAGGGTACTTTTTATCCCGGCGTTCTTTGTAACTGTTTGAGACTCATGACTACTGTAAGGTCGAATCAGCTGCCGTTTTTGTTATACTAGGTGAGCACTTTTACAGGGGAATAACCCCATTCGGGGGCGACTGGTTTCGACATGGTAAGTCGGATCCGAGGAGCAGGTCGTGGTCTCCTCGCCACGTTAAATAGGGGTACCGTCAAGTTAATTGGCAAAAACAACACTCAGGGCCAGCTGGCCCTCGCTGCTTAATTTAATCGCAGCGTGACGACGTGAAGTCTTCCTTCGCCTTCACCTTCGTTATCATTTTTTAGAGGGATGCTGTTTGGCACGTAGCTGGTATGGCCAAGCAAAAGATTGAACCCGCTAGGGTGCGCGCGGACCTGTCAATGGGTCTTGCTCATCTGAAGATCGAACATTGAATAAGCTTGTAGAGCCTCGTTGATGATTTAGTATGGACCGGAGTTCGATTCTCCGCGCCTCCACCACACTCTTTAGGGCTTGCCTGCGGCAAGCCCTTTTTCATACGAAAAGTTATGACGCTGCGCGCCGCTCTGATGGCACGGCTAGTGCTCCAAGCAGGCTGGACGTGCGAAGCACGCTGGGAGGTTCTGCTCAGCAAAGCTGTACAGAACGCGTCCGCTCGGACGCATAGTTTGGAACTAAACATGTCACTGGCATGTTCACTCACGCTATCCGCACTCATCAGAGCGGCGCTCGCTGTTTTGGCCAATGCCAGGGCTTTGTTAACGCCCTTTCGGGCGTTCTTTCAAGGTTGCTTCGCTCCTTGAGCATTGCGTCATGATGGTCTCATCTTGCGTGGTTTCGTGGTATCGTTTGTTGCGCAATTTTCGAAAGGATCGGTATGCTTCGCATCAATCATGCAATTTTGCACGTGTTCGATTTTACTTCCTGCGTGAATATCTTTTCGCGCGCCGAGCTTGACCTTGAAAGCAAACAAGTCAAGCAGTACATCACCAAACATGTGCGCAAAGGGCTTACTCATATCGACAACAAACGTGGGGAATTCTCCGTCGACAGTTCATTTGCTCCTGAATTGCGTGCCTATTTTCGTGGTGAGCGGGCGTTTATTGATCTTTCCGTGCAAATCGCCGAATTCATTTCAAGCGAGCTTGGACGCATGAGCAAAGCAGAATCTACCGATTTGCTCGTTGTTGATTTTGAAGAAGAAACCAAACTTGAAGGCGGAAGCGCTGATGACGCAGAAATTGAGGCTTCTTTTGAGGGCCGTGTAAACCGCTACTTCGGTATTTTTATGCTGGAAAGCCGTCAAGCATTTATGCACTCAGTAGGTTATGGCGAAAACGGCGAGCCGAGCAACGCAATTGAACGCCATCACGCAATTCTTCCTAATCCTTCGCAAAAAATAGCCTCTTTCGCGATCATCGATTCCCGATCTTTGGAGGTTGCTTTTCAGGATAAGAAACGCACTATTGCCGGAGAAGATCGCTATCTGATTCCCGATGGCCTGCTTCAATGTTCAATGGAAGCATCCAGCAAAGAAGTTATTGATGAAATCACCGCTATCGTGGAAGAAGTTGCTGAAGAATACGGTGCTAACGCTACTGTCGCTCTTACTCGCGCCAAGGCATATGTTTCGGAAGCTGCTGAAGAGGGTAGGGGTGTTGCTCCCCACGAGCTTGCCGCTGAGGTTTTTGAGGACGAGCCATTGCAAGAGCGTTTTGTTGAGACGGCGGCAGAAGAGAATATTCCAGAGCGTGTTCGCGTTGATAAAAAGGCTGCTGAACGTATTACTCGCAATCATAAGATTCGAACTGATACTGGCATCGAAATCACATTTCCGTCTGAGTATGCCCACAATCCCGAGTTCATCGAATTTGCAAGCATGCCTAACGGCCTGATTTCTATTGAGCTGAAAAACATTACGCAGATTGAGAATAAGTAGGTTTTGCAGCCCGATCTAAGATTTAGGTCATTGAGTATGGTTAAAGTGCGGCAACCCTTGTTTCCCGCAAAAAAAGAACCCCTGATTAAATCAGGGGTTCTTTTTTAAGGCTGTATTCGATTTAGAAAACCGGTACTACAGCACCTTCATAGGTGTTGTTGATGTAATCGCGAACTTCGTCGGAGTTCAGTGCCTCAGCGAGAGCTTTGATCTTGTCGGAGTCCTGGTTGCCATCTTTAACGACGAGCAGGTTGGCATAGGTCTTAGCGGCCTCGGAATCGGCGCTTTCAACAGCAAGTGCATCGGTGTTTACCTTGAAGCCAGCAGCGATAGCGTAATTGCCATTGATGATTGCGATGTCAACGTCATCTACAACGTTGGGGACGTTTGCAGCTTCAAGTTCGTTGAAGGTGAGGTTCTTGGGGTTGGAAACGATATCGTTTACGGTAGCGGTTACGCCAACGCCATCCTTAAGGGTGATCAGGCCCTCCTGCTGAAGAAGAAGCAGAGCGCGAGCTTCATTGGTTGCATCGTTGGGAACAGCAACCTTAGCGCCGTCCTTCAGCTCCTTGAGATCGGAGATGTTCTTGGAGTAGATGCCCATGGGCTCAAAGTGAATTGCGGTTACGGAAACAAGATGGGTGCCCTTTTCCTGATTGAAGTTATCGAGGTAGGGGCCGTGCTGGAAGTAGTTAGCGTCAACGTCGCCGTTTTCGGTTACGTCATTGGGCTGAACGTAGTCGGTGAATTCCTTTACTTCGAGCGTGTAGCCTTCCTTTTCAAGGATAGGAGCAACGGCGTTGTTCAGGATTTCAGCATGGGGGGTAGGAACAGCTGCAACGGTGATCTTCTTGTCATCGGAGTTGCTGTTGTTCGAAGAAGAGCAACCGGTGAGAGCCAGAGCCGCGAGTGCGAGGGCCACGATACCGGCGAAAAGGGCAATCGCTGCCTTCTTCGTGGTGAGGGAGTGAGACATTTTGGTTCCTTTCGTTCAATGAGGGCAGTAACCAGCTGCCCAAAAGCGATGGGTTTTATATTAGGGATTTATGACGGTTTGGCAACGTGGTTGGTTATTGTCAAATTTGAGTGCTGGTTATAAACACGCTGTGTTCGGTTTATAAAATTCTGATTTCCAAATTGGTACAACCACCGAAAAACCCTAAAGAACAGGTTATTTCTCCTGGATAATGCTTTCAACAGCTGTACACTGTTCAGGATGTAGTCAACGAGGAATTTGGGAGAGATTCTCTTATATGAAAGGCTCCAATAAGCAGGGCTCCAATGAAGCTTATCAGGGCAAACATGCCGCACAGTCTCATGGTTCGGAATCGAGCGGCTATACCCCGATCCAACAGGGTGAAGTCGTGGTAGACGGCACGGTGCTTCAAAAGAAGAAAGACAAGAAGCCATTCATTATTGCGGCTGTTTCTGTTGTCGCTGCTCTGCTCGTGGTGTATGGGGCTGGCTTCCTGTACTTCTCGAGCCATTTCTTCCCTAACACTAATCTGAATGACGAAGATCTCTCAATGCAGCCTAGCGATGTTTTGGCTGAAAAGATTCAGAACCAGGCTGATTCATATGCGCTTACCATCTCTGGTCAGGGTTTTTCTTACTCGTTCCAACCAGGTGAAACCGCTATCGACATTGACGCTCATCAGATTGCCGAAGACGCCGCAAAGCGACAGGATGTGCCTTTGTGGTTTGTTGAGATTTTCCGCCAGCATGACGTTTCCGATATCGTTGTAGCCAACTATGAAGAGGGTGCTCTCGATTCGGTTATCGAAGAGCAGATCAATGCTTTTAACGAAGGCAAGAATCCTTCGGCGGATGCTACGGTTGCATACAGTGAATCGGTGGACACCTTCGTTCTGAAGCCCGAAGTATATGGTACTCAGCTTGATGCAGATGCAGTTTGCGCTAAAGCTGGCGAATGCATTAAAGCAATGCGCACTACTTGCGAACTGACTGAAGATGACCTGATTAAACCTAAGGTTTTGAGCTCCGATTCACGCGTGATGGATGCCGTGCAGCGCGCAAACGATCTGTTCCCGGACTCATTTTCGCTGATGCTTAACGGCTCAGTTAAGGCTGCCACCATTGATAAAGCAACGTTTGCCGGCTGGCTTTCTATCAGCCCTGAAGATTATTCCTTGAGCATCAGCCAGGATGGCGTTGCTTCTTGGGTCGATGAAAAAGCAGAAGGCATGAATACTGTTGGTACCACGCGAACTTGGACTCGCGAAGATGGTAAGGTTTGCACCGTTTCGGGTGGTACCTATGGCTGGAAGGTTGATACCAATTCTCTTTCCCAAGAGGTCTATGACGCCCTTGTTGCCGGCGGTTCAACTTCGGTTGACATTCCCTGTAGCCAATCTGGCGATACCTACAATGGTGCTGGCGCTCGTGACTGGGGTGCCTATGTGGATGTTGATATCTCTGAGCAAACGGCTCGTTATTACGATGCAAGCGGCAATTTGCTTCATTCCTGCGGTGTGGTTACAGGCAAACCCGTCAAGGGTCGTAGCACACCCACTGGTGTGTATTATCTGAACAATAAGCAAAGCCCTTGTACTTTGATTGGCTACAAGCCGAATGGGGAAAAGGATTACGAAACAAAGGTTACGTACTGGATGCCTTTCATCGGTAATTCGATTGGCCTCCATGATGCAACTTGGCAATCCTCTTTTGGCGGTACTCGTTATCAAACCAATGGCAGCCATGGGTGCGTAAATCTCTCTTCTGGTGATGCGCAGTGGTTCTATCAGAACTTGAATAAGGGCGTATGTATCATTACGCATAATTAATGTTCGAGAAGCCGTCTTTAGGGCGGCTTCTTTGTTTTGGCCAAGTGAGTTATAATTATTTGACTGTGCGCCCATAGCTCAGCTGGATAGAGCAGCGGACTTCTAATCCGAAGGTCGTAGGTTCGAATCCTACTGGGCGCGCCACGATAACATCAGGTCATTGTAGAAGGTTCTGCGATGGCCTTTTTCTTTGTTTGGTTCTTACGATGTTTTGCTTTGCTACTTTTAGTTGTTTTCGCGCCTGGGCGCCAGGATGCTTGTTTTCTCGCAATTCGTAGTAACTTCGCGGCTGTTTTGTTCCCTGTTATGCGTACTTTTTTGGAATTGCCTATAGACCGTTCTGGGATCTCTTCAAGGCGCTATGCTTGATGGTGGCATGTTTCATATGCCGTTAAAGGAGTGCTTTGTGGATTTTGATAACCGACCCATTGGAGTGTTCGATTCCGGCTTCGGCGGTTTGACGGTAGCTCGTGAATTGGTTAAGCGTCTGCCGGAGGAAAACATTATTTATTACGGGGACACTGCTCATTGCCCATATGGCCCACGTGACCCCGAAGAGGTTCGTACGTTCGTTCTCAACATCTGTTCTTGGCTAATAAGCCAGAACGTAAAAATGATTGTCATTGCGTGCAATACCGCCACTGCAGCAGGCTTGGAAGCCGCTCAGAAGGCATTTGACGTGCCTATTATCGGTGTAGTTGAACCTGGTGCTCGTGCAGCTGCTCGAGCAACCCATAATCGCCGTGTTGGTGTCATAGCTACTCAAGGTACCGTCGATTCTGATGTGTATACCCGTGCCATTCGCAATATCGATGCGGGCATTACCGTTTTCTCTACTGCGACGCCTCGCTTCGTTGAGATTGCGGAACTTGGCATTCAGATGGCGAAGGGTCCTATCGAAAGCTACACTTCACTTGCATCTAAGGTATTCATTCGTCCCGCGTTCCAGGAGATTGCTCAAGACTATCTTGACCCTTTACGTCGTTGCGATATTGATACGTTGGTTCTGGGATGCACCCATTTTCCACTGTTGAAAGCACTTATCGGAGGGGTTGTTGGATCCCAGGTAAAACTCATCTCTTCGGCCACTGAGGTTTCTCTTGATTGCGCAGATTTGCTTGCAAGGCAGGAATCGCTGGTTAAGCCAGGAAATGTTGCTGTCCGTCGTTTTGCGACATCGTCTGATAATCTTGATGATTTTTGCTCGTTTGGCGAGCGAGTGCTGCGCATGCCGCTCGGTTCCGTTGAGCATATTGTTTTGTAGCTCTTTATTGAAATGGAGGCTCCTATGACAAAGACTGTTGTTATTGCGACTAATAACGCTCATAAGGTCGAAGAAATTGAAACCGCCCTTGATTTTGAGGGCTGGGAATTTAAGAGTCTTAAGGATGCGGGCTTGGTGTCTGATCCCGAGGAATCTGGCACTACGTTTTTTGATAATGCGCGTATCAAAGCTCGTGCTGCGCATGAGCTAGCGGGCACTGCAGTGTTGGCGGATGATTCTGGGCTTATCGTTGATGCTCTTGATGGGGCTCCGGGAGTGTATTCGTCTCGTTATAGCGGTGTCGATGGGGACGATAGTGCTAACAATGCCAAGTTGTTGCAAGAGCTTGATGCCGTGCCGCTTGATAAACGTACGGCGCGCTTTGTAAGCGTGTTGGTGTTCATTGACGAGGATGGCACCGAAACGGTCGCAGAGGGCTTTGTGGAGGGGCATATCGGTTTTGTCGAGCGTGGAGAACACGGCTTCGGATACGATCCTCTGTTTTTCCCAGACGCTTATGATGGCGATGTGACAATGGCGGAGCTCACCCAGAGTCAGAAGAATGCGATATCTCATCGTGGAAATGCTTTGCGAGAATTAAGAAAGAAGCTACACCCAAGCGATTAGTTCTGGTATACTTACTAACCGTTGCGTTCGGGATGTGGCGCAGTTTGGTAGCGCGCCTGCTTTGGGAGCAGGATGTCGCAGG